>Ga0210244_100029_pt1 | contig 100003 bp, 60 predicted proteins | sample ChrtobMetaP3_0mM_FD_155473 | JGI IMG/M metagenome (GOLD analysis project Ga0210244, IMG submission 155473) | Chrysochromulina tobin associated microbial communities from unialgal haptophyte culture, Seattle, Washington, United States - P3_0mM | ecosystem: Host-associated > Algae > Haptophytes >...
TTCATTCACAACACACCAACACGCACAAACCAAACTCACACCAAGCGTGAAGGTCGAACACCTCGCACACGTCACAGCCGCTTCATTCTCATGCTCGCGACATGCAACGTGTACCGCGCTCACAGACACGGTTCAGAGTCGCCATACCCCGGGTCAACCCCGGGTCTGAACCCGTGCAACCACCTCGCCTGGCGGGCGTGTGGACCGTGGCGGACACACAGACACAACACATACTATCACGTCGCCTGGCTGGCGAGTGAAGGGAGGGACCATCTCCATCTCCGCCAAACATGGAATGATATGGTATGGCATGGCATGACATGAGGGGCGGGGGCTGCACCCAAGGGTCCTGACCCGGGGGAGGCGAGGGCGGAGGCGAGCACGCGTGGTGTGGCTGGGGGCTCAGAGCCGCCTCCTCGGCCGGGGAAAGGTCGTCGTCGAGCTGGGGGCGCCGAGGCGGTGGCGGCGGTGGCGGTGGCTGAGGGCGCCGAGGCGGTGGCGGCGGTGGCGGCTGCAGCAGAGGCGGCGGCGGGGGCGGAGGCGGCGTCGGGGGTCGCTGGCCAAGAGCAGGGAAGCGTCGCCACCAGTGATAGACAGCTGCCGCGAGGCCTCGCCTGACGGCGAAGCCGAGGGCCATTCTGATCATAGGAGCCAGTCTGGGTGCAGCCCAAGAAGCTTGGTGGAGGAGGTCCATTCATTCACAACACACCAACACGCACAGACCATTCACATTCACACAACCCGTGAACCGGGTGCGTCCTGTTGTGACCAGGCTTCCCCCGGAGTTTTTAACAGGTAAGTCGTCTCCGCGACTTCAGACCTCTTTTTGTAGTCATTTTCGGACACTGCTGTGGTTTTCATCACCATCACCTGCACCCTGGTTTTCATCACCATCACCTGCACCCATTGCGCGCGCCTCAGGCTTCACACAACACTGATCCACGCAGCCCAAGCAGGCCAGCATGCTGTACAGCTCACTAAGTGTTGGTGCCTTATCCCGGCAGTACGGCGACAGACACGGAAACACTCGGCGTATGGAGCGGAGCGATCATGACAAAGAGCGTTGTCCTGAGTGTGGCCTGTGGAAGTTCAAGTTGGCGAGCTGCCGGCACTGCTTGACGCGGCCAAACCGTGAGCAGGCACATGTGGCGGCGGTGAAGGCGGCAATGAGGCCGCCCACGCCACCAATGAGACCTGTCTCTGCTGGAAGCGCGCACGCTCGTCTGCCGGAGAATCAGCGACCATCGATGCAGGCGAACATTGGGATCTTGGACGTCACGTTGCGGCGCATGCAGGCAGAGAGCAAGCTATACGCAGCTTCTTTGGAGCGCGCGGAGGCCAGCGTGACTACACCGGCGGCAGCGGCGGCGGCGACGGCTAGCGAGTTGTACGTGCCGCCCCGGGTGGCGCCATCAGTGGCCAGAGCATCCATGACGAATCCAGCCTTGTACAGCTCCTCGGCGGCGAGGCAATTGCTGATCTCGTCCGGCCCGATTTCCTCCGCTTCCGTGCGGCGGACGCCGGCTAAGTGGACGCCGTCGCCAGGAGGGCCAAACGGCACGCATCTGCCAAATGCGCACCGATCGCTGGTTCAAGATGCCGCGATGCCAGCGGTGGAAATGGACATGATGAGTTATGAGCTCGAGGCTACGTTAAACCGTGCGCTTGATCAGGTCCTGATGGAGCAGGTTGCTGATCCCCTACCGCGCCTCTTAGAGGTGCTGCGATCGGATGTGCCGCCGCACGTGAGCCTCGCCGGAATCCAGAAGCAGCTCGAGCAGTTGAAGACACAGCTGAAGGCGTCGACGCCCCCAAAACGGGCGCGTGGAGTTACTGAGTTGCGGGCATGCATCGCTGCAGCACAGGGTGTGATCGATCAGGCGCGCGCCGGCATCGATGAATGCGTGCAGCTCGGTGTAGCCGGCGAGAGCAGTACTGAGTGAAGGGTTCGACCGTTCGACTGTCGTGTACTCATTCGGGTTACATAGGCCCAAGCCGTCACGGTGCGGTGCGGCCCGGTCACGAGCTCTCTGCGTGTGCGGCCCTTGAATAAGTTGCACCCGGCCAGCGGGCGAGTTAACGGGCGAGGGTCCAGGCGACGAGCTATGCCATGCGACACTTTATACAGAGACATTGAATTCCTACTGTGTAATCCCCCGACGCGCGACAGTGCGCTCAGTGCGGCGCCTCGCCTCGCTGGCCAATCACGCTTCGGTTTGTTCGCGCACTTGCTCGCGTTCGTGTGGTCAACTCGCATCGCGTATGGACAGCGACGGCAGATCCTCGGCGCCCTTCTCCCGATGCCCGCTGCGCTTCACTGGCACGGTCCCGAGTGGTGGAAACAGCACACCTCGCGACCAGCCCCTCGAGACGCGAGGTGCTGGTCGTGGTTGGCGAGATCGGCTGGCATCGACCAAAGCACTCTTAACCGTCGGCACCGAGTCGGCCTGCAGGGAAGCACTCGGTATCCTGCACACGTTTATCGACGCCGCGACAGACACCGACGCTCCTCTTCTCACCCACGACGACACGCTTGAGCCTGTGTTTGGTCCTGTCGAGCTCCGCCTGTGTGCACAGTGCTTGGTGCTCGCACTGCGCGTGTGCTCCAAGGAAGCCCTCCTCTGGCGCCGACTGAGCCCAAGCGGCCTTCTCACACGAGCTTTGGAGCAGTGTGCCATGTGTGCAACCAACTCAGCACTTCAACAGCTGATGCTGACATCTGGTGTCATCGCGGTGCTCGTCCCGCTCCTCAATGAGCACGCGAGGAATGCCACTGACTCCACCAAGCTGTTGCTTCCAGCTCTGAAGACCATCTGCAGCCTCGCCGACAGGCCCGACGCAACGAGCGCAGATCAGCTGCCACAGCTCATCGCCGCACTCTCACAGCTGCTCACCGATGTAGCTCCCGCCAGCGTGGCTGAGCTCGCTGCTCGCGCCATTGGCATATTTGCCCTGTCCGACCAGACGCGCAACCTCGTCGTCGAGTCCGACGCTCTGCCACGTCTCGTACAGGCATGCCGACAGGCTCTAGCTAAGCCGGCTCTAGCCGCCCAAGCCGCGCGTGCGATCGGCCGTCTTGCTGAAGATGAGAGCAATGATCATCTCTTGGTGCAACACGGCGGCGTGCTCGTCTTACTCCAGATTCTCAACGAGGCCGACGAGCAGATCGCCCATCCGGAGTTCAAGGACGTAGTAGTGGCGGCATGCGAGGGCCTGATCAGCGTCGTCAGCCATGCCGTGTGTCGAAGAGCGGTTGTCGAGGCCCATGGCATCAAGCCGCTGGCAAGCATGGTCTCGAGTAAAGTCGAACAGCAGAGCAAAGCGGCGGGCTGGATCCTCGTCAGCATGGCAGTCGACCCAGAGCTGGGAGATGCCGTTGTGAAGCACGGGCTAGCAGGCTTGATTGAGCATGCAAGATCTCACGACGAAAGGTGCCAAGAAGAATCCGCCTGGGCGCTTGCCAACCTTCTAGGGACGTCTGCATCTGCCGTCGGCACGGCGATGGCTTTGATGGAGGCAGAAAGCCCTTGCTTCCTATTGGGCATGTTGCGCGCATCTAGCATCAACCCGAAGCTTGTGATGCAGCTCATCTGGGCCGTCGCCAACTTGACAGTGCAGGAGCCTCTCAAAAAGCGGCTTGGCGAGCAAGGTTTTGCGAAGGAGCTCGTGCGGTTGTTGACTTTCTACCTCGATACGATGCCCAGCGCCAAGGAGGACGATGGCGATACGATTAAGAACATTCTTGTGCAAACTACTCGAGCACTTGCGAACCTCGCAGTTGATGCCTCAAACTGTAAGCGCATGGGCGCTGATGGCATTCGCACTATAGTGCGAGCTGCGGGTGTCCCCAGCGTGGCGGAGGCCGCCACACGTGCGCTCATCAACCTCTCGTGCGACTCTGATGTTGCACAGCAGATGGTCGCTGAAAGCACCCTAGATTCGTTGGTCAGCCTCATCGAATCGCACGGTGAAGATGCAGTGCGAGAACAAGCCGCGCGTGTGCTTCTAAACCTGGCCCGCCTCGACGTGCAGAGCCAGATGTGCTTCATCACCACAGGCACCTTACGGCGCATGAGCCGGCTCATGCGAGAAGACTTTCGTGCACGCAAACAAAAGAAGACTATGAGCTGCACGGAAGCTTCTTGCGTTGATCTCAAGAGCAATTCCGTGCAGCTACAAGCAACATGTGCAGAGGTAATGGCGGCACTGGGTGCGGTGCTCACGCCAGCATCTCGGCGTGCCCTCATCTCTGCTTCCATGCTACCGGTTCGGCATCATGACATGCATCCGGGCGTAAAACGCACGTCGCGGCGAGGATCATGTCTCCAACGCCGGCCGAGTCCGCTCTCGGCGTCGCTTGGCTGAGCTTTGTGTATGAGACGGAGGTGTATATCCAATATCGAAATGCATGTCAGACAAACTCGGGGCGCTGTCGCAGGTACCGCTTCCGACGTCGCTGTGCTTGCGACGCGGACGCTGGGGGACGCACGAGCGGTGAACGTGAGGCAGGTCACACTGTGCTGCTCACGGGAGAGACGGCACTGCGCGCGCGCCGCGCGCGCGGCGCGGCGCTATTCGAAAATACAAATTTGCTACCAGCGGCCCTAAATCGGTATACATGCTAATCGGTTTAAGGGGGAAGGGTCATCCCTTTCCTCGCCCGCCGATTCACGGCCAGGCTGTGTCGGCCAGGCCTCCGTCCATGCGTTTGCGGCCCCCGACTTGGCGCTGTGTTGAACAGCACAAGTCTTGGGGCACGTCGCTGTCACGTCCCTGCAGTCCGTCCAATAAGATGTCGTCGTACAAGAGTATCGCTGCGCTGCAAGGCTTATCAACGGGTGACGACGATGATGATGATGACGACGATGACGACGATGACGATGAGGAAGACAAGGACGAGGACGAGGACGAGGACGAGGACGAGGACGAGGACGAGGACGAGGACGAGGACGAGGACGAGGTGGACGAGGAGGAGGTTGATGGCAGCGGCAAGGGCGCTGATGAGGTAGCTGGTACTTCAAACGGTGCGGACGATTCGGAGGACGAGGATGGAACGACTGCCCAGCGTGTCGCAGGCGCAGTGCTGGTCGGTGGCTCAAGGACCGCCGCCACTGAGCAGCGTGCAGTGCGCAAGCGTGAGGCAAACTTTCTGGCGGCCAACTTCATCACAGTGACCAAGGCGGCAAGCGGTGCGAACATCTACAAGTCGGAGCTACTTCCCGACAAGATTATCTTTGGGCGCGACAAGCTGGACGAGTTTGTCAACGGCAAGCGGTACCGGCGTCTCCTCCACGAGATGAAGAAGGGCATGCGGACGCACGCTGAAAATGAGAAGCTCAAGGCCAAGGCGACAAAACGACGCGAGCGCCTGCAGGAGCGACGCGCAGAGCGCAAGAAGGAGAAAGTGCAGCGGCTGCGAGCGGTGCCGGACGCGACGGACACTGCTGAGATTGAGCGGCGGAAGGCCAAATTTCAGGAGAAGAAGGCACGGAGGTTGGCGAGGAAAGCGGAGGTGGCGAAGGGAGCAATAGCTTGATTTGGTGAGAAGTGCAAACCAAGACGCGCAACGTACCGGGTACCGGGTCGGGGGCTCCCCCCGGTGTCTTTTTACCGGGTACCGGTAAATCCCGGTAGAGCGGTTTTCTCTCTCGAGCTCGCGCAGCTCGATCCGACTCTTCACTCGCGCGTGTAGACAGCGACGATGCGCCTCTCCTGCATCTGCCTCCTCGCTAGAATCGCCCATGGGAGAGTCTGCAACCACACGGACGTGTATGTGGACGGCAAATTCGCCATCGACAACTGTGTAGAGCTGGATTTCTCGTGCCCTGCTACAAGTACTTCCAGAGCGCCCGCGTGCAGAAATGCGCTGCTTCCACTTGAGGTCGCCGCGCTTGGTGTGGCGCTTGCGACACCTTCGGCCGGGAGCGTGACATCGCTCAATCTGCGCGGTAGCCCCCTTGGGCCCGCTGGAGTCACAGCTCTCGCCGGCGCGCTCACCAAGCTGACCACGCTGTCATTGGCAAGCTGCCGTGTTGGAGACAAGGGAGTGAAAGCGATCACAAAATCACTGCTGGAAGGTGGATCACAGCTGCAGCGCCTCGACCTGGCGCACAATAGCGTGAGCGACGACGGCGTGCGGCCGCTGGCGACTGCGTTCAAGGGCGACAGCAGCCTGCAGGTCCTCGACTTGAGCTGGAATGCGATCGGGCAGCGCGGCGGCCGGTACCTTGGTGAGGCGCTCAAGGAGAGCCACAACTTGCTGGAGCTGCGCCTAGCGTTCAATGGCGTGGCGGACCGTGGCGCTCGATCACTCGGCGAGGCGCTTGGCGTCAACAGCGCGCTCCGCCTTCTTAACCTCGAGCACAACTCGATAAAGGAGGAGGGCGGAAGGGCGCTTGCTAAGGGCCTGCGCACCAACGGAGCGCTGCGCACGCTGCTGCTGGATGGAAACGGCCTCTCCAATGCCACCCTGCTCGAGGCCGCGGCAGCGCTGGTCGCGGAGCCGGAGCTGCCCACGCCGACAACCTCTGCCTCCGCGCGTGCCTCAGACACCCTGAGGGCGTCGGCCATGTCCGAAGAGGACATCGAGGAGATCAGCTTCGACGATGACGTGGATGCGACGGCGGAGGCGGCGGCGGAGGCGGCGGCCGAGGCACGAGATCGGCAGGAGGCGGACGCGAGTACCACTCCTTGCGAGGATGGCGGCCCGTGGGCGTGCGACGAGGCGGACTGCCCCGCGCCACTGATCGACTGCACCATGCTCGCCGAGTTGGGCGTGTGCGCCTCGCGCTTCAGCGACGTGTGGGAAGTGCCACCAAAGGGGCTCGAGGCCACTGTGATCTCGACCCGCTGCCGGCGCTCGTGTAGGCAGTGCGCTTCGGCAGGCTCGGCGCGTAGCGACCCTCGCGATGAGCTGTGAGCAAGTCTGCACACGGGCCGTCACCTCGGAGGCACCCCCCACACGCGCTCGCGCCCCGTCACCCGTTCGTCGCCCTGACACGCGCGCGCCACCGAGCCATCACCCGATTGGAAGCCGCATGGTTTCATTCATTCGTCACACGCGGCGGGAACGGCACGCGTGACGGACAGACGTGTCTTTGATATGAATATATCTTCTACGCACCGGGATGGAATACCCTATACCCGGGGCGTAACCCCGCCCCCCCGGTACGGTATCCACCGGTCCGCGGTCGGGCCACGACTGGCGCGAGAGCGGAGATAGAGCGGAGAGGGCACGGCCGTGCGCCGGCATGGGTATCCGCAATCCGGTATGGATCCGATGAAAACGCTCTCGTACCACACGCAATACGGGGCCCCTCGCCAAGCGTGCGTGTGACCACTGAAACCTGAGCGGCGTTTCTCGTTGAGCGGCGCGGTCGCGCTCCGGGGAATCAAGCGCGTTCACGAGCCTAACTCACCTGCTGCGCTCACTGGGCAGGTACCCGCTCCGGCGGCACGACGCGAGCGTGGCTGCGGCACGCTGCTTGGTGCCCAGTGACTCGTAACATTCACTCTTCCGAACGGTCGCATCGGTCCGGTTCGAGCAGCGGCGACACCAATTCTGCATGCGGTGGATCACATGAGGTGAGCGGCTGACTTGGCTGCCATAAGCGTGCATGCTCGTCGCCTCCACACATGTGGCGATTTCGGGTGCACCCAGCCACGACGGCGGCAGCCGGCCCCGCACCGCGTCCCACGTGAACCGGAGCGCTGCCACTGATAGGATCCGGTGCACCACAATCGACGCGTTCGTCGGCGTCCTGTACATGCTCCGGCGCAGGTCGGCGAAGCAGCCGAGATTGTGCCAGGCAGCGGACGGCATGTTGATGTACGTGACCTCGGGTAGCATGCTGATCATATGCCCCAGCGCGCTGTCCTCGTTGGCGAGTGTGTCGAGCGCCGCCTCCGCCGCGGCGGCGAACTCGGTGGCGTCGGCGCTGGCGGCCAGCGCAACAACCAGCGGCAGCGAGAGCACCTGCAGCTGTCCGAGCACGAAGGGGAAGGGCGGGTGCGCCCCCCGCGCGGCGCATCCGTAGCGCGTGTATGCGGCGCCCCCGCCCCAGGCGAATCCGCAGTTCTGGAAGCCAGCCGGCTGATAGCCTGTGAATCCGATGGCCCCATAGTAAAGCCGGCTCAAACAATTCAGCGGCTCGACCGCGACCTCGAGAAGCGGCAGGTTGACAAAGCTGTCGTCGTCCACTTTGACTATCAGCGGCGCGGAGGCCGAACGATGATGGTGTCGCAGGATTCCCGCGGCAGCTACCCAGAAGGCGTGCATCTTGCCAATGGAGACCATTTTGACACAGCCGTCAGCGATGGACGGCAAGAAGAGGAGGTCGCGATGCTCGGCGAACTCGATGTCCATGCGTGCGAGCGTGGCGTTGGGCACCTGCCGGCGGCCGATGACGAAGCATGCCACCACCGAAAAGCCAACATTAGGGTATGACATCCACGTTTGCCGTACAGCGTCTCTCCGCTCGCGATTGTTCGGTCCAGTCATGATGCCAACAAACAGGCGCACAAGTTCGGAGGAGCGACGTTGCGCTTCCAAAAAGTCGGCACAGATCAAATGCGGCGTCAGCGGCTGCTCCCCAGCGGGATTTCGCTGCGCAGTCGGAGTGCCAGTGCACAAGGAGCGCGCCATCTTTGTCGATGTCACATTATGATGAGACCACTTGCGAGGTGCGGGCATTGAGTGGTTGAATGGTTGCAGCAAAACGGTTCGAGGTGGCTGCTCGAGTGGCTTGCTGGCGCAACGCGCGCGCGCCCTGTGATTCCGCATTAAAACAAGCGCGTCCTGCGTCCTGACGTCCACTCTTCTCTCCATGGACTTCTGCACTTCTCCACACGCAAAACTCTCACGACTGGGAACAACTCACAACCCCCTATTTTTTTGTGAGCGCCTCGTCTGGGACAGGCTTCTGACGTTCAGACGAGTCTCCACGACACCTCGAGACCTCTTCCGAAACCTCGATACCGTTCAGAACATACAGGTGTCGGCTCCCCCTCGGAAGCCCTCTGCAGCAGCCGTCGGCCGCGGCCCCTTCGGAAGCCCTCTGCAGCAGCCGTCGGCCGCGGCCGCGGCCGCCGCGTGCCCCTCCGCGCGGCCGCTGCCCTCCCATTCGTCGACGCCGTCCCGGTGCCGCCGCAGTTCCTGCTCCCCCCCCGCCGGACCCCAGCCAGACCCGTGCGCTCCTTCCCTTCAGGCTCCCAGCGCGCGACCGGTGAGGCGCTCAGTCACGCTCGAGGCCCTCTGGCAGTCCTCTGGCCGAACGGGCCAAATGGCCGCGAACGGCTTCAGTCGGCGCATCGCGAACCCCCGGGTCGCGCCGAAATCGCAAGCTTCGGCACGGACACGCACGCTTACTTGAGCGCGCATGCTTGCCTTCTGCATGCGAGCTTAGCGTTGCATCTCAGCAATCGCCGGTGCACCCGACGTCTTCAAGTCGCCGAGTTTCGCACAGCAGGCACACTTCGGGTAGCAGGTAAGGCCATAAGCTGCGACCATGCATGGCACCTCTTTGTCGGTGGGGCAGGCGCCGTTGGAGAGGAGGCAGCACAGTTGCTGCTGGCACTTGCAGCACGTCGATGGCACCTTGAGCCCGCACGCGACGCAGATTAGCCCGAGCTGGCACAGCATACTGTCGTCGTCCTTCGCCGGGCAGCACGTGTAGCAATCTACGCCCGGCTTGCAGCAGCACTTCTCCTTGTAGCACAGACACTCTGTTTCTCCCGAGCATCCGAAGCAGTCCGACTGGCAGTAGAGCGCATCATTGCAGCAGCAGCAGGCATTAACGACGATGGACTCATTCTCGTTGACGTTGTCCTTAGCACTCATCCTTCTTGACTCCGGTTCGCGATGCCGCCCGCGGTAAATTGCAAATTGGCATGAATTCAAACGCCGATGGAGATGGCTTGAGATTCCCGCGGCTAACGAAACCAATTACATGTCGTGGCTGGGACTCAAAAAGTAGATTTAAAAGCTTGTTTTTGTCTCACCGTTCTCAGTTCACTTCAGTTCTGTCTGTCGTTATGTAGTAACTGAACTGAACTCTCTCCGGAGTCCGGACCTGCCTAACGTAACGAGGCGGGCGCCCATCGGCGTATTCAACTGCAATAAACTGCACGAAGTTGCGGGCGTCGAGCCACTGCCCACTGGACGTGACTTAAGAAAATCGCGCCGTATCGGGCATACTTCGAGCATGGAAACGCCAAAGAAAAATGTCAGAATGCACAGGCGAGGTCCATGCCGCGAAAAACAAAGCTCGAGGTTGTCGGAGTGAATTGGAATGGACTCGGAGTCAGGCTGAACGTTGAGGATTCGGCTCCAACTCCTCCGCCGCAAGCGCCAGGGCCGGGGGCAGACGAAGATGCAATCGCCGCTCAGCTCGAGGCGGCGCGCATTGCGGCCCTTGCAGAAGAGGAGGAGAGGCGTGCTGACGCAGCTTGGCGTGAGCTTCAGGAACTGCAGCGCCGGCGCACGCAGGAGGCTGCGGCAGAGAGAGAACGTGAGGAGCGGGATGAGCGCGCTGCGAAGCAGCAGCAGCTGCTGCAAGAGGCAGCCGCGCGTCGTTGCCAGGAAGCTGCGGTGGCTGCGGCGGCTGCGGCCGCGGCCGTGGCGGCGGCGGCGGCGGCGCGCGATGACGACGCTCCCGACGAGACCGGCTGGACGCCGCGACAGCAGCGTGCGCTCGAGACGGCCATGCGTGCCAATCCGCAAGCGATGGAGAAGAAGGCGCGATGGGACGCCATCGCCGCCGCCGTCGGCCGCTCTGCTAAGGAGTGCGTCGCACGCTGCCGTGCGCTGACTGTGGCGGTCAAGAAGAGCCTGCCGCCGCCGCTGCTCCGGCTGCAGTACGACGCCCTGCTGCGTGTCTGCGAATTCGTGGCTCGCGGACGGGTGGAGTTCGCGGGCGGGCGGGATCTCTGCTCGCTCGCGGCGACGTGCAAGGAGTTGACGGCGGTGACGCACGAAGATGCGTTGTGGCTGCCGATCGCCGAGGCGCTGCCGAATGAGTACGCGTACTCGAAGCGCGACCGCAGCGGCGAGCGGCCGTGGCAGTATGCGCTGCGGCTGCGGCACGGTCTCTACGGATCGTGGCACATGCTCACCGAGCACCGTGCGGGCACCGAACCGTATCTCGCCGAGCTCGGCCGATTTGAGCGCGGCCGGTTTCGCCCCAAGGGAGGCGCGCTGCCGTACAAGATCAAGTACGGCGCGATCTGCGAGCTCGTGCAGCGCGAGGCGCGCGAGCAGGGCGGGTTGAACCATCGGGTGTACAAGTCGGTCGCCGATCATCTTGTCGCGCTCTCAGCCAATTGCAAGTCGCGCGTGCCTGACGAGCTTCATATGATCGTTCGCGAAATCTTCAAGACTTGCTACCCCGGCTATGGCGCGGCCACGGGCAGCGGCGCGTACCAGCCCGGGCTGCAGGCAGGCGGCTCCTCGGCCAAGGGCTACGCAAGCGGCTCCATGGTGGGCAAGGCCAAAGTGATGATCAAGAAGGTTCAGGACGAGGAGATGCGCAAGCGGCTCGAGACCGTACATGAGTTTCTGGCGCTTGTGCCTTAAGGGGCAATCTTTGACAGTAATAGTGTCAATAGTATAGAGGTGGACTATAGAAGTGGGGAGACGACGATGTACATTGAAAATATACGCCGGAAGGATCCGGCGTTCCGGCCACACCTCTCTATCCATGTGATTGTGACAATGGCACATTTTCACATCGCGTTGTGTTGAACACCATCAGCGGGCCATTCACAGCCATTGGTTGATCGTCGGCGATCGCTCGACTCGTGACAAACCTCGAACAAGAAGGAACTCATGTATCTATCGCTCGCGCTGCTGGCGGCGCCTCTGCGTGTCCCAGGCGTGGCCCGGATGTCGTTGCCCATCAACAACCCCTGCCCAATGCTGCCGCCTCCTGTCTCTTCGTCAGAGCTTGAGACTGTGACACTAGGCATGGGATGATTCTGGCACCCCGAGGAGTATTTCAGAAAGCTCCCCGGGGTTATCGACACTGTCGTGGGGTATTGCGGCGGACAATTCCCCGATCCGACGTATGAGCGCATCGGAGACCACACGGAGGCCATTCGAGTAACCTTCAATCCACAGCTGGTCGCGCTCGCTGACATGTACCGCATCTTTTGGAGAGAACACACACCCTCAAATTTTGGCTGTCAATACCGAAGTGCGATCTGGTGCCACAGTCAAACGCAGCGCGACGTAGCCCTGGCTGTGCGCGAGTCTCTCATCGGCAAATCTCCCTATAGATCGAAATATGACGACACGGCTATAGAGGAGGCAGGCCCGTTTTATCGCGCCGAAGGCTACCATCAGCGCTACCTGGAGAAATTGACTCGCGGCATCTAGCGGCTCCGTTGGAGAAACACTGCCATGCATGCCCGCACAACCGCTGAGCGGTCAGGATGTGGTGCACGATGTCTCGATATGATGATAGCCCGATGCCACAGCCGTTTGGCTTGTGTCAGGCGTGAGAGAAACAGATGTCGTGCGCGCGCTATATAGTCGCCATAGCCCCGCCCGTTCAGATTCTTTTAAGTTCTGCGCGATCAAACAAAACAGAAGTCAGAAGAGAACTTGCGTCGCTAGAGCGACTGAACGTCCTCTCGCTCGTTTTGTGACAGGTCAGTGACAGGCATGAGTCACTCTCCACACTCAGCGGACGCCAGCGCGACCAGGGGTCCAGGCCTCGACCACGCGCGGGCTTGACTTTGAGCTTGAGGAGCTCCGGCAGGACCGAGATCGGGAACGCGATCGCGGGAACGAAATACGACGTGGCCCGGAACCGCGAATTCGCGTTCTGGCGTCAGACGTGGATTCGTGGTCTCGGCATGCAGTCTAGGCTCGCTCTAGCAGAACTTGTTAGGATGTTACTTCGATACATGCTTCGATACGATAGAGGCAACACGTCGATTACGTCAGATATAATTTCGCCATGAATTTCGCTTTATTCGAGACGCGTTCCGGTAACGTTCCGGTCGCGGTCCGTCGCTCGACGTGGCGCTTACGTGGCGCTCGGCGTGTAGCTTTCGTTTTACAGATACAAGATACAACTCGCACTCACCGGTCACTCTCGTCGACCGTGCTACCCACCGCGCCGCGGCGCCCGCTGCCCGCCGCCTAGGGCCGGCTCTGCTGAGCTGCTCGGGCAGCGGGCAGCGGGCAGCGAGGCAGCAGCGAGGTCACACAGTACAGCTGTACAGTTGAGACATGTCGCTTGTGGCACACGGATGTGGCCTAATAGGGTCGATCATCACGATTCGGTCTCCTCACACCACGCCACGGAGTCGCGATGAGCGCACCCAGCACGAGCGCACCCAGCAGAGCCAGTTTTCGTGTTCGCCTCGCAGGCAGCTGCGGGCGTCCGCGCCCGCTCGAGATTCTGCGCGTATTCGGCCTCGTTGATCGCCGCCCAGCTGCTCCGTCCGCATCTGGATGTTTGGGCTCTTTTACGCGTCATCCTGGCTTCGTTCCTCGGCGCCTTCCGCCATCGAGTGTCGGCGCATCGCAAGGCGCTGCGCCAGCAGCTTCTGATAGTCGCCACGGCGAAGCGACCCTTGGATGCTCGCCATGAGCTCTCCGCCCGCTTGCACGATGCGGCGCGGCACCTGCTTGCGCACCTTGGCGGAGCTCCCGAGAGGGTCGAGGCCGGGCGAGTTGCCACCGCCTGACTTGCGTCGCGCCTCGGCAGCCTCGATCTCCTTCTTCTTCGTCTTCTCCAGATTGGCTTGGCGCTCATTGTCGCGGCACGCCTTGCCGAAGGAGGTCTCAAACGCGTACAGTCTCAGCAGCACCGCCTCAGGTGCGCTCGAGTCGGGCTTGTCGGCGAGGAAAGTGGAGAGCGCCGCAAGGCTCTGGCGTGTCGCCTCGAGCCGCGCGTCCAGAGCTGCCTGCTGCTGACTCGCGTCCGCGTGAAAAGGTCGGAGCACATCGCCGAAGCGGTCGGCGTCGGAAGCCTTCTCAAACGTGGACAGCTCGCACGTGATCATGTGCACCTCGGCGCGCAGCTCGGCCGCCTTCTCGAGCAGCGCCTCGTACTTGAGCTCGCGCGTCTCGGCGACGGCGCTCAACTCGGCGTGCAGCTGCTTCCCTATATCTCGAGAGTGAGATTGCGCGAGCTGCGCCACGAGCGTGAGCAGGCTCGTCTGCGGCTCGCTCGTCGACTTGACGTCGCCGAGCTTCTGCAGGTCCTCGAGCTTGAAAGCCTCCGCCTTGCCCTTGGCCGTGCCCTCGTTGAGCAGGTTGCCAATCTGCAGCACGAGCGCGAGCAGCACCGGCAGCGCCTTGGAAGTGCGCGCAGCACGCACCGCCGCATCGAGGGCATCCAGATGCGCCCCGAGCTCACGCAGCCGCGCGCGCAGAGAGAGCTTCGTCCCGAGGCACTCGAGCCGTTGCTGCAGCCGCGGGATGCCCGCCATGAGCAGCAGAAGCTCCTCGGTCGACGCGAGCGCGCCCGCATCCAGCTCCTTATCCAGATACGGCTGCAGCTTGGCGCGCTCCTCTTCGGTTGGAACGAGCGAGCGCTGGATTGTCGAGATGAAGTTTGGGTCCGAGAAGACGCGTTCGTCGAGCGAGAGCACCGCTGCATGGATCTGCGTGTTCGTCAGCCGAAACTTGGCCATCGCGATCCCGATCTGGTTGATGCGCTTCAGCTCGAGGAAGGTGACCTTGGCCGACGCCGCGGCGTTGCGTGGCGCCTTGCCGTCGCCAGCGGCCGCGCCCCGCAGAACCACGGGCTTCACTGTGAACATGTCCTTGATCTTGGCCGCCGGGACCGGTGGCACCGGTGGCAGCTGCCGCCACACCGACGACGCGTCTAGCTGCGCCGGCGTCACCTTGCTCCAATGCAGCATGCGCAGATTGTTGGTCTTGGGCGCACTCGACAGACCTGGGGCGGTACCGGTAGGCGGCGGCGGCGGCGGCATGGGGGGCGGCGGCGGCGGGCCGCCGGGGCCACCGCCGAGCGCGGGAGGCGGCGGCGGCACCCTGCCAAGGGGCAGCGGCGGCGGTGGCGCCCCGCCGCTTGTCGGCATCATTATGGCCGGCGGCGCCAGGGGGGGCGGCGCCAATGGGGGGGGCGGCGTTAAGGCGGGCGCCAAGGCCGTCGCCAGGGGGGGCGGCGCCAAGGCCGGCGGTGCCGATACCGGCTGCGCAGGTGGCGTGATTGGCGGCGGCGCGGGCAGCAGTGGCACGTCATCGGCGGCGACGGCGGCGGCGGGCGCGCTTGCATCCGCCGGCGGCGGTGGACTGAGCGCCGTCTTGAGCGCGTCGAGTTGCGTGCGCAGCTCGGCGCCGCCCGAGGCGGCCAGCAGCGGCTCGAGTTCAGACAGAGCATCCTCAACGGCATCGCTCATGAGCTCTTCGGCGAGCTTGGCCCGCTGCTCCGAGAGCGTGAGCAGCGTGTTCGCGAGGATGAGCGCGTGCGTTGCGACCCCCGCCTCAGCGGATTCGCCTTCTCCTTTGCCTTTGAGCAGAGCGCACAGAGTCGGCGCGAAGCTAGCCCCACCAGCCGTGTACTTGTGCGGGCGGCGCAGCGCGGCCTCGATCGAGGGGAGCTCGGTGTCCCTCGCGTTGACGACGAGCTGCGTGAGCAGCTGGAGCGCCTTCGTGAGCACCTTGCCCTCGCCCACGCGCAGCACAGCGACGATCGAGTCGACAGCCCCCGCATTGTCGAGCAGGTAACGTGCGCCTTCGGGAGCGTTGAGCAGCTCCTTGAGCGCATCGAGGGTGCCTTCGAGGATGCCTAGGTCGGAGTACGAGGGCGTGGGCTTCGCCTGCACCTCGGCAATTACGTCGAGCAACGCCTGCGGCCCGTCGCACGCCACGAACTTCTTCATGTCGAACTTGCGCCCACGCAGGGTTCCGTTGAGCTCGCGCAGGCCCACCGCGTCTGGAGCCGCGAGGATGCGGAACGACTGGACCATCGCCTCCGTCTCCGCGAGCTCCGCGTCCTCCTCGTGCGCGGCGGCCGCGCCCACGCCGCCCAGAGGCAGCGGCGCGTTCAGCAGCGGCGCGCTCAACAGCTCCAACGGCGGCCGAGGTGGGAGCTCAGAGCCGGGAGCAAAGAGCTGCACCAGCGCCGGCACACCACGAGGACGCGGCCCGATGAGTGCTTCGAGCTCGTACGGCTCGAGGTCGCCAATAAACTCCTGGAAGATGAACGCGAACGGCGGCGGATTCGCTCCGCCGCTCGGCTTGATGAAGCCGATCTCATCGTTCTGCTTCATGCGCACGCTGTTGCCCTTGCCAACCTTTTGGTGGTTTAAGAACGTGCCATTGGACGAGAGGTCGTAGAGCCACACCTCGGCGATGGGCTCGTCCCCGTCGTCCTCGTCTGCCGCCGCACGGGACTCTTCGGAGGGGCGCTTGAGGACAATCTTGCAGTGCGTCGACGAGAGCTGCGGGTTGTTGTACACCTCGTTGCTCTTTGGGTCGCGGCCGATGACAAATTCGGTGCTCGTGAGCTCGATACGCCGGTACGGCGTCTGCTCGGCCGTGCCCGTACAGAGCAGCCGCCCCCAGTGGGTTGTGCTGGCTCGGCTGCTCATCCCGCGCCGCCGTGTGTCCAGTGTAGGGTCGTTCACGGGTCCACCGACTTCTGCCTCAAGTTCACAGCTCGTCGATACCAACTTTGCAAAAAACCCAATAAAGTATGGTTTGCTGTGAGGGCGGAGAGTGGAGAAACAACCCATGAAAGAGCGTGCGTGCGGCGAGACCCATGTGTGAACTCGAGAGGGACGCGCCCGCCCACGTGTGTGCGTGTGCGTGTGCGGTGAATACCTCCTTGGAATACCTCCCACCCGCACTGGGCCGCTCGTGGCTCGTGGCTCCACATCACTGGCTCGCGTCGTCCGAGGACCCAGCCTCGGAATCGAATTCGAAAGGCTCGCGAGGGGTTAGCATTATGAAATCATTTATCGATGGTGGCTGGTGCCGGTGAAATACGGGGTGAAGTTAACGGTGAACGGGTGAAGTGCCGTGATGGCAAGTATTGCCAAGGAACTGGTGCGGCAAGCGAGGTGACGGAAAGCTTTGGCTATAAGCATGGAACACCAACGGGTGCGCAGTCGCGGCACCGCGTTCCGCACTGTTCCGCGCTTCTTACATCGTACATGTACCGGCCACCACCGTACTCAGTACTAGCTGCAGAGCACATCTTCTCGAGCTCGTGAGCAGTTGCAGCCGATGGGGTCGCTCTCCTGCAGCACACGGATATGTGCCTCGTCCTTGAATCCCTTGGGCGGACGGCATCGCGAAATCGGCGAACGCGACTTCTCCTCGAAAAGCAGCGCGAAGTTGCACACGGTGACGAGCACGACCGTCGAGCTGACGAGCTCGGGATCGAATGTGCTGTAAGCAAGCTCGATCACGTCTGCCTCGTGTGATGTCCTCGCCCAGACGTGCAGGATTTGTTTCTTGAGGTCATCCATGCACGTCTCAGACGAACGCAATACACCTGTGAGCTTCTTGCGAAGCAGAGCTTCCGCAGCCTCGACGCTGTACTGCTCGCCGGGCCGCCCCATTGCGCGTGTCACGGAGACGCCGAGGCAAACAGTGTCCACCTCAATAGAGTAGTCGGTGATCGAGCCATTGCTCGGCCAGTATCTTAACTCCATCTCCGTCTTGAGCAACTTGGCGCCAAAGGCGCGGTAGAGGCACTCGAGGCTCATTGCCTCCGAGATCCTCGACGAGCCTCCCGCGTTATTTTCGAGCAGCATACGCTGTGCCGAGGAGCTCAGCATTGGTGCCAGCTCTTCGACCTCCTGACCACGAGCACTCGTTGTAGGCTGGCACTCACTGCGAACCAACAGCGCGAGGCCGGGGACGGTAAGGAATGCGCTGAACAGGGTGCTTTGTTCGGCTGCCATACGGAAGCTGCATGCCGGGCATAGAACAATCGTCGAGCCGTACGCATCGACGCGACCCGACCCCGTCTTTGCGCAAAACGTCACTGGTCTGCGCCGCTGTATTGTGTGCACTGCCATGATCCCGGGATGGACGGCCGGTGGGCGATTCAGAGACCTCGGAGAAAAGAGGAGGTGCTCGTGATTTGCACTCGCACATTCCGAGCTAGACAGCTAGTAGATATGTTGATATCACGCTGTACACATGTAAAATGGATCGACCCCTCGAAAAGAAGAGAACACATGCGCACGCCTTGTTGCCCCTTTGAACCTCTGTGCATCCATCCCTCAGTCTGTCGCGCGCGCGTGCTTCCTCCTTCTACAGTGTCGCGCGTCGCACCCCTCGTGGCCTACTCGTGGCCCCACACCCTCCACTGTGCCAGCTCACGAGGCGTACGCCGCGATCGCCGCGAGCGTGTGCTCGCTCCACCGGCCGTAGCGCAACTCCTCCTCGGCCGCGGCGTCCATCGCCTTCTTGGCGGCCGTCGCGAACGAGCGGCCACCTGCCACGGTGGCGCCCTGCGCGCGCCGCTTCGGGGCGCCGCCGTCGACGACGGGGCCGGGTATTTCCGCGGCGGCGGCGGCGGCGGGCGAGGCGGGCCAGCGCTGCTTGGCATCGCACTCCTGCGCCGTGCGCTCGAGATCGTTGAGAAGCGCGCGCAGATTCGCATCTGGCCCGTCGTCAGTGAGTAGCGCCGCCGGCAGCAGCGCCTCCACCGCGCACAGCGCTTCATCCCACGCGTGCTTGCGCAAGTTCAAGTCGTACGCCGTAGCACCCCCGAGGCGCACGATCGCGAGGAAGTGCTTGGCCGTGAGCGCGTAGTGGAAGGCGCTGCGCGCACGTACGGCCGCCAGCGTGTGCACGACGAGCAGCGCCCGTCGGCTCGACCACGACAGCGCCCACGGAGCCGCACCCTCGAGGCCGGGGGAGCTGCCGACTTGGCGGCCCAAGAGTTGGGACGCCATGTACGGCAGCGGGGCGCCACGGCCGTGGTCGAGCTCGAGCAGCGCAAGGACGCGGGGCGAGGGCTCATCAGGGAGCGCCTGGCGCGCAAGCAGATCGAGGAGCCGCCCGTCCGGCGCGGGCACCCAGCACGTGCCGCGCGCATCGCGCACGTAGTCATCAGGGCGTAACTCGTCCAATCTCATGGGTCGCAGGATTTCTTCGAGCTCGTCGCAGCTGAAACGGGCGTTGGCGCCGTGCTGGGCGAGCCTCGTGGCGAGCACGTCGCTCCTCAGCTCGCGCGCACTCGGAGTGGTATGCATGCGCGTGTCCACCTCGACCCACCGGCAGCCGAGCGCGTGGTCGAATCTCGCGCCACGGAGATGGGCGTCGACGAAACTTTCCCAGGAGATCTCGAGCTGGTGCGCGAATGCGTCGTGCAGCCGCGGCGAGCCGCCACGTACGCCAAGCAGCGGCGCGACGACGCGCTCGAGGTGCCACGCGAAGCTGAAGTCACCCAGACGGAGAGCGGTCTGGGCGCCCGTGCCCCCCGCGTTCTTGCGTGCGCCGCGGGTTGGGGGGCGGGTTGGGGGGGCCATGGGCAGCGGGCCGAGCGGCTGGTCAGCGTGCGCGCCGCCCGCCGCCTTGAGGCGCAGCAGATGCCACGCTGCGCCCATCTCCGTCGGGGGTGCCCCGTTCGCATCGGCTGGCGGCGCCGGCGGCGCGGGCGCATATGAGTGTGGCCAGCCAGGCGGGCGCTGCTCCTCGAGAAGCTCGAGCGTGTATGAGTGCATCCAGCTGCTGACCTTGCCTGGGCCCTCGTTCCAGCTGCTGACCGTGCCAGCTAGCAGGCCGAAATAGCGCTTGAGCGGCTCCGGTACCATCTCCGGCGGCTCGCCCTCCCAACTGCGCAGCTGCGCCATGAGATCGTCGCGCACGCATCCCGTCGGCTGCGCGAGCAATGCGCCGAGGTACGCTCGCCCGTCATCCAGAGCGGCCTTGCAGGCCTCCGCAGAGTCTGCCGCCTTGAGCAGAGGCCAGACAGAGCCGGCCTCGCTGTCCTGCTCGATGGCCTCGTCCCGCTTGCACCGCTCGATGGCTCCCGCGTCCCACTGCGCGGCGCGAAGCCACGCCCTGAGCGCCTCCAGCCGCCGGGTGGCCTCGGTGCTCTCGTCGGCGCCCTCGTCGCGCCCGAGGCCGAGCCCCTCTGTCGGCACGAGGTCCTTGCCAACGGGCAGGAAGAGGGCGGCGACGAGCTTCCACACGTGCTGCTCCTCTAGCGCGTGTTGCGGCGCCTCCCGATCTGTGCCCACCACCGCAACCTTGTAGTCGCGCAGCAGTGTGTGGTGCTGCAGGGGCTCGCGGTGAGCGTTGTGGTCGACGTGCACCTTGAGCGACCTCTCCATGCGCTCGCGCGGCGACGGGTCTTCCGGGTCCCTGGTGCGGTCGAACTTGGACAAATCGATGAGTTCAACGCTGCGGCTGCCAAAGGTGAGCAGGTTGCCGCTAGCGCTGAAGGAGGCGCGCCAGCGGCTCGTGGGCGGCGGCTGCTTGCAAAGCGCTGGGTTGCTCCTGTCGCGTGGTTCGTTGCGTACAGCGTGAGCCCGCCGCGCCGTGTAAGACGCCTCGACCAAGGGCAGCATTTATGGTGCTCAATAACGCGCGATTTCATACGTGTGCCGCTATGCACGACTTCTGAGGGTTCCAGCACGTGCAACTGGACACGCGCAACGCCACGTGGCCGATGCTTCGGTGATGCAGTTTGTGAGGCAACATGGGAGCGAATGAGTCGACATCTATGCTCCCGTATCCGCCTTCCTGGCTGCCGAGCACCACCACGCCGGTTCAGCACCGCCAGGCCGTCGCGGCGCTCAAGTCACTCTCCTCCGTGGAGCCCGAGCGCTTCCTTGCAGTGCGTGCGCCACTGCCAGAGCTCGAGGCAGCGCTCTGGGACTTCAACGAGTATCGTGAACGTGCCTCCGCCGCCGCCGCATTGGATGTCGGCCTCAACCGGCTCGTCTACAAGTGCGTGCCCAAGCGCGTGCCGGAGGCCGAGTTCTGGCGGTGCTTCTTCTGCTGGGCATACCACACGGTCATGTCGTTGGGGCCAGCCCCGCCCGAGCCACCCAAACAGGTTTTGAGCCGCGCCGTGCTCGAGGCGGGTGACTCGACGGCGACGAGCGCAATCATCGACGCCTTTGGCGGCGACGTGTCCTTTGCGGCCTTTGCGCAGGCCGAGATGGAGGACATCCTCAAACGCGATGCCGAAGACGGCGAGAAGCTCGCAGCAGGCATCACGATGGCCGTCGAGAAGGGTGTGCTGCAGGCGAATCCGCCCGTCGAGCCGCTCACCCGAATAGACGTGCTCGGCAAGACAGCGGACGCGGTCTGTCAGGAAATCATCAAGGCGCTCGGCGACGCGCCCTCCATGGGGTGTGTGCTCGTGCTTCAGGGCCTTTCGGGCACAGGCAAGGGAACCACGTGCTCATTGTTGGAACAGAAGCTGCCGCGCTGCACCTCCTGGTCGAATGGCAATGTGCGCTCGAAGCACCAGACCCGCGCGCGCTCCTCATGCTGCGACGCCCGCCCGCGCGGCGTGGCCTTGCCACGGACGCTCGCTGGGGGCTTAGGCCGCATGCTGACGCTGAAAAATCACTTGCATGCTGACGCCATCTGCCCATGCCCCACCAACGACACAATGTCCATGGCTCGCAGGTCTTTCGATCTCTGACGCTGCTCGCCGTAGCCAAGTGCGAGAAGAGCGGCCTCGCGTTCAAGCCAGAGTTCCTGACGCCGCTCTTCCTCGCGGAGGTCATGGCCTGCCTCAGCTTTGCCAAGCACAACGGCAAGTTCGACATCAAGATCGAGGGGTATGGCCTCTCGTGCCACGTGTCTGAGGTCGCCAACACGATCCTCAAGGAGCCCAAGGTGGGCAAGAACATCCCGACCGTCGCCAAGATGACGCAGGGAGAGGTGGTCGGCTTCGCGGCAGCCGCCGCCGAGGCCATGCGCGCGGACGGCATGAACGTCCTCATGGAAGGGCGCGAACAGGTATGCCGATGAGCTCATTCGCACTGATGAGAATGGATTGGTACTGATGAGCTCTGATGAGCGCTCATCGCACTGCTCGTCTCCTTTCGCAGACGCTCAACTACGTGCGAACGCCGCATCGGTTCGAGCTCACACTGTCCGAGCCCCTCATCATTGGCAAGCGGCGCGCCGCACAACGTATTATGGCCAAGGCGATCGAGTCGATCAGCAAAGGTGGCGCTGAAGGGGAGGTCGACGTCAAGGCTGTGCTTGGGCAGGCGCTCGAGGCACTGACCTCCTCCTCGGCCTCGTGAGGAGGTGAGCGTGTGCAGTTTACAGCAGTGCCGCCGAGAGTTGCAAGTTTTACATGTACTTTATGCTATCGAGAGACTGCGATTCGATTGTATGACCCGCCCACGCCCGCGCTCCGCTCGTGTCCGGGGTCTTGTCGTTGTGTTGGGTCCCCTGCTCTCAAAAAAGTCAAATCGGACGAACAGTGCACTGCTGCGGCACCGGCCACCGCTGAGCCCTACCGGAACCATTTGCGTTCCGTTCAGCCACCCTTCTACGTTTTAGCCGTGTATAAGCCGACCACAGGGACTCAGCCGAGCCCTGTGGCCTGAGCGGCCCTGGAAACGATTCGCAATTGTGTACGCACCGAAACAGTCGAGTCGTGCACACTCTATTGTATATACGTGAATCTCTTGTAGCAGCAAGTAGCAGTTGCCCCTCTCGCTCAGACTCTCTCTTTCTCTCTCGGGCGCACGTCGCCACATGGACGCTTACATGTCGCATTTCGGGGCTGCTCGCCGCTCACCTCGCTCGGCGCATCATGTCTGCCTCAGTTCGCGAAAAACGACTCCACCAGCGCGTTGAGCTCGACCGAGTGATCAACCGGCTCTGAGATGAAACCAGTTAAAATTGACGCCCGGCCGCTCTCGCTCGTGCTGATCTCGGTGTCGCTGACATCTTCGCCGGTGCTAGATCCAAAATGCGAAGGCGTAGCCGAAGACGGAGTTGGGGTAAATGTCGAAGGCGTAGGAAGACGGAGTTGAGGTCGAGATGGAGCCGCCAACTTCTGGTCGGGCGGCGGCGGCGGAGCATCCACTGACGAAACCTCGAATGACTGGCTGAGGACCTATGGAGCCGTGCACGGCGATGCGCGGGGCGGATGTGAGGTCTATCCCTCTCATGTCTATCCCAGTGACCTCCTCGACACCCCTCTTGCGCGTCGCCACTTGTAAGGCGGCAGGAACGGTGGCAGACGCGATGGCAGGAGCAGGAGCGAGCAACGTCGTGTGATGCACGTGCGTCGTTGGGCGATACGAGAACGGCGGCACAGCGGCCGACGGCGGCACAGCGGCCAACGGCGGCATAGCGACCAACGGCGGCATAGCGACCAACGGCGGCAAAGTGGCCGATGCATAAGATGCCGTATGGCCGCCCAACAGCGGCAAGGCGTATGCCATCGGCATCGTGTGAGGCACGTGAGGTACCGGTAGCAGAGGGGTGACGAACACTAAGGGCTGCTGCGGCGGCTCCGACGCGAGTTCGCTGTGCGAGGGCTGTCGGCCCATCTCCTCTTCGAGACGCGTGTGGCGATTGCGCACCGAGTTCTCGGTACGGCCCGGCAGGAGCTCAGCAATCTTGCGCCATTGCTTGCCCATGCGCTCCACCGCATCCATCATAATTCCATCCTCATGTTGGGTGAACCGACACCACCCTGGTTGTCCCGCCCCGTATAGGTCATGCGCAGTGATTCCGTTTGCCATTGTTGGGTCCACCTTGCTTCCGTGCAACAAACCGCTTCCGCTCTTCAACGGTCGACTCTTGATTCGCTGCCAGCGGTTACGGACGCTGTCCGCAGAGCGCGTACCGACCTCTTGCGCCACGGCATCCCAGGCGGTCCCATGCTTCAAAACGCCGTGCATGATGATCTCGTCCTCTTCAGCAGTCCATTTGCCGCGCCAAACCTTGGCTGCGCACGAGTCGTCGATGGGCCCCATGGGGTTCAAAGGGCCAAGCCCAGCAGGCTCTACGAGAGCCAAGTCTTCCTCAGTGGGCGCCCTGAAGCAGGCATCAGGTGCTTCTGAACTCCCGCCAATGCTCCCTGGCCCACCGCCGCGAGAAGAGGGTGGGCCAGGCGGGATCGAGTTGGGAAGCGGCGAGTCAGGCGATCGTGGCGGCATCCCAGGCGGCAACGTCCGAGCGCTGACATCGATTCCTGTACAGTTGGCTCGAAGATACATTAGCGCGGAGCCGGAGCCCGACACCGACTCCACGTCGCGTATGGGCGACTCAGGTCGCGTATGGGCGACTTGGGTCTCCTGGTGTAAGCGATGTTCGAGCATATGCAGGTCGATCTGGGCGCGATCGCGCGAGATTCGAAGGTTTTCAAACAGGCGGCGATAGCGGCGGCAACGCAGGCACGCCAGGAGCAGCGACAGAAGTGCAAGGCATCCACAGATTGAGGAGATGAGACCCACCACCGCGGGTTTCAGGTGCATGTCGAACGACGCCGCGTGAAAAACCGGCGCTGATGGCGGTGGCGGTGTCGGGACCTCAGAGGGCAGGATAGATGGCGGTGGCGGTGTCGGGACCTCAGAGGGCAGGATAGTTGGCGGTGGCGGTGTCGGGACCTCAAAGGGCAGGATAGAAGCGGCAAAGGCATGCGCCGCGTCCAGACGGTTTCCAGTGACTGTCTTTGAGCCGAACGTCAAGTTGCTGTAAAATGTGCCTGTCACGAGGGCACTCTGGTTCATAGGTCTGTAAGAGATGCCGCCTGCGGTGATGCCGTGGCTGCCGCTGGCGGCGCCCGCCGAGGCGATCATCTCAAAGCTGCCTTCCCTTGTTCGAGGCCACATCGCAGAAGCCAGCCCCGTAACATTCGCCACGAAGATTTCGGACACGCCGAGGTCAACGTTGTAATTCGTAAAGCCCGTCACAAGAGCACTTCCCGCGCCACCGTGCACAATGCCGACGCCTCCGTCGTCGAACTCGCCGCCCGCCTGGGCGACCCAGTCGATTTGTTGTGTTGCTTTCACGTGCATCACGAAAATGTCGGAACCACCTTGGCTCGTGAGTAACATATCGCCGAACCTCGCGGTGTCCAGGAAGGAGCCCGTCACGAGAGCACCGCCCGCGCCATCGTGCGTGATGCCGACGCCTTCGTCGGACGAAGTGCCGCCCACATGTATGGCCCAGAGGACGTCGCCCGACGCCGTTACGTGCATCACGAAAGCGTCGGAATTCCCTCGGCTTATGAGAGGCACCACGCCGAATGAAGCGTCTCCCATGAAGCGGCCTGTCACGAGAGCACCACCCTCGCCATCATACGCGATGCCTTTACCTGCGTCATACATATCGCCGCCTGCCTGGATCGCCCAGTCGATGTCGCCCGACGCTGTCACGTGCATTACGAACGAGTCGGAACTGCCTCGGCTTTGGAGCCACGTCGAGCCAAACGTTACGTTGCCCATAAAGTCGCCCGTGACGAAAGCACCTCCTGCGCCATCGTAAACGATGGCGCTGCCCTTGGCATCGTTCGTACCGCCCGCCTGGACCGCCCAGTCGATTTCGCCCGACGCTGTCACGTGCATCACGAAGGCATCGGTACCCGAAATGTCGAGCCTTCGCAAGGGAATGTCGAGCCGTTTGGATTCAACAAGGGTCACATTGTTGCTCGACTGGAGTAACGTCGAGCCAAACAATGCCCCCCCCGTGAACGAACCCGTCACGAAAGCACCGCCCACGGTATCGGACGCGATTCCTTCTGCTTGGGCTAGGCCCGTGCCGCCTGCCTGGACCGCCCAGTCGATTTCGCCCGACGCTGTCACGCGCATCACGAAAGCATCACAAGCTCCTCGGGTTGTGAGCGACGTCGAACCGAACGAGACGGCGCTACAGAAGTAGCCTGTCACGAGAGAACCTGACGAGCCATCGAGCGTGATCCCGGTTCCATGAGTCTGAGAAATTTGCGTTCCAACGCCGCCCGCTTTGACAACCCAGTCGGCTCGGGCCATGGCGCGGTGAAGGCGTTATATAAAAGGATCGTCAGCCGCCGAGTGCTCAACTCATTTTCCTATTCGGGTTCGTCATAAATATGACGGAAGGAGGATTTCGTGTTTATAATGCGGGCGACACAGATCCGTGGACCGCCACGGGCGGGGCTTTCCAATCCACCTCTATACCCCCGCGTCCGTACATGAAACGCGCAAACGCCCCCTCCTCCCCAGTCGATTTTGGCTCAGCTTCACAGTCGACAGTGCTCGGTTCTGGCGCTCTGTTTATCGGATGTGATAGTGTGATACGAACACGCTCCCCAATGACTCAGAAACTCCATTGCAGTTAGCCCGGACACGACGACAACAACAGACGCAATGGCGTACGCTTGGGCCGCGTCGCCGCAGCAAAGCGGACAAGGGCCTGTCATCGACAAAACGCGTCGAGATGACGGTATTCTTGACGCTTAAAATGTTGATTGTTATGTGCGACGGGCCACAGTAGGGCCACAGTGCACAGACAGACACAAGACACCCCTGCGGCACTCCCTGAGTCCCCGTCGGTATCAGTGCCCGTACAACGCATCGGCGATCGAGCGTTCGTTGAGTTCGGGCTCGAAATCAAAATTCGCGGGCAGGTATGCAAGCTGTCGAAGTAAGCTCTCCTTTGCCACGGCGGATCTGGGTGAGAGGTCGACCCACTTTGCTGCGGCGTAGCATTCGGTAAAATCTCGATCAACGGCAGCTCTCGAGCCTAATACTGCTGGGGCGATCGACTTGCTCGGGGAGACTAAGGTGCTGGCACGCCACTCAGCAGCCTCCTCGTGCCTTGATTCGCGTAGCTGCTTGGTTTTCCGGCTGGCCTTGGCTGCCTGATCTGCCTTGTATTGAGTGGCGGCAGCAGATGTTGCAGCGGCAGCAGCGTCGAGGTGCCTTGCGTAGAGAGGCGGGGCGCGTCGGTCGAACTCGAATCTCACTTGACGGCCGCCCTGAGATGCTACGGCTGCCGACTCAATACTCCCCAGCCTCCCTACACTCCCTAATTGACGGCTGCCCTGAGCTGCTACGGCTGGTTCGATGAGTTGCGTAGCGTCGGAGAGCTGTGAATAGGGTGACAAGGGTATGGCCTTCGTGGTTGGCGATCGTCGTGCTGGCGGCCGTACAAGCACGGGCTGCTGGCGAGCTCGGGCGTGGCATTTGCCATACTGCTGGCTTGGGCCCTTGCTTCGGCCTCAGGCGACCGGTCATGGGGAGACCGACCGGACTTGCCAATCGCCCCGCCAACCACGCGACGCTCGACGAGCACCCGAACTGGGGAGCCGTAAGCACTCGCGAGCCGGGCGGCCGCAAGCTGCCGTCTCCTCGCCATCTCCGCCTCGTGACGCGCAGCACCTGCCCTGAAGACCCTCGAGACCTCAAGCCCCTCCGCCTCCCTCTCCGCGTGCTGGGACTCAAACGCCACCTTCCGAAGCACTCTCAGATCTGTCGCCTCTTCCGCGGCCACCTCAAGCTTGGCACGCGACCGTTCCACAGCAGGATCTCTCAGCGCCGTCGGCTTGGTCGTCGGTTTCTTTCCTGACCGTTGGCGGGCGTAATTAAGGGCGTTATTCAGGGTCGAGTCGTGTGTCGATAGAGCTGCGCCCTCACCCGTGATGCTGCTCGGAATGGGGTGCTCGTTGCCTGCCAGCTCATTTGCCGCGCCGGCGCGACCTGACGCAAGTGCCGGCAAGCTGCTGCCATGCCGGGGTGGAGTGGGCTTTGGCTCCTCAAAGGCCAGCTCGACGTTACCGGTGGCGACTTCGTCTTCGATGCCCAACTGAAGCCGTGCCGACGCGGCCGCCACAGTGGGCAAAAGAGATTGCTTCACGATGGCCCGTGGCGACGGCGGTCTCTTCAGTACCTTGCTTAGCTCCTTGAAGTTGAGTGCGCCACCTGCATCCCTGTCCCAGCTGTCGAAGAGGGCGTCCACCTCCTGGAAGGACACATCGAGCCCGATGGCAGGCATAGCCTTGCGAAACTCCTTCTTGCTCACCTCGCCGTCGCCGTTGGCATCCCACTCGCGGAAAAGGTCGAGCACCTTGCCCGCGTTCCGGCGAAGCGCCGCCGCGATCTGTTGCTGGATAGGCGGGGCGTCGGGCCCTTCGTCGAGATCGATCTTGCCGAGCGCGCGCGAGCCTTTCCTGGTCGACTGCTTTGCCTCGGTCTGCTTCTTGGACGCAGGCTTTTTGACAATCGTTGGCAAGAGCGTACTCTGCAGTTTACGCTCCAAAATCTGATTCCAATTGTCGCCGTCCATCGGCATTACCGACAGTCTGTATAACGCTTCAAGCTTCCGCACTGCTGACCGCGGCGAAAGGTGAGGGTATCTCTGTCCTGCGACTTTTTCGCTCACGAATGGTTCTGTAGAAAGGCGGCTACCATGGGGATCTTGTCGAACTCCGAAGGTCAACTCTGCTAGCAGGACTGATTTGCCGCTTTGCTCGATCGGTACCATGGGGAGTGAAGTGGACGAGCTGACTTGATGTTGTTCTCGGGCACAGTTGCGTTCTCCTGGAGCGCCTGGCAACGTCTTGATGTGATCGGTGCTTCTCGAATGCCGTGGTTCGTGGACAACAGCGTCCGCTCGTATGCATGCTCTACCACGCTTCCCATCTTCCTCGGCGTCGATATCAAGACGTGGCAGCTGCGGCATTCTGTTAGAGTAGGGTCCGCTTCTCCGCTACTATTGTATGAAGGATTTCGGAGCATGGAGGTACCCACATTGCATGCCATTATTTGCACATCAGCCGCGCCGCGTTGGGCGAGAAACCAAAACCAAAACACGGGAACGTTGCGGGTAGGCGCGTCTCGTCGAGCACCTATAGATTACCGGCATGAAACGACAACAGGACAGGTCCTCGTGGTGCTGAGCGAAGCCAAAAGGAGACGGACGGCCAAAGCGCGTCCGGGCGCTCGTCCACGAGAGGTTTGCGCTGACTTGTCGGGGTTGACACAGCTATGCCCGTGTCACTAAAAACGACGTTGCCACAGAGCCGCCCCTCTGCACGGGGCGCATCCGCCCCCTCCGTGGCCGCCACCGCATTCAGCGCGTTGCAGGTGGAGACAAAGCGGTTGCACCGCGAGAACACGCGGCTGCAAAATGAGCTGAGCTCTCGCGACGGGCCTAGCTTCACGGCGCTGCAAGTCGCCAACACCAGGCTGCGACGGCAGGTCAGCTCGCTGCAGGACAATGTCGATGCACTCAACGCTCAAATGGATCGGCTGCGAGCGCAGTTGACAGAAAACGGCCTTGAGATCGTGGAGACTGCAGACATCGGAGTGCAATGCGGGGAAACCCAGGCTTGGCAAAGTAGCCCGAGCTCTACGTCTCGTTCGGAGCCCAACTCCCCCGTTCGAATGCTCGCCACGGCCGATACTGACCGCAGCGGCGACCGTCCGCCTGCAGAGAACGCCGGCACTGAAGAAGATGAAGCCGGTGAGAACAAGATGAGCGTTGTTCAGCAGCAGATGATGACAGAGCGCCCGCCTGCTCTGCAAAAGCGTATGCTCCAAGAATGGTTAGAGTATGGCGGCGAGCAGGTTGAGTCGTGCATGCGGTCGGGCGGCATCGCGATGCTAGATGCCCGCTGGCTTGTGAATCTCTGGGACCGGTTCCCCGACACCCAGCTGTCACTTTCGCGGAGGCAAGATCTCCCTCGCAAAGCTTTCCTCAGCGTCGACGAGCTCAGGGTGGCGGGCTGCCCGAATGAAGGCCTGCCCATCGTCGTAGTCTCTGCGCCCTGGCTGAGTCCATTTCACCCAGATCCAAAAGGTGCGCATCTGCGCCTGGTGGCCATCGCGCTCAAGGCGCTGCTCGCCGGTGGCAAGAAGTACGGCGTCTTCTGGGACTGGGGAAGCATTGTGCAGCCAAAGGACCGCAGCAAAGAATATCACCGCTTGGAAGCCAAAGAGCAGGCTAGCTTTGATGATGCGATGAGCGGACTCTTCAAGCTCTTCACTCACGACCACACGACCGTCTTCCGACTGACGCGGCTTCCCGAGGACTTTCCCGACGCGTATGATTTGCCCGATTTCGGCGACCCTCGAGATGAAAAACCCCAGTCGCGGGTCAACAACATTGCCCAGTATGCGGACCGTGGCTGGACGTTTTGCGAGAGCCAGTGGGCGAGCTGGCCTTGCAAGGAAACACTTGATTTGGGGAATCTCCTCGATTCGGACGGCGATCCGCCTAGCGACCGCCAGAAGCTGCTGCGCAGGTGCTCGAGCGCCGCGGGGCGCATGGTGCCCCTGCCGCCCTCGGAGTTCAACGCCACCCTCGAGCTCAAGTCGTTCCATAATGCCACGGACGACAAGCCGCTTGTCATCGAGTTGTACCAGGCGGCATACACGGCATACTTCGGCGCCACGCGAAAACTCGACTTTTCGGGCCTTGGCTGGGGCGACGAGGAGATGGCGAAGCTGTGCATGCTCGTGAACAGTGGGGTGCTTGCACAGCTCGAGTTCTTGCACCTGTCGGGAAACCAGGTGCGCGACGCCGGAATGGAGATGCTCGGACAAACCGTGCGCGATGGCAAACTGCCAAAGTGCATCAAAATCGTGCTCGATGGGAACCCCGGCAATGATGCGATCGTCGTCGAGGCCCTCCAGGTGCAAGCGCAAGAAGCACGCATGGAGCGGCTCAAGACTCTATGGCCCGGTCTCAAAACGGCAACAATCGGCCTCAAGTGGAAGGAGACCGGTCCGTCGCCAGTCGGCATCGAGATCGTCAACGCGGCTCTCTCCAAGGCGCTGCAGACAAAGGGGGAGTTCACTCAGGCTGAGTTTGATGCATTCAAGGTGGTGGGCTTGACCAAGACCCATTTCATCAAGTCAGGAGATAAGTTCTTCCAGCCTGCGGACGGGATCACGCCTCACTGGCAAGTGATGCCGGCGAGGATGCCGCGCAGCGAAGAGGATTTCCTCTTCCAACAACCGATCCAACAGCGCAGGAAGAAATTGAACGTGTAGAACACGTGAATGTGTGTCTGTGTGATTTCTGACACGCACACCCCTCACGCGTCTACAATATGTGCTGTAGTTTCGCCGGATCATGTCGATGCTTGGCAAACTCGCAATTTACACGTCCGCCCCGTCGGGTGCGGGGGTATAGGTTAAGGTCTTCCAGATTCCGCATACCGCGCCAGTCAGTCACTTCTAGGTCCGAACCGATCGCACATGTGTTCGGCGTGTTGTGCACGACGCCCATGGACGCCGCCACGCGGCGCTCAACAGTGCCACCCGACGGTACGTGCCCGACAGCTTCCGAAGCACGCTGTCCGAGCCGCTGCTTTGTATACCGTTGGGGCACCGTGAAACGGACCCAGTGAGGCTCCATTGGAGCTGACCTTTTCTCAAACTTTCAGGACGACCGGAGGACGCGCACGCCCTGGTCGGGCCCCAAAATTCGCGTCCCGACAGAAGGTCGGAGAGATTCACGACCATGCCGCCACGTTCGCCTCTGGCGGCCGTGGCAAGCTTTGCGCGTAGTATCTCGCCATTTGGCCGTCGGCAGACAGCCAGAGAGCCCAATGCCGACGGGGCAGGGGCCAGCACTGCACAGAGAGTTCCAGCCTCGTTTGGCTTCGAGGAGGTTATCCTCCGGAAGGTCAACAAGGCTGACAAGTTAGGGATCGGGGTAAATACAGGGGCCACCGAGGCGGTGGTCCTTGACATCATAAAGGGCAGCATCGCCGAAGCCTCGGGCGCTCTTAAGCAGGGGATGCTAATCAAGGCCGTCAACGGCAAGACGGTGGGTTCCGCCAACGAAGTGACCGAAATGTTGATGGCTGCTTTCCCCGAGGTGAAGCTCTTGGTGTTCACACCGCTGCCCTCGGAGGTCGCCAAGGGCACGGCGAGCGAAGAGCGCAGTACGTTGGGCACTGAATCGGTGGACGCGCGGGTCGCATCGATGACGGCGGTGCAAGAGCAACCTGAGCAAACAGTGAGCGCGACGGGCTTTGAGGAGGTGGTCCTCAGGAAGGCCAACAAGGCCGACGTACTGGGGCTCGTGTGCAATGGGAGGCTCGTGAGCGATGGGACCACCGAGGTGGTGGTCCAAGAGCTCAAGAAGGGCAGCATCGCCGAAGCCTCGGTCGCTCTCAAGAAGGGGATGCTCATCAAGGCGGTCAACGGCGAGCCGGTGGGCTCCGCCATCGACGCGACGGCCAAGATGAAGGCCGCCTTCCCTGAGGTGAGGCTCTTGGTGTTCTCGCCGCTGGTTGGCGGCGGTCCTTATGGGACTTCAGCGCCCTCGACTCCGAATGGAACTCCATCATTGCCCTCGACTTCCGTAACGTCCGGATGGGACTTCAGACACCCGTGGATCTCGCCGTTGGAGACTCCACCCAAGGAGGAAGAGTTGGGTGCTGGCGACGAGCATGGCACATCGGGCATGGAGTCCGTGGGTGGGCAGCTGCCTAATATGGGTGGGCAGCTCGACCTTCGCGACGCGTACCTCGCGTCGTTTGAAGCCCCTTTGACGACGGCGGTACCGGTAGAAGAGCAAGCCGGGAGTGAGGCGGAGAAGCATCCTGTCGGGCAGCCGGCGGGAGCAGCGCCCGAGGCAGCGGAGGAGGAGGGGGTGGACGAGACAGTTGCAGCGGCGGAAGCGGAGGCGGCAGAAGCGGAGGCGGCGGTGTTGGAGGCGGCGACGGTGGCGGTGTTGAAAGAGGCGGCGGAGGAGACGGCAGCGGCAGTCAGGGAGGCGGCAGCCGCGGCGGAGGCGGCAGCCCCGGCGAAGGCGGCGGAGGCAGCGGAGGCGGAGGCAGCGGAGGTCGAAGCAGCAGCAGCCGAGGCAGCGGCGGCTGCATTGGCGGCCGTGGCAGTGACTGAGGCGGTCGAGCAAGTAGCGGCAGAGGCAGAGGCGGCCGCGGCACAGGCCGCAGCGGCGGCCACTCAGGCAATGGCAGATTCGGTCGCCGCACCGTCCGCCGCCGCCCCCGTCATCCCCACGGACTCGCCCTTTGCAGCTACGGCAAAAGCCCCGAGTTCCGTCACTGCAAAAGCCCCGAGTTCCGTCACGGCAAAAGCCCCGAGTTCCGTGCCAACTCCTTCTGTCGTATCTCACACAAGCCAGGATCAGCTGGCGTACCTTATACAAGCCGCTGCGTTCAGCTTCTCATTCGCACAGACGGCGCCGCCGGTTGAGGCGCCGCCGCTGGTGCCAGTGATCTGTGTGGAGGAGGCTGAAGCTGCGGTAGCGGAGCTAGTAGCATCGAGCGATGGCAACACAGAGCCGCCGCAGCGCAAGAAGATGGGACGGCCAAGGAGGAGCAAGGGCGGCACAGAAGCCGAGGCGGAGGCGGAGGTGGAGGCGGAGGCGGAGGCGGAGGCGGAGGTTGAGGGCGGCGAGGAGGACGAGGGAGCTGCTGAAGAGCAGACCAAACAGCCAGCGCCCTCTAAGCAGATAGATCTGGCCCAGTCGTTCGATCTGAGTGGCTTCGCCGCTGCCGTGGCGGCGGAGGCGGAGGGAGGGGCGGCCGCGGAGGCGGAGGGCAGTACCAGTAGCTCAGCTGTGCGAGATGGGGTGCGGCGCATCTTCCATGGAGAAGAGGCTCGGCAGGCAATGGAGGTGGCAGCGGAGGCAGCAGCGAATGCAGCCGCCGCTTTGGCGGATCTGATCGCCAGCGGCGAGCCGCTCTTCACCATTGGTGAACACGCTGAGGTGCCTGTGTCGCCGGGGTCACCGACGCGCTCACGCTCGGAAGCATCATGGCTGCACTCCAGACACAGAGGTCGAGGGCCGCACTCACCGTCGGGTTCATTGGCTCCTTCCCGATCCCCTTCGGGTGAACCCAAACCAGACGTTGCCACCGAACCAGACGTTGCCACCGAACCAGACGTTGCCGCTGACATGGCCGACACCGCGACGCCATCACGACGAGCGCGACGTGACAATGCCGCGGTAGTTGGTGTCGTGACGGGCGTGGTGGCTGCTGGCGGCTCTGGGTTGCACGAGGCCTTACTCCCTCTTCTAGAGCAAGAGCAGCCCACCCATCCCGTCACTAGCTCGTCGAGCACCACGGACAGCGCAGTCGTTGCGGAGCTCGTCAAGGCGAGCATAGAAGCCGCCGTCGAAGCGGACCAGACGCTCCGCGATGCCACATCGGCCAAGCTGTTGGCGGAGACGGCCGTTGTCACAAGATTGGCGTCAACGGCGGCCAAGCAGTTGATTTCGACGGCTGTGGAAAGGGCGTTGATGGTCATCGAAGCGAAGCCGACGGAGCTACATCGGCTAACTCCACACTACGACCCTACCAGAATCTACAAAGTCGGAGACCTTGTCTCTTTGAACGGCAAGATCTATCAGATGGCGGAGAGCCCTGGGCTATCTGGCTATTCTCCCAGTCGTCCAGCAGATCTTCTGTGGCGGTTCATAGCGAATGGGCCGAGGTCACCGGAACAGCCGCCGAACCCCGAGACCATCCCTGTGAAACCACCGCCGAGTCTTCCTGTGAAACCACCGAGTCCAGCGGCCGCAAGCCCAGCCGAGCGCGCCTCCGCCAAGCTGGAGCTCCTCATGCTTGAGCTCCAGGAGCTGCACGAGCTTCAAGAGCTCCAGGAGCGCTCAGCTGCTCTCGATGCGGCGCTTGCCGCTGAAGCCCCGTTCCTCGCTGCAACCGCACTGCAGGCAGCACAAAGAGGCGTCGTGGTCCGTAAGAGGCTTTCGTTTCAGGCGGAGGCTGATGCGGCGTTGCAGACGCTCCTCGTGCTCGAGGCCGAGCTCACCGAAGCCGAGCTCTCTGGCTTGCAAAATGCGGCAGATACCCTTGAAGACACCCTCATCCCACCACCACCAGATGAGCCAGAACCACAACCAGAGGCGGATCCGCCAGTAGCAGTACTGATAGGAACAGTGTAGCGAAGTTTAATTCCTTGGAAATTCGATATCACAAACACAATAAAACGTCCCTACGTGACATGCTACGTGAGCAATGTGCAATGAGCTCAAAATACGACCTGCAGCAAGAGACGTAGAGAGCCAGAGCCACCCTTCAGCTTCACTCTTCCAGGACATCCCCGGGTTGCATGCCGGCACCCTCTTGGTTAGTTAGGGATCCTTATTCGATAGCTGCGGCGTGTCGAACAACTCATACTCTCAGCCTTCCAATGACGACGGGACGCGGCCGCGGCCGTTGCGATGCGCCCATCACGGCGCAACCGTTGCGATGCGCCCATCACGGCGTCACTAGAGCCCCTCGAGCAGCTCCTGCGAGTACTGCGGCACAGGCCGCGTCCTCCCGTTGCCACCAGGCGCCGACTCAGTCGCTTGCATGAGATACCCTTTGAGGCCCTTGAGCGAGGAGCAAGCCTTCACGTGGCGGCGCGCGAGGCCGTTGAGCGAATGAAGCAGCCCGTGGCACGGCGCGTGGATGAGCAGCCGAGAGAAGTGAGCATCGATGAGCACGTTGAGCCACCCCACTATCTGGCTGAGGGAGGGCGCACCCGACGCCGCGGCTGCCGAGCCCGCCGAGAGGGAGCGGCTGGCGGCAAGCGCGCTGCTGCTCGGGACGGCGCCAACCCCGCCTTCGGTGGCGAGTGGCGCAAAGTAGCGCGAGAGGAGGGTGAGGAGGCGCTGCAGCAGGCTGACAGTGTCGTCGAGTGGCAAGCTGCGCAGCGCCTGCAAGAGGAAGACGTCGTTGCGAGGCGCGCCGATCAGACGGTCAAGCAGCTGATCCCAGCCGCGCGCCTCTGCCTCAGCAGCGGCCACCGCCTGGGCCGCGGCGCGTGCGGCCGAGGCCGAGGCCACTTCCTCTGTTGGCGCGCGTGCGCCAAAGGGCACTATGCGCGGCTTGGGCTTCGGCGCCACGGCGAGCGCCGCCTGGCGGGCGAGGGCGTCCTTGGCGGCGGCGGCGGCGGCCTGCCTCTCGCGCAGCGCGAGCTCGAGGATTCGAACGAGATGCTCCTCCGTCACAGCGGACGTGTGGTGGAGGAAGAGGAGCAACGGCGCGAGAGCGCGCCGCTCGCACAGCGCGGGCAGCAGTAGGTCGGTACATGAAGCTGCCGCACCGGACACGAGCAGCGGTCGCAGCGGAGGCAGCCACTCATCCGTGCCGAAGCGCAGGCAGTGCGCGCACACCTGGAAGACGAAGTGGACGGAGACGCGCGAGTGGAGTGGCAGGCCGCTGCTGCTGCCTCCCGCCGCGGCCACGCCCACCGCCACAGCGCTCCCGCCGCCGCCATCGCCGTTGCCCCCGCAGCCCTTGTGGTGACCAGCCTTCCCCACAGCCTTTCCATGGGCCCCGGCGGCGCTCATCTCGGCGCTCGTCGCCTCCCGTGGCGTCGTCGGGGAGGCGTCTGCGACACCCCCTGCACGAATGCGCGTGAGGCGCTTACTCGGAGGCAGTTGCACACCTTCGAAGGCGCTGGGCGCCGAGCTGGGCGTCTCTGGCGCGCTCCGCTTGGTGCCCAACTCGGCGCTCCGCTTGGTGCCGCCACGCCCGCGCTGCTGCGCGCCCGCGTCGCCCGCCTCCTCCTCAGCGGCCGCATCGCCCTCGGCAAAGGAGGCGTGCCGAACGGGACGAAAGGCGACGCTGGTCGCGTTCGACTCGGCGCTCAAGTCGGCGCTCAGCCCGCCGAGGAAAGAGGCGAGGGCCGTTTCGAACGAGGAGGGCGTGTGCTTACCCTCGAGCAGCGAAGCGAGGACGGCCGCCTCCGTCTGTGCCTCAGTCGCAGTACGCGAGCGCCACGTGGCTAGCTGCGATGCGGGCAACAGCTGGGGAATCGAGGCGGCGCCGACAGCCGGCGGCGGTAGGGACAAGAGGCTATCGAGGCGCTGCGCGCGGCACGGAGGCGGCAAAAGGGAGGCGGCGCGCACAGCCAAACTGCTGTCCAGAGGGGCGGCGGCGGCACATGAGGCGGCGTTGGACGCGCCCGACGCGCCGGAGGCGGCTGCACCAGCGCTCTCCGTCTCATCGGCATGGAGGGCGAGGGCGGTGCGTTGGGTGGCACAGAGTGCATGTGCGAGGCCAAAGACATTCGCTGAGCGCTCGGCCCGGCAGATGAGCACCGCGTGTGGATATGCGAGGGCGATGCCCGCCGCCCCCATGAACGTGCAAGCGCCCACCGGAACCGGAGGCGCCCCCGCGCCCCCACCGTCGCCCCCACCGCCGCCGCCGCCGCCGCCGCCGCCGGCGCCTGGGGCGAGGGAGTGTAGATCGAAAGTGCGTGTCCCGTGAAGAAGCCCGTAGCGCGCGTCCCATTGCTGAAAAGTGAGCTGTGAAGGGTGAGCTGTGAAGAGCTGCTCGGCCGCCTCAGCTGCCCCCGTGCTGAGAGCGAGGAGGGCGGGTGGCTGCAGCGACTGCAGCGCGCACGGCATCGAGAAGCTCAGTGACGAGCTGCCACCACCTTGAGGACGAATGCCTCCGAAACTTCTCGGAAGCTTCGTTGACCCCGAAGCCTCTGTCCCGGCGGCGGCTGTGATGGCCACGCCATCAATGGAGCGGCGCACGCACGGCAGCGATGATGGCGCTGCGGGCGCGCCAGCCGAGGCCGCGGCTGCGGGCGGCGTGCGCTTGGTATTCACTGTGAACAGCTCGAGCGTGGCTGGTGCCCAGAGCAGGCAGAGCATCGCATCATTCGAATGGACGCCACGTGAGCTGAGGCCGCCCGTGGCCGCCGCGCCGCTGCCGTCCGTGGCCGGGGCCACCATCGCCGCCGCCGCCGGCACGAGGCAGCAGCCGCATAGGGCCGCCGTCGCTGCCGGCGAGGCGGCGGCGCCGCGGCCACGACCGCTGGCGCTGGACGGAGGGGCAGCCACAGACGGCGGCACGATATGGAGCGGCGGTGGCCCAGTTGGGAGCTGCACCGAGTGCAGCGGTTCGGACCGGCCGTCAGGACCGCTGCCGCTCGGCGAGAGCGGGCGCACGTAGAGAGCCAACGGTCCGTCGGCCTCCAGCATCAGCGTCACGAGCGCAATCGGCGCCGCCTGTCCGTGCGGCAGCGGCAGTAGCGAAGCCCACAGCGCTCGCGTTGTCTTGGCCACACCCTCTGGCCGCGGCACGCTCGCGATCTGCGCGGTCAGTGAGGCGTTGAAGATGGCCGCCGAGCCGTCGGCGAGCACTGCGACCACGCCATCGAGCAGGCTTGCATGTTGGAGGAGCGTGAGCACCGGGACGCTCACCGTCTGCGAGCCCGAGCCAGTGGTGCCCTGCATACCTGGCGAGTCGGCGGCCCACCCGAAGAGTACCGTCTGGTCGCGAACGCCGATGAGCCGGCCCGAGGTCGGGTGGATGCACACTGCATGCGAGAGCTGCATACCAATCGGTGTCTGCCACGAGCGCACGCACGTCTGCGTGCGAGCATCGTACAGCGCAACGCCCTGTCCCTCGGTCGTCACAAGAACCTCGTGCGGATGTGCACCCGCGGAGACACCGATGACTCGCGAAGTGCTGCGCGTGAGGACGGTCGGCGTGCCGAGGATCATGTCGACAGTCAATCGGGGCTACGTCGTCCGCGCCCTGCGGAATCGGCCGGAATTCGCAGGTTAAAGAAAAACTTAAAAATCCTTCGTACCATCCCCTTGGCCAGGGCTCCTTGAGCCTCTGGGCTTGTTCACAAGTGCGTGCCAATGGCGGGCGACACTATTTGTCACGTCTGCTCCCTCAACTCCGGCCGCGTGTACACGCACCACGTCCGACGCCATGAAGACGGCCGCACGCTTGTCGATGTTCTCGCGGCCGCATACCGCCACTCCGATGCCGACACGTGGCAGAGTCATTTGAGGGCTGGCCGCGTTCGTCTCGATGGCAGAGAGAACCGTGATGGTGCCCTGCAGGTGCGGGAAGGCCAGGTCATAAGTTACCACCGCGAGCCGTGGCGAGAGCCGGCCGCGCCAGCAGCAGAGGCGCTGCGCGAATTGCTGCGTGACGGCACATTCGTCGCGCTCAACAAGCCGCCCGGTCTGCCTGTGCTCCCTTCAGAAGTATACTGGGACAAGACCGTCGTCGCAGCGTTGCGTTCGAGACATGGCAACAGCGATGGCGACGTGCCGCACCCGGCCCATCGTCTCGGCGTTGGAACCTCGGGTGTGCTGCTGTGCGCCATCGGCAGCGCGGCACGGGCAGCGCTGAGCCGAGCGTTTGAGAGCCGTGCGGTGCAAAAGACATACCGCACCCTTGTGACTGGCCTCGTGCGCCGCCCAAAGCGCAAGCACCGGGAGGCAGGCATGAACTTGGAGGACGAAGACGACGCGGCGGGCGATCCGGGCGACGCACTTGATCCGGGCGACGCACTTGATCCGGGCGATCCGGGCGAGGATTCATTCGAGATCTCCTGCCCCATCGGGCCTGTGCCGCATTGCTCGTGGGGTGGCTCCGTGCATGGCGCGCGGCCAGACGGCGGAGCCGACGCCAAGACGGCGCGCAGCATCGTGCGTGTGCTCAAGCGCGACGTGGCCCGGAATTGCTCGCTTGTCGAGGTGCAAATCCCCACTGGCCGCCCACACCAGATCCGCATCCACATGGCTTATGTAGGCCATCCTTTGTGCGGCGACCCGCTGTATGCGGCTGGTGGCCGACCAATTGCGGTACCAGTGGGCTCCGACGCGCGCCCGGCGCTACCCCGTGACGCGGGCTACCTCTTGCACGCGTGGCGCGCCGAGCTCACCCACCCCACCACTGGCGAGCAGCTGGTGCTCCTCGCACCTCCGCCCGCCGAGTTGGCCCTCGAGGGCGAAGAGGTCTCGACCTACGTGGAGGGGTGCTGCACCTGTACCTGTGCCAGCGCTTCCCTGACAACGGCTGCCTAGAGGCCAGGGATATTTGTGACTATTAGCGGTTATTTTCAAGCGTGCTTCCGCGACAGTCGACACCCGTGGGCGCGCTACTACGTAGCTACTGAGGTCTCTACTAACGTACAACGGGGCTGATCCACTCCCGGCCGGGCTATCTGGTCTCCCGTCTCGAAGATGTACTCACCTTTCAGTTTCACAGACCTGACTTTCAAAATGCGATGCGAATGAGTTGGTACCCATCGGGCTGGCGCTCCGCGATGCCCGCATCAACCAGCATCTGGACATGCTCCACCGCACAGCCTGAAACGTCAACCCAGCACTCGCCGGGCGAGCAGGCCTTTGTGTGCGCAGCACCCAGCCGCTCCGTGAGCTCCAAAAGCGCGCGTACATGATCCGGTCCAGCGCTCCGCGAGATCCTCTCGCACTCGATCGTGAGGTCAGCATCGAGCTGGACATGTCTGCTCTCGATGGCCCTCTCGTTAACCTCGTCACTGATCAGCATGCCAGCCGCGGAGGCCTGTGCGAGCAGGAGCCCTTGGCCCCGGTGATACTGGACCTGCGCGTTGCCGACCGCTTGATTGAGGCCCGCAATCTCGACGATCAGGTCCTCTTTCAGCAGGGACGACGCAGATGCTTGCATCGAGGAGAGAGGGGCGTGAGCTGTGAATCGAAACGCTTCCACAGCTCGAGACGTTCCTCAAAACCATGTGAACTGATTCGCGATGTTTGTTGTGAAAACAACACCAGCTTCATGCGACTTATCACGGCGTGGCTCCCTCTTTGCACTGGACTCCGCGCAAGCGCGGCGCGCATGTCTACGAGCGCATTGTCCTCTCACGCGCGCATCGTCCTCGCCGCGAAGAACACTCCAACTGACCCTGTGATGCAGCAACTTGCAGAGGTGGATGCCAGCTTTGCCACACGGGTGGTCACGAGCGCATCACGAGAGCATACACGCGTGGTTCTATCGCCTTGTGGCTCGCTGTTGGCTGAGCACGATGATATCCGAAGAGTGGCCGATGCGGCAGAGCGTGGTGCTGCTGCCGCGTTCGCAATGGGCGCGACGGAGCTGTCACTTGAGGTCAGTGCGGACATCGCAGCAACAGTCCACCCTGTCGAGGGTGTGGGCGTTTATGAGCACGCAGCCCTAGTGGCGCAGCTCGGCGTCTTCCAGCAGGCCTACGTGCCGCTTCAAGCACGCGAGGCAAGGCCGGATGCAGGGAGCAAACTGAGCAACCTGTTCGACACACACGCTGCAGCCACTGCCATTGAGGAAGGTCGCAAGCTGGCACGCGATATTGGCTCAGGCGACCCAGAGCGCATGTCACCGCTGAAGCTGGCGGAGTACGTGCGCAGCGCGTGTGAAGAGGCGGGCATCGCTGTGGAAGTCCTCGACGACCTCGCGACGCTGCAGGCAGAGTACCCACTGCTTCACGCCGTGGCGAGAGCTTCTATCGAAGTCGAGCGCCACCGGCCAGCGGTGGTACGTCTCGTATGGAGCGGCTCCGGCAAGATCGAGCGCACCGTGTGCATCGCCGGCAAGGGCGTCACGTACGACGTGGGTGGCGCCGACATCAAGGTCGGCGGCTCGATGGCCGGCATGCGGCGTGACAAGTGCGGTGCGGCGGCGGCCGCGGGTTTCATTCTGTCGTGTGCACGTGCAGCGCCAGAGCTGACGAAGGGGCTAAAGGTCGTGGTAGAGCTGGGCTGCGTACGCAACTCGATCGGGGCAGACGCATTCGTTGCGGACGAGGTGATCTCGGGTCACGCGGGCAAGCGCGTACTCATCGGAAACACGGACGCAGAGGGGCGGCTCGTGCTTGCCGACGTCTTATCGCACCTTCGAAGCCGGGTGACTGCACAGCCAGATGTCTACCCTCAACCCGTGCTGCTATCGCTGGCCACACTGACTGGCCACGCCACGCGCTCCTTTGGCCCGTATGCGTGCGCGACCGACTCGGGCGCGGCGCGCGCTGCCGGCGGGCTAGCGCCGCGCCTCGCGCACGCAGGGGCGCGCCTGGGCCAACCCCTCGAAGTCTCGTCACTGCGCCGCGAGGATTTCGCCTTCGTCGCGCCTGGCAGCCGCAACACGCCCGTCTCCGCATACGGCGGCACGTACGACGTGCTGCAGTGTAACAACGCACCGAGTGCCATCACCACACGCGGGCACCAGTTCCCGATGGCCTTCCTACTGGTCGCCTCTGGACTCGAGGACCATGGCGCCGGCTCAGCGCTGCCGCTTCCGTACTGCCACATCGATCTGGCCGACTCTGTTGCAGACGCGCGGGGAGTGGAGACCGGCTCGCCCATTTTGGCGCTCTTCGGGTACTTTTTGATGCGGCTCTAGAGGCCCGAAGCGCATCGAAAGTCGTCCAGTGGCATCCAAGCCATACGGCGCAGAGGCTTGTGGGTTTGCCTTCGCTTTGAGGCAAACAGATCATGTGGGTTCGGTTTGCCTTCTTCGCTTTGAGGCAAATAGATCATGATGATGCATCATGGAGGACGTCCGTCGACCGTTCGCGCGTTCGCGATCCTTGCGTTGTATTGCACAAGCAGTGCACAAGATTGTGTTGAGTGTTCACTGCATGGTCTATAATTGAGTTATTCAACGGTACACCTTCTTGTAACACGTAACACGCACTATGGCTCGCTGGCGTCACCTCGCTGTGTATGCTCATGCTGTGAAACCGATCTCCGGTCCCGGTTGTGCATGCCGACCCTTGGTCGCCGGTGCCCTCTCCACACCCTCTCGAGGTCCCGTTCCCGGCCCACCCGTATGCTAACAACCGAGCCACGCGCCCATGTCGCACATGACAATCGTCGACCGGACGACATGTCACATGTGTCGACACATGTGTACCACAGTACAGTACTGGTACCGGCACAACGAAACACGCACACTGCGAACGCAAATGACAACATGCACCGCGCCATGCCGGCACATGCCACTAGCACACCACACACGCGCGGCGCGCAGAGGCACCGTGCCGCTACCATGTGCGGTCCTCTCTGTCTCTCGCTCTCTCTCACACAATTGTCACACATGGCTCTATCACCATCGTCGCACTTCGCCGCCGCCCTTCACTGGTCCTGGTCCTGCTGCTAATGAACCGCGAGCACAGAGTTGGGAGACCCCTCAGACTTTGGAGCTCCGCGGTTCGCTGGCAACTCTAGATTTTTCATCTCGGAGATTGCTGGCAGATCGGAGAGATCCGTTGATCCCGCGCGCCGGCGGCGTGCCATCACCCCCTGCACCGGGGGTAGCTCCTGCTTGGGCCCCGCCGCCTCCTCAACGCTGGCCTGGAAGAGCTTCCAGAACGTCTCAAACTCATCGAGCTGCAGCTCGCCGTCGCCATTGACATCGACCTGGTCTATGAGGCTCTGGATCTCTGCCTCGGACGCCTCCGAACTGCCCTCCTTGACGAGCGCGGCCTTGAGCTCGCTGACGGAGATACTACCGCCGCCGTCCTTATCCAGCACCTTGAAGGCCTTGTCGTACGACATGCTCGGCGTGAGGCCCGATTTCTTCGAGAAGCCCAATCGTTTCATGGCGGCTTTGGCGGCAGCGTGTCGCTTGGCCTTCTCCTGATTCGCCACAAAGTCGTCCAGCGCCTGCCTCGCTTGCTGCTTGACTCCTTCTCGCTCCTGCAGCTCTAGCACCGAGACAGCGCCGAACCACTGCAGCCGTGCGATCACATTGAAGGGCATCGCCGCCTTGGCCGCGACTGGCCGTAGGGACCCCTGCGCTGCACTCACCAGGTCATCGGAAGACGGCTTGCGTGGCCTGGGTGCTCTCGTGGCGGGCGCGCCTTCAGGCTGCTGAAGCAACGAGAACACCCCATCGTCGACCGATTTGCGGCGCAGTTTACCTTGGAGGGGGCGCGCGCCTGGAGGGAACGGGGCGCTTGGTGGATTCGGGGTCATCTGCAATGCATCGACGGTATGGCGGCGGGCCTTTTTCGCCGGGGCGGCGCGGGCGTCGTTTATGGAACAGTTGGCCATGATCTCACTGTCATCGCGCCACTCGCGCACGCAGATGCCGGCTTCCATGAGGAGATTTGCGAGCCTGAGTTGCATTCGAAAGGGGCTCGTCATTTGGTGCGCTTTGTGGCGCAGCCATCCAGCGTAAGTGGCCGCAGAAACATCTTTCGTGTGGAGATCGGCGCACTCGAACCAGGATGCAAAGAAGTCGGACTTGGTCAGGTGGTCCTTTCGATGCGCATCAGCCGCGAAGTCCTGTTCGGCATCGGTACGCCAACCATTCGAGTCGAGCTGATCGGCCATGCCCTCCTCGATCATCGAGATGAGGTAGAACTTGCGGGCGAGGGTCATGTACTCTGACTTGCTCAGCCGGTCCACAGCGAGGCGGGGGACCGAGACCCAGAATTCCTCTAGCGCCGCCTGGACGAGGTTGTCAGAGCGCAGCGTCTCTCGACGGACGATCATCTCATCCGTGTACATCTCACTCTCCTTGGCACCCGCCTTGATGGCGCGATCGTCAAGATACAGGCCACGGAGCTTTGAGAGCGATGGCCAGAGCGCTAACATTCCCTTGCCCTCCTTGCGCATCCGGCGCGAGCGCACGAAGCGCTGGAGGGTGATGGCCGCCGCGGTGCGTGATTCTGGCAAGGGCCCGGCTGAAACAGCCAGGGGCTCGGAGGCATGGTCTTCCTCTTCTGCCTCTATTTCCGGAGACCGGAAAGGAGGACAAGGAACTCCCGGAAGACGGTTACACAAGTCAGACGTTCGTCGAAGACTCAAAAAATGAGACGAGTACATGTACATGTACGCACGCACGCTACAAACAAGTCTCCCCTGGAAACAGACTTCGCGCTCCTGCATCTCCGGGTCGTTGATGAAAAACACACTCCCCAAGGCGCGCCCACGGGGCACGAAAGCTGTCGCTGTGTGCACGAAGGGTGCCGGGGCTTTGCGCACCTCAGTGAGCGTGCGCCGGCCCTCGCTTGCGCACGGGGGCCACACTCGACGGAGTCGGGCGTGGTGCTGGTGAGCGGCAGCCATGAACTTGAACGAAGACTCCACGGACGAGTCCGAGCGCGAAGAGGAGGAGTACCAGGAGCGCACAGCTCACTGTGCGGCCATCATCCGCCAAGCGCTGGACGCGACTCCCGACCTAGACTCCCATCTAGACGCCCTGCTGGCACTGGTGCCACCAGCATCTGCAGCGGTGAGCTCGCCTCGTCAGTCGGATTCGGAGGGCGTGGGTTTTGCGGCTGACCCGCCGCGCCGCCTCTTCTTCTGTGGGTTTGGCCCCACATTGTCGCCGAGGCACATTTACGAGTTCCTGCTGCAATTTGGGAGCATCGAGCTCTTTCGCTTGTACATCGACCCGGCCTCTGGCCTGTCCTTGCGGGCAGCAGGCGTGGTGTACCGCCACGCAGCCGATGCCGCACGGGCGCTCGAAGCTGCGGCCGACGGCATGATCTACCTCGCAAACGTGTGGGCTCCCGAGGCGCAGATGCACGCGGATCCGACGGGCGAGATCGCGGAGACGGCCTTCGAGGCGCACACCCGTTCGCCGGCACCGGCACTCCTTCCCGCGCCCAGCGACACGCGCACCGGTAAGCCCAGTGGCGGCGTCGCGACAGCGGATCAGTCGCCGTTGGTGCCATCCTCATCGCCGCCGCCGCCGCCGCCGCCGCCGCCGCCGCCGCCGCAGCAGCAGCAGCAGCAGCAGCCGCACAGCGTGCAACCCTTTGGCGGCATCGCCAAGGACGGTGGCAGCGCTGCGGCAGCGCCCCTCGAGCTTGGGGGCGCTGCCGAACGGTGCACGCAGCTCTTCATCAGGGGAATCCCGCCCACTGCGACGCAGGTCGCGGTGCGCAAGGCCTTCTCGCTGTTTGGGGCCGTGCGAGAGATGGTCGTGCATCGGCACGCCAACTACGCAACGCACGTGTTCGTGACCATCCATTTTAGTGATCCAACGGCCGCGCGCGCGGCTAACGTGGCCGTTGCCAGCCTGCGCGATGCCAACCAGCCCCTCTCCAAGGGTGCGCTCGCCATCCGCACTCTCAGCACCCAGATGGTCGCCACCCTAGACCCCGATGGCACCGCCGCGGGGCAGGCCATCCGCGCAAGCCAGTCCGGCCGCACCGCTGAGCTTGTCCCGGGGCCCGTCCCGAGCGCCGTACCGAGCGGCAGCCATCCCGGCAGCCATCCCGTCCCTCAACATTCGGGCCAACAGCCGTTGCGTTACCCGCCGCATGGGATGCCCTCCGACCCGCGCGTGCCCCTGGGCGCCGACCCGCGTGTCGCGGCGCCGTCCTCGGCGCAGCCCGCGGGCCCCGAGTCAAGCCGCTTCGAAGCGAGCGCCCATCTCGGCGCCGATGGACGCCGTGAGCCTCGTCCGACTCATGGAGGAGGTGGCGTGGGAGGAGGTGGCGTGGGAGGAGGTGGCGTGGGAGGAGGTGGCGTGGGAGGAGGTGGCGGCGCCCATCACGGCGTTGTCTCTGAGACGAGCGCCGAGACGAGCGCCGAGACGGGCGCGAGCGGCGCGGGGGGCGGCGGTGCGGACCCGCGGACTCGCACCGCCGCCGCCGCCGCCGCCGCCGCCGCAGCCGCCGCAGCCGCCGGAGGTATGCGCGACTCGCGCGCGCCCATCTCGGCGCCCCGCGGCCTCGAGCGAGAACGCGACCTTGGAAGAGCGCGCGCCCATCTCGGCGCTCCCGAGGGGGCCTCGTCGGCGGGGGCGGCGCCACGTGCGTTCGATGCGCCGATCGCGCCGGCGGTCCTGGACGAGGCAGGGCGTACGGGGCGGTTGGTGATGGTCAAAGGTGCCCTCGAGGCGCGTACTGGTCCGTGGCCGACGCCGGTGTCGATCTCCGAAACATGGGTGCGTGCCTGGCTCGCAAATCACAACCTGACGCCGGCCCATCTGACGATACGCAATGTGGCACGCGGCGCGGCGCATGCGCTCATCATCTTCGACAAGCCCTTGGATGCGCGCAGCGCCATCAGCTGCCTCGCGGGCACCCGCCACGTCACTGGCTTCGGAGCCGCCCTTTTAATGCGCCAGGGCTTGCCGGCCGCGTACGACGACAGCTCCACCCACCAGGCCGTTCGGGTGAGTGCGATAGCATATGAGAGGGAGACAGCGGCGGACGCAGCGCTCGGCTGTGCCCCCGGAGTTGCAGCGAGCGCGGCGAGCACCTGGCCGCCCAAGCCGTCTATCCAAGCGGCGCCCATCCGACCGACGAAACCCCGTCCCATGGTTGACACACGCCAGCCTCGGCACCACTGGCTCGGAGACCGCGGCGTGGTGCATGCACCGCTCAAGTGCGTGCTCAAGCCACCCGAGGACCAATACTCGGGCTGGCGGGAGGTGCTGCCTGTGGCGCGGAAGCGGATCCGCGCCGACAAGCCCATCGGGGAGGCGATCGCGGAGCCCATGCAGGCATCCTGTGGACAGACCGACTCTGAGCTACCCCTCTCCAAGGAGGTGGAGCATGTGGTGGAGCAGCCCAAAGCCCATGCATAAGTTTGGGGTGACTCGTCCTCTCGAAAACGCTGTCTCGGTATCTACAAGTTCCTACCGGTACTTTACCGGCACATCGAAAAAGCCTTCTCGTTTTGCACACGGCCGTCGGGAAGGAGGGCTGGGTGCCCAGGACACTCATGGCGGACACGGTGTCTTCCATCCAGAAGGTGCGCGACTACATCACAAAGTACGGCATCGAGGAGAAGCTCTCCGAGGCCGTTAACCAAGCCATCAAGCAGGAGTCCACCGATCCATTTCGCGTGATCTCCATGTACCTTGCGCAATTCGCTGAGGTGCCACGAGTCGCCCGGCCACTCGCGCTTCTGGATATCGCGTTCAGCCCTCATGACCGTGCCCATATCCTCGCTCGCAGGTTGCAGATGGGGAGGTGGCAGATGCGGCGCCCGCAGCAGGTGCGCCTCAGCCTGAGGCGGATGCACCGCCGACCGAGTCAGATGCGCCGCCGCCTGAGGAGACTCCCGTCTCATGAGGCACGCCAGCGTGCCCTTAGGGGATAGTGTGAGCTCATGATAACCATAATCTACCCCGCGTACACTGTGGACTCTCCCTTAACACCTGCCGAAGTCACCTAGTGGGCCATGCCTTTGCGGGCAGAGGCCTCTCGTACGTCCGTTGGCGCGCGACTATCCCACCACCCCCGGGCCGGAGGGCCTTTGCCACACCACCCCCAGCCCCCCTAACCCACACGTGCATGTGCCGCACTTTTCGCCGCCGAGTTGACTTTCCCGAGGACGCCGACGCGATGCTTCTTAGCAGAAGAGCTCTTCTTCACGCCGTCGACGGAGACGCCCTTGTGCTTGCGCGAGTCCTTGGTACTCAGCCGCCGCTGGTCACGGCAGCCATCACCGCCCTGCCAGTGCGCGCCCCCGGGGCCGTGGAAGGTATTGCCACAGAAGGAGCATGGCTGGTCGGAGTAGGGCATCTCGCGCGAGCATTTGCCACACAGCATGCGATTCGCCCACGCACCGAGCTCTGCCGCGGGGCAGTCGGAGGCGGCGTGGCACATGGCACACGGGTATGCACGCCCGCAGCAAGGGAAGCGCAGCCAGCGGAACGAGTGCTTGAAGTGCGAGCACGCGCCCTTATTAGGTAGGGGCTTCCCAACGGTGATGCCTAGAGTCTTGAGTTGATCGGCATTCTTCTTTCGCAGCTTCTTGAGCAAGCTTTCGAGCTCGTCCTCGTCGTCGTCGCCGCTCGGCTTGGCACCGCTGGCCGTGCCGCCACCCGCGAGCCGGTCAACCTTGACGTTACTCATCTGTACCTGCATCGGAGCGGAGCACTGGCGGCAGCCCGACTGGACGCGCCGCCCACGTTGCAGCTCGAGAGGAGGCAGCTCGGCATAGCAACGGCCGCAGGTGGCGAGTACCGTGACACGTGGCACGTCGGCGACCGTGCAGTTGAGCGCATCCACGTGCCCGACAAGCCCACTGCTCCCATGCAGCAGTGCAGGCCGGAACGCCGCCGAGAGCATGCACGCGCACTTGTCGCACCATGCCTTGCGCTCGGCCTCGGAGGCGACCAGACCCGAGAGGATGAGCTCTGTCGGCTCGGCACAGCGCGTGCACGCGAGCTGCAGCCACACGGACTCCGCGCGCAGCGTCACCGCCTCGGGCAATTTCAGATTCTCGAGGCTGATGCGCGTGCCGCGGGCGGGCCCATCGGCAAGTTCCATGCGCTCAGCTGCAGGCAAGTGCGCTGCTCCGCCCTCGTCCTCGTCCTCGTCCTCGTCCTCGTCCTCGTCCTCGTCATTCTCCTCCTCTCCGGGCTCCCCGGCGTGGCCGCTGTCGCCACCATCGTCGCCACCATCGTCGGCCCACTCGGTCTGCTCCCACTCGCCTATGTCCCAATCATCCTCATCATCGAGCCCGCCTCCGCCACAGACGGCTCCCGAGCTCGGTCGTCGTTGCTCCTCCTTGATGCGCTCGGCCTCGCGGCAGGCCTCCTGGTACTCGGCGAGCCTGACGGCCGCCTCCTCGGCCGCCGCCTGCTGGTCGGATGCCTTGAATCGCGCAATCTCCGCGAGCAGCTCAGCCTCGAATGCCTGCTGCTTCATCCGCTCCTCGGCGAGTCGCTTCGCGCGCACCGCCCGTGCAGCGAGGCGCTGCTCGCGGTTCTGGACAGCGGCGGCCGCCTTGGCCTCGGCCGCGGCCGCACGACCAGCACGCTCGCGCATCGCCTCATGCATCGCCACGTACTTTGCCCGGATGCGCGTCCCAAAGAAGTAGGCGATGACACCACCGACGCAGAGCAGCAGCAGCCCTATGGCGATGAGCAGCATCGTGCCTTCGCTCACGACCCAGCGCGCGGCGGCAATGCGCGCCTCCTCTTCGGCGCGCTCCTCCTCAGACATGGCCGCCAAGCGGCGGCGCTCCGCGCGGCGCGCTCGCTTCAGCAGGTGCGCGCTGCCGACAATAATGGCAACCACGGCGCCTGCTGCGCCGCCGGCGTAGTACAGCATGCGGTTGTCCACCTGTCCCTTGGACTTCGCCTTCTCGGCCTTTTTCGATGAGGCAGCGGGCTTCGTGGCGAGGACTGGCTTCGCTCCCGCTCCACGCGCCGCGACGCCGCCACGTGTGGCGGTCGGCGCCATCAAACTCAAACTAAACTCAAACTAACGAAACTAAGGATTTCGTCGTTTTCTCTGACAACGTGCGAGCGCTGGCATGCAGGTGCCCGACTCTGACACGAAATCGGTGCGGTATGCGAGCCCTAGTGTCCCTCACAGCGACATGAGAATGAGGAGGTGCCACTGCCAGGTGCAACGTCGGCGACCCGCACCCGGCACGGACCCCATTTGGCTGGTTTGGCATTTTTGGGAATGAGATAGGATCATTGGGGACCTAGTTTCTGGTCTAGCGTGTGCTGCGTTGCGGTTTCAGACCTTAGATTGAACGACCAGTGAGATACGGAACTATCCGACCATCCGCCTGGAACACGGTATCCGAATCCGTATCGCCGTATGGCGCAGCGGTGACGTGCAACGGTGCTGACGTGCGCAGCTGCTGCTGCACGATTCTTCATCTCGGAAGACAAGGTGAGCTCCTGGCTTTTCCTCCTGCTGCTGCATCAGGTCCCCAAACAAGTGCACCTGCTCTCAACCCAGCTGGCCAACATCCTTGTTCGCCAGCAGAGCATTGACAAACTCCATGTACTCCAGTTGGCCCGAGCCATCCTGGTCGTACTTACGGAACAAGGCCTCAAGGACAACTTCCGGCATGCCCCCGTTGCCGGGAAGGCCCGACTCCTGCGTGTGTAGGCCGATGTACTCGAGGGCGTGCTTAAACTCATTGAAGTCGATCGCGCCTGAATTGTCCGTATCAAACTTGTTGAAGGCGCTCTTCAACACGCGGTGCTCACCGAAGTGCGCAGTTGTTCTCGAGTACAGGACCTCGACCAGCTGCATTTCGAGTCTCGTAACGGCCTTCCCCAAATCGGCGTCTTTCAGCCTCTGAGCTTGATCAGCTGTAGCCGGCATCATCTCATCGATGTCCAAGCCCATCGGGACACGCGGCCGCGTGCAAAGAGTCTTGGACGAGTAGGCCTCCTGCACGCGCGCCGCGTGCGTCTTGGAGAGGTCAGGTCTCCTGGGTGCGGCAGCGCTGCCGGTTGTGAAGCTGCTGATCATGTTGCGCGCTCGAGCGCCGGCCAGCTGGACGGTCAGGCAACGGTTGGTGTCGCACCAGGGCTTGTTTGAGGAGCTCTCTTGCGGCCTTCCTTGATGACGGGACTCATCACACGATATACACAAAACTCACCGAGGCTCAGCACGCTCAGCGACAATAGTGACGCGGAGTAGGATGGTGATTCTCAGGGACTGATGCATTCTCAAAGTTGCTCCGGCCTAGCAAGGACGAGACGCCGAAGTCTCTCATTTCACACCTCACTTGCGAGAGCGACGTCGTACCACATGGCAACCGTGCCTTCCGACCCGGGTATTCACTCGCCGCCGCCGCCGCGGCCACGCTTCGGCGGACTCGGGGCGGCGAAGTCCCCCGCGGCGCCTTCCACAGCTGACCCCTCGACGGCGCTCGTTGCCGGGCCCAAGGTGACCAAGGCCCGGCCGCCGCGGCGCCGATTTGTCTCGCAGATCCCGGCAGCCATCACAGAGGACCCAGAGTTGCTCGTCGCGCTGGGCGCGCTGCCGCCGAATTATAACTTTGAGATCCCAAAGACCATCTGGCGCCTCAAGCAGATGATCGCGCAGCGGCCGGCCGAGCAGCTGTCGCCGTCAGAGCCGCCGCTTGTGGCGCTGCAGATGCCCGAGGGCCTGTTGCTGTACGCGTGCGCGATCGCTGACATCCTCGAGCGCTTCGCGGCAGTCGAATGCGTGATCATGGGCGACGTGACGTACGGCGCGTGCTGCGTCGACGACCTGAGCGCCGCCGCGCTCGGCTGCCTGCTGCTCGTGCACTATGGCCACTCATGCCTCGTGCCCATCGATCGCATGGCGACCGACGTGCTCTACGTCTTCGTCGAGATCTCGATTGACACACCGCACCTGGTGGACACGGTGGCGCTCAACTTTGCACCGGAGCAGCGCCTCGCCCTGTGTGGTACCATCCAGTTTGCGGGCGCGCTCCACGCCGCGCGCGCCGCGCTCAGCGCTCGCTTCGCCACGGTGGAGTTGCCGCAGTGCCGACCCCTCTCAGCGGGCGAGGTGCTGGGATGCACGTCGCCGCAGCTCGACGGGTTCGACGCGTGCGTCTTCGTGGCCGATGGTCGCTTCCACCCTGAGTCGGTCATGATCCAGAACCCGCACGTGCCGCTCTACCGGTATGACCCTTACTCAAAGGCCATCACGCGCGAGCGATACGAGCATGGACGGATGCATGCGCTCAGGCAGGCGGCGATCGCGACGGCGCGCGGCGCGACACGCTGGGGCTTGGTACTCGGCACGCTCGGCCGGCAGGGCAACCCCGACGTGCTCCAGCACCTTCAGGCGCTCCTCGCGCGAAAGGGATGCACCCAGGTCACGCTACTCCTCTCGGAGATTTTCCCGGCGAAGCTCGCAGCGATCGAGCATGTGGAAGCATGGATCCAGGTCGCATGCCCGCGACTCTCCATTGACTGGGGGCACGCGTTCGCGGCGCCGCTGCTCACGCCGTACGAGGCGGAGATCGCCCTGGGGGTGCGCGACTGGCTGCCAACGTACCCGATGGATAACTATGCAAAGGCGGGTGGCTCGTACGCGAATTACGCTACCGACGAGGTGCGCGCCGTCACACTTGGGCGCTGCTGCAAGGGCGACTCGGGTGAGCCCACGGTCGGGGCGGAGGCGTGCGGGGCGGCGCTGGGCGGCTGTGCGTGCGAGGCGCAGGGCGCGGGTGATCCCCGCGCATGTGAGGCGGATGGCACAGCCTGTGATGCTGCTGTGTTCACCAGTGATGCCGCGGTATCTGCACCACCCTCGCCTCCAGGGCCGACTTTCAGCACCGCGCAGGCAGACGTGCCATCGGCCCCGCTGGCAGCCCCAGCTGCGGAGGAGCTTCCTCCGCCTGCTGCTCCGCGCGCCTCGCCGCCACCGGCCCCGCCGCCACCGGACCCGCCGCCGCCACCGGCCCCGCCGCCACCGGCCCCGCCGCCGCCACCGGACCCGCCGCCACAGCGCGCACCCGCCGAGGCGACACGGGCGCCTGAGCCAGCATCAGGCGGCCTCACCGTCGATGCGCGCGCGACGGCGGCGGCGGCGCGCGTCTCGATCGCCGCCCGCGCGGATGAGAATTGGGTCGGGCTGTGCTCGGCCATCGAGCGGCGCGCGTTTGCGAAGCATGAGGCGATGGACGTAGCCAAAGAGGTGCGAGGCCGCGGTGTCACGCTCCTCTGTGCGGCGCCCCTCGACGCGCCGACCACGTGCGTCGGGTACGCAGTGCTCCAGCGCTCCTCCCTCACCCTCGCCATCACCAAGCTGGTCGTCGCGCCGAACGCACGGCGCTCCGGCGTGGGGCGCGCTCTGATGGCCCACGCCCTCGAAATGGCAAGTAAGGCGCGCGCGCAGTGCTGCACGCTCCACGTGGACGAGACCAACGAGCCCGCCAAAGCTCTCTACCTCGCGATGGGCTTTGTCGTCGCCGGCCGCCGGCAGGACTACTATTGCGTGGGCCGCTCGGCGCTCGCCATGGAACGGATCTTGTTCAAGGAGTAATATTTGATTGTGCGTACTACATGAAGTGTCCGTTAAAAGGTCTCTCGTCTGGGTAGAACCGAACGCCAACAAGAGTCTAGAGTGAGCAGTGACCTACCGCCCTCAGAGATCACCTGAAAAGTGAGAATAGGGGGTGCCGCGGGCGAGCGTTGACTGATGACTTCGTCATCGGCATTCCAGCGGGACACTCGACACACTGCTGAACACCGTACACGCCCTGTATGCCTGGGTATCACCCTCGCGTGACGTGTACTCTGCCACTTGGCGTCACTCAGGCGAGTTTGAAATCAGGCTATGAGGATTGTGTGTAAATCCAGATATCAATCCCTCCCCTGGACCCCTTTGGGTAAAACCGTACTTAAAGTCTGAAAGTCTGCGTTTGTACTGTCTGTGAAGAGGTCGATATTTTGGAACCGGGAATCGTCAACTTTGCGCGCGCGCGTGCGCGTTGGAGTGGATGGGTGCTCGACTTCGCACACGCACATGGCGGATCGTGAGATGCTCCTCGCCCTAAACGCGCAGCTCATGTCGAAGCTGATGGCTAGCAACGCGACTGATGATGACCTCAAGACGTTGAAGGCGGTGATGGGTCTCCTCGAGCGCAGTGTGTTGGTGCGCTCGCCATCACTTTGCGTGCGCATGGCGGATCGTGAGACGCTAATCGCCCTAAACGCGCGGCTCATGTCCAAGCTGAATGTCGGCAATGCGACTGACGATGACCTCAACACGTTGAAGGTGGTGATGAATCTCCTCGAGCAAGATGCCGCGAAGGATGTCGAGAAGAGGTCGATCAGCAGCAGCGTACCACAAACAGCCGCAAAGCGTCAAGTGCGGATGGCATCCCAGCTCGTCAAAGCCAGTCATGACATCTGTAGTGAAGGGCAAGAGTGGTACGGACGACGCACGATTGAGCGCATGAGGGCGGAAGCTGACGCCGAGGATTCCACGACAGTCAAATGTGTAGTGGGCAGCAGCGCAGGCTCCATGGTGAAGGCAGAAGCCGACTCCAAGCGCAGTAAGGCTAGCCAGGATCAAGAAGCTACCAAACAGATCGATTCGGCTCATCGAGCCCTCGAAGCTCGCAAGGCCATCGAAGCTGCCCAGCGCCTGGGTGCAGCAGAGCGCGCGATGGCTGCACGGGAGAAAGAGCACAGCGCAACTCTTCAGCGCCAGCGCGAGGAGGAGCGACGCCGCGAAGAGGAAGCAGCGCGGAGGGCAGAAGATCGCAGACGCCAAGACGAAGCACGACATGCCCGGGAAGAGCTCGAGCGCAAAGAGGAGGTGCAACGACGTGCGGACCGCCGGCGCGAAGAGGATGCGAGTCGAAGGCATGAGGAGGAGCGACGCCAGAGAAGGCTTGAGGAGGATCGACGCCAGGCACAGCATGACGTTCAGCTTCTCGGTGGTTTCGCCAAGGGTGATACAGTGGGCTCGCGTATCACATATCTTCAGAACCCGGTGACCATCGTGAAAGGCGACATCGGCACGGTTATCGGGGCCTGCACTGTGGACGTGCCTGACAAGCACCGCCGAGTCTCTGTCGACTTCGGTCGCTATGGCAATGGCATTTGCAACATGCTCGTCTCACCCGACTCGGAGGCTCAGATCTACAGGGTCCCCACGGCAATGCCTGCAACGAAGAGCAGCTTACTGAGCGTATCTGATCCATACAGCACAAGAGGCACACCCAGCACCCCAACAACCTCGAGCAGCGCCAACGGCTCCAAGACGACGCCCCCGCGACAACGCCCATCGACAGCCGCGCTAGCCAAGGACGGGCCACGTAGTGACGACACTAGTCGTCCGAACAGCGCAAGTGTCCGGACCGTTGATGGTGGGACAGCTGCTGCAAGTGTGCATCGCGTCTCGCATTGCGACCGTTGCGGTGCTCGCTTTCCCGACAGGAAGAGCTTGTAGGCGCACAAGAGCGATCGGCTGAGCAACGAGACCTTGTCTAAGTGCGCCAAGGTTCAGGCTGAGGTGCCTCCGCCGGCAGCTGGGAAACCGTCGAGCTCCACCTTCCAGGCAGTAGTCGCCAAGCCTGAGATCGAACGCACCCCCCAAGTCGAACGCACGTTCCAAGCCCTGAAGAAGTCCAGCTTAATGAACGGCAAGCCTTTGGCCTATTTCAGCACGCCCGAGATGCACATCGAGTACAACACTTCCGGGGACAGTTACAAGGTCGAAGTCTACGAGCATCAAGTTGCACAGAGCCTTACCGCCCTTGCTGCCTGTCCCGACATATCACTGATCTTTCCAAAAAGAGTAGAGCCGTTGTCGTCACACGTCATTGATGTTCTGTGTGGTGTTCTCACCGCGTTACAAAAGTGCGCTGCTCTTTGGGGGGAGCTGCTCTACACTGGTCACGGCGCTGGCCGCTGCTTTCACACATAACGGTGCGGGCGGTGCGGGACCTGTGGTCCTGGGGGTGTATAGTGTTTACGTTTCGCTGTCGGTGTCGCAGAGCCAACGAGGCCAGCGGCAGGGAGGGGCTCAACTACATGCATACCAAAATGAAGGGCATACACGCCTAATTTGTCAAGTTTCGATGTCCTGGGCGGGCACCGATGCCGCTACATGTTCATGTAGCGCCAGATGAAATGGATGCGCGTCGAGAAATCATGGTAGCCATTCGAAGACTGCGAGCGAGCCAGACGGTTCAAGACAGCGCCAGCAAGTTCCTTCGTCTCCAGCAGAAGATGAGGCAGCGGCTGGCAGAGGAATCGGCCGAGGGAATCCGCATCATGACTTCTTCTCTCACTTCTGCCACATCATCCGAGGAGCCGTGCAAGGAGCCGGCGGCCGATGAGATGGTGCTCTTGTGGCCGACATCATATCCGCGCCTAAGACCCTGCATTTTGAGGCGCCTCGAGCGCACCGTCCGACGATTCCCACACCTTGCGGCGCAAGCGGCTACGAAACGCCCAACACCGTATCAATACGCAAGTTTGCTAAACATTTCCGGCAGGAGGCCGAGAAGGCGGCGGCCGAGAGGGCGGCAGCCGAGAGGGCGGCCGCCGAGAAGGCGGCGGCCGAGAAGGCGGCGGCCGAAGAGGCGGCGGCGAAGAAGAAGGCGGCAGCCGGTGAGGCGGCAGCCGGGCAAGCCCCGCCCAAAGAGTGGTGGCAACCGCTTGATTGGATTGTTTTCGAGAAGACGGCGGCCGACAAGGCGGCAGAAGAGGAGGCGGCGGCCGGGCAGGCCGCTCCCAAGGAGTGGTGGCAACCGCTGGATTGGATGGTTTTCGAGAGGGCGGCGGCCGAGAATGCAGCCGCCGAGAAGGCGGCAGACGGGGAGGCGGTGGCTGTGCAGGCCGCTCCCAAGGAGTGGTGGCAACCGCTTGATTGGATGAGTCCTCCCGCGGCCCAGCTGGCTGTTGATGATGCCAAGGCTGAGGCTGAGAAAGCAGACGCGGCAGAGGCGGACGCGGCCGCGGCGAGGGTGGACGCCCTCTTAGCATTAATCGTGGGGTCCTCTGAGGTTGAGGAGAGCTCCACGCCGGACGAGCTTGCAGAAGAGGCCATGGCAGACGTAGACGCCGACATGGCTCAGGTACTAGCTGCGGTGGCCGAGGGTGCGATGGTGGCTACGGCGTACAAGGCGTCCAACATACGCGGACCCATACCCGAATGCATTCCAGAGGACCTCTCTCGGCCGGGTGCATGCATTCGAGAGGACCTCTCTCGGCCGGGTGCATGCATTCGAGAGGACCTCTCTCGGCCGGGTGCATGCATTCGAGAGGACCTCTCTCGGCCGGGTGCATGCATTCCAGAGGACCTCTCTCGGCCGGGTGCATGCATTCGAGAGGACCTCTCTCGGTCGGGTGCACTTGGCCGAGACGGCGCCCGAGAGGTCGTCGCGAGGCGCAGCGAGGCGCCGGTCCGGGAGTCGAGCAAGACAGCGGCCGTGACGGCGGCCGAGGCGGACGCAGCAGCGCGAGATTGGCTCGCGGCCCAGACGGCGGCCGATGCAGCCGCCGAGGCGGCCGAGGCGGCGGCCATGCTGGCCGAGGCGGCCAGGGAGTCGCGCGAGGCACGTTTGCGTGAGCTAACTGCCGAGCTGCACACAGCCCACAAGACCGTAGATAGGCTCTTGGAGGTGGTGGAGCAAGCCGGCCAGTCCACCAAAGCCTCAGCTTGGTCCGCTCGCGAGGCTACGATGCGCCGTCAACTCGCAGCCGCCGAGGCACGTGCGCGCGAAGCCGAAGAACGGGCGCAAGCGCTTCACTCCGAGCCAGGGGTAGTGGTGGTGGTAGCGGAAGCGGTGCTCGAGGAGGCGGCAGTCTCCCCACAGACGGCAGTCTCCCCACAGATGGCAGTCTCCCCACAGACGGCAGTCTCCCCTCGCCTCCTGCCCCTCCCCACCACCGATGACCCGGCCGCCCTGAGCCCGCCGAGCCCGTCGAAGAAGAAACCAGGACTGGCAAGCCCCCAAAGAGGCAGTGGGGGGTACATAGGTGGCTTCACCACGATCGTGCCCGTGCCCGACTTGGAGCCGGTGCGCGCAGCTCCTTCCAGGGGGGGCTATGTTGGCGGCTTCACCACGTTCGGGCTCGAGCGTGAGTCGGGGCCGTTGCGCGCGGAACTCGAACTGACAAGACCACACGCTGCATCGGACCCTCTCAACAGCGCCCCGACCTCCGACGACTGGTGGCGTGACAACCTGCACATCCCAAGCCTCCCCCCCACCACCACCGACATTCCTACAGCCAGAGCCACGCGCGTCAAGAAGGTGGTGAGCAAGCCTTTGAGCGCGCTGATGGGAGTGTGGAGGGGCATCTACACAGTCGCGGAGACGGTGGCCGACGCGGCCGAGTCAGTTTCGCACTCCTTGGAGCAGCTGCCCATCAAACTTCCTCTAGGCAAGGAGAGCAAGATGCGCCGCGCGGCGCTTGAGCGGATGCTCAGCCGGACTGCACGCAAGCTCCGCAATCTCGAAATGTCGCGCGCGTTCAACTCGTGGGTCGCATTGAACTCGTGGGTTTCTACTCGTGGCACTCAACTTGTGAGGACGTGGCGCGCGTTCAACTTGTGTGCCGACCAGTGGCGCCGACGCTCCCTAATGTGGCAGCGGCTGCGGGCATGCACACACCGCTTCGCATTGCTGCTGCTCGCCGAGGCCTTCAACTTTTGGCAGCAGCCGCCCACGTGGGTCTCCAAGTACTACAGGTGTTACGAGGGCAAGCTGTTCGAGGAGTCCATGAATCGCGCTGAGCGATGGAGGCGGCAGCGAGCCATGTACCGCGCGTGGCGCTCGTGGGTGCTTCAACGTCAGGCACGTTTACAGCGCGCGCCCTTGGTGCTGCGTGCGCGCATCGGCGAGGTCTACTTGCGACTTTCGCGCGTGCATCGTGGGTGGTACTGCTGGGTCGCAGAGTGGGAACGTCTCGTGTGCATCGCGCTTGCGAGGACGAACACACGCAGCGACATCTTTAGCTGGCTGCAGCGCGAGGAGAGGATCGATCACTTGTCATATGGTCCTTCTATTGGTCGCTCCTCACCGGGAGCAACTGATGAGTTTGACCCTGCGCTCACCCGGGACTCACCAGATCAAAGTTCGACCTCGCCTCGAGCCACCACCAGCCGCGTGCTCCAAGGCGTTGGGCTAGCGACCGACTACCTGGTCCGATCTATTGGAGTGACATCACGGACGGCTTCATTCACGAGAGGGGTGACAGTACGTTCCCGATCCCTCTCCCCGCGCCTGCACAACTCAGCCCCGCCTCGAGCCACCACCAGCCGCGTGCTCCGAGGCGTCGGGCAAGCGACCGACTACCTGGTCCGATCTATTGGAGTGACATCACGGACGGCTTCGTTCACGAGAGGGGTGACAGAACGATCCGTCTCCATGTCACTCTCCCCGCCCCTCGACTTCAACCCTCATGTGCATGCGGAGGACACGCAAATCAAAACGCCGGCGAAATCTACATTAGTTAACTCTGGTACTGCGCTTGATCGCATGGCTGCGATGCGCGTCTAGTGCGCGGGTCATGCGGTGTCTGTATGCGAAAAGTAGGCGATTCCTAAGTAGTTATAGGTGATCTCGGTGAGTTCCCGGAGATTTCACCCTACTTTAGTTCCAAACCGACACACCACGCGACCACGTTCACAGACACAGTACGGCCGAGCGGAGGGATGACAGAGCCGTTGTCTGAGGTCCGGAGAGCCCGGCTGCTTGCCTGAGCTGCGAGCTCGCGCTTGGCGCAAGGCTGGCTGGACGTCCGAGCTCCGAGCAGGGTTGTGCGCATGGTGTTGTAATAGGACGCGAGTGCGCCCATTTAACTGCAATTCACAGCCACGGTTTTATTTCACACGTGTATCTCCCGTCGAGCGTCGCGAGCGTCGAGCGAGCGCAGCGCAGCGCCGCGGCTCGTGCTGCGATCTTCATGCCCGAAGCGGATCCGGGCTCGCTGGTCTACACGGCCGCTTACCATGGCAACGTGCGCCACCTGAAGAAGCTGCTGCAGCGGCACGCGAAGGAGCTCGACAGCCTGCTGAAGTGGCCGCACCCGCACGGCGGCGCGACAGCTATCTACGTGGCGTGCGAGTTCGGGCACACAGACGCAGTCAAGCTGTTGCTCGAGGCAAAGGCCCCGCCCGACCAGCCGCGCGAGGACGGTGCCACGCCCCTGTACAAGGCGTGTCAAGACGGCAAGCTCGACATCGTCAAGCTGCTCCTGAAACATGGTGCCAAGGTGGACCAGATCGACGCCAACCAGATGACCGCCCTGTGGGTTGCATGCCACCAGGGACACATCGAGCTCGCCAAGGTGCTGCTCGAGGCCAAAGCCGATCCTACCTTCAAGGTGCAGGAGTGGACCCCGATCATGCTCGCCGAGCGCGAGCAGCGCAACGAGCTCGTCGAACTGCTGCTCAAGCACGCGCCAGCGGGGTACGAGGAGCAGCGGCAGCCGCACGGGCCCGCGCACGGGCACGCGCACGGCGGCGGCGGCGGCGCGGCGACCACTACTGCGGAGCAGCAGCAGGCGGCCGCACTGCAGGCGATGGGCATGCAGCAGCAGAACCCGGAGGTGACCCGCACGCATCGGTTCTATCGCGCCGCGACCGCGAACGACGAGAAGTCCGTGCGTCGTATGCTTGAGAGTGAGGAGGTCGTGGACATCAACGCGGCGCCGGGCGAGGGCGGCGCGACGGCACTGTACGCAGTGTGCATCCAGGGCAACTGCTCGATGGCCCAGCTGCTGCTGGACGCGCGCGCTTCGCCCAACATTGCGCTCAAGAACGGCGAGACGGCGCTGCTCGCCGCGACCACAGCGTCGCGGCTCGACGTTGCTCGGCTGCTGCTCGAGCACTCAGCGGACGTGAACGCATGCACGGCGCATGGCAAGACGGCTCTGATGGTCGCGTGCCATAAAGGCGACGGCGCCATGGCGCGGCTGCTCTTGGACGAGGGCGCCAGCACGGGCGAGGTGCTCAAGGGCAAAGGGACCGCCCTCATCTCGGCGGCCTCGGTGGGGCAGGTGGACTGCGTGCGCATGCTCCTCGACGAGGGCAACGACGAGTCGCTCAGCGTGCGCTTCCAGAACCGATCCGCGCTCGAGTGGGCGCTCCACGGCAGCTCCGAGAACCACCGTATGTGCGTAGCACTGCTCAAGTCGGCAGTAGCTGAGATTGAAGGTGCGAAGTGTCCACCGCCACCCCTCGACGGCCAAGGAAGTGCCGACAAGACCCAGCTCGCCAAGGGCGCCGCGCCGGCAGCCTCGGCGGGCACGCCCACCAAGGCCGAGCCACCAGTGCCACCAGTCTCTTGCACGAAGAGTGGAGTGGATCGTGGGGAGCTCGACCTCGCAGACAATGACGAGGACGAGCTAGCTGCCACCGCCAAGAAAGCGAGCGCTCAAGGCAGAGCCGAAGAAGCTGGTGGCAGCGGCGGCGGCGGCGGTGAGTCGGCAGCGTCCTCAGCAGCGGCAGCAGCGGTGGCAGCGGCGGTGGTGGCGACCACAGGTGACGTGGAGGATAAGTCCGCGAAGAAAAAGGAGAAATACAATGGTACCCCATCTGAGGGCCCCATGGGCGTCACTGCCGCCGCACCCTCCGCCTCCGAGTCTGCGGCTTCGTCGAAAGCGGCGGCTGACCCTGGCGTGGACACGCCGATGCCCACGCCGCCCACGGCTCCGACACGCAAGGGTGCTGGGGCGGCGAGCGCCCCCAACGTGCCCACGGTGGCGCCCGCGGATGCACCGGCATCGGCACCTGTCAACCTCGGGCCTGGCCGCACCGGCCGGATCGAGCTGCACGAGGGCGACGACCCGCGCAAGCTCGCGGCCGATTTAGCGAAGGCGCACGGTCTCGACGCGTCGGTTGAGGCCAAATTCGGCGGACTCATCGAGGCAGGTTCCCACAGCCACGGAGACTCCGTGGGGCTGCGCGCTCGTAAGCCAGCTGCAGCGGCCGTAGAGGAGGAGGACAACCCGTTCCGAGTCAAGCGTCCTGATGCACCAGCCTGGCAGCTCAAGTGGTGGCGCAAGGAGCACACCCAATTCCTGTATGTGGTGCTCGCCGCAATCTTCTTCGCAGTGGCGATTGTCGGCTTCGTCTACTACGATGATTGGAGGCGTAATCAAGAGGAGATCGTCAAAGCCGCGTACGAGGCCGCCGCCACCGCGGCCGCCACGGCGGAGAAGGCTGCGGCCGCGGGCGCCGCGGCCGCAAAGGTGGAGGCTGCCGCTGCCGCGGCGGAAGCCGCCGCCGCTGCCGCTGCCGCTGCCGCTGCCGCTGCCGCGGCGGAAGCCGCCGCCGCCGCTGCCGAGTCCGCCACGTTGCCCTCCGAGTTAGGCGGTTGGTCCTCCGATTAGGTACACGTCGAGTGCTGACGGAGGTCACAGGCGGTTGGAGGACACAGGCAGTTGGAGGACACAGGCAGTGCGGGAGCGCAACAGAGGGTGGGGGTGAAGATGCGCGATGGGGCACGGAACGTCGGTGGTCGTATGCGGACACGATCCCCATGATGACATCATTGGGAACATGGCCGTTGGCTCGGATCTGAGGCTCGGCGCTTCATGGCTCGCCGATGTAGGCGGAGTCGCATCGGCGAGCCGAGCCTGGCGCTTTTGTCGCGTGTTACCTGTGCGTACTTGTAGTATTGCAGCCCGCCCGAGTATTGCGGCGAGGCCTGTGGAGTGGGCAGCATGCAACGAATTGCTCATGCACAGTGGGGCATGGGCGTCGTCGATCGAGTGGTATCCGGCCGAGTGTCGCGCTGTGCGCGCGCGCGCCCGCGCGATGCCGATGCCTAGGACGACCCCGGCTCGCCATCAGCCGGTCGAGAGATCCTTCGGCCGGTGGTTACCGACGACGTGCCGTCATGCGTGCCGTGCACAAGTGTACGCGTCGTCCCGACAGATAATTTGGTTATAGTCCCACGCAATTGGCGCCACCCGCACCCCCCACCCGCGCACACAACTCTCTCTCTCTCTTCTCTCGACTTAATTCAGCCGCGGCTTCAACGTGTTTGTTATGTGGCTGGAGGGATCAGGTGAGAGGTGTGGCGGGGGCGGGGATGACTTCGAGGATCGTTCCAGTAGGTCTCGAATGAGTTGTCCGTCAATGACGAACCCGGCCGGCAAGGGCTTACCATCTTTATGCTGCGGAGGCGGAGGCAGCGGCGGCGGCGGCGGCCGGGCGCTGGCGGGCGCGGTGGGGCGCGGCGGGTGCCGGCCGAGCTTGTCGAGGGCGTCAAAGTTGATCAGGCCGTCTGGCGTGCGGAACACAGGCTCGACGGCCTTGGTCTCGATCGAATCGTCAAGGTCGAGCGATTGCGCTGGAAGCTTACGCATGCACTGCGCGAGCATCGCGCTGCGGGCAATCTGCTCCTTCTGCGAGGCGAGCCGGTTCTCGATCAGCTCCATCGTCGAGTCGACCTCCTGTAAGTCGAGCGCCTGCTGATCGAGGCTGCTCTGCATGGTAGTGGCGCAGGCTGAGACTTGCTGCGTCACCATCACCAGAGCATCCTTGAGGTACTCCTTGATGCGCAACAAAGTCTCAGCCCGCGTCAAACAGACGTCTCCCGGGGTCACGTAGTTCACCGCGCACCAATCCGCGATGGCAACAAGGTTGGACCTGTGCGTACGTGGTGTGGATCTGTTCACAGCCCGTCAAAACTCACTGGCAATCGTGTTCGACAGGGATTCTGGTGGCGCACTTGCTCTCGGCGAGCTCGGCTACGCGTTCTCGAAGAAGCAAGGCCTCCATCGTGTGAATGGAGGTGAAGCGTCCCTTCCGGATTTGGAAGGGCGCTGTTTTGGGCGCGAAGGCGCTTGTCACTTTTTAAGATCGCACGTAAAGATCTGAGGTCACGCGCACGTGGCGCTGGTGGTGAACATATCTCGTCATATTTGCGCCCCTTTCCCAGTTCTCAACATAGTCATAGAGTGTGCGATCAGATCTCTCTCAGCCTTCTGCTGCGACCGTGGCGGAAACCTCGACGCACATCTCCTCATCGGCGCCCTCGCCGTCCTCGTCGGGTTCATCGGCCTGTTCACCACCCTCGTTCTCCTCCTCTTTGTCCTCCTCATCGTCTCCGTCCACCTCCTCGTCCTCATCGGCGAGCACGCGAAGGGTCATCGATTGGCGAGTGACGCTCACGTCTGCGCCCATACGCACACCGTGAGTCCAGCAGCAGTGGCACGGGTTGTGCCCGACGGTGAGCTTCTCGCACGCCTTGGTCACACCCTGCGCGCGCCCGGTCAGCACGTATGCCGCGCCGGGCGGCATGGAAAGCGACACTTGTGTCCGATCGCGCTTGGCGAAGCCCTTCTCCATCACAAGTGTCCAAGCCTCCCCACGTGATTCGCGCTCCGAAGTGGGCAGCTCTGACCATGCAATGGACGCAATGCCCTCCTGCCAGCGATCGCGTCGGTCGTAGTGGTTGGCAATCTGCTGCCCCGCACCGATCTTGGTCAGCTGCAGCGTGTCCGGCTGCGTGTGCGCCCAGAGCCCTTGCCGCTGGAAGACATGGCGCAGTCGCTCGCCCACCATGTTGAGCAGCTCGGCCCGAAGCGCGCCGAGCCGCCACATGGACGCGCCCGAGACGACGCCCTCTCCCCGGCCTGCCTCGCCCGCGTTCGGCCCAAAGTCGATCCTCTGCACGGCCGAGCCTAGAGCCGTCCTGATGAGGGAGGCAATCAGAAAGCCCATCAGTGGCAATCAAGAGGCAGTCAGAGCACGCACTCGAGAGCCGTTGCGCTCACGAGGTGTACGGCACGTAATGGTAGTATGCCCACTGCCGGTGTGCGCCCATGAGGGTGCGCAGTGCCTCGACCTCTTTGGCATCGAGAAAGTCGTGGCACAGGAGCAACCCTGGGATTCCACCGTAGTCGACCTCGACACGCCACCCGCCGCGCGGCTCGTTGCCCGCCCACGCACGCTGCAGCTCCGCGAGCGCATCCTTGAGCAGCTTCGTGTCTGAGGGATCCGCCTTCGAGAGGTCGCGAGATGAGCGGCGTAGCAAATCGGCCGCGACGCCCTCGGCCGCGCCCTCCTCGTCCTCGATCAGGCTGCCCACCGTCCCGTCCGGCCGGAAGCCACGCCCCCACTGCTTCCCCGGCGAGACGGAGCGTAGGGGCTTCGGGGAGGCCACGCGACGAAAGCGCATCGGGATGTGAGCCAGGAAGGTACGCAACTGGTGCACGCCCGCGCTGAAGTACTTGTCGCCCTCGTCGCCCTCGTCGCCAAGCCACTCGAGCTCAAAGTTGCTTGCGATTGGGTCATCGGCCGATGCGCCCTTTGGCGCACTCGGTGCGCGTAGCACCCGCGCGGGGAACCACACGTCAGTCTGCTCGTCGTCGTCTGCTGTGGTGCACACGCCCGAGAAGAGCGCGAGTACCGGCATGCCCGGAGCGAGCTCCGCGGGCAGCGGCTGCCTGTAAGCGAGCGCCACGTGTTCACACTCCACCCACGAGCTCGGATCGCCGTCATCCCATGCGACCTTGATCTGATCCTTACTCGTATCCTTAGGCTCCCCGGCACGCGCCTTGCTCGACTTCGCGCCTTTTGCGGGCTTGGCTTTGACCCCAGTGCCCTCTTGCATGTCCTCGACGACGCCCGTGTAGTACTGGCCGTCGTGGAAGAGGGCAAGTACCACGCTCCCCAGCTTGATCACCGCCAGCCGCGCTTTCCCGTCCGCCGCCGGCTTCGCGCTGGTAGCAACGGGCCCGACTTTCCCCACAGGCCCAACTTTGCCCTTTGCAAGCTTCGCTCCGGTGGCTTCCTTCGGAGCACGCTGCGTCGGCGGCGACGGGTTCTTGTGCGCCGCCGCGCTGCTCGCGCTGCTCGCGCCCGAGCCCTTGGGCTTTGACGCCCCGGTCTTGACGTTCAGTGGCCTCGCGCCGCTGCCCTTGGCTGAGCCCTTAGACGCCTTGCCTTTTGCCTTGGCCTTGCGCAGAGGCTTGTCCTCATCGTCGTCGTCGTCGTCGTCGTCGTCATCCGCATCCATGCCCGCGTGTCGCGCGGTGACGGGTACGGCCGAGGCACTCGCCTCCAGCGCCTCCAGCTCGGCGTCGTCGTCAGCCGCCACGGAACTCAACATCGTCGTCGCCTTGTACCGCTTCTTAGCGGGCATCGCCTTGTGCGTGCCTTGAGCGGCCGGCAACGGCTCCGACGGGTGGGCCCATTCGAGGAGCCCCTCGGCGACGAGCAGGGGATCGCCACCCGCATCCAATGTCACCTTATTGAGCGCCCGGCACGCGTGGCAGCGCACTGCGAACTCGTGCAGCTGCTCGCCCACTGGGATGCCAACCTCATTGTTAAACCTGCACGAAGCGCATGGCATCAGCCAGTACGCGACGGCCCCGCCCGGACTGTGCGCACCGGTGGCCGAAGCCGGCGCAGTGTCGCTCGAGGAAGAAGCCGCCTCTCCAGAGCTCGAAGCCACAGGCGCGCACAAACTTGTAATGGACGTGCTGACCTCGTGGGATGCCAACGAAGCCTCGCTGTCGGTGGGAGGTGCATCGCTGATCGTCCCGGCAGCGCTGCTGGTGGCGGCCGCAGTCTCACTTGTAGAGGACAGGGCCTCGGCCTCAGGCGCGCACGTGTCGTCCATGGTCTGCGTCGCGCGACAAGACAGCGGTCGAGTCTGCGTGTCTGAGCGCACCCAGGCTCCGCGCTGCTGTCGGTCAAGTCTCCGACGCGATGCCTGAAACCTCCACCGTGCAAAGTTTGCATGGGACGGGAGCTTCGACTCAGACCGACATTCAGTCAGTTAGCCCGGTGAGAGACGCGGACTTTGCGAGCGTGCTCAGATTCGCAAGAAAGATTCCGCAAGTCGTCTGCGAGAAAGACATCCTAATGGCCGTCGACCGTCGGGCGTTGGCTGCTGGCGTCATTTGCTTTATCTTCTGGGGCTCCGTGGCGCCGCTTTACTTCCAGCTCATGAACCGGCACGGCATCGAACCGACCGAGCTGGTGATGCACCGCATTGTCTGGAGCGTGCCCATGTCGTTGCTCCTGGTCGTCCTCGCCGGCCAGCAGCAGCATGCGAGGGAGGTGTTTTGCAATTTCCGAGTGCTCCTCTGGCTCACTCTCTCCGCCACGCTCATCTTCGTCAACTGGGCTATCTTTGTCTGGTGCACCATCAGCGGCAGGATGCTGGAGACGAGCATCGCATACTTTATAAACCCGCTGCTCTCGGTCGTTGCGGGCGCGCTCCTCTTCCACGAGCGGTTTGGGCGTGAAAGCATGGCCGCCATAAGCCTTGCCGCCGGCGGTGTGGCTCTGCAGGGCATCGCGCTCGGAGCGCTCCCTGCCGATTCCCTCGCGCTCGCGTTCTCGTTCTGCGCTTACGGGATCATCAAGAAGCGAGTCAAGGCAGAGGCGCAGACGGGCTTGCTGGTCGAGTGTACTATCCTCTGCGTGCCCTCATCAGCCTACTTGGTATGGCTGCAAGCGAACGGCCAGGGTCACTTTGGTGGCGGCCCCGCGACTGGGGTCTCGCTGCTCCTGGTAGGTTGCGGCCTGGTGACAGTTATCCCACTCGTGCTATTCTCGTGGGCGGCTCGTCGCTTGCCGCTCTCGCAGGTCGGCTTTCTCCAATTCATCGCGCCGAGCATGACCTTCGGGCTCGGCCTTCTGCAGCACGAGAGCTTCACGCCACTCCGAGGCGCCTCTTTCGTGCTCATCTGGACCGGAGCTGCCCTCTATCTGTGGGGAGTCTGCCGAGCCTCAAGCCATCTCGAGAAGCTCCACTTGACCCATGAGGCCGCGCGCGTAGCCATCTCAGAAGAGTCCGAAATGTCAAGCTTTCCCTCAGAGCACGCCTCCCACGTGGACGAGTCCGCATCACATCGATGAAGCTCTCAGACGCGTCGCGACGGGCATCCACTCCGTTTGTATCTCCCTTCCGTTGATTGCGCCTCATCAAGGGCGCGGCGCATGCAGTATTAAGGGATTCACTGTTGAATGTCTTCCATGACTTGACTTGTTCAAGTTCAAGGTCAAGTTCAACTTGACTTGAACTTGACTTGACTCGACTTGACTTTACTTGTCGTGTTTTCTGGAGAGCCGGGGAAGCGGGTTTCGGTGAAGGAGCGGAATGGCGGAGCGCCAGCCGAACAGGCGATCCGCCAGTGTACTTGGCACTCCGAGCGCGACAATCATCAAAGTAGCTTTGCTCGGCGATAGCCAGGTGGGCAAGACGTCACTCATGCAGCGCTTCTGCGAGGGAAACTTCGATGAGACGCAGCTTCAAACGCAGGGCGTCAACTTCATGGAGCGCATCGTGTCGCTCGGCGACCAGGAGGTCACCTTCAGCTTATGGGACATTGGCGGCCACATCGAATCGGAGGCGATGCTTCCGCTCGTGTGCAACGACGCTGCTGCGCTGCTGCTGCTCTTTGACCTCACGCGGCCGAAAACGCTCGATGCTATACGGGAATGGCATCGCAAGGCGCGCGCGCTCAACAAGTGCGCGATGCCCTTCCTCGTCGGCTGCAAGTACGATCAGCTGCTCGAGCAGCCAGTGGACGAGCACGCGCACATAATCAAGGTCTCACGGCGCTTCGCTGAGGCCATCAGCGCGCCGCTCATCTTCTGCGCGCCCTCGGTACCCATCAACGTGAGCAACGTGTTCAAGGTCATCCTCATCAGCCTCTTCGGCCTCGCACCTGCCGTGAAGCAGCTGCGAGACCCCGGCGAGCCGTGTGTCATGTACGAGCCGCCGCAGCCGCAGATCGGCGATGAGGGCGCCGTATCGGGCGCCAACCCGCGCACACCGCGGATTCCGCGGGGCATGTTTGATAGCGTGTAGATACAACTTTGCATGTAGCAGGGTCCTGCGTTCACGTTCACGCACACGGATTCAAGAAAGCCAAAGCATTTCCATGTACCATGATGGGTCCTTCATCCGGTCGAACTCGCCGCACATGTGGCACGCTGATGTGCTCCTGGACCGGGAGGTCGACTTCATACCTTACTTGCCAAGAAGGGACATCCTGCGGCAGCCTTCAACACGTCTCGAAGAGGACATGCTCATCGCGTCGATCTGCACCAAGACTCAGCCGCCGCAGCGGCGACCGTGCCGGCCACCCAAAGGGAGGCGAGAAGAACGAGAAGAACGGCCGCCACCGCCGATGCCATGGAGGTCAGCTGCTGCCCTCCGAGCTGCTGCCGATGCCCTAGACGCAACGCATGGCCCACTGTGCCGATGGTGCTGCAACAGCTGCAGCTATTGCAATTCCATTTTCCACCGCGACTGCATGCTCTGCCAGACGCCGCGCGATGCAGCCGTGAGCCTCGTCACGTGCCTGTGCATTCCCTCGTCGCCTGCTGCGCGAGCCGGAAGCATAGCCTCTGCCGTGGGCGAGGCATTTCTCACTGGCCACGCGCTGTCCTCGTCCGGCATTTCTGATCGGCTGCAGCGGCTCACGGCAGTCACGCTGCCACACCTCATCGGCACGGCAAGCAGCCTCGAGGTGGCCAGCGCCACTCTGAGCGTGCTCTTGGCGGCCATCCGTCGAGCCCTGAACGCGCCCAAGACAGCGTGCGTCCTCTCGTCGGCCGAGGTCGCCGCCGTGCTGCACGCGCCAGGCGGCGTCAGCCTTCTCGAAGATCTGGGCTTTGTTGACGACGATGGCGGAGTGGTGGCTCGGCCCCCGTGCCGATCGGCGCAGGATGTGTCGCTGCTGCGCGCGCTCGGCTCGCTGCTCGCGCGCTCGCAACCGACGCCAACGGAGCAGGCCTTGGGACGGCGCTTGGGAGATCGCTTGGGAGATCGCGATCTCCTTCGGAGCTTGAGGCGCGTCGACCCCCGAGATCATCCCCGAGATCATCCGCGAGATCATCCCCGAGAAGGGACCCAGAGGGAGACAAGTCTGCTCAGCGGCGAGGCGCGTGGTGGCCGCATGCACGTTGACAAGTGCGAGACGCCACGGCCCGGTTTGGTGGAAGGAGCGTCGTGCCGGGCGGACGGCTGTGGCGACGAGGGGCGTCGCGTCGTGCCGGGCGCCCCTTGGCCCGAGGCCGCATCAGAGTTGGAGACGACTTTCTGGACCAAGCTCGACGCGTCTTCGGCTGAGCGGCCTGAGAGCGGCGAGGGCCTGCCGACTGCCGCCGCGCCGGCCGCGGCAGGCCCGCCGGCGCAGCTGGGCACAAGCATCAGCCTCGAGGGCGTGGCAGCCTACATGGTATTGCTGGAGGATCCAAACGGTTATCCGCCGCAACGCCCGTCGCCGCCGTACGGCCCGCCTCCTCTGGGGGTAACGTCCGCTGAAACGTCCGCGAGTCCGCAACTGCCCACGCAGCCACTGCCCACCCAGCCACTGCCAACGGCTACGCCCCAGTCGCACTCACCATCCCCAGCCTCGCCCCTGTTGCCAATCCAGCAGGGCGCTCGAGCCGTCGGGCAGGGCCTGCAGGCGGTCGGTGGCGCACGTGGACAGGGCACGGGAGCCATGCTTGGTATTGGTCCGCCCCCGCGTCCGCCGCCGCCCCCGCGTCCGCCGCCGCCCCCGCGTCCGCCGCCGCCCGCGGGTCCAGTGCCGCCCCCGCGTCCGCCGCCGCCCGCGGGTCCGCCGCCACCGCGTCCAGTGCCGCCCGTGGGTCCGCCGCCGCCCGCGGGTCCGCCGCCACCGCGTCCAGTGCCGCCCGTGGGTCCGCCATTGGGTCCGCCCGCCCCACCACCCGCTGGTACGGTGCCATCCGCTGGTCCACCGTCACAGGCGGTCGAATGGGCAGATTGAGAAGTTAGAGCCCCGGGCGGTGCTGATAACTCTCTTGCTTGCTTGGTACAAGTATAGGAACCTAGGACCCAGATTTTCATTTTGTTGTCAACATGTCAAGCAAGCAAGCTCATTAGTAAAACAACCAATTCGCAATTGCAAACAACACATCAATCGAAGCTGTTTGCTTGCATGGGTTGTGTCCTTCAAGAACATGTTCTAAAATTGCGGGATTACGATTAGAAACTCGGCAGCATGCGGCCGATGCGGCCACACCTTATATACACCTCCGTCCATAGCGATAGAGGGTCAGGTTCCCACACTCAGGTTCCCATACTCAGTCAGTCAGTCAGTTTCGTCGCGGTCCCCCCGTGCTCACTACACCTCCCCTACAAATAGCTTGGAAAGGGGTGGGGGAGTAAGCTCAAAGGGCGGCTCCGCTCCCCTCGGTCAACACAAGAACTCTCATTTTGCATCTCCCACAATCATTTTGCATCTCCCACAGAACAGCCGCACGCCTGCAGCTGCAAGCCAGTAATGCAGCTGCTTCTCGAGCGTGTCTTCCAGAGGCATGTCACGCGTATCCATGACGTTTGTTCCTCGAATCCACGAGTAGTTGGCGTCCAGTTCGCTCATCCATGACGTCTCGTTGACTCCGAGGGAATCGTGCTTCACATACCTATGCCATTCCACTGCGATGTGAAGAACATTCCGCTCGAGAAGTGCTGGCGTACCCCTGTAAATCAACGATCTCAACAGGTTGTACTCGGATCCCTCAACGTCGATCCGCATCACAATTGGCGTAGAGGAGCCAGCAAATCTTGACACCAGCCATTTGTGCAGATTCACCCCGCGCACCAGCGTTGATGTTCGGCCACCCTTGCGCCCATACGCGATACTACTCGCTTCGCTGAGTGATGAAGGATCCACGAAGAGCTCCACTTGTGTCCGGTCGTCGTGGACTACTGCCGTTTCTGTATGTATCTCGATGGAGGTCACGTTGTGCTGAAGGTGTTCACGCATGTCGTGCAGCGTTCGAGTCCACTTGGGATTCGGCTCGAAGGCGTGAATACATGTTTGTGCAGGAGACCAAGATGGGTTTGCAACCATCAATGCTCTGTGCACGTGGCCATCTGGCTTCTTGGCGACAAATGCCTCGAGTGAGTCACCTCTGTTGCTGCCTAGCTCGATGTAAATCAAGTCGCACACGGTGCCAGTGGCGTGCCGGGTGGCGTTCTGGGTTACTGAGATAGCCAGGAGCGCTGTAACTTGATGCATGTACGTCAGTTTGTACGTCGCCACACTCCTGCGTGAAACAACAACAACAATACGACCGAGCGCAGCGCACGAGAGCGATTCTCGAAGCACTCAATGAGTGCGCGTGCGATGGATCTCGACGTTTGGTTCAGTTCAGTTCAGTACTGAACTGAACTGAACTGAACTGAACTGCGTTTACGATGCCCGATATGGTAATTTGGGCGGTATATATGCATGCATGCTCGGCTGGTCCGGAAGGTCGGCTCGCCTGCGGGGAGCCCTCGGTCACATCATCTACTGATCACAACCACACACCTGCGGTGAGCTTGTTCCAATGTTCAAACTTCAAAGAGCTCATGTACTGTCTGTGTGTGTCCCGGCTCCCCCGGTGTCTTTGAACCGCGGGGCGGGGTAGACCAGGGAAGCTGCTAGTGATGATTGAGTTGGTCCACCGCACTTCGCAGGCGCCTCGAGAGAGAGAGGTTCGGTAGTAACGCACGGCTCCGCTAAATTTCGGAACAGTCAAATTTGGTTTAGGTACACTCAAAATACTTGGTCCCTTGTGCCTGGGGATCCGGAGCAATTTGGTCCGGAGTGTGAGACACGTGAGTTTCTCAAAGAAGCAGCATGCAATAAAACGTTATTGGCCGTGCCTTCGGTCAGGTCACTGGAAAAAGAGGCCGTCTTACGTGCAGCAGACCCTCTCTTGTGGGTTCCTGTTCAACCGGCGGATCGATGTTCGGCAGCTACGTGGCGCGCTACGACAATGCTGACGGGTCGACAAACAACATGTGCGCCCGGCGTCCGCCCGTCCCGCAAAGGAGTCATCATTCGCTCTCGCACCGCCTCGCTTGCACGTGCGCCTCACGCATTACCAACAAGCTCTCACGTGTATTGCCCCTCGCTTCCTTCTTCTCTGCAGGGCGGCCGGAGCGCCAGTTGTCGTCTTACCGCCACGCTCGCGCTATGAGACCTCGAGCCATCGCGAGCCTGTGCCCACCGCATGGTCGAGCGGCGGAGGCCCCAAGCCTTCTGCTCCAGCCGCTCCAGCCGACATGTTCACAATCGTCTCAGACAACATCGAAGTGCTGCAGGAGTCGCCCACGCCAGGCCCGCGCCCGACCCGCGGCCGCCCGAAGTCACGGCCCGGCAGCAACTACGTCACGCCGCCCGAGGGGACGATGACCATCGTCGACTTCTCACCGCAGCCACTCGCCTCGACGCTGCCGCATGCGCCGGGGCGGCCGACCTCGGCGGCGGTGATGCGCGGCAGCGGCGGCCGACCATCACCCTACACGGGCGCGATGCAGGTGTACCGCCCGGGCTCTGCGCCTGCTCCCAAGGGCTATCATGGAGTGCTCACGCCCGGGGAGCATCTCCTGGCAGCTCCGCACCTGTCGACGGTGCTCACGACGCCGGGCGCGCGGCGGCCCGCAGCCGAGGAGCTGCAGTACGAGCTGAGCGTGACTGCCGCCGTGCTGCGTGCCGCCCAGGACCGCCTCGCAAAGGAACGCGAGGAGCGTCAGCTCGCACGCGTAGGCGAAGAGCTAGCCCTCATCGACGTGCAGCGCGCCCGCGAGGAAGCGCATCAAGTGGCCACCGAACGGAGGGAGGGCGAGAAGCAGCTGGCGCGCGCCATGGCGGAGCAGCGGCGCGCCCTCGAGACCGAGCTGCGTAAGCTCGAGTCGGACACCGACGCGGCGGCCGCGGGCATGCGTGCAGAGATGGACGCCAAGGATGCGCTCATCCGCCAGCTGCAGCGCGAAGTCAGCTCTCTCAAGGAGCAGCTCGACGACACGTCTTTCAAGCTCGAAGTCGCCTCGCGAGCGCTCGAAGAGACGAGCCATGCCAAGGGCGCCAGTGACCAAGCGCTCAAGGACGCGCGTCGCGCGCACCACGATGAGGTCCGCGAGTTGCAAGACGTGATCGCCAGCCTGCGAGACGGCTCCGAGTCGGCCCTTGAGCACGAGAGGCGTATGCGCCTGACCGATGCGTCGCGCTTGGAGAACGAGGCCAAGGCCGGGGTGGAGCACGCGCGCGAGCTCGAGAGGGAGAAGCGCATCGAGCAGCTTGGCAAGGTCGGCCTCAAGCGCATGCTCAACCAAAAGCTCGCCATGGGCTGGTCCGCGTGGCACGAGCCGTGGATCGAGAAGCGCCGCCGCCTCCGGCTGCTAAAGGCGGCAGCGAACCGCCTCACACGTCCAAAGCTGTCGGCCGCGTATGCCTCTTGGCGGCGTGAATGGACGGCCGGCGAGAAGGCCAAGGTGCGAATCGGAGCACGCTCGCCCCGTCCGCTCGTCGCTCCGTGTCTACCCATACCGTGCCTTCTGTCGTGAACGTGCACATTCATGCGAGATGCTAGCCCTTCTTCTGATCCGCTCGTGCCTGTGGCCCTCCCTTGCACAGTTGGGCAAGAGCGAGAACCAGCAGCTGAGCGAGGCGCGCGCCAACGAGAGCCGCCTGCAGAGCGAGCTCGACGATCTGGCGTCGGAGCTCAAGCGAGCTCTTGCGCAGATTCAGCAAATGGACGGCGGTAGGGCTGATGCCGAGCAGCGCATGCATCAGCAGCTCGAGGCCGAAAAGGAGAAGCGCGTCGAGGCGCTCGGCCAGCAGGGGCTCAAGCGCATGATGAACCAGAAGCTTGCAATGGGCTGGTCGGGCTGGCATGAGATGTGGTTCGAAAACGTGCGCCAACGCAACCTGCTCAAGAAGGCGGGCGCTCGGCTGACCAAGCCCAAGCTCATCGCGTCCTACTCAGAGTGGAAGCAGTTGTGGGCGGCGGACAAGCTCGTGCAGGCGGCCAAGTCGACGGACCAGCTGCTCGCCGAGGAACAGGCCAAGTACAAGATCGCCATGCAGGAGCTTGACTCTTTACGCCTGGAGCTCAAGCACGCGCGCGAATCGGCGCTCACGGGAACGGGACGCGAGCGTGAGATCATGCGCCTGGCGCAGGAGCAGCTCGAGAAGGAGAAGGAGAAGCGGATCGAGGCGCTCGGCAGCCAGGGGCTCAAGCGCATGATGAACCAGAAGCTCGCGATGGGCTGGTCGGGCTGGCACACGATGTGGGCCGAAAAGGTGCGCCGACTCAATATGCTCAAGGCGGCGGGTGCGCGCCTGACCAAGCCCAAGCTCGTCGCATCGTACCGACACTGGCGCGCCAGCTGGGGCGCAGAATTCGCCAAGCTCAAGACAATGTCCGTCGCCCAGCAGCTGGCCGACGAGCAGCATCGCCACCGCGAGACGGAGATGGAGCTTAACAGGCTGCGCAAGGAGCTCTCGGACCTGCGCAAGGCTGCGCTCGACGGCTCGAGCCGTGAGGCTGAGCTCAAGCGCCTTGCCGAGGAGGAGCTTGAGAGGGAGAAGCTCAAGCGCGTCGAGGCACTGGGCTCGCAGGGGCTCAAGCGCATGATGAACCAGAAGCTCGCGATGGGCTGGTCGGCATGGCACGAGATGTGGTCAGACGTGGTGCGCCAGCGCAACCTGCTCAAGAAGGCGGCTGCGCGCCTGACCAAGCCCAAGCTCATCCAATCGTATGGGCACTGGAAGCGCGACTGGGACGCCGACCAGGCGGCCTCCAAGTTCCTGACCAAGGAGCAGAAGCGCGAGCGGGAGCTGGCCGAGCGTGTCAAGGATGCCTCGGATCTGGCGAAGCAGGTCGACAAGCTCACGAAGGAGCTCGCCGAGGCGCGGGCCGCCATGCTCGCCGGTGGCGGGCGTGAGGCTGAGCTCAAGCGTCTTGCCGAGGAGGAGCTTGAGAGGGAGAAGCTCAAGCGTGTCGAGGCGCTCGGCAAGCAGGGGCTCAAGCGCATGATGAACCAGAAGCTCGCAATGGGCTGGTCGGCGTGGCATGAGATGTGGTCCCACAAGGTTCACCAACGCAACCTGCTCAAGAAGGCAGGCGCGCGGCTGACCAAGCCCAAGCTTACTCAGACGTACTCGCACTGGAAACAAGACTGGGCTACCGACAAGGCGGCATCAGCGAAGATGACGCTCGACGAGAAGGCAGCCCAGGCAGCGGCCGAGCGCGATGCGATCAACGCCGACCTTCGCAAGGAGGTGCTCAAGTTGCGGACCGAGCTCGATGCGGCGCGCACGGCAATGCTCGATGGCAACGGCCGCGAGGCGGAGCTGCAGCGGCTGCGTGAAGAGGAGTTGGAGAAGGAGAAGGAGAAGCGCGTGCAAGCTCTGGGCCAGCAGGGCATCAAGCGCATGATGAATCAGAAGCTTGCAATGGGCTGGTCGGCTTGGCACGAGATGTGGTCTCACAAGGTGCATCAGCGCAACCTGCTCAAGAAGGCAGGCGCGCGGCTGACGAAGCCCAAGCTTATCCAATCTTATTCGCAGTGGAAGAAGGACTGGGAATCGGAGTTGACCGCTTTGGCCTCGATGACTATCGAGGAGAAGTATGTCACCGAGCTGAAGGCACGCGAGGCTTCGGAAGCCGAGAATGCCAAGCTCCGCATGGAGCTCGAAGACGCCCGAAAGGCAATGCTCAACGGCAGTGGCCGCGAGGCGGAGCTGCAGCGCCTCGCCCAAGAGGAGCTCGAGAGGGAGAAGGAGAAGCGCGTGCAAGCTCTGGGCCAGCAGGGCATCAAGCGCATGATGAACCAGAAGCTCGCAATGGGCTGGTCGGCTTGGCATGAGATGTGGTCTCACAAGGTGCATCAGCGCAACCTGCTTAAAAAGGCGGGCGCGCGGCTGACCAAGCCCAAGCTCATCCAATCTTATTCGCAGTGGAAGAAGGACTGGGAGAGCTTCGCTGCGGCGCAGATGTCCATGACGGGCGAACAGAGGCTCGCGGCCGAGGTCTTCGCTCGTCAGGAGCTCGAGGAGAAGCTTGCGAAGCTCACCGCCGAGCTCAAGCACACGCGCGAGCTCGCTATGAACGGCGGCGGACGCGAAGCCGAGATCCAGCGCCGGCTGGCCGAAAAGCTCGAGTCGGAGAGGCAGGAGCGCATTGCGATCGTGCAGAAGCGCGCAATCTCCCGTGTGTTCAACAAGGCACTCACCGCTGCGTGGACGACATGGTTTGACAAGTATGAGGCCAGGCGTTATGAGCGTGGCGTTCTGCTCCAGGCCGCCAACCGGCTCACAAAGCCCAAGCTCTCGGCCGCCTACTCTCATTGGTTCAAAGACTTTGACCTGACGCTGCAGGCACAGGCGCAGAAAGCGGCGGCCTCGAGCTACGAGTCTCTGGGCCAGCAGCTCGAGCGCGTGGAGGCTGAGAGTGCCAAGAAGATCGCCGCCCTGGTCAAGGAGCGTGACGAGCTCCTCAAGCGCATCTACGCCCTCGACGGCGGCAAGGCGGCAGCCGAGATGGAGATGCAGAGGCAGCTCGAGGCCGAGAAGGAGAAGCGCGTCGAGGCGCTCGGCCAGCAGGGCATCAAGCGCATGATGAATCAGAAGCTTGCAATGGGCTGGTCGGCATGGCATGAGATGTGGTCCCACAAGGTTCACCAACGCAACCTGCTCAAGAAGGCAGGCGCGCGCCTGACCAAGCCCAAGCTCATCGGGTCGTACCAGCAATGGAAGCGGGACTGGGAGATGGAGATGTTGAAGGAAGCCCAGGCAGAGAAGGCGGGTCAGCTTTCGAGCCAGAGTGCCGAGATGGACAAGGTGCTTGTCGAGCTGACTAAGGTGAAGAAGGAGCTCGCCGAGGCGCGGGCCGCCATGCTCGCCGGTGGCGGGCGTGAGGCTGAGCTCAAGCGTCTTGCCGAGGAGGAGCTTGAGAGGGAGAAGCTCAAGCGTGTCGAGGCGCTCGGCAAGCAGGGGCTCAAGCGCATGATGAACCAGAAGCTCGCAATGGGCTGGTCGGCGTGGCATGAGATGTGGTCCCACAAGGTTCACCAACGCAACCTGCTCAAGAAGGCAGGCGCGCGGCTGACCAAGCCCAAGCTTACTCAGACGTACTCGCACTGGAAACAAGACTGGGCTACCGACAAGGCGGCATCAGCGAAGATGACGCTCGCCGAGAAGGCAGCCCAGGCAGCGGCCGAGCGCGATGCGATCAACGCCGACCTTCGCAAGGAGGTGCTCAAGTTGCGGACCGAGCTCGACGCAGCGCGCACGGCAATGCTCAACGGCAACGGCCGCGAGGCGGAGCTGCAGCGGCTGCGTGAAGAGGAGTTGGAGAAGGAGAAGGAGAAGCGCGTGCAAGCTCTGGGCCAGCAGGGCATCAAGCGTATGATGAATCAGAAGCTCGCGATGGGCTGGTCGGCATGGCATGAGATGTGGTCTCACAAGGTGCATCAGCGCAACCTGCTCAAGAAGGCAGGCGCGCGGCTGACGAAGCCCAAGCTCATTCAAGCGCTCTCGCACTGGAAGCACGACTGGACGGCAACGCTTGGTGCCGCAGCAGCGATGACGGTGGAGCAAAAGTACGTTGAAGAGCTCAAAGCGCGCACAGCTGCCGAGGCTGAGGTTCGCAAGCTCCGCAAGGAGCTCGAGGACGCCCGAAAGGCCATGCTCAACGGTGATGGGCGAACGGCGGAGCTCAGGCGGCTGCAGGAGGAGGAGCTCGAGAAAGAGAAGGCGAAGCGCGTCGAGGCGCTTGGCCAGCAGGGCATCAAGCGTATGATGAATCAGAAGCTCGCAATGGGCTGGTCGGCATGGCACGAGATGTGGGCTCACAAGGTGCACCAGCGCAACCTGCTCAAGAAGGCGGGCGCGCGGCTGACCAAGCCCAAGCTCATTCAAGCGCTCTCGCATTGGAAGCACGACTGGGAACGAGCGATGGCCGCGGCGCAGCTCGAGACGTATGCCAGCCACGAAATGAACCACGCCGAGCGGCGCACAGCGTTGGAAAAGGAGCTGGAGCGCGTGCATGTCGAGAGCGAGAAGAAGCTTGCCGTTGCACACAAGGAGCGCGATGACCTGCTGCGTCGCCTGACGGCACTCGACGGTGGCATGGCGGCGGCCGAGATAGAGATGCAGAAGAAGCTCGAGGCCGAGAAGGAGAAGCGCGTGCAAGCTCTGGGCCAGCAGGGGCTCAAGCGCATGATGAACCAGAAGCTCGCGATGGGCTGGTCGGCATGGCATGATATGTGGTCCCACAAGGTGCATCAGCGCAACCTGCTCAAGAAGGCGGCTGCGCGCCTGACCAAGCCCAAGCTGATCGCGTCGTACTCGCTCTGGAAGCACGGCTGGACGGAGTTCATGGGAGCAGATGCTGCGTCACAGGCGGCAGCGCGTCTCGAGGCGGAGGCTGCCAAGCAGGGCTCGCTTGTTGCGCAGGTTAAGCAGCTTACTCAGGAGCTCGCCGAGGCGCGCAAGGCCATGCTCGCAGGCCGCGGCCAGGAAGCTGAGCTCTTGCGCCTTGCCGAGGAGGAGCTTGAGCGTGAGAAGGAGAAGCGCGTGCAAGCGCTCGGCCAGCAGGGGCTCAAACGCATGATGAACCAGAAGCTCGCGATGGGCTGGTCAGCATGGCATGAGATGTGGTCAGACGTGGTGCGCCAGCGCAACCTGCTCAAGAAGGCGGCTGCGCGCCTGACCAAGCCCAAGCTCGTCGCGTCGTACCAGCAATGGAAGCACGACTTCATGGCAGAGGTTGGCCGGCTCTCCTCGTTGACGCAGGAGCAGAAGCTGTACGACGAGGCGACAAAGCGCGCCACGGCCGAGGCCAAAGTGGCAAAGCTTGAAAAGGAGCTAGACGACGCGCGTGCGGCGATGCTGGACGGGCGCGGCCAGGAAGCCGAGATGATGCGCCTCGCCCAAGAGGAGCTTGAGCGTGAGAAGGAGAAGCGCGTGCAAGCTCTGGGCCAGCAGGGCATCAAGCGTATGATGAATCAGAAGCTTGCAATGGGCTGGTCGGCTTGGCATGAGATGTGGTCTCACAAGGTGTATCAGCGCAACCTGCTCAAGAAGGCGGCTTTGCGGCTTACCAAGCCCAAGCTCATCCGATCGTACGGCCATTGGAAGCACTCGTGGGACGCGGAGGCCCACGCGCATATGGAGCTCACGCACGAGCAACTTCTCAAGAAGGCGACCGACGAGGCCGCCGAGGCCGAGCAGGAGCTGCAGCGTGTCAAGAAGGAGCTCGAGAAGAAGCTCACAACCGCCATTCAGGAGCGCGATATGCTGCTCAAGAAGCTGAGCCAACTCGATGGCGGCTTGGCGGCGGCGGAGCTTGAGATGGCGCGCGCGCTTGAGATGGAGAAGGAGAAGCGTGTGCAGCACCTGGCGCAGCTGGGGCTCAAGCGCATGATCAATGGGAAGCTTGCAACGGGCTGGTCAGCTTGGCATGAGATGTGGTCCCACAAGGTGTATCAGCGCAACCTGCTCAAGAAGGCGGCTTCGCGCCTGACCAAACCCAAGCTCATCCAATCGCTCTCGCACTGGAAGCACGACTGGACGGCTCATATGTCTGCCGCGAACACACACAGCAAGGAGCTCAAGTTCAAGAACGCATTCGACGAGCTCGCGGCGGCTCAGGCGGCGAATGCCCAACTACACAAGGAGCTCGCCGACGCGCGTGCGGCGATGCTGGACGGGCGCGGCCAGGAGGCCGAGATGATGCGCCTCGCCCAAGAGGAGCTCGAGAGGGAGAAGGAGAAGCGCGTGCAGCACCTGGCGCAGCTGGGGCTCAAGCGCATGATCAATGGGAAGCTTGCAATGGGCTGGTCAGCTTGGCATGAGATGTGGTCCCACAAGGTGTATCAGCGCAACCTGCTCAAGAAGGCGGCCGCGCGCCTGACCAAGCCCAAGCTGATTGCATCGTACTCGAGTTGGCGTGTGGACTGGGAGCGCGCGACGGTGATCGCACGCGCGAGCGGCTCGGCCGAGCAGCGGCTGCGGCGCGAAACTCTCAAGCTCGAGGATGCTCAGCAAGAGCTGCTCCGGCAACGCAACGAGTACGAGAAGAAGCTCGAGGCGGCGAAGCGCGAGCGCGAGACGCTCCTCGAAAAACTCTCCTCCTTGGACGGCGGAGCGGCCGAGCGCGAAGCCGAGCTGCGGCGCAAGCTCGAGGAGGAGAAGGAGCGTCGCATCGAGCAGATCAAGACGATGGCCGCACACAGGTTCGGAAAGCAGGGCCTGCTGCGCGGCTGGACACAGTGGCACGACTTGTACACAGAGCGCGTCGAGAAGCGGCGCATGTTGCAGAGCGCGGCGGGCCGGCTTTTGAAGCCGAAGCTCGCGAATGCGTACTCGCACTGGAACCGCGACTGGCTCGCGGCCCGCCAGGCGGCCCTCGCGGCGAGCGTGAGCTTCCAGACACAGCAGCTCGAAGTGGTGCTAGCGGAGCGGACGGCGTTCCAAAAGGAGAATGTGCGACTCAATCGCGAGCGGGAGGAGCTGCTCAACAAGCTGTCGGCGCTCGACGGCGGCAAAGCGGCCGCTGAGCTCGAGATGCAGCGCCAGCGCGAGGAGGAGAAGGAGAAGCGCATTGCGCACCTCCAGCGCATGGCGGCGCGGCGCATCCTGGCAAAGGACCTGTCGCGCGGTATGACCTCTTGGATCGACTTGTGGTTCGAGAAGACGCGGCGCCAGCGGCTGCTGCGTGCCGCGTCGCTGCGGCTGACGAAGCCCAAGCTGAGCGCAGGGTACTCGTCCTGGAAGCGGGATTGGGAGCTCGAGGCGCTAGTGGGGCGCAAGGCGGCCGAGATGGCCAAGTACGCCAGCGAGGACGCGCGCAACAACACGGCCATGGCGAATGTGTTGCAGCAGCGCGATGAGCTCGAGGAGCGCAATGCAATGCTCTCGACCTCGCTTGACGAGATGCGCATGGCGGCGAACCGCATGGCCGAGGAGCTCGCGCGTGCGCTGCGTGGCGCCCACGCGGAGCGGCAGCAGCTCGAGCAGCTGCGCAAGGAGGCCGAGGCGGCTCTCGAGGCGGAACGGCGCGCCAAGGAAGAGCTGAGTGCTCGCCAGATCAAGGACGCTGAGGCGGCGGCTAAGATGCTCCGGCGCATGCTCGACGAGCAGCGCTCGCAGCTCGAGGGCGAGCGCCACGTCATCCAAAAGGAGCTCCTCAAGGAGATCGACGAGCTGCGCGCCAAACTCAAGCTCGCGCAGGCGCGCCCGCCGCCGGTCGCGGTGCCCGCCGCCGGGCCGCCCCCCCTGATCCCTTACGACAAGACCAAGACCGTGGCTCAGTCGCTCAAGGAATACCTCAGCTCCAAAAACATGCGCGTCATGGACTTGTTCCGCGACTTTGATGCCGATGGCAGCGGCGAGATTGATAGGAAGGAGTGGATCGCCGCGTGGGCGAAGATTGGAGCGGACTTCCCCAGACAGGTCATCGAAGCGGCCTTCGACGAGTTCGACCCCAACAAGTCGGGTTCAATTGACTTTGAAGAGCTCAACAAATTCCTCAAGAAAAGCTTGGGGATCGCGGGGGTCCTGGGGCTCAAGAAGGCGACAAACAGACCCCGCTCGACATCCCCCAATGCTGAAGCGAGCGATGTGTTCGGCGAGGGGAGAGGCGACTTCAGATCGAATATGCAGATCAAGGCGGATGACTTTTTCAAGGCGGATGAGGACGGCAACTCCGAGCTCGGGTTCGACGAGTTCTGCAACATGGTACGCATGCGCGACCCGGAGCACGACCCGACCGCTAAAATGTCCGACGAGGAGCTCAAGAAGCTCTTCGTGCAGCTCGACCTCGACGGCGGCGGCACAGTGGACCTGGCGGAGTACGTCCAGTGGGCGCTGCAGCAGGCTCTCAAAGAGTCCAAGGGGCGTGTGCTCGAGCTCTTCAATTCGTGGGACGACGACAAGAGCGGCTTTATCGACGTCTCGGAGTTCCACCAGGCGCTCAACGGCATGGGCTTCGGCTGCAGCAAGGCTGACTCGGCTAAGGTGTTCAAGGCCCTCGATCCAGATGGCTCGGGCAAGCTGGACTACAGGGAGCTGAACGGCGCCTTCCGGAGGATTCAGCGCCGCGCGTACGCCTTGACGAGTGGCGGCAGGACTGCCGACAAGAAGCCGTCCCCCCTGGGCGCGAAGAAGACCACACCAGGCGGTCCGAAGTCCGCGGAGAAGAAGAAATAGGTTCGCCTGATGACATGAGCCCGGACATGAGCAGAGGGGCGGGGGATGACCTGCCATGCATTCTCGCTGGTCGCGGACGTGAGGAGAATTTGAGATGAATCGCATTTTGATTGGGGCGTGTCAGGTCGGGTGGGTTGTCCCACAGTGAGAGGTCGCAGGTGCGGCCCAGCGCGGGTGTGAGATGTTCCGCTGGGCGAGTTATCCTTCGTGGTTGTGCAATTTGAGCGGGTACTTGTGTTGTTTCGGCCCAGAAACACATTCACAACCATTCACATTCACACTTCACATACGGGGCGAGCTCACGGACGGCGAACTCTCCAAGCAGCAGCAGCATCACTCCAAGAGCTGCCAGCATATATGCCACCTGTTCAGTCGGCGGCCGAGGGGGTTGCGGCGGCGGCGGCGGCCGAAGCACAGCTCGCATCGGCGCAGGAAAGGGCGGCTAAGGCTCGGCGGGAAGCGCAAGAGGCGGCCGCGGCGCGAAAGGCTATCGCTGAAAGATCAGCGAAAGAACAGCGGGAAGCTCAAGAGAAGATCGCGGCGACACGAAAGGCTGTAGAGGACGCAGCGGCAGCACTCGCAGCAGGGCGGGCGGCAGCGGTAGCACGGACGGCAGAGGAGTGGAACCAGGGGCCGATCGGCGGAACTGGTATGAACCGTCGGGCCCAACGGCGCAGGCCGTCGTTGGCAGCAGCTGCAGCAGCCTCGCGTGTGGCCAGCTCTCGCGCCGACGCAGCAGCATCCTCTCGCGCCGCCCGGTCGACGACCACTGCGGCGCTGCCGCTTCTACCCTCCGCCACGAGCAAGCCGCCCCCGCCTGGTCTCCCACCCATGCCGCCTGGACCGTCCGAAGAGCTGCCCACGCCTGGCCTGGCACCCACGCCGCCTGGGAAGGACAAGTTCAAGAGCCGCAGCGACCGTTCGAGCAAATTCTTCTTCTCGGCATCACGACAACTATTCGACGAGGCGGCCAGCGAAGATCCGGCACGTGCCGCCGACTCTGCGTCGCTGTTACTCCCACCTCTAGCCACGCGGCGTTGGGATCTCGAGGACGACCTTGATGACGACGACGGTCTCACCAGCAAGAGAGCAGTTGAGCTCAGCGACGACCTGCTGCGCATGATCCTCTCCATGTGCCCGGCGAGCACGCTGCGCGAAGCTAAGGCAGTCGACCAGCGCACCCATCGCATTGCCAGCGAGCTGCTTCGAAAGATTGGTCGCCGGGTTGGAGCATTCAAAGGCACTGGCCGCCAAAAGGCTCACCGCGAGGTCAACTTCGCCCGATGGACGTGGCCGGATGGCGACGGCCCGCAGGCCCCGAGAGGCGCTGTCGAGACCCTGCGCGCGGCCGCCAAGGCCCTTCGCCTCACCGTGGCGGCAACGGTCACGGCCGACGCTCCAGCTGCGCGGGCGGCGTCCAGCTCGGCTTTCGGAAGCGCCTTGCGGGCATGCGCACCGTCGGGGGGCGCCGCCGCCCCGTTCGATCTTCCGCTGCTCGCGCCGCCGCTGCCACCGCTGCTGCAGGCAGATGCTGGGGCGGTCGACAGGCTAGCCATACCAGTAGCCCGACCGCCAAGCGCGGCGCCGGACAAGTCCATGGTGCCCTTTGTACACATCAGCCCCGACCGGCTGTTGATCTGGCGCGACCCAGGGCAGCAAGGCTGGACTACGTGCATCGTCGACCGTTGGCACTCGCACGAGGTGCTCACCGTCGCCCTGATCATTGAGAAGCTTTCAGGTCCGATGTGCGTCGGCGTCGTCGGCTTGAACTACCAAAAGGACCATGCGCGCGGGGGCGACGAGCCGGTGCTCCCGCGGCGACGAGGTAGTGCTGGCCGCAGTGTTGGCGCGCGCTGGGCGGCCGCGGCCGATGCGTTAGCATCGGCGGCGGCTTCGTGGGAAGGCTCCTCGCCGCTCGAGCGATCCAGCCACGCGATTGTATGCAACGCGTACAGCGGGCGCGTCTTCTTCAAAGGGCACCGGCACGAGTACCTCGCGATCCCGCAGCCGAGGGTCCTCAAGGGGAGCGCCAAGTCGAAGGGCATGCTCCTGCGCGACGGTTGCCGCCTCAATGTCATTGTGGATGCCAAGGCCCGCACACTCCGTTTCGAGCTGCTAGCGCAGCACGGCTGCATGCTGGTCCCCGAGAGCGAACTGGAGGTGCACGGCTTGCCTGCGGAAGTGGCTGTCGCCGTGAGCCTCGGACCCACAACGGTCGGCAGCGCCATATCGGCGGGTTTCGGCGGCGCTCTTGGCAGCGGCGGCGAGAGTCGCGTGCGCCTCGTGGGCAGCTCTATTGACGACTCCGACGTCTACGACCCCGGCAAGACCATAAAGGACCTTTGGGACGTGAGTAACGTGGTCAAGCCTCTCGAGAGCGCGCGCAGTCTCCGCAATCCGGACGGCCCAGGCGCAGCCGCGGTGGACGCGTTGGCGGCTGAATATATGCATGTCCTCGCCTCAACCGCGGAGGCCAGCGGCTGGTGAGCGGCGTGCAGTGAGCAACGAAGCATGGAGACGGGTTTGAATCGATGCGCAGATAAATACAAGGTACTGGTACGTCGGTTCAAATGGTTTAGTATTAGGACGCGCCAAAGCCCGAACCGCCCGCCCCCCCGCCCCCCCCAGAAAGGGGCGAAATCTTAATGTACAAACTATATGGTCCGCAGAAAGGGAACCAACATTGAGCGGTAAGTCCTAGTCGTTGCGTCGTTGTGCCCAATCCTCGATCGCCCAAGCCTCTCGTTGCTTGACAAAGTCAATTGCCATGCGATGTCAGCAGCCAGCCCTCAGCTAGAATTAAGGCCTTGCTGTGGGACGCGCGCATACATCAAGGTGCATCTAGCACAACCCTTCCAAGAGCGGGTGAGCGTTCAGCCCCAGCCATCGATCGTGCATGCGCCAATGCATCGCAGCGCTGAACTCAGTGAGGCCTCAGTACCGCTGCGGATAGCCGCCCATGTAGCCGCTTTGCTGCGGATAGCCCTGCTGCGGTGGATACCCCTGTTGCGGGTAGCCCTGTTGCGGATAGCCCTGTTGCGGGTAGCCCTGCTGCGGCGGGTACTGGCCGTATCCTTGCTGAGGGTAGCCAGCTTGCTGCGGATAGCCTCCCATTCCGGGCTGCTGCATGCCACCACCCCTGTCTATCTGGCACGTGAACATGGGACCCTCGGGATTCCTGATATCCAGGCTGATTTGACAGCCCTCGGTAAGGATCATCGACTGATCCGTTTGTAGCCACTGCCACGGAGAATACGCGTTCGCGCGCCAACCTGTTGGATTCTTGCTCAGAGGCCTGAGAGTAGCGCTCCCATCCATTCCAACATTCACCACGATGTGCTCGCGCGACACACGTGAATCCGTAGTATCCTCAGATGGGATGTCAAGACGACCCAGTATTTGCTGCTGGCCAGGACGCACCGTAAAACATGCCTGCTTCTCGCACAGCAGCCAAGTGCCCCTAGCACCGTAGCCCTGCTGCTGGCCGTATGCCTGCTGTCCATACGCCTGCTGTCCATACGCCTGCTGTCCATACGCCTGCTGACCGTAGCCCTGCTGAGCACCGTAGCCCTGCTGCTGACCATAAGCCTGCTGCTGACCATAACCCTGATACTGCATCTTCACGGAGCGTGACCTAGGCATCACCAGTGGTCTCGCCATCAGCGCGGAGGTCATCGAGAGCGGGGCGGTGGCCATTAAACCAGTGTTGAGGCGCGCGCGCGGCGAAGTCGCCGCGAGGATGAGGGATAACATGCTCGCGAAGGCTGCAGAATACAGCTCCGCCCAATCTCGTCCCTGTGTAACGTCGGCAGCGGGTCCAAACCTCTTACACATCTCTAACCCGCACGGACTCTGCACAACCCGTGCGGCGTCCCCAGAGCGCGGGGTGGGGCTGTGAACGTTGTGAAGTTTTCTGTGAATGTTTTGGAAAAAGAGGCTGCCCGGACCTTCGATGCTGTCGGGACCTTCGATGCTGTCAGCCCTCGCGCACTCCACAGCAGTAAGCTCGCCGTTAGGCCGATTTTCCGCAGTGGAGGACCTAGCACATCCTCTCGGCTTTACTTGGGGTGCGACGTTTTCCTTCGACGAGATTCGGGAGCAACATGTCATCGGGAGGGTTGTGTCCACCACCCAAAGCATTCGGCCGCCACCACTGGTGTCACCACTGGTGTCGCCGCGAGTCGTGTCGTGGTTCGATGCCGGGATCCGATTACAGCCGGCAACACCACGATCGCCAACTCCTCTCCCATCCATCGACGAGCTGACTATTGGACGACGCATTGGACAGGGGACGCAGTGCGAGGTGCGGCTTGGCGAGCTCCCCGGCCACGCTGACCCTGTGGCCGTGAAGGTCGGGCTCAAATCTGGCGCGATCGCGATCACTCGCGAGGCGGAGGTGCTATCTGCCCTTTCGGGCGTCCCTGGCTTCCCCACGCTGCTGCACCACGAGGTGGCCGGCCCAGACACGCCGGGCGGCGCCCTGGTGATGAACTTACTCGGCCCCGATCTCGACGACCTGCTGCATGGTCCGAAACAGAGCGACGGCCGGGGGGCGCCCAAAGTCGTCGCTGCGTCGACGCTGCTGCGTGTGGGTGCGACGCTCCTCCGCCTCCTCCGCAGTCTGCACCGCGCCGGCTTCGTGCACAATGACGTCAAGCCGTCAAACATCCTCCTCGACGCGGGCGCGACGACACTAGAGCCGCGCAGCCGATTGTATCTTGTGGACTTTGGCTCGTGCACGCGCGCTCCGGGCTGCATTGGGGCCGTCGGGGAGCGTGGCGCCGTCGGGGGGGATTCGCAACCGCATGGACCTCTCGGCTCGATCCTGTTTGCGAGCGTCGCTGCGGACGAGTTCGATGCGCATTCCTGTGCGACGCGCCCCGCCGATGACATCGAGAGCCTGGTCTACACCCTTACTTATCTGGCGGCGGGCAGCCTGCCGTGGCACGGCCAGCCAGCCGCTCTCACAACGTCCATCAAGCGAGGGTTGCTCACGAGCAGGGGCTCAACGGTCGCGGCATTAACCGACGGCGTCGACTGCCCAACTTGCACCCAAGCGCTTCAGGCACTCTATGCGGAGGTGAGGCGCTGCCACCAGAGCTGCTCTAGAGCAGAGATCGACTACGAGGCTTGCCTGGCCGTCTTCGATGAGCATCTCGTTCTATCAATAAGGTGAGTGGAACTCAGCTTCAGCTGTACCCGTCATTGTGATACGCCGCCGGAGGGGCGGAGGGTGAAAGGCGCCGCAACGCGCAAGACGCTAGACGCTCGAGGGCCCATTGCGAGGGCCTCGGGGCCGCCCCCGCGTATCAAGCACAGATACATTTTCTCGCGATTCGATTTAACGATATAAGACCCACGGAGCGACGGTTTGGTTCGACGTTCGTGTTGGGGGCGGACCGGACTGCGGACATGACCGCGGAGGCGCGCGGCCGCCACCGGTCGCGGGGGCGGTCTCCACCACCGGCGGCCGGCTCCACCTCGCGGGGGCGCCGGGACCCTGCGTCAACCCTGCGTCCACAGGTGAGAGGTGTGCACTACGACACATGACACGCGCGAATTGCACGAATGATCTACCGTCAAATTGAATTTAAGGTCCTGATCCCGAGCTGACACGCACCACATACATCACAGCGTGTACACAGCCGCATACAGTCACCTCCACCATGGCAACCTGCACCTAATTCAAAAATGCGTATTTATTGGGACGCACACGCCCATCCCTGACGCATGCCTCCACAGGCCGACTCTGGCGAGGCTGTGCCTCGATGCTGCGCCGCGGAGGTGAGATGGTACGCTTTGGTGCGTGAGCAAGTCGCAAGAATGTCTTCTTAAGCGTCGCGGGTGGCGCCGACAGCGCCAACGCCGCCGGACGACAGCGTCCAGCCGGGGTAGATGACCTCGTTGATCATGTGGATCATGCCGTTGTCGGTCTTGATGTTTCCCGAGTAGCTGGTACGGGGCGGCGACGACTTGGCGGCGCAGAACGCGTTGTCCACGAAATCCTTGCGGAACATACGGCGGTAGGTGATGGTGCCGCCCTGCACGGTGGTGAGCTTCGCGCTGCCGAGCGCATCGGTGTTGACAAGACCCTTGATGATGTGGTACTCGCAGACAGCCTTCGACAGCGGGCCATTCACCGCCATGTACTCAGCGACGGCCTTGTTGCCCGGGGCGAGGACGGTGGTGCCCGCCGCGTCGAGGTTGACGCCGTTCTTGGCGCAGGCAGCGAGGAACAGGTCGTACTTGTCGTACTCCTTGAAGTCCGACTCCTCCATCGGAGGGTTCTGCAGGGGGCCTTTGTCCTCCCAGTACAGATCCGGGCCCTGGATCGTCTTCAGGGTCGCGGACGTGGTGGCCATCATGGGCGACGCCATGCGCTGGCTCATCACCATCGGCCTCGAGGAGGTGCCGACCATGAGTGCGGAGGAGCCAACAAGGCAAGCGAGCATAACGGTGGTGTGAATCCTGCGCAAAGAGACACGCCATGGCATGAGCGAGATCGACGGCGGCGAGAACCACGCCGAACAAGACGCAGCGAGGGTGGCGGCGGCGACGCACATTGCGAGGTTGCGTCGGAGATGGTTTGTCGGGCGGAGGTCTCTGACGAGATTTGGGGGAATCTCGACGCTTCAGACGGAACTCGTGAGAGACGACGAGATATTCAAGCCAAAGTCAAGTCATATCAAGTCAAGAGGCTTGAGCGCTTGACTCGCACGGCAGCGCGTCAAATAATATCGACAACTTGTGTCTGTTGTTCATGAAGTTGAATTGACTTGACTCGCCTAGCTGGGGCGGGTCGGCGTCGGCGGAAACTATATCACTCTCGAATGGTTTCGTGCGAGGAGTCCTTCCCTCTCAAAAAGCTGTGAACGGACCTCAAAAGCCGATCAAATGATGGCCAGCGGGCCCGACGAGGCCCTCCGCCAAGGCCTGCGGATGATCGAGACGGCCTACGACGAAAAGGCCCGGCAGCAGGAGCACGAGCTGCAGCAGCTGCGCGCCTATGGCAAGGATCGGCAGCAGCAGGTGGCGCTGCTCGAAAGGCGTGTGGCGGAGCTCGAGGCGCAGCTGAGTGAAAGTGAGAGCCGCGTGCGCGTGCTCTCCGACGAAAAGTCGTCTCTGCAGCAGGATCTGAAGGCCACGCAGCGCGACCTTTCGAAGCTCGACTCGTTCAAGCGCTCAATCTTGCAGTCAATCAAGGATGAGGATCTCCCCGGCAGCGGCGCTGCGGCAGCGGCCGCGGCCGCCGGTGGCTTCCTTTTCAGCGCCGCCGGTGGCTGCAGCGGTGGAGTTGCTGACTTCACGCCGGGCGGCGCGCTCGGCCCGCGCTCGAGCTTCCTGGGCGGCCTCGGACCATCGTCGCCCTGCAACGCGCCCTACAGCTCCCGCGCTCAGCCGCCGATGTCCGCGTCGGTGGGCGCGCCGCCGCCGGCGGCGCACTCGGTGGCGGCTACGCCCGCTCCACCCGAATCGGCTGCCGCGCGCATGGACGGCAAGGACTTTTTCCGGCAGGCTCGGCTGCGGCTCACGTACGAGCAGTTCAACCAGTTCCTCGCGAACATCAAGCGGCTGAATGACCACGCCCAGTCGCGCGAGGAGACGATACGAATGGCGCAGGAGATCTTTGGTGGCGAGAACGAGGACCTCTTCTCCTCCTTCAAGGCGCTTCTCTCCAAGCACGGCCTCTCGTAGGCTGCGGCGGTCACCAGTCGCCCATCTGGTCCCCGACGGACCTCGCAACGCCTGATATCTGCAGCAGAGTGCCCTGATGCTTCCACGGGAGAGACACCCGGGGGCAGCCTGCACGTCTCGTCTCAAGATCCTGGGCGCCGCGAAGTTCGATGGGCACGCCCAGGCCGGTGCCATGTCAGAATTGGGCCCTCGACAGATATGACCTACGCGCGACTTCATTTCGGCGTCGGGTGGCGCCCGCCTTGCGCCTTCGCCGCATCGAACCCCGGCAACGCCGGCGCAAGAGAGCGACTAGGAAGAGAGCGAAAAGAGGCGACGCAAAAAGTAGTATACGCGAACCCCACCTACTCAAAAATAACTCGAAATATCGCCCCATTGAGCTCTGTACGAGTAAACACTCTAGGAACGAATCAAACCCGCCGCGCTCCGCGTTTCCCGACATTCCGAGGCGCCGAGGGCCCACGCCAACTACGACAGTTGCACTGAAACAGGTTGCGAAGCGCACACTCAGCGATCCGCTGCTGCTAAGGTTTGCTGGAGCGGCCACGTGGCCGCTCCTCGTGCCCGCCCAAACGAGACACAGCGCTTCCCGTGCAGCGGGCGCGAGCACTCGGCACATAGCGCAGTGGGCAGTGGGCTAGGGCCGTCCTCGGCGGAGTCGCTTCGAAGACCTGACTCCGCCGATGAACGAGAGGCGGCGGCAAGAGCATCGACGATCATCACGCAATCCTCCGCGTCGTCGTTATGTAGCAGATTGTGCTCGCACAGCACGGCAAGGTGCGATGCGAAGGAAAGGCGCAGCTCCTTGGCGAGGACCTTTGCGTGCGCCCGTGCAAACTGACGGCACGCTCCCGGCACCATGCGATCGGAAACGAGCGGAGGCAACGATCGCACGTGCGCATTCCAGAGCTGCGCTAACGTCGCATCGCCCGACGGCACGTCCGTGCGCGCCCTCGTGCGCCGAGCCGGTGCCTCAAGCCGCCAGCTCTCATCCACCTCGTCGTCGCTCCCCGCGGTGCAATCGACAGGGCCATCAGGTAGCGGCACGCCCCAGCGATGAACATGGTAGAAACGGTGCAGACCGTTGGGCAGAATGCTCTGTTCCGCCGGTTTCAGCACGGCAACCCGCCTCTTAAGCCGAGGCATGGCCGCGGGACGCGGAGGCGGCTTCGGCGCCGGCTTCAATGTGTAATTCACCGGATCGCGCTTCCTTGCCGGTGCCAGGGATTCGCAAATGCCGGGGTGGTAGTCGGGCAAGTTGCAGCCCGGCGTGCCGCATTTGCGTACTGGCTTTGGGGCGACGGCCTTCGGCGTCTTCGACGGCATGCTGAGACCCTCTCGCGGGACGCCGTTTCGACCCTCGTTTCGAGGTCTGACTTTCGACTGGAAAATCGGTCAGCAAATTCAAGACAGAATTCACAGCTTAGTATGTAAAAGTGGACTTGACTTGACACCTCGAGTCAGTTCCTCACCCCACACCCACCCCACACACGAGTCAGCATCCGCCCCTTTCCTACACCGCTCCGAACCTCCGACCGGAACCACCGCCCGTCATCGCATCCTCATTCCTTTGTGGTGTGGAGCCAGGTTTCAGACGTAATGCGCCGTCTTCGCCGTTACCACCCACGTGTCGAGGAAAGCGTCAAAGTCATCCTCGGACATGGAGAGAATCTGTGCATCGGACGGCACGGGCGGGGCAAACGGCGTATCCTCGACAATGTGCTGAATGAGTTTGAGCCCGGCTTGCGGGCGGTACGTCGGAACCATATGCCCGGAGCCGTGCACAGTCGCAAAGGAGAGGTTGTGCTCGTAATCGACGATGTTCCCGCCGAATTGGGGGCCGGCGTCCACGGTTGCGAGGGCCGGCCCAAAGAGCAAGTCCTTTTGCAGCAGGAACTCCGACGTCGCGGCGCTCGCATTGAAAAACCACGGGCGCGTGGGGGACACTTCTTGGAAGCCGACCCGCTCGATGGCGGTCCGAGTACCCTCATACGAGACACACGGGTCGGTGTCGCCGTTGAACACCACGATCTTGCCCGGAAGTGCTGGGGCAAGCTCGCGGTAAAAGTCGATCATCGACTTGTTGGAGAGCTTGTCACCGCCATTGCACGCGTCGTAGCTCGACTTGTAACTCCATCCGTCTGGCGGCCCAGGCCATGAGGTCTGGGGCGCCGTCTCCACATGCAGCGCCTTCTTGACGTCGTCGCGATTCATGTACGCAGCCGTGCGCCCGTTGAGCGTGTAAGGCACGTCCCAGCGGAAGGGCGCGGCGGGAGAGTAGTACGAGAGCTCGTTGATGTACTGAAGGTCCCAGTCTTGTGAGATCGCCTTGCTCGAGGATACAAGGAACTTGCGGTACGCGATCGTGCAATTGTCCTGGTCTGCCGGCGAGGTTGCAGTTGCATAGGATCGGCGCGTCGGCCGTACTCGCACGTGCCCCGCCACCGAGGCCTCGGCCCGCCACTCACCCGCGCCCACTGCCGAAGGTGCACGAGTCCGGCACGTATTCCATAAGAAGTCAAACTCGGCGTCGGGCACGAGACCGTACTTGTGCGCGTACCAGAGCATGTCCATGCTGTCGGCCTGCGCCGTGTTGTCGGTGCATGGATCGCCCACGGCCAGACCGACGAGATTGATGTGCGGCGCGCCGGCTTTGTTTGCCTTGACGATCTCGGCCGCAAGCGTCGGGACGTAGACGCCAGCATACGACTCGCCTGAGATGAAGAACGGGTTGGCACGAAGTTCCGGAAACTTGGTGCTGAACAGGTCAGCGATCGCGGCTGCGGCAGCCTTGGCTGTCGACACGTCAGTGTTGGCGCACGAGCCGCCTGTGAGCATGGCCGCACAATATGAGTACCCCACACCTGCAGGAGACTCCATCGCAACTAAGTTGGCAATCTTCGTCCACGCCCAGGGGTTTTTCATCAGAGCGCCATTGCGATCGACGATCAGCGGACCCATCTCCTGCAGCATGCCGATGAGCGAGCTCGAGCCCGGACCGCCGTTCAACCAGAGAATCGTCGGCTTCTTCTGCCAGTCCGGCAACTCGGCTGCCGCAAACCAGTAATGGAGGAAGGTGCCCGGCTCCGCCTTGGAGGCATTGAGAAACCCCGACCACTGCAGCGTCGGTGGAGTGCCGTAATCGGGCAACTCAGGGATCGCATCCGCATTCGGTACCGCCGGAGAGAGAATGCTGGCGATGAAGACGGCGAGCATTTGATACGGTTTTTCCGCAGGGCTGTGAAGAAGGCTCACAGAATTTTCTGTAATTCAAGCTGTGCGAAGTATATTTTTATCTTGTCCGTACTATGAGCGCGCGCTCCAATACCCGCTCCGCATTGCGCAGCACAACATCCTGCAGCGTATGCGCCGCCGTGCCAGCTCGTGCCGATAGCTTGCGCCCTGTCTCCGTCAGCCACGCCTGCGCCGGCGAGGGCGCGCGGCTTCGCGCCGTGAGGACGCTTGAGTCGGTTCGTGCCTGCACTGCATAGTACGCGATGAAGAGCGGCGGCAACACTAGCAGCACTCCGAGCAGCAGCCGATCGTTTGGGTGGCCGTATCGCGCCTTGCGGCGTTCAAATTGCTCGACTGCCGCGAGCGCCGCCACGCCAACACGCTGCGGCGACGCGGGTGCCGGTACCGGTGCTGGGCCTGGTGACGGGCCAGCCCCAGAGGGACCGTCCACAGAGGGACCATCCCCTTCCACAGAGGACTCCCATCGGACTACCGGTACGCTCACCACGGCGCCCTCGCCCGTCGCCTGCGACTCTGACGTGGATGAAGGCGGTGCCACCTCGACCCACATCGGCTCGCCCGCCACGACGCTCGCCGGCGCCGTGGTGGGCCAGCGGAGCGCAGGTCCGCGCGCCGTCGTGGGCGCCTCGAGCCCCCGCACGGCGCGATCGGCGAGCGAGAGCGCGCGCACGGTCCCCGTGCCCTGCACGAGCTCCCAGTCCACCCAACCGCGCCACCATGCCATGCCGTGGCTGCGCCCAAAGTGGCCTGCGGCGAGCAGCCCAGTGGAGCTGGAGCCCCACGGCAGTACGCCGATGCTCAAAGCCGTGATCAGCCCCCAGCGCACCCCAGTGCCCTCGGGCGGCGTGCGAGCGTCGTGGCGAGCAGCACTGCCCCCGGGCGCCTGGTCGTCGCGCGCGCCGTCGTGAGCACTCGTGCGTGTGCTGCCGAGAGGGCGCCACTCACGCCCATCCCAAGCCACCACGCCGCCCATCTCACCACTCCGCTCGTACCTCACAAAGTCACCCGCCGCGAGAAGCTGCCCTTCCGGTATTACCGGTATGTACTGCCCGCCGCCGTCCTCGACCTTCTCGGCCGTACCCGCCTCGCCGGCGCTCACGACGGCGCTCTCGAGCGTCGTCTCGAGCGGACGATCGAGCCATGCGAGCGTTGAAACCGTCCGTAGCGGTGCGGGCAGTCGTGGCAGCACCGACCATTCGCCGCTGTCTGCGAGCACATGCACACTCCCATCCTCGGAACGTGCAAACAGCCGGCTGCCACCCACCAGCAGCTGTAGGAGCCGCGAGCCCCTCGGCAGGCTGCTCACTGCGCGGGACGGCGCGCGCCACCGCGCGCCGTCCCAAGCGGCCAGGCCGCTCGGCGTGGCCAACGCGCCGACACGCGAGAAGCTGCCGCTGACGAACAGCACGCCTCGCGCGCCGTCGAGGGCGAGCGCCGTCACGGCCGCATCCACGCCGCCGCCGAGGGCGGACCACTCACTCGTCTCGGCGTGCCACGCCGCCACAAAGCGCACCTCGCGCCGCCCCCCGCTCGACACGGCGCCTTCCAATGGACGGCACAGATCACGCACGCGCTCGGCGCGGCTGTACCGGTAGCCCTCGGCGCTCGCACCCTCGCCAGCGCTCGACACGGCGCCCGCGCTCGACTCGGCGCCCGCGCTCGACTCGGCGCTCGCGCAGTCGAGGCCCAGAGGGCGGAGCGTGAAGCCGCCGCCCACGTAGAGGGTCGAGCCGTGCACGCAAAGCGCGGCGATCGCGCCGTCCCGAGCAGCGTACGCGACGGCCGCCGACGCGTCGTCCCGAGCGTGGCCCCGAGCGCCGTCCCGAGCGTTGTTATCCCGAGCGCCGTCCCGAGCATTGTCCTCGTCCTCGTCGCTCGCGTCGCCGAGATGCTCGGGACGGCGCTCGCCGTCTTCGTCGACACCCCAGTCGCTGCGCCCGCGCCCGGCAAAACGCTCGGCACGACGCTCAGCACGAGCGGCGCCGCCCGCCGCTCGTAGTGGGCCATGAAGCGCTTGCCATCCTAACGTCGTCTGCCAGCGCGCCACGAGCTCCTCGGCGCCTTCGAAGCCTCGCGCTGCGGTCGCCGACGGGCGGAGCGTGCCCGCGGCAAAGATGCACCCGGTGCGGTTGCGCGCGAGCACGCGTGCATCGCCCGCGAGCGTGCCGCCGCCGGTGCGCGTCGCGGTGCCCTCGGCCGACTGCGGCTGTCCCAGCGGCACAAAGCGAGCGCCAGTCGCATCCCACGCACCGACGGCGGCGGCCACCGGCGTGCCCTCGCGCTCCGCGCCGACGCTGAGCTCGAGCTGGCCGCCGATGACGGCGAGCGCGGTGCGTGCGTTTCCGCCGCACTCGACGGGCGTGGCGGGCCTGAGGTTCTCGGGCGCCGGGGGTCGCTCCTCGAGGAGAGGCTGCAGGACACTTGTCCGGCCGTGCCCCGGGACCAGCTCCGCATTTGGATGCATCATCCGCGTGTCAGCCAGCGTTCGCGGCCGATAAGGCGACGCACTGCCTTTGCGCACGCGAGCTTGCTCGTACGTCTCCAGCACCCAATTCAGCAGCTCGCGCATCGAGCTGCCGCCTGTGTAGAGCCGCGGCGGCTTGGCGTCTTGGGCGGCGTAGAACGCAAACGACGGATGGTGCGTGATGCCGAGCTCATCGGCCACTTGCGAGTAGCGATCCGTGTCGAGTGCACCCATGAGAACGGCGATGCCGTCGCTGTTGAGCTGCAGCTGCAGCGCAGTCAGGTGGGGCCGCAGAGTGGCACACGGCTCGCAGTGGCGGCTCCCGAACATGACGAGGAGCCCAAAGGTCGAGTCGGCGCGCTGCAAATCCCGGTCGCTGATGTCGAGCATCTCGGGCGGCTCGGGATGGAAACCATCTGCAGCGAGGAGCGCGAGTGCGAAGAGCAACATGTGCTGGGAGCACGGCAAGGCCGATAATTGCCGAGTCGCTGTTCCGCGAGCGCGTGCAAGTGCGAACTTTGCCCAAGTCGAAGCCAAAGGGTCTGGAATGAAGGGACATTGCGATTCAAACTCTCCAACATAAACAATTTCGTCAAAAATTTGGGAGCGTTTTGGACGCGCCCGACGCAAAAGGCCGACACCCTGCGTGGCGCCTCGGCGCGGCGGCGCGGGCTCGTCAGCCGTCCGATGCCCAAGGCATCCAATCGCCGGAAAAACTCGCCGCTCCGCGCTGTGCCTCCGGGCGCGTCCGATACGAAAGAATGGCCGCTCTTTGCGAGCGGAAGCAGCGGTTTGCCGTGCGAGGCGGAGACTCGGATGGCCGATCAGCGCTTACAGACGCCTCCCAAGCGCGGACACGTTGGAGACAGCTCTAAAGGCTCTTCTTGCACGCCGCCATCTCGCAGCCCGAAGGGATCGTACACGCCGCCGTCTCGCAGCCCAGGCGCGATCAGCCCGACAGCTCGCCGCGCTGCTTTCTCCGAGCTCAAGGCCGGTGCTGACTGGAACAAGCGTCGCATACTGGCAGATTGCGGCGGCACGGCGACACCGCGCTCGCAGCGTCATGCAGCGAACGCGCGTCTTGTGACAGCAAAGGGTGGCGACGCTGTCAAGGTGCCAGAGGCGCTGGCAAAGAAGCTCGATCGACGTCATCAGCAGCGGCGGAATGCGTCGCCGCTCAAAGCCGGGGCTCTCTCCACGGTGGGCTCGCCCGAGCAGCCCCAGACTCGGGAGCCAGTGGATCCGATGCCAGTGCAGGTAAGCGACGCTGCCGCGCTGACTGCCGAGGCGGGCGCTCCTCCAGTGCCGCCCACTCCGCAGCAGCGCGGTGCTCGGTTCACCTCGCTCGCGCTTGGACGACGCTCGCCACGACGCTCGCCACACTCGCGGCGCTTGCTCGAGCTTGCCGACCCCGACGAGATCATGCGCGAGGCACTCACGAGCGGCGCGCAGACGGCCTTCGAGGCAGAGCTCGCGGCGCTCGTCCAGGCTGGCAGCACTCGAGAGAACGACTCGGCGAGTGCAACCGCCTCTCCTTCCTTTGGTCTCTTCGACAAGGGCAGTAGCGGCGCGCCGAGCGTCGCCAAGCTGCGTGAGCGGCTGATGCGCAGCCTCGGCAGCGCCACGTTTGAGGCGGCGCACACCCGCCTGCAGCAGGCCGCGCTCAGCGACGGCCAGCATGACGACGCGCTCGCGTCGGGCGAGGTGCAGCAGCTGCTAGGCATTCGCCATCGCGAGATACTCCCTGAGCTGCTCAAGCTCATCTTTCTCGAGGAGCGCATACGAGCTGTCGCGCCGTGGTGAGCTCATTCGGGCGGTCGCGCCGTGGTGAGCGCATACGAGATGTCGCGCCGTGGTGAGCTAAGATGTTGCGCCGTGGTGAGGTCCAGGTGACACGCGGCCGACGCGAGCCAAGCTTCCGCTGCGGCCCACGCGCCGGCGACGCCGTCCCGCGCACGCTGTGCCGTCGCTGCCACGGCGCAGCCGCTGCCGTCGCTGCCACGGCGCAGCCCCGCCTGCCCTCTGCCGTTTGCGCTCGCCGCACCGCGCCGGGTGGGCGCCCCCGGGCGGCGCGCGCTGCGTGGAGCGGCCGTCCCGGCTCATTTGTTAGCTCAATGTTTAGTCGTTAGTCTCCGTCCCGTTAGGTGTTATCTCTATGGCAGTTTTATACTGTGTCTGTGAGTAGTCCATTATCACTAAATTAGAATCAAGTTTACTATAGTCCGTATGTCGCCTCCGGTCGTATGTCCTACGCGCTCAATAGTAATCATCACGGTACATATCGTATGGAGATCGAGATGGACGGCCGTCGAACGGTTGGCGGAAGCTCATCGGCGAGTAGCCACCAAAGCCTGAAGGCGGAGGAAAGCCGCCCGAAGGCGGAGGAAAGCCGCCCGAAGGCGGAGGAAAGCCGCCGTCGCCATAGTACACGTTTTGCAGCTGCGAGTCGCGGATGATGATGCCCAAGACAATGCCAAAGAGGGTCGCAAGCGGCAAAAACAAAAAATTAAGGTTGCCATCGCCATCGCCGCCGTCGAAGGAGCCAAAGTGTCCGCCGTCGTCTGACACGTACGACACGTGCCGGTGCCCGCCGTCGTCGTGGACGTCGTGATGGCCCCCGTGATGGCCATGTTCGTGAACGCTGTGGTGCCCACCGTGATGCCCCCCGTGATGGTCGTGCCCGCCTCCGTGATGGTGGTGGTGGTGGTGCTCCTCCTCTTCCTCCTCCTCCTCCTCTTCCTCCTCCTCCTCTTCCTCTTCCTCCTCCTCTTCTTCCTCCTCCTCTTCCTCCTCGTCGTGATGGGCGTGATGGTGACCGCTGTGGTGCCCCCCATGATGGCCATGCCCCCCGTGATGGTGGCCATGTTCGTGAACGCTGTGGTGCCCCCCATGATGGCCATGCCCGCCTCCGTGGTGGTGGTGGTGGTGGTGCTCCTCTTCCTCTTCTTCCTCCTCCTCTTCCTCCTCATCGTGATGGGCGTGATGGTGACCGCTGTGGTGCCCCCCATGATGGCCATGCCCGCCCCCGTGATGGTGGTCGTCGACGCCGTGATGGCCGCCGTGAGCATGCCCGCCGTTGTTCTCGTGGCCGTGGCCGTGCTCTTCGGCGGCCCCGTTCACGTTGACATTGACGTTCACGGTGACGCCGCCCTCCGCACCACTATGTGCGGCCTCGTGCCCCCCAACCCCGTGCTCGCCGCCATGCGCGTGCCCGTCTTCGTGGCTGCCATGTGCATGTCCGTGCCCCTCATGATCTGCAACCCCGTGCTCGCCGCCGTGCGCGTGCCCATCTTCGTGGCTGCCATGTGCGTGTCCGTGCCCCTCATGATCATGTGCATGCCCGTGCCCCTCATGATCTGCAACCTCGTGCCCGCCGCCGTGCGCGTGCCCGTCGTCGTGGCTGCCATGTGCGTGTCCGTGCCCCTCATGATCTGCAACCCCGTGCCCGCCGCCGTGCGCGTGCCCATCTTCGTGGCTGCCATGTGCATGTCCGTGCCCCTCATGATCTGCGCCCTCGGGCCCGCCGCCGTGCGCGTGCCCATCTTCGTGGCTGCCATGTGCATGTCCGTGCCCCTCATGATCTGCAACCCCGTGCCCGCCGCCGTGCGCGTGCCCATCTTCGTGGCTGCCATGTGCATGTCCGTGCCCCTCATGATCTGCAACCCCGTGCCCGCCGCCGTGCGCGTGCCCGTCGTCGTGGCTGCCATGTGCATGCCCGTGCCCCTCATGATCTGCAACCTCGTGCCCGCCGCCGTGCGCGTGCCCATCTTCGTGGCTGCCATGTGCGTGTCCGTGCCCCTCATGATCTGCAACCCCGTGACCACCGCCGTGCGAGTGCCCA
>Ga0210244_100037_pt1 | contig 88706 bp, 85 predicted proteins | sample ChrtobMetaP3_0mM_FD_155473 | JGI IMG/M metagenome (GOLD analysis project Ga0210244, IMG submission 155473) | Chrysochromulina tobin associated microbial communities from unialgal haptophyte culture, Seattle, Washington, United States - P3_0mM | ecosystem: Host-associated > Algae > Haptophytes >...
AAGGCCGTCAGGGATCGGCTCCCCGACTGGATCGGATCGACCGTACAGCCCCATCTGCAGGCAGCGCTTGAGCGCGAGCGACTTGGGGCAACGCTGGAAATCGCAGGCGCGGAGCACGACACACTCCTGCTGCACTACCCAGCGATCAAGCAGGGCACTGGGTATGTCTCACCCGTCATCACGCTGGAGTTTGGTGGCAGGGCCACCGGAGAGCCGCACGGCGTGCTGCCCGTTACCTGCGACATGGCCGGTCATGTCGATGGCGTGTCCTTCCCCCAGGCATTGCCGCAGGTGATGGGTGTGGCGCGGACCTTCTGGGAGAAGGCCACAGCGACACACGTCTACTGCGCGCAGGGACGCATCCGGGGTGAGCGGTACGCGCGCCATTGGCACGACCTGGCGGCCATCATGCGCAGTGAACACTTTGATGCTGTCATTGCTGATCGCGCCGTGGCCCGGGAGGTAGCGGAACACAAGTCCTGGTTCTTCAGCGAGAAGGCCGCCGACAACAAGACCATCAACTACACCTTCGCCGTCCTGGGCGCGTTGCGGATCGTGCCCGAGGGGGCCGCACGAGACGCGCTGGCCGCTGACTACGCCAAGATGCTGGAGGACGAGGTCATGGTGGGTGATGCCCTGCCCTTCGATCAACTGATGCAGGCCTGCGCCCAGATTCAGGCTCGGGCCAACGCTGCCGCTCGGACCTAAGTCGAGTCGATCGATAGCGGCACACAACGCAGATACGACCAAGGTGCAGATTCAGGGCGCCCAAACGAATTGGTGTTGAAAACACCCATTATCGATACCGACTCGCGCGCCAGAAAAATACGCCGGCTTTCATACAAGTATGGGATGCCTCGCGGGCTCTGTCGTATTATGTATGTATGACCACCTTTGCCGAAACCCTCAAAAAAGAGATCGCCCGTGTGGCCCGCAAGGAACTGCGCGAAGAAATCACGTTGCTGCGTAAGCTCGGCGCGACACAGCGAGCCGACCTTTCGGCATTGAAGAAGGAGGTCAAGTCCCTTCAGTCGAGTTTGAACCGGCTGGAGAAGATACGGGCGGCGCCCTCCTCCTCTGGCTCCATGGCCAAACCTTCGCCGACGGCCAAACCCACACCCGATACACCCCGAGGAAAGCCAGGCCGTAAAGTGACGTTCACTGCGGAGCGTCTGAAAGCCCAACGCGCCCGACTTGGCTTCACCCAGGAACAAATGGCCCAACTGCTGGGCGTCTCCGGTTTGTCCATCTGGAAATGGGAGACAGGCGGTGCTGTTCCCAGGGCCTCTCGGGTGCCTCAGATTCTTGACAGGCTCGCAATGGGCAAGCGCGATGCGTTGGCATTGATAAGCCAGAGCGACTGAGGCCCTCAACCTTGGCACAGGGCTGATTGGTCCGACAGCTGACGGTCCGAACCTGTATTTGACTTGGTCGATCGTTCCATGCTCACCTGAGGAGTTCAAGCAGAAGCCCTGACTCTACGGGCTGCACGATGGGCCAAGAAGATTTCTCTCCTTCCGGGCGGAGGTGGGCCAGCCGCTTCAATTGATCTTTTGCATACAGCTTTAGTCACAGCGGGCTGGAACTGCATTGAGAGTTCCCGGATGTGACTTCTTCTATCTGTGAGAAAGTTGAGGATCATGGCCCGAGTGATTTTTGTTTCCACTGCCACTCGGGAAGCTGGCCCTGCGTACATCACGTCCGAATTTTGAAGTTCTGGGAAGTCTTCAAAGGAAGCTCGCGTCAACGTGAACACTGCCCAGAATCGTGAGTTCATCGACTCAATAACTTTGGGAAGGGCTCGCAAACAGGAACGGATATGTGCATCGCCTAGTGACCCATCGCTCGCATCACCAGTTGGATGGACGCCTTCACCAGCAAACAATGCTCTTCCGTTGATGCAAGCGAGTAGCTACCCTTAGTAGGGTGAGAGTACCCCATGCAGTCCTCGAACATCATGCGTGCATAAGCAATGCGCAAATGGTGATCTGTGATGCTCAATCCACTCAATTGACGATGGAAGGCCAGCACACGTTGGAACCGACAAGCTCTCCGCTCTATCGACAAGCCTTCGAGGAACAGGTTGCGCTGAGTGCTGTTCGTTGTCTGGCGCAACCAACATTCGTACACGAGGCGCTGCCGTTGCGCCAAGTGTGGCGACTTTGCATTGGGGATAAAACGTGTCCGTCCATCCATTGTTCCCTTTGAAATATGCAATCCGTCATGCCGAATCGAATCGTGTGGCTTGAAAGCCAGTGCCTCTGAAAGCTGAAGACCAGAGACAAACATCAGATTGCATAACAATGCATCATAAGGGTTCGTCTTCGCCAACCTCTCTATAAAGTTTTTACATATTGCCTCAAGGTTTCTTGACCGGGCTACGACCAGAACCTCATGGAAAGAGGCACTTGGACTCGCAACGTTCAGCCTGCGAAAAGCCTTTTGTTGCCTGGGGTTCTTGGGAGGATCGTCTTGCATTTAATCTGTTCCAGTTTCAGTTGGGGATTTAAAGAGCCAAGGCCCTTGGAAGCAGGCACAGCGTGCTCAAACACGATGCCGACGCCTCAACGTTAATGCCATTCATTGATCACGGTCCCCCTGCTATCGCAGGGAAACCCCCTCGTTATCGACCCCTTGCGGACTGAATGAGGGGTCGATGTGGCTTCCCGATGCAAAGAGGTTGTGCAAGAGCGAACATTTGGTGTCTGCGCTGGTAACAAGCAAAAGTATTGACCTTCTTCTGGCCCGTTCTGTGACCGACCGATGGGCGCGCAGTCAATCCGCAAACCGCGTCCACGCCCATGTTTCCACACATGGGCGCGAACGACTCTTCGGCTACGCTTTGAAGAAAACCTCAGCACCGCCATCAGGTTGGTTTTCACCGTGAAGCAAGACGAGCAAAACGCGCCCGCTCAACAACAAATCAAGAACACCCATGGAGACACCGAGCTCGACGCGATCAAAGTCCGGCTTGATCTGGACGGTCAAATGCACCTGTTCCTCGGGGTGAATATCGAGACCCTTGGCAGCACGACCCGTCAGCCATGCGCGCTCCACGCCGGCGCGCATCAGCGCTTGCGCCACGCCCGGCGTTTTCTCTACCAACTGCACCCAACGCTCAACACGCTCTTTCTGGAGCTTGCTCATCTTCGTGACCGAACCCAAGTAAGCGGACGAAATGTCGGGCCGGGTGTGACCCAGTGCCCGCGAGACACGCTTGTAAGCATCCTCCACCAGCTGGCGGTTTGCCTTGAACCAGTCTGGCGGTTCATTGCCCTCAGCGGGCGGGCGGTGCCCGGTGATGTCATTGAACAAGTTGGCAGCAAACTCATGGCGCAAACCATGGGGCGTCACACCCAGTCCTTCCAAAGTAATGCCCAGCTTTTCCATGGTGTTGTAGAACTTCTTGCGGGCAGCCTCCATCGTCAGATTCCGGTAGCCCATACCCAGCTTTGGGAATGCCTTGGACCAGCCGAGGCAACGATCCAGGAGGTCACGCTGCAACGTTGCAATCGAGGGATCAGTCATGTAAGGAACCATCCGCGCGCGACCGCCTTTTGTCCCTCGGGTCACCTCCAACTCGCTACCGATATCGGAGTCCTGCGGGCGCAAGCTCAGCGCCTCGGATACGCGCAATCCCCAGTACAACATCAGTTCGAGCAACAGGGCCTCATGCGGGTGTTCGATTGCGATCTGCGCAATGATCGATTTGGGATCAACAGACACCGAGCTCCAGTTCTTGCTTCCTGGCGTGACCTGCTCGCGAGTCAGCGCAGAGCGGTCAACGCCTACAGCTTCCAGCAGCGCATACAAATCCTCCCGCATCGGGATGGCATCAGGTTTACCGATCAGCACGCAAAACTTGCGGAGTTGGCTCAGCTTCGTGGTCAGCGTCGCGGCAGACTGACCCTTCTCAAGCGCCCAATACGCCACCAGCGCGACGGCTTGCTTTCGTCCGATTTGATCAATCTGCTGAATCGGCATACGCAGCTTCTTCAAATCAGCGATCGCGAGCATCAGGGTCTTGCCGAAGCTAGTTCGCGTCGCTTCTGACACCGAACGGCGGCGTCCAGTGTGCGCCTGAAGATCACCATTTCCCAACACGTAAGTCGTTTGCTTGAAAGGGTCGGTGGGAAATTTTTCCTTCGCTTCTTTGATCAAGACCACATAGCTACCAGGCCCCCCCGTGGCCAGGGTATCAGCGCGAGTCAAAGCACGCTTGTTCTTACAGGACTTTCCCGTTACGCCGACATGAGCATGTACTGCGTGATTGATCCGGGTCAGACCCATTGGACGATTGGAGGCTTTCTTCATATTTGCTTTCTAAAAGGTTTCAAACCTCAAGATGAGGGGCTTGATCTGCAGGCACCATGCCTGCAGATGAAGCCCTACGAACGAGGGACTACATGCCAGATCGCTCTGACAGTTCGGCTTTGCTACTGATTGCCCGATACATCGCCTCGGACAGGCCACTCAAAGTCTTGAAATCCCGGCTTCTTTAGCAAGCTGTCCTGTCGGCGCAGTGGGGCAGCTGCGCGACCACCGTCATTGGTTGACGGGCACCCCGGCGCGGAAATGGCGGTCGGGGGGGTACTGTCTTTTTCGGACAGGGCCGTATGTGATTGGCCAGATCGAGGTAGTTCGTCACTACCCAGGTGAACTCACTTCACCGCATGACTTTTATGCGGCGTTGTCCTTCGCTGTCTTGTCCAAACTTCTCAATTTCAAGCCCGGAAGGCTCCCGGCGCAGTTGCCGGGCGAGGAGGTTTTGTGACACCGCGCCCGAGGGCTGGCGTCAGAGCAAAGTCAAAACGTAAGTTGAAAGGTGCGCTCGCGCGCACATTCATGCTCCGTAGCTCAGAGCGTTGAATGGATCCCCCGAAGGAGACTTGTTGGAATTGCACGGAGCAACCCTGTGCGGGGTTGTCCTGCCTGAGCCACGGGGCGAACTCAGTTGCCAGGTCTTGGTGACCTGCTGGTACGACGCTCAGAAAACGAAGCGTCCGAGGCAACCTCCCCAAGCAGGGAGGGTTGCCTTCACATTGACGTCTACGAAGGAACGTCTTTCAAAGTTTTGCTCGCTAGGAGCATGACATCACAGGGATTAATCAGGATGTCCGAAGTACAAGGTACAGCGAGACGGATAGTAGTTGGTTTTTTTGTGGATGTCGCGCAATGCAGGCCAGTTGCGAAGTTTATGAGACCGCAGCTCTCGCCAGTTCCGGGTTATCCATCGCCAAGAAAAATTCTTCAGATCTCAAATCTCGCACCCGAAAGCACACATTTCTTACTTAAGAATCAATGATTTGTGTATCTCTCTGCCTCTTCTCTCCATTCAGAAATTCGACTAAGCCATGCGTCGCTAAAAAGCGACAGCGGCTCGACCGTGATGCTCAACCTGTCAGTTCATCGGCCAGCGACAAGCGTCCAAACTCCTGCAGGACCTAGGTCATACAGCCGAATAAGTTGATGGACATCATTACTTGGACGCTCACCGCAGCGTTGCTGCAGATGACGAAATGCTGAGACTGCGGTGCAACCCTCCAGCAGGTTCGATTGGGTGGGTGCAGACAAAAAAGGTGGCATACAACCGCGAACTCGCGACCCTCCCGGAAAATTCGACCGCTCGACAAACCGAGGAATGTGAACAACTCTCGTTCTCCTGGGGGGCCACTAGTGACCGACATCCAAACGGACCAGATGCTCAGACCGGCTCGATGGCCTCAAGTGGCCAGTTCAGGCCGCTAGCGCCCTCTGCACATCGGGATCATGAACACGTTGAGGCTGTCCTGGCCGTTCGCGGTCGCATCCAGGCCACTGGTGTCAGGCTCGACGTCGAAATCATTCAATACTCCCTGCGCAGGAACCCGGCCTTCACAGCTAGACCGGATCCGTCGCGTGCCAACAGTGTCTACGAGCTGGTCGCCAACGCTTGCAGCCTTGCAGATCCGCATACAGACTTCGGTTCCAGCACATGTTCGTGCTTTGAATCAATGTGGAGAAACCTATGAAGCGCGAAGCGCAAATGATCACCGTACCTGCAAGAGCCATCGACGTAGGGTACGCAAACACCAAGTTCACATGTGAGCGCAAGCGTGTTCAAGGACAGAACATCATCCGGGCGGGACTCTTTCCTTCGATCACTGGGCAGCTCCAGCCAGGCGCCTCGTTCTTACACGCTCCTGGAACCTTGGGCGCTGATGGCTGCATCACCGATGTGGATGGCGTTCAACACTTCGCCGGCCTTGGTGTGACGATGCATCTGCGTGGGATTCAGCCACGACATGTCATGGCGGACTATTGCACTTCACCGTCCTACCTTGCGCTCGTTCACGGCGCCTTGCACTACATGTTGGAGGACGAAGGAAATCCCAAGGAAATGGAGATCGAACATCTCACGGTTGGGCTTCCTCTCAACAACTTCGATACGTACCGTGCGCGTCTCATAGACGTAGTACGGGGTCGCCACGCGATTTTCAGCCCCGACCCGAACGTCGGTCTTCGGCATGTCACCGTCATGGATGCGAGTGTCATCGTCCAGCCTTTGGGATCCCTCTACTACTATGGTCTAGTGAACTCAGACTTTGACACAAGTGGGTGGAATCTTGTGATAGACGTGGGTGGCGGAACCATCGACTTTCTTGTTGCGTTTGACAAGGCCCCTAACTACGTTCGCTCTGGCGCACACCCTGAATCGATGCTTGCCTGTTCGACCGCCGTGGCGAAGGCAATCAACCCCAACCTTCAGAGTCAGTTCGGCGTTGTTCAAGCAATCGACACGGCCATTCGCGATGGCAGTGAATCGGTTCTCATCGCGGGCGAGGAATTTGAAATGGCGAACTACAAAGGGGTGATCACAGAGGTACTGCGCCGTGGATACGAGGCAATGCTCAACACGGTCGGAGCTTTGGAGGATTTTCAGAACATTCTGATCTGCGGTGGTGGTGGTGCCGTTTTCTATGATTTCCTGTGTGAGCACTATCCCGCTCTGCGTCGACGCTTGCGCAACGGCGCTGACTCCACTTTCTCAAATGTGCGCGGCTTTCACGTTGTGTCGGAGTTCATGCGCGAACAGACAACTGCTGCGCGATAAGCAGTTGGGATTTTCAGATGCCCAGACGCAAGAACACTGCCGAGTCTGTTCCACCACTGCGAACTCGACTGACCATCTATCCCGACGGCGACGGAATGATGGAGTACCTGAACAACATCAACGTCGCCGGTCTCCATTCAGAAATCCTGCATCTCATGCGAATGGGGTTCCATTTTAGAAACGCATTGGCTCGGAGGGATGGTGAGATGGGACTCAACCTCGCCCCATTCAATCAGGCAGTAACGATGCATGCAATGACGGCCGACACACAATCACCAGCAAACCTGGACCCAAAATTTGGGCAAGCTCCGAGGCGAGAGGACAGTTCTCCAGAAGACGTTGCCGGCGTGGAGCAGTTCAGCAGGATCTTCGGTGCAGCCCATCGCCGTACCGCAGGGTTGTAGTGCTCCACCCAGGTGAAGGCTCACTCAACGGGTTAGGAAACACTGGCTTTTTTTGGACAACTGCACTTCAGAGGAAAAGTCCCCAGATCTGCGCACCCAGGCCTTGCTGCGCACCCACACCCGGGTGGAGCGCCCCGGCACCGTGGTGCTGCCATTGGCAGAGCGGGTGTTCAACCCCTCGCGCGAGACCCGCTTCATCCTCAGCCAGGCCCGAGCCATCGGCCCTCAGGCGGCCCGGCTGTGCGAGATGCTGTTTGCCATCAAGGGCCGCGTGGGCCAGCGCACGCTCTGGGGCATCGTCAACCTGGCGCGGCGCTACCCGCACAGGATCATCGACGCGGCCTGTGCCGCCGCCATGGAGCAAGGGGTGCACATCTACGGCCACGTCAAGGCGCTGACCGAGCGGCTGGTGGCCGATGCCTTGGCTGCCTTGGACGCTGACTCACCAACACCGTTGGCGTCGCCTTCAACGCTGACCCAGCAGCACGCGCTCATCCGCAGCGCCGATAAATATGGCGATCTGTTTGACCACGTCGCCACCGCCACCCAATCCTCCGAGAGCACCCAGTCATGAACATGATCGAGATCGAACGCGCGCTGCGCGAGCTGCGTCTGGAATCTCGTGGTCGACGTGGGCGGCGGAACGATTGACTTTCTGGCGGCCTACGACAAGGTCCCCAACTACGAACGGTCGGGTGCTCATCCAGAGTCGATGCTGGCGTGCGCGTACGAAGTGGCCAAAGCGATCAATCCGGAGCTCAAGAATCAATACGGTGTGATTCAGGCGATTGACCTGGCCATCCGCGACAACCGGGAAACCGTTCGCATTGGCGGCGAGGACTACGAAATGGCCCGATACAAGGGTGCCATCAACGAGGTCCTGCGCAGGGGTTACGAGGCAATGCTAAACACGGTTGGCGCCTTGAATGACTTTGACAACATCTTGGTCTGCGGTGGTGGTGGTGCGGTGTTCTTTGAATTTCTCCGTGAACACGCACCCGGACTGCGGCGCCGCCTGAAGATGGATGGTGGCTCAACCTTCTCCAACGTGCGCGGCTTCCAAGTAGTCGCCGACTACGCTGCGAATGAAGCCTACGCGAACGGTTGATCAAAGGGAGCACACCATGGTGCAACGAAAACGATCACAGAATCCAGACGAAGCTCTGCGGGTCCGAGTCACGATTCCCCCCGATGGAGTTGGAGTCCTGGACTATCTCAAGGGGATCAGCCCTGCAGGTCTCAACATGGAGATCCTGCAGTTGGTCCACTTGGGCTACCAGTTCCGAATGGCCATGGGCCGCTGGAGCTTGCCGCCTTTCGGCCAACTGCATCCCACGCCAACTGCAGTTGAAGCGTCAGTCGCTCCCCTGAATCTATCGGTTCCCACTGGCGTACCTGAAAACATCCAAGTCAACGCTGCCGATCCCTTGGAGGAAGGAGCATCCGTTGCCAGTCCGTTCGATGCAAGCTTTAAGAGCATATTCGGGCCCGCGTACGAACGAACAAGGAACCGAAAGGCGTCGGCCTGACTTGGCCAGGAGTGGGATTAAGTGACGCAGTCGCCATCAACTCGATCAACAACAGATCGTGGTGAGGTGAATACTTCAGGGCGACTCTTCACTGCAACCCATACAAGCACGCTTGCGCCGATTCTCCTCGGCAAGCCTTGCAATTTCTCTGTTCAACCAACGGATTCCACAAATGGCCAACAGGATTCCAACAAGCATGAATACCTTGAGCAGATCTGGCGCCGACATTTGAACTCCTGGTTGAACACAATCGTTGAAAAATATTCTAGGCGTCCATGCTCAGAAAGCAAGCTAAGCGCAGCGGAAAAGCGTGCTCCTGCGAATGTCATCGCAACTTGGTTTGTTGAGCATTGGCAACGGGCCCCTAGATTTTTCATTCACCCGATGTACTCCGCTTGCCAGCGGCCTGCAGGTCGAGCTGCAGTCGACGAAACATTGACCGCGCGGCCTTGACATCAGGGCCTCTTGTGCGAACTTGGTCTGACCAATCCACACGCAAGAGGAACGAATGACTCCCACTCTCCAAGAAGCGATTCGGGCCACGGCCTGGCGCCAAACCCTCAGACAGCACTTCGACGTTGCCGCGCTGAATCGATCTATCACCGGGGCGCCCCACTGGCTCTTGAAGTCGGTGTGCGGACGCAACCTGCTCGTGCAGAAGCTGCGTCAATTGCGGCCCGGCCTGGGATTCTCGCTCTGGGCAACCCGCAGTGCATTGGATCCCCTGCTCGAGGCCATGGTCGACGAGCTTGGGCTGCGCACGATGCCGGAACCTAGCAACCTGCATGAGCAGATCTGCTTTCTGCGTTGGGCCGCTGCACGAATTATCTCGAGGGAGCCACTGCGCTTGCTTGGCCGAGGTTCCCTCCTCACAGGAGCTCGGGCATGAACTCCACTACCTGGCTGATGCTCGGATTCTTGATTTTTGTTGTCTGGATCGCGTATCAAGGCAACAGCAGCGCGAGAGGCCGATCATCACACTCTGATGACGACGATGACGACCCCTACAAGCAGATTCAGGATCAGATGGAGGAGGACCACTTGTACCGCCTCTGGCAGGACAGCGACTACTGATTCAGCCATGACAAAACCATCACACATCAGCACAAGCCAGGTGACATCTGACTTGGTTCCTGCGAAACATGCCACCGTCCGGACCGCAGGGATGCCATGAAAGAAGAACGGCAATCACTGCTCGTGAAGTGTTTAAGCGAGATGCAACAGGGAAGCCAGACCAGGGGTGCAGGGCGCACAGCCCTTCAAACAGGCGAAAACGCGATGGATCCCGGCGTACAAACCGCAGAGGATCTGGACCAACTTGCCGTCACGGCGACCCGGCTGGCCTACCGGCACCGCCAAAAAGTCACCTTCAATGACCTCCTGGCAATTCCCGTGCTGTTCTGCGAGACGGACCATGTGGTCGTTAATAACGGCCCAGCTCTGCGGCCGCGCTCAACACATTGGGACATGGTTCAGGAGGCCCTGCAAAATTGGGCACCCGAAGGCGTACGCACAAGTGTCCTGCACCGGCTACCGTGGGTAACCGATCTTGAGCACTGGGAACCTGAGACCACCCGCTTCTTGCTGGAACACGCGCTGCCCGGAGGTGCGACGTTTCAGCATGAGCTCGCACTACCAGCACATCAACCTGCACAAAGCCCAGCATCGCGCCTTGGCTTCATCCTGCTGGTGGCAAGCAGTGAACGAGGCTGGCCAACGCGATGGCTGCGCCGTGTGCAGGAGGGCGCACGTCTCAAAGCTGTCCTGAAATTTTTGCTCGAATTCGAAGGGGCATGTGTCGCGCAAGTGGGTGCGGTGTTACCCGCATCGGAAGCACTGACACAGGGAATCTGCGACTGGTTGACGCTGGAGGTCGAGCTCTCAGGCCACAACGCCTGGGACCTTCATCTCGACCGATACGACGCGGATCGCAGGTGGATCCATCTCGCGCGAGCAGGCGAGCCAGCGTCCCAGCTTCGCGTCCCCCTCCGGTCCCATCTGATTGGTTCGACCGGCCTGTCACGAATCGCGTCCCACATGGGCCTACTAGCCCCACGCCACCCAGAGGTACGGCAGTGAAGCGCAGTCTTGAGATGTATCTGCTGGCGATTGGCATCTGTGGACTTACGCTTGGCTATGTGGCTTGGCCGGGGACTGCATGGGGAGGCGCCCTCAGCGTCGTGCTGCCTTTCATGTGCGGACTTCAGCCAACGCGGCTGCGAGCTTTGGCAATCTCCGCTGGCTATTACCTTGGCGCGCTCGGCCCGTACGCTATCGGTGAACTCCTGGTCACACAGGGCACCGATGGATGGGAAAGGCTGATGACCGCTTGCCTGGTTCTGGCTTTCTCCTCATCGGCATGGGCGCTCACTGGTGGCCACCACCCAACTGCATTTAGGCGGTTCATCACCATGCTGGGCGCGTGGTTCGCGACACTCGTCACACCAATGGGTGGATGGGGTTTGGCACATCCCGCCCTGGGTTGGCTCTTCATCGGCAAGGGGGGAATGGGCGCGCTGACCCTTGTCGCTGCTGGCGTGTTGACCTCGCTCCTGCTCACCGCCATTCGCAGAGAACGTGAGCAGCAGGCACCGGTGAGCGTCATCTCCGGGCGATCGCTCGCCTTTGCTATCTGCGCCACTGTGATTCTGGGCGGAACCTTCGATCAGACGGCTGCGCCAAGTCACTTAGGTCCTGTCGCAGCAGTGTCGGCCAATCAAACTAAGGGGGAGCTGCATAGCCCCGACGTGCAGCGTAAAAAAGCCCTGCGGCTTGAGGCGCTGCTCAGCAAGCTCGCCCTGGTCAACCAGCAGCATGATCCGATCCTGTTGGTGTTCACACCTCAGCGGAACTTCGGGGTGAATCAGTTCACAGACCGGCAGGTCGTGCTACAGGAGCTTCGTGCGGCAGTGACGCGCCACAGGATCGGATTGGTCGTTAACATGGCGGCTGCGACCTTGGGACATCCGGTACCGGCTACTTCGGAGTGCATCGCGATACTCCCGAGCACGCTGGCAAACACAGTCAAGTTCCGGAGCCCAACCTGCAACGTCGAGGTGATTGCGATGGACCCATCTGCTACTGCTCCCGGTAGCAGGGCTGATGAGCACGGGCGACCAGCACAACTTGAAGTCGCTTATCAACATTGGCCCCGCGATGACTTGAAACCCTTTCTGGCATTCTGGCATGCAAGCGCGGCAGCAACCCATCCAGCGCGGATCGTCGTTTTGAGTATTGCGGACGGCACTCCTCAGATGACTCACGCCAGCCGTTTCATGGCAAAACACGTCCTGTCGCTTGCCTGGGCCACACGCAGTGGCGTTGTCGCCGAACTATGAGGCGAGGGCCAGCGTGAAACGCGATGGACAGTTGGGGCAGGCGTGCGAGCACTGACAAGGGCCTGCGCGCGGGACTGGTCGTGATCGATTGACCAGGTTCGGTCAGCACAATACATTTCTAGTCACCGTACGACAGTACGTGAAGGCACATGCCTTCCTTCAACTTGAGTTCACTGATTTTTATGAGTGAACTCCGCCCAGGTCAACGTTGTGACAAGTCTCGAATGAAAAGACTGGTCATGGTTGTCTGGTTGATTCTGATCTGACCTAGATGCTTGGGTTAGCGCACGCAAGTGCGTGAAGGCGAAATCCTTCAATCATCGCGAGCTAGCAGCTATTCACGCGCCAGCTTCGCACCGGCCGCCTTCTGCGCAGGCCACACAGGCATTTTCCGTTCCGCTCTTCGCAAAGCGGGCTCTTCATTTTTTTCGTTTTTCATCATTTGGGCAAGTTGTCTCTGCCCAGGCTCGGCTTTGCCTCACTGAGGCGCTTGCGTACTGCCGTGCTCTTGACAAGTGACTGACCTATGCAATCTTGATCAGAGAGAACCACACATGAAAGAAAAACCACGGCACGACTTCGACGATGAGCTCCCTCTGTACTGCATGAACCGCCAGCGTGCCATTCAAGCACTTTGCGTCAAGCCAAACTACTTCGACACGCACATCAGGCCGCGCCTGAGAACAACAAAGCAAGGCACTTCTCTCTTGTTCCTTTGCGAAGAAGTGAAGGCGATCGCATACGAAATGTTCAATGCACCCGGCACTGAGTTCCCTCGCGCCGACGACACGCAAACCAAACCTGAGAAAACGAGTGCAACACCATGGGAAAAAAATCAACCGGCGTCTATCAACGTCAAAACGGTAGCTGGGTCGTCGACAAATTCGTCGAAGGCGTTCGTCTTTACCAAAGCTTTGGATCGTATGAAGACGCAGAAGCGTGGCTCACTCGGGAACTAGAGGCACTACGGCAGACGCGCGTCCATGGTGCCACCCCCCAGATTACCTTTGACCAAGCTGCAGGGCGCTTCATTGAAGAGAATGCGCATATGGCGTCAGTGGAGTCGTCTGGCTATCACCTGAAGGCCGTGATGCCCTACATTGGCGACCTTCTGCTTGAGCAAGTTCATTCAGGAACACTGCAGCCTTTCATTGATGCTCGACGCGAGGCAAAGATCTCACACAAATCGATCAATTTGAGCCTGGGCGCGGTGCGTCGAGTCCTCAATCTGGCAGCGGGAACTTGGCGCGATCCCGAGTCGGGCAAACCTTGGCTGGTCTCTGCCCCCCTGATCACCATGTTGCCTTTGATAGGTCATCAGCGTCCTCCACGGCCGATCACTTGGGACGAGCAGGCGCATTTGCTGAAGGAGTTGCCGAAGCATCTTCACGACATGGCGCTGTTTACTCTGCACAGTGGCGTGCGAGACGATGTGGTTTGCAATCTCCAATGGGCTTGGGAGATCCCAGTGCCGGAGCTCAACATCTCAGTTTTCGAGACCCCGCCAGAAAACGTCAAGGGGCGCCGCACTTCAAAGCTGGTGGTGTGCAACAGCATTTCCCAGGCCGTGATTGAAGAAGCGCGGGGGCACCACCCGACCCACGTTTTCGCGATGTCTTGGCGCCACCGTGAACTTGGACCAATCAAGGCCATGAACAACAGCGCGTGGCAAGCAGCGCGCTCAAGGGCGGGTCTGGGCGATCTGCATGTCCACGACCTTCGCCATACGGTGGGCATGCGACTGCGTGAGGCTGGCGTCAGTGAGTCGACCCGGCGGGACGTCCTGTGGCACAGCAATCGCTCCGTTACGGACCACTACTCCATGGCCCAGATCCGAGAGATTCACGAAGCTCTGGAGAAGATCACAAAGCCGACCAACGGCTGGAACAAGAGCCTCCAGGCGCTGAAAGCGGAGCATGCGCTGCGGAAAGCCGGCACACGAACTTGAGCCTCGGATGCTGATGATCAATTCCGAGTCCCGCAAAAGTCCCGCAGCAAAGAAAAACGGGCTAGCTCTTTTGGAGCTAACCCGTTGTTCTAGAACGATGTTCTGGTGCGGCTGGCAGGAATTGAACCCACGACCCCTTGGTTCGTAGCCAAGTACTCTATCCAACTGAGCTACAGCCGCGAAGCCTCGAATTATAGCAGGGTTTTTGGTAGGCCGTGTTGGACTTGAACCAACGACCAAAGGATTATGAGTCCTCTGCTCTAACCAACTGAGCTAACGGCCCTTCGCAAGCGGATTGTAGGGGTCGCTGCGAGCCGTTCTATTTGTTGTGGCTCAGCGCGTTGCCCACGAGCTTGGCCGTCACGTCCACGATCTGGATCATGCGCTCGTAGGGCATGCGCTGGGGGCCAATGACGCCCAGCGTGCCGACAATCTGGCCATCGACTTCGTAGGGCGCGGTCACGACCGACAGGTCTTCGTACGGCACGACCTGGCTTTCTCCACCGATGTAGATGCGCACGCCGTCGGCCTGGGCCGACACATCGAGCAGGCGGATGAGTTGGGTCTTTTGTTCGAACAGGTCGAACATGCGGCGCAGATTGCCCATGTCGCTGGAAAACTCCGTCACCGACAGCAGGTTGCGTTCCCCCGACACCACCACTTCGTCCTGCGCCGCGTCGCCTTCGGCGCCAATGTCCACCGCCGCCTTCATGAGGTCGGCGATCTCGCCGCGCAAGGCGTCGACCTCGTTCTTCAGGCGTTCGCGCACAGCCTCCATGGTCAGGCCCGAATAATGGCTGTTGAGGAAATTGGCGGCTTCGAGCAGTTGCGACTGGGTGAACGTGGCCTGCGTGTGGATGATGCGGTTCTGCACCTCGCCTTCTGGGGAGACGATGATCACCAGCACGCGGCGCTCGGACAGGCTCAGGAATTCGATGTGGCGAAACACCGAGGCGCGGCGCGGGGACGTGATGACGCCCACGAACTGCGACAGGCTCGACAGCATGTTGGCCGCGTGGCTGATGACGCGGTGGGGCTGGCCGGCCTCGATACCCGGCGCCGTCATCTCGCTCACAGGCGACAGTCCTTCGCGGCGCACCGTGAGCATGGTGTCGACAAACAGGCGGTAGCCGCGCGCCGTCGGGATGCGCCCGGCCGAGGTGTGCGGGCTGGCGATCAGGCCGAGTTCTTCCAGATCGCTCATCACATTGCGGATGGTGGCCGGCGAGAGCTCCATGCCCGCCGCACGCGCCAGGGTGCGCGAGCCCACGGGCTGGCCGTCGGCGATGTATCGCTCGACGAGGGTTTTGAGCAGCAGCTTCGCGCGGTCGTCCAACATCGTTTCATTTTACGGAGAGACCGGTGCCCGGTACGGTTCGCAGGCGAGGGTTTTCGGGCAATCCACCACAGACAGGCTATGTTGTAATTTGGGCATGAGCATGCCCCCCGACACACGGTCCACACCCTCCCGAACGGACCGTCCCTTGCGCTTCGCGCATGTGGTCATCGTCGGCAAATACCACGCACCCGGGTCGCGCGACGCGGTGGACGAGATCGCCCACTTCCTGCACGACCAAGGTTGCGATGTGTCGATCGAGCAGGAAACCGCCTTCAACACCGGACTCACCCAGTACCCGGCGCTCACCGTGCCCGAAATGGGTCAGCACTGCGACCTGGCCCTGGTGGTGGGCGGTGACGGCACGATGCTGGGCATCGGACGCCAGCTGGCGCGCTACGGTGTACCGCTGGTGGGCATCAACCAGGGACGCCTGGGTTTCATCACCGACATCCCTTTTGAAGACTTCCGCGACAAGCTGCGCCCCATCCTGCGCGGCGCGTTTGAGGACGACCCACGCTCGCTCATGGCCGCGGGCGTGTGGCGCGATGGCCGCAGCGTGTTCGAGGCCACCGCCCTCAACGACGTGGTGGTCAACCGCGGTGGTGCGGCCAGCATGATCGAACTGCGGGTGGAGGTGGACGGGCACTTCGTGGCCAATCAGCGCGCCGACGGCTTGATCATTGCCTCGCCCACCGGCTCCACCGCTTACGCCTTGTCGGCTGGCGGCCCCTTGCTCCACCCGGCCATCGGCGGTTGGTTGATGGTGCCGATTGCACCGCACACCTTGTCGAACCGGCCGGTGGTGTTGCCCGGCCATTGTGAGATCGCCATGGAGATTGTTTCAGGCAAAGAGGCCAGCGCCAATTTCGACATGCAGTCCTTCACCAGCCTGCTGCCCGGCGACCGCATCGTGGTCCGCCGCTCCGAGCATGCCCTTCGCCTGCTGCACCCGGTCGGCTGGAGCTACTTCGACACCTTGCGGAAAAAACTCCACTGGAACGAAGGCGTCTGAGGAACCGGCAGAATCCGGCCTGTCCCCAACCTCACACACCCCGACATGAGCCTCCGCCGCATCGCCTTGCGCGACTTCGTCATCGTGCAATCCCTCGACCTGGAACTCGACCAGGGCTTTGGCGTACTCACAGGCGAAACCGGTGCGGGAAAATCGATTCTCATCGACGCACTCCAGTTGGCGCTGGGCGCGCGTGCCGAGAGCGGTGTGGTGCGCGAAGGCGCTGCGCGTTGCGAAATCGCTGCCGAATTCGACGCACTCCCCTCCGTCACACCCTGGCTGGAGGAGCACGGTTTCCCGGTCGACGACAGCCTGCTCTTGCGCCGCACCGTGGACACCGAAGGCCGCAGTCGCGCCTGGATCAATGGCAGCGCCGCCACCATGGCCCAGCTCAAGGCCCTGGCCGACGGTCTGGTCGACATCCACGGCCAACACGCCTGGCAGAGCCTCACACGGGCGGAAGCCGTGCGCGACCTGCTCGACGCCTACGCCGGCATCGACACCCAGGCAGCCGCCCTCGCCTGGTCGCACTGGCGCCACCAGCGCAAGGCGCTGGACAACGCCACCGAGAAACAGAACACACTGCAGCAGGAAAGCGAACGCTTGTCCTGGCAGATCATCGAGCTCGACAAGCTCTCTCCCCTGACGGGCGAGTGGGAAGAACTGAACACACAACACAGCCGCCTGGCCAACGCGCAAGGTCTGCTGGACGCCGCTCAAGCAGCCGTCACTGCCCTGGACGATGAAGAATCCAATGCCGCAGCGCTGATCCACCGTGCGCTGACGGCGCTGCAGGCACAAGCCCACATCGAGCCGCGTTTTGCAGACGGCATCGCCGCGCTGGAAGCCGCTCTCGCCCAAGTGCAGGACACGGTGCACAACCTGCACCAGTACACGCGCCACACCGACCAGGACCCCTCCAGTCTGGAAGCGCTCGACCAGCGCCTGGCGCAATGGGTGTCGCTGGCGCGCCGTTACCGCCGCAACCCCGAAGAATTGGCCGATGTGCTGGCGCAATGGAAGCGTGAACTCACCACCATCGACCAGGCGCTGGATCTGGACGCGCTCCAACAAGCCGAGCGGTCGGCCTGGAAATCCTTCAACACCGAGGTGCTGGGCATCACCAAGGAACGCCAGAAGGCAGCGCCCAAACTGTCGAAGGCGGTCACGCAGAGCATGCAGACCCTGGGCATGCAGGGCGGCGTGTTCGAAGTGGCTTTGCTGCGCCTCGATGAACCCCAGGCGCACGGCTGGGAACAGGTTGAATTCCGGGTGGCGGGCCATGCGGGCGCCACACCCAAACCGGTGGGCAAGGTGGCCTCGGGCGGTGAACTCTCGCGCATCGCGCTCGCCATCTCGGTGGTCACCAGCCGCCTCGGACAAGCGCCCACCTTGATCTTTGACGAAGTGGACTCCGGCATCGGTGGCGCTGTGGCACACACCGTGGGCCAATTGTTGCGCCAGCTCGGACGCGACCGCCAGGTGCTGGCCGTGACCCACCTGCCCCAGGTGGCGGCGTGTGCCGACCACCACCTGCTGGTGAGCAAACAGATGGTGGGCAAACAAACACTGAGCACGGTGGCGCCGATCGGACACGAAGCACGGGTGGTCGAGCTCGCGCGCATGCTGGGTGGCAGCGGGAAGTCGGAGATTTCGCTGGCGCACGCCCGCGAACTCCTCTCGGCGTGATCGCTCCAACCGCCATGACATCAACAAACGACGCCCCGATCCACCTGGTGCTGATCACCGGCATGTCCGGCTCGGGCAAATCGGTCGCACTCACCGCGCTGGAGGACGTGGGCTTTTATTGCGTGGACAACCTGCCACCCGAATTGCTCGAGGCCTTCATCGAACTCGAACAGAGCCACAAAGCCAGCAAGGTCGCGATTGCCATGGACGTGCGCAGCGCGGGCTCATTGCCGGGCTTGCCCAAGCGGCTGGCACAACTTCAGCACCACGCGCAGCGTCCGGTGAACCTCACGACGGTCTTCCTCGACGCGACCACCGACACGCTGGTGCGCCGGTTTTCGGAAACGCGGCGCCTGCATCCGCTCTCGCTCAAGCAGTTCAACGACCAGCACCGCGCCCTGACCGACGCCATCGAGCAGGAACGGGAGCTGCTGGCCGAACTTCGAGACCAGGCACTGGTGCTCGACACCAGCCTGATCCGTCCCACGCACCTGCGCAGCCAGATCAAGGACCTGCTGGGTGCCACGCAAGCGCCACTCACGCTCGTGTTCGAGTCCTTCGCGTTCAAGCGCGGCATTCCGATGGACGCCGACTTCGTGTTCGATGTGCGCATGCTGGCCAACCCACACTACGAACCCCACCTCAAACCACTGACCGGCCGCGACGCAGCGGTGGCCGCCTACCTGAACGCGCAGCCGGAGGTGCGGCAGATGGAGCAGCAGATCACCGATTTTCTGGCGCACTGGCTGCCGCAAATGCTGCGCGACCACCGCAGCTATGTGACCGTGGCCGTTGGCTGCACCGGCGGGCAGCACCGCTCCGTGTACCTGGTGGAGCAACTCGCGCGAGCGTTCGGCGCGGATTGGTCAACGCGAGTGAGGCACCGCGAATCCGACAGCTGGCCAACACCGATGGTGCCCGGCGTTTAAGTCTGCGCAAACAGATCGGGCGTCTGCAAGGCCTGCAACAGCAGCTTCACAGGTGTGGGCAAGCCATGCTGGCCCAGGCGGGCAGCGTCCACCCATCGGCCTTCGGGCAATTCGCCGGGCATCGGCGCCGACGTCAGTTCCAGCAACAGGGGGTGCAATCGCAACTCACGGTGGGTGAGGCTGTGCGAGACAGCGTCCAGCGCGACCAGTCGATCCACCCAGGCTGAGGGCAAGCCAGCGTGGGCGGCCTGCTCGCTTTCAAACACCGGCGGGCAATACAGCCCGGCCCAGATGCCGCTGGCAGGTCGGCGCTGCAACCAGAAGCGCTCGGGTCCGTCGGCGAGCTTCACCAGCAGCAACCACCAGCTTTCATGGCGGCGCTTCAAGGTGCGGGACTTCACCGGAAACCGCTGCGGCTCACCCGCTTGGAGGCCCCGGCAAATGCCCTGCATGGGGCACTGCCCGCAGGCCGGACGGCTGCGTGTGCAGACCGTTGCGCCCAGGTCCATCAGGCCTTGTGTGTAGGCGGTCATGTCGTCGGCAGCCGGGTTGTCCGGCAACAGCGCCTGCGCCAACGCCCACAACGCGCGTTGGGATTTTGTCTGAGCCAGATCGCCTTCAAACGCGAGCAAGCGCGTGAGCACCCTGCGCACATTGCCGTCCACGATGGACACGCGCTCGCCAAAACAGAACGATGCGATGGCGGCCGCGGTGGATGCACCGATGCCGGGCAAGGTTTCGAGCCCGGCGGCCGTTGAAGGGAACTCACCGCCGTGCTGCTCGACCACCGCCTGCGCGCAACGGTGAAGGTTGCGAGCGCGGCTGTAATAGCCGAGGCCGCTCCACAACGCCATGACCTCATCGGCTTCAGCGGCGGCCAAGGCCTGCACGTCGGGGAATCGCTCCAGGAATCGCGCGTAGTAGCCCAGCACGGTGCTCACCTGGGTCTGCTGCAGCATGACCTCGGACAGCCACACGCGGTAAGGATCGCGACTGCCCTGCCAGGGCATGCCGCTGCGCCCGGCGCGGCGTTGCCACTCGATCAACAGGGGTGCAAAGTCGCGAGGCAAGTCGACCCGTTGGCCGACGACGCCGCTCATGCCGCCAGGGCTTCGGCGGGTTCTTCGTCCGGCGCGGCCATCAGGTGGTCCGTCAGCTCGGACAACTTGGTGTCCAGCAGATTGAGCTTGACCTGGTGCGTCTGCAGTTCGCGGATGCGCTCGTCAAGTCCCCCCGCCGCTTGCTGGATGCGTGACACCGCTTCAATGCGCCGGGTGAAGTTGCGTCGGCGTTCGCGCAGTTGGGCATCCAACTGTGCCGCTGCCGATTTGTTCCACAGCTCCACCTCGTTGACCGCGGTGTCGTACACCACGCGCAAGCGGCTCATGAGCGCGCGCGCCAGGCGTTCGGCAAATTCGGGATTGGCCAACTTGAGCGCGTTGCCCAGGCTCAGGTACTGCAGGTGGCTCTTCTCGATCAGGTCGAGGTCTTTCACATACTGGGCCAGCTGGGGCGGCATGGGCGCCTGCAACGAAAAGCCGTACTCGGCGTTCAGGCTCTTGAAACTGCCTTCCAACATGGACTGGATGTCGCCCGCCATGCCGTCGGCCTTGTGCATGTCAGCGCGCAGCCGGTCAAAGGTGTGGTCGTACGCGCGGCGCACGCCCAACTTGATGCCCGGCTGGCGCAGCGCCTTGGCCAACACCGCCACCTCGGTCTTGAGGTGGGTGGCACTCAACATGGCGAACAGGTCTTTGAGCAAGCGCAAGTGCACCGAACGCACCGCCTGGATCTTGGCACCACTGGCATCAAAATCGGCCTGTTCCTGCTCGATGCGCAGACGCATCTGCTTGATCACGCCGGCGTTCTTGCCGCGCAAGCCTTCAAGCTCCTGGATTTGCTCGACGAGGTCGCGCGAGCGGGTGTGCACCATGCGCGTGGTCTCTACCCGCAAGGACTGGATGCCGGTGGCCACCGCCGCGCTCAGGATTTTGCGCCGCTGACCCAGCAGGTCCACACCGAGTGCCGTTTCCAGCTCCATCAGGTTGCTGGCCTCGAGCAGTTTCTTGTCGCGATGCACCTTGGCCAGCAGGCCTTTTTGTGCAGACACCGCCAGCACCTGGCGCGGCGAAAGTCCGAGGATCTCGGCCGAGTCGGTGCGCTGCGATGCGATTTGCAACTGCACCTGCTCGGGGGAGCTCAGCGCGTCCCACATGGTGTCGATCTTGTTGAGCACCACCAGCCGCGACTCTTTGCCTTCACCCAGCACCGACAGGTGCTGGCGCCAGATGGTCAGATCGGACTTGGTCACGCCGGTGTCGGCCGCCAGGATGAACACCACCGCTTGGGCCTGCGGCAGCAGGCTGACGGTGAGTTCGGGTTCGGCACCAATCGCATTCAATCCCGGCGTGTCCAGAATCACCAGACCTTGTTTGAGCAGCGGGTGCGCCATGTTGATCAAGGCGTGGCGCCACTTGGGCACCTCCACTGTGCCGTCGGCAGCGGTCAGCGGATTGTCTTCAGGCGCTTCATCGCTCCAGAAACCCAGACCGCGTGCTTCGTCCAGCGTCACGCGCCGCACCTCGGCCACTTTCTGGATCGCACTCGCCAGTTGCTTGGGATCGTTCACGTCCAGATCGATGCGCTCCCACTTGTCGGGAGCGTTGCGCCAATCGAGCAAGGAGAGGGGCTGCAAACGGGTCTCGATGGGCAGCAGGCGCAGGCAGGGAGGCACTTCCGCGTCGTAACCCAGCTCGGTGGGACACATCGTCGTGCGACCCGCACTCGCCGGCATGATGCGGCGCCCGTAACCGGCGAAGAACACCGCGTTGATCAGCTCCGATTTGCCACGCGAGAACTCGGCCACGAAGGCCACCATGATCTTGTCGTTCTTGACCTGTGCGTGAAGTCCGTCAAGCCGCTCGCGGATGCCGGGCTCCATCAGGTCGTGGTCGGTCAACCACTCTGCAAGCAGCCGCAACCGCAAGGCAAACTGCTTGCGCCATGCACCGTGTTGATCAAATTCCTGGTTGAAACTCATAGTCCTGTGTCGCGTCCGTCAATCAATATAGCATCGGGTCCCGCCGCAAAACCGGACGAACCGCATGCCGTGCCAACGGCACCGGTCGTCGATCAAATTTTCTGGCAAGTGGTGCAAAAAAACGTCGATCTTTGCCCCTGACGCATGGACTTGACCGCCGTGCCACACACCCTGCAGGGCTGACCTTCCCGGCCATACACCATCGCGTCCAACTGAAAGTAGCCCGACTGACCTTCGGCGCTGGAGAAATCGCGCAAGGTGCTGCCGCCCAGCGCCACGGCGCGGTTGAGCACCTGCACGATGGCGGTGTGCAGACGCAGAGCCCTCGGTTTGCTCAGGCGATCGGCGCGCACGGTGGGCCGGATTCCCGCCAGAAACAAGGCTTCCGATGCGTAGATGTTGCCCACCCCCACCACAATGTCACCTGCCAGCAGAACCTGTTTGATCGGCGAGCGGCGGAGTTGGAGGGCGCGGTGAAAGGCGAGCGGGTCGAACCCCCCTTCCAGAGGCTCCACACCCAGCTTGCCCAGCAGCTTGTCGGCGGGCGTGACATCAAGGGCCGGCGCATACACCACCGCACCGAACCGCCGGGGGTCGTGCAAGCGCAATGTCCCCCGGCTGGTCAGCAGCTCAAGGTGATCGTGATGGCCCCGAGGCGGCAGTTCGTGCGCGAACTGCAGACTGCCCGACATGCCCAAGTGCAGCAGCAGGTGGCCTTCGTCCAGATTGAGCAACAGGTACTTGCCCCGCCGGGTAACCGATCGGACCAAGCGTCCTTCGAGCGAGGCCACGTCGCAACCCAGGGGCCACCGCAGCGGCTTGCCCATCTCCATCCGCAGTATCGATGCGCCCGCGATGCGGTCGGCGAAGCTGCGCCGCGTGACTTCGACTTCAGGGAGTTCGGGCATGGATCTGCATTTCCTTTGACACAGCCGGAACGCTTGTGCGGTCATCGGATCAGACCCCTGCGCCCCTGAAACCTTCCATTATCATGAACCGATGAATACCTTGCACCGCCTCGCAGGCCCATCCACTCGGCATTTCGGGCTTGCGCGCAGATCGGCCCTGGCCCTCGCTCTGGGCATTGGTTGCTGGAGCGCCCTTGCCCAGACGGCACCGGTGGTGCCCGCGCCAGCAAGCCCCGTGGCGCCAGCTGCCGGAGGTGTCGTCAGCTCGGCGCTGACCGCCCCGCTCTTTTACCAATTGCTGCTGGGCGAGTTGAACGTTCGCGCGGGCGAGCCCGGGACGGGCTATTCGTTCATCCTGGACGCCGCGCGCAAACAGCGCGATCCACTGCTCTACCGCCGTGCGGTTGAAGTGGCGCTGCAGGCCCGCTCGGGCGAAGCAGCCCTCACCGCAGCCCGGGCCTGGTCAGACGACATCCCGGGCAGCTCTGAAGCCAACCGCTTTGTGCTGCAAATCCTGCTGGCCCTCAACCGCGTCAATGAAACTGGACCGGTGTTGCAAACCATCCTCAAAGACGCCAGCGCATCCGAGCGCAACGACGCCATCAACGCCATTCCCCAGACTTTTTCTCGCGTGACCGACAAGGCGCGGGCCGCAGCCGTGGTGCGCGAAGCGTTGGGCCCCTATCTCAAGCAACCGGCCCACGCGGCGCCCGCCTTCACGTCGGTGGGCCGCATGTATCTGGCGCAAGACCAGTTACCTGAAGCACTCGTGTCGGCCCGCCTGGGCCACACCGCTGAACCGGCGTCTCCTTTCCCCGCCCTGCTGGCGCTGGAGATCATGGAGCGCGGGGAAGCCTCGGCCGAGCCCATCGTGCGTCAGCAAATCGAAGCCAGCAGCATCTCAACCCCTGCCGACACGGCGGTTGCACTCTCGTACGCGCGTACCTTGCTGGACACACAACGCAATGCGGAAGCCCGCGCACAGCTCGAAAAACTGACCACGCGTCAGCCCGAACAGGCGGAGCCCTGGCTGTTGCTGGGCTCCATGCAACTGCAGGAAAACGCCCTGCCAGCCGCCACCGCATCGTTGGAAAAATACATGGGGCTGGCGCGACAGGCTGGCGACGAGCGATCCGCTCGCGGCCTCACGCAGGCCTATTTGATGATGGCGCAGATCGCAGAGAAGCGGCAGGACTTCCCCGCCGCCAACGCCTGGCTGGACCGCATTGAAAATGCCGACGACATCATGGCGGCGCAGATGCGGCGGGCATCGGTGCTGGCCCGGCAAGGCAAGATGGCGCAGGCCCGTGCCCTGCTGCGCAGCCAGCCCGAGCGGACCCCGGAAGACGCGCGTCTGAAGCTGGTGGCCGAAGCCCAGTTGCTGCGCGACTTCAAGGCGTGGAAAGAAGCGTACGAGGTCTACGGCGAAGCAGTGGCCCGGTTCCCCGATGTGCCCGATCTGCGCTACGACCAGGCCATGATGGCCGAGAAGGCGGGCAAGCCAGCGGACATGGAGGTGCTGCTGCGCGCATTGATCGCTGCCAAACCCGATTTCCACCACGCCTACAACGCCCTGGGCTATTCGCTGGCCGACCGCAACGAGCGCCTGCCCGAAGCCAAGAAGCTGATCGAAAAAGCGGTGGAACTGGCACCCGGAGACGCCTACATCCAGGACAGCCTGGGCTGGGTGGAATTCCGGCTGGGCAACACAGCGCGCGCGGTTGAGATCCTTCAAGCGGCATATGGCAAGCGCCCAGACCCGGAGATCGCGGCGCACCTGGGTGAGGTGCTGTGGTCGCAAGGCCAGCGCGATCAGGCGCTCAAGATCTGGCGCGAGGGCCTGCTGCTGTCTTCCGACAACGAGACCCTGCAAGGAACGCTCAAGCGACTGCGCGTCAAACCATGAGATGGGCAGCGCTGCTGGTCTCAGCCGCTTTGCTGTCGGCCTGCGCCACACCACAACGAGCCGTTCAGCCCGGGGAAGAACTCTGGAGTGGCCGTCTGGCCATGACCGTGCAGAGCGATCCACCCCAGTCTTTCTCGGCTGGCTTTGATCTGCGCGGCACACCCAGTGCGGGCGAGCTGCAACTCACCACGCCGCTGGGCACCTCGCTGGCCACCGTGGTGTGGTCTCCCGGCCGCGCGGAGATGCGCCAGGGCGGGCAGGTCACGCGTCGGGGCAGCCTGGACGAACTCACCACCGAACTCAGCGGCACCGCAGTGCCGGTGGCCGCCCTCTTCGGCTGGCTGCGCGGGCAGGCGGGCGAGGTACCCGGCTGGCAGGCCGATCTGAGCCGACAAGCCGAAGGACGCATCACGGCCCGTCGCATCGCGCCCGTGCCCACGGCCGAACTCCGGGTCGTCGTGGAGCCATGATGTCGGGAACCGGTTTGCGTCGACTGCTGGAGGTGCCGGCGCCCGCCAAGCTCAACCTGTTCCTGCACATCACCGGGCGGCGCGACGATGGCTATCACCTGCTGCAGTCCGTCTTCATGCTGATCGACTGGTGCGACCGTTTGCACTTCGAATGGCGTGCGGACGGCGGCATCAGCCGCGAAGACCTCACGCCAGGTTCGCTGCCAGCCGAAGACCTGTCGGTGCGCGCTGCCCGGGCGCTTCAGCGCGCCACCGGCTGCACCCAGGGCGTGCACATCGCGCTGGAAAAGCACCTGCCAGCCGAGGCCGGCATGGGCGGTGGGTCATCTGACGCCGCCACCACCTTGCTGGCACTCAACCGCCTCTGGGGGCTGGGACTGACGCGATCGCAGCTCTCGGCGATCGGGCTCACCCTTGGCGCCGATGTGCCCTTCTTCATCGGCGGGCGCCACGCCTGGGTCGAAGGCGTGGGCGAGCGCCTCACACCCCTGGGCATGCCCGCTGCGCGTTTTGCGGTGGTCAAACCACCGGGCGGCGCGTCCACGCAACGCATCTTCGGCGCGCCAGAACTCAAACGGGACACAAAAACGGCTATAATCCTAGGCTTTGCTGCAAACGACTCGCGAGAAGATGCCCAAGCAATTGGGGTGATCGACCTCCAGAAAATCCTGGAATTCGGACACAACGATCTTCAACCCGTGGCGCAGGCGCTGTGTCCCGATGTGGGACGCTGCATCCAGTGGTTGCAAGACCAAGGTTTGCAGGGGCGCATGACCGGATCGGGAACGGCGGTGTTTGCGCAGATGCCGCAGGGCATGCAACTGACCTCCGCCCCGAGCGACTGGACAGTTCGTGAATGCAGCAACATGGATGTCCATCCATTGCTCGACTGGTGCTCCGATTAGAATCGGCAAGCGTTCAGCCCAGGCAGTGGTTGCGCAACCTGCGACAAGGTTTTTTTCGGTGGTCTGTCCGGCTTCACGCTGAACAAATCGCCTGCGTAGGGGAGTCGCCAAGTTGGTAAAGGCACTGGATTTTGATTCCAGCATGCGAGGGTTCGAGTCCTTCCTCCCCTGCCACCGTATTCATCACATCACGTACCCAACCGGCCGTTCCACGAACGGCCATTTTTTGACGGCGATCCATTTGGGCCGTCGCTCAAACAGCTGGGAACCCCATGCAAGTTCAGCCGCCAGATTTCATGATCTTCACCGGCAACGCCAATCCGGTGTTGGCCGCAGAGATCGCACAGCATCTGGGCACCCAGCTCGGTGCGGCCAACGTGGGGCGCTTCTCCGACGGTGAAGTCACTGTGGAAATCACACAAAACGTGCGCGCCCGCCACGTGTTCGTGATCCAGTCCACCTGCTCGCCGACCAACGAGAACCTGATGGAACTCATCATCATGGTCGACGCGCTCAAGCGCGCATCGGCTGTGAGCATCTCGGCGGTCATCCCCTACTTCGGTTACGCCCGCCAGGACCGCCGCCCGCGCTCCGGCCGTGTGCCGATTTCGGCCAAGGTCGTGGCCAACATGCTGACCGCCGTGGGCGTGAACCGCGTGCTGACCATGGACTTGCACGCCGACCAGATCCAGGGCTTCTTCGACATCCCCGTTGACAACATCTACGCCTCGCCCGTGCTGTTGGGCGACCTGCGTCAGAAAAACTACCCCGACCTGCTGGTGGTCTCGCCCGACGTGGGCGGCGTGGTGCGCGCCCGCGCGCTGGCCAAGCAGCTCAATTGCGACATGGCCATCATCGACAAACGCCGTCCCAAGGCCAACGTGTCGGAAGTCATGCACGTGATCGGCGACATCGACGGCCGCAACTGCGTGATCATGGACGACATGATCGACACCGCCGGCACGCTGGTCAAAGCAGCCGAGGTGCTCAAGGAACGCGGCGCCAAGCACGTTTACGCGTACTGCACGCACCCGATCTTTTCGGGACCGGCCATCGAACGCATCGCCAAGGGCAACGCCCTCGACGAAGTGGTGGTCACCAACACGATCCCCTTGTCGCAAGCCGCCCAGGCCTGCGCCAAGATCCGCCAGCTCTCCGTGGCACCGCTGATGGCCGAAACCATCGCGCGCATTGCCTCGGGCGAGTCGGTGATGAGTTTGTTTGCCGATCAGGACAACCTCTTCTAAGAGGCCCGGAAGGCAGCAAGAAGCGGGTGGCCCCCATGGTGGGGGTCGCTCTTTTGAAACAGAGGCGTTCTGGTCGCGGAACCCCTCCACAGGAGTCAGTTATGCAATTCGTCGCTTTTGAGCGCGCCAAGCAGGGTACGGGTGCGAGCCGCCGTCTCCGCAACACCGGCCGCACGCCCGGTATCGTTTTTGGTGGTGAAACACCCGCCGCCACGATCGAACTCGATCACAACGCACTGTGGCACGCCCTGAAAAAAGAAGCGTTCCACTCCTCCATCCTCGAGATGGACGTGGCCGGCACCGTGCAAAAAGTGCTGCTGCGCGATGTGCAGTACCACCCCTACAAGCCGCTCGTGCTGCACGTGGACTTCCAGCGTGTGAACGACAAGACCCGTCTGCACAAGAAGGTGCCGCTGCACTTCATCAACGAAGAGAACTCACCAGCGGTCAAGACCGACAAGTGCGTGATCAACCATGTGATGACCGAAATCGAAATCGAGTGCCTGGCCACCCAGTTGCCCGAGCACATCACCGTTGACCTCGGCGAAGTCGTCAAGGGCGGTACCGTTCACACCGGCGACATCAAGTTGCCCAAGGGCATCAAGCTCGTGATGCACGGCCGCAAGAACCTGACCATCGCGACCGTGGTGGAGCCGGTTGAAGACGTGGTGGTGGCTGTTGTGGCCGCACCTGTTGACGACAAAAAAGGCGCCAAAGGCAAGAAGAAGTAATCTGTCTTCGGACCGATGACCGCCTTGAAACGGCCCGCCTTGGCGGGCCGTTTTGCTTGGTGCCCCAGAGACCTGCCGATAATCCCACCCCATGATCAAACTCATCGCCGGCCTGGGCAACCCGGGCCCGGACTACGAACACACGCGACACAACGCCGGCTTCTGGTGGGTGGACGAAGCGGCGCGCCTGCTCAAGACGTCGCTGCAGATGGAGCGGGGCCATTTTGGTCTGGTGGCGCGTGCGAACGTGGCCGGCCAAAGCGTCTGGCTGGTCGAGCCGCAGACCTTCATGAACCTCTCGGGCAAGTCGGTGGCGTCGGTCGCGCGATTCTTCAAGATCGCGCCCGAAGAGGTGCTGGTGGTGCACGACGAGCTGGACCTGCCCCCGGGAGAGGTGAAGCTCAAGAAGGGGGGCGGTCACGCCGGCCACAACGGCCTGCGCGACATCCACGCCCAACTGGGCAGCCCCGACTACTGGCGCCTGCGCGTGGGCATTGGCCACCCGGGCAACAAGAACGAGGTGGCGAACTGGGTGCTGAAGAAACCATCACCCGACGACCGCATTGCGATTGCCCAAGCGCTGGACCGCAGCCTCAAGGCACTGCCGCATTTGATCGCCGGGGAAATGGACAAGGCCACTGCGCTGATCCACACCAGCAAGCCACCAAGGCCCAAACCCCCGCGCCCGACCAAACCCGATCAGTTGCCCGCCGAGGGTGAAGCGGGTGAAGGTGCGTCACCTGCCGCCGACAAAGGCTGACCCGCTTTCTGCAGGCGCTGGTATTTTTGCCAGAGCGTTTCGCGCGATTCGATGTGGTCCGGGTGGATGGGAATGCAGCTGACCGGGCAGACCTGCACGCACTGCGGCTCGTCAAAATGGCCCACGCACTCGGTGCAGCGCGATGGGTCGATCTCGTAGATCTCCTCGCCCATGTAAATGGCCTGGTTCGGGCATTCGGGCTCACACACATCGCAGTTGATGCATTCGTCGGTGATCAGCAGGGCCATGTCGATCGCTCCCTGTTCAGGCTTGCAGCGGAGCCGGTTTGAGGTTCGCGCCCACGTGGGCGTTCACCATCTGCGACACATCACCGCCCAGTTGCGAAATCTCGCGCACCAGCGTGCTGGAGATGCACTGCAGCTCGGCCTGCGGCAACAGGAACACCGTCTCCACCGCCGGGTTGAGTTTGCGGTTCATCGCCGCCATCTGGGCTTCGTAGTCGAAGTCGGTCAGGTTGCGGATGCCGCGCACCACGCCGCAAGCGCCTTGCTCGCGACAGAAATCCATGATGAGACCGTCGAACGGCAGCACACGCACCAGACCCGGCATGCGCGAGGCGGCTTCGGCCGCCATGTCCAACCGCTGCTGCAATGAAAAGCGGGTCTTCTTGTGGTGCGCGATGGCCACCGCGATGATCACTTCGTCGAACAACCGCGCAGCGCGGCGCGCCACGTCTTCGTGACCCAGCGTGAGCGGGTCGAAGGTGCCGCTGTACACCGCCACACGGGGCTGTTTCGAGGTCGGGGAAAGGTCGGAAGACATGGCGCGAATTATGCGCGCGGGGCGGTCAGCGCCCGCTCACGGCGCGGGCAATGGCCGCAACAGGTGAAAGGCCACCGCGCCCGCCTTGCCCTGCCGGTGCACCTGAAGCCCCAGCGTCGCCAGTTCGTCGTCGAGCCAGGGGCGCGGCGCTTCCAGGTAGACGAAGCCCTCACCACCGATGGCCTGCCGCGCCGCCGCCAGGGCCGAAAGCACCAGGGTTTCGTTCTGCGCATCGGCGAACGGCGGATCGAGAAACACCACGTCAAAGCCCTGCCCGGCGCGCTGGCGCAGCGCGGCCACACCATCACCGCGCTCCACGCGCACCGCAGTGGCCTTGAGCTTGGTCACCGTGCGGCTGAGGTTGGCGAGCAGAGCGCTGTCCTGCTCCACCAACACCACCTCCACCGCGCCGCGCGAGGCGGCTTCAAGGCCCAGCGCGCCGGTGCCGGCAAAAGCGTCCACACAGCGCAGGCCGGTGAGGTCCTGGCCCAGCCAGTTGAACAGGGTTTCGCGCACGCGCGAGGGTGTCGGTCGCAGGCCGGGCCGGTCGGCCACAGGCAGCAGCGTGCGTTTCCAGAGGCCGCCGATGATGCGGATTTCGTGCGGAGCGCTGGCCGCGGCGCGCGCCGCGGAAACGGGAGGTTTTTTCATGCCACCGAGCTTACGCGACCCGAACCCGCATCGCGCTCAGGGCTGGGCCCCCACCACCACGGTCACCATGCGGTCCGGCTGCAACACCCGGGCAAACGAGCGCCGGATGTCGGCCACGCTCACACGCTCGATCTGCTGCGTCCAGGTGTCCAGGTAGTCCAGTGGCAAGCCGTTCCAGCCGATGTTGGCCACGTTGTCGAGCAGCTTGCGGTTGCTGTCGATGCGCAGCGAAAACCCGTTCACCAGGAACGCCTTGGCCGCCACCAGCTCGGCCTCGGTCGGCCCCTGCTCCACAAACTGCTTCACCACGTTGCGCGAGACCTCCACCGCCTGCGCAGCCTGGTCGGGCCGCGTGGTGAGACCGATCTGGAAGGCGCCTGCGTGACGACCCGGTGCGAAGTAGCTGAACACGCTGTAAGTGAGACCCCGCTTCTCGCGCACCTCGGTGGTCAGGCGCGACACGAAGCCACCGCCACCCAGGATGTAGTTGCCCACGAACAGCGGGAAAAAGTCCGGGTCGTTGCGGGCAATACCGGGTTGACCGATGGACACCTGGGCTTGCGCGGCAGCAAACGGCAGGCGTTCGTCGATCGCGCGCTCCAGCGCCCGCACCTGCGGCACCGCGGGCAGCGGCTCGCATCCGTGCGACTTCAGCGGTGCCATGAACCGACCCACGATGGCGTCGGCCTGCGCGCGGTCGATCGCGCCCACCAGGGTCACCTGCGCGCGGCAGGCCACCACATGGCGGCGGTAGAAGGCCTGCATGTCGGCCACGTTGATCGCGTTGAAGGTGGCGGCATCGGGCTGGAAACCATAGGGATGCTGGCCGTACACCGCGCGCGCAAACGCGCGGCCCGCCTGCGTGCCCGGCCGGTTTTCGGCTTCCTTGAGTGACGCCAGCAAGCGCTCGCGGTCGCGCTGCCACACGGCTTGAGGCCAGGCGGGTGCGGCGATCTGGCGCGCGGCCAGGGCCACAGCGCGCTGCAACAGGTCGGGCTCGGTCAGGGTGCGCAGCGACAGGGTGAAGCGATCCGCGCTGGCCTGCGCGCCGAACTGCGCGCCCAGGTCCACCCAGGCTTCGCTGAGCAGGTTCTCGTCCAGCGCGGGCAGGCCCGGCTGCGCGGCCACACCGCCCGAGAGCAAACCCGCGGTCGCGTTGGCCAGGCCGGCCTGGGCCGCCGGGTCGCGCCGGCTGCCACCGTCAAAGTCGAGCTGCACATCCAGCATGGGGATGGACGGGCTCGCGACCAGGTAGACGCGCGCGCCGCTGGCGTGGGTCCAGTGCTCGATGGGAATGGCAGCCTGGGCGTTGTGGATCACGCTGGCGAGCAGGACCGCCAACACGGCGGTGGAACGAAAAGAGATTCTCAGAACGGCTTTCATTTCTGGCCCCCCTGGGGCACCAGCACGGCGGTGGTGAGCTGTTGATCGGAGAAATAGCGCTGCGCCACCGACTGCACTTGCGCGGCGGTCACCGCCTTCAGGCGGCCCATCAGCCGGTCGCCGGTGTGGATGTCCAGGCCATTGGCCCAGTAGCTGCCGAGTTCCTGCGCCTGGTTGAACACCGAGTCGAGTTTGTAGACCTCACCCGCCGTCCACTGCGTCTTCACGCGGCGCAGCTCGTCCTCGCTGATGCCCTCGCGCGCGATGCGCTCCACCTCGGATTTGAGCGCTGCGGCCGCCATCTCGGGGGTGACGCCGCGCGCCGGCACCGCGCTCAGCGAGAAGAGCTGCGGACCGCGGCCCATGAGGCCATAGGAGGCACCTGCGCTGTCGGCGATGCGTTTGCCCGCGGTGCCCTGGCCCTGCACCAAGGCGCGGTCCAACCGGGCACCGGCGTAGCCGTCGAGCACGGCCGAGAGCACCGTCAAGGCCAGCGCGTCCTGGCTCGCCGCGTCACCCTCGGCGGCACCGCTCCAGCGCGGCACCTTGTAAGCCAGCGCCACCACAGCCTGGTCGGCCACGGCGCGGTATTCCATGCGGCGCGGACCGGACTGCGGCGGCTCTTCGCGCGGCTTGCGCGCCGGCACGGCACGGGCGGGGATGGGGCCGAAATGTTTCTCGGCCAGTGCGCGGGTCTTTTCCACATCGACATCACCCGCGATCACCACGGCGGCATTCGCCGGCGTGTACCAGCGTTGGTGGAACTCACGCGCATCGTTGGGCGTGAGCGACTCGATGTCGCTCATCCAGCCGATGATGGGCCGGCGGTAGGGGCTCGCCTGGTAGACCATGGCGTTCATGGCCTCGAACATGCGCGCACGCGGCGACTCTTCGGTGCGCTGGCGCCGCTCTTCCTTCACCACCTCGATCTCGCGCTTGAATTCGTCGTCGCTCCACTGGTTGCGGGCGAAACGATCGGCTTCAAGCTTCATCACGGCCTCCAGCGCCTGCGCCGGCACCTGCTGGTGGTAGGCCGTGGCGTCGCGGCTGGTGAAGGCGTTGTCGCGCCCACCCAGGGCTGCGATGCGGCGCGAAAACTCGCCCGGCTTGAGGTCCGGTGTGCCCTTGAACATCATGTGTTCCAGCACATGAGCCACGCCCGAGGTGCCGTCCACCTCGTCGATCGAGCCCACCCGCACCCACAGCATGTGGGCCACGGTGGGCGCGCGCCGGTCGGGTCGCACGATCAGCGTCATGCCGTTGGACAGCGTGAAGCTCTGGGCCACCGGCGTGGCGGGCGAGGGGGTTGGAGACTGTGCCGACGACCCGAAGGCCGCGAAAGCCAGCGCGATGGACAGTGCGGCATGGCGCCCGTCCGGCAGGTTCAGAGTGCGTTTCATAGAATGCAATGGATTCTAGAGATGGACAAATGTTCTCGTTCTTTCGCAAAAAAGCCCCCACCGAGCCCTCACCGGCCAACCCCACGCCCCCCGCAGCCACACCTGCGGCAGCGCCTTCCGTCGAACTGGCACCCCCGCCACCCACCGCCGCACCCGTGCGCCAGGGCTGGCTGGACAAACTCAAGAACGGGCTGCGCAAGACCGGCTCGAGCATCGCCACGGTGTTCACCGGCACGCAGATCGATGACGCCCTGTACGAAGAGCTGGAAGCCGCGCTGCTGATGGCCGACACGGGCGTGAAGGCGACCACCCACTTGCTGGCCGACCTCAAGCGCCGGGTGAAGGAGAGCAAGACCACCGACCCCGCCGCCGTCAAGGGCCTTCTCGCCGATGCCATCACCGACCTGCTGATGCCGCTGCAGAAGCCGCTGGTGATCGGTGAACACAAGCCCACCGTGATCATGGTGGCGGGCGTGAACGGCGCGGGCAAGACCACCTCCATCGGCAAACTCACGCGCCACCTGGCACAGGGGGGCGCCAGCGTGCTGCTGGCCGCGGCCGACACCTTCCGCGCTGCCGCGCGCGAGCAACTCGCGGTGTGGGCCGACCGGAACACGGTGGAGATCATCACGCAGCAAGGCGGCGACCCAGCCGCGGTGAGTTTCGACGCGGTGACCGCCGGGCGCGCGCGCGGGCGCGACGTGGTGCTGGTGGACACCGCCGGGCGCCTGCCGACCCAGCTGCACCTGATGGAGGAGCTGCGCAAGATCAAACGCGTGGTGCAGAAAGCCGATCCAACCTCACCGCACGAGGTGCTCCTGGTCATCGACGGCAACACCGGCCAGAACGCCCTGGCCCAGGTGAAGGCCTTCGACGAGACCCTGGGCCTCACCGGTCTCATCATCACCAAGCTCGACGGCACGGCCAAGGGCGGGGTGATCTGCGCGATCGCCCGAGAGAAGCCGGTGCCGATCTACTTCATCGGGGTGGGTGAGAAGCTGGAAGACCTGGAAACCTTCAACGCGCGCGAGTTTGCGCAGGCGTTGCTGTCCTGAGCACTCAGCTTTCGTTGTCGGAGTAGTTGCGCCACTGGCCCATGGCGTTGCGCATGGTCAGCAACTGGCGCTCGACCAGCGGCAGGGCGCGGTCTTCGCGGGCAATCAGAAGCGCGGAGACTTCCTTGCAGGTGCGGCGCAGCGGATAGGCGGGCTTCATTTCGTTGACGGTCGGGCAAACCAGTTGATTTCAAGGCATTCGCGCAAGCGCAGCCGGGCCCGGTGCAGTTGAACGTACAGGTTGGTCGGTGTGAGCGACAGTTCCTTACAGATCTCCTCGCTGGAGAGTTCCAGCCATTCGCGCATCAGGAACAGGCGGCCCTGCACGGGCGGCAGTTTGTCGGTACAGGCTTCCAGCACCGCGAAGAACTGGCGGCTGTTCAGGTCCTGCTCCGGGTTGCCCCACTCGGCGGGTTTCTCGGCGTAGTGTCCATCGGCTTTGAAAGCCATGTGGTCCAGCGGGTCGGCGCCGTCGTCCTCATGGCCGCTGGACAGGCACACCTCGCGGCTGTTCTGCCGCAGGGCATCGATGATCTTGTGCTTGAGGATGCCCACCAGCCAGGTCTTGAGCTGGGAACGCTGCTCGAAGCCTTGCGGACGCGCGATCGCGGCCAACAAGGTTTCCGACACCGCGTCTTCGGCCCAGGCGTCGTTGCGCAGCTGCAGGCGCGCGAATTTGAGCAAATACACACGCAAATCCGCGACTTGTTGCTCGAACGACGGGGGGTTGGGCTGCGGCATGGGGGCTGAGTGTAATGAAACGTCGGGCACAACGACTGACGGACACTCTGGAGGCTCTCATGTCACTGTCACCCGCCCATTTCCATGCGCGACTCGTTGCGCTGACCCTCACAACGGTCCTCCTTGCGCCCGCCGCGGCGGCACAAACCACGCCCGGCGTGCCGCAGCAGTTGCTCGGCAAGACGCTGGACGGCCAGGCTTTTGACCTGCAAGCCCTGCGCGGCAAGGTGGTGATGGTGGTCTTCTGGTCCACCGATTGCGCGGTCTGCCGCGACAAGATGCCCGAGCTGCGCGCCAACGTGAAAGGCTGGGCCGGTCAACCCTTCGAGCTGGTCGGTGTGAGCACCGACCGCCTGCGCAGCAACGCCGTGAACTACCAGCAATTGGTCAATGCCACGGTGCCCACGGGCCAGCGCTTCACCACGCTGTGGACCGGCGAGCCGCAGTACCGCGACAGCTTTGGCTCGCGAGGTCAGTTGCCCGCGGCCTTCCTGCTCGACAAGGCCGGACAGCTCGTGGAGCAGTACCACGGCCGCATTCCGCCCGAGGCGTGGGACCGCATCGCCGACCTGCTCTGAACAATTTGTTCCAGGCGACGTAAGAAAGCCGCCCGACGCCAGACCAACCCCCAACCCGCTGGTGATGTGACCGAAAACCGGTTCTTCGCGGTGGGTTGTTCTTCAACCTGTCCTTTCCTTCAGGAGCTTCCCATGAACCAACGCACCATGATCGCCGCCGCCGCCACTTCGCTGATGTCGCTGGCCCTGCTCTCCTCACCCGCCTTTGCACAGACCGCCGCCAAGGAGAAATGCTTCGGCATCGCCAAGGCCGGCCAGAACGATTGCGCCAACATCGCCGGCACCCATTCGTGCGCGGGCCAGTCCAAGGTGGACAACGACAAGGGCGAGTGGAAATACGTGCCCGCCGGCACCTGCAAACAGATGGGTGGCATGGGCCTGGAGCAGGCCAAGATGGACATGAAGAAGTCCTGATCCCTGCCCCTGTCCACGTCAACGCCATGACCGCCGCCGAGCCCTCCTTGCAGACCCACGAGGTCGCACCCGTGGGCATCGGCTGGCGGCACCCCCATCACGCCGAACTGCTGCAGCGGCAGCCGGCCCTGGACTTCATCGAGGTCCATTCCGAAAACTTCTTTGCGCCCGGTGGCGCTGCGCGCGCCGTGCTGCGCCAGGGGCGTGAACACTATGACGTCAGCCTCCACGGCGTGGGCCTGTCGCTGGGCTCGGCCGCCGGCATCGACGCAGCGCACCTCGACCAGCTCGCAGCCCTGGTTGCCGAGATCGAGCCGGTGCGCGTGAGTGACCACGCCTGTTTTGCACGCGGCAGCCTGTCGTCTCAACCCGAGCACGCGGTGCACGCCGTCGACCTGCTGCCCACCCCCTTCACCCACGAAGCGCTGGATGCGATGTGCGCCAACGTGCAACGGGTGCAGGACCGCCTGCGCCGCCCGATCGCGGTGGAAAACCTGTCCGCCTATGTGCGCTGGCAGGTCAACGAACTGGGCGAGCCGGAGTTCCTCAACCTGCTGGCCCGGCGCACCGGATGCCACCTCCTCGTGGATGTGAACAACATCTTCGTCAACGCACTCAACGACCGCCTGCAAGGCTCGTTGCAGGACCCGCTGGGCACTTGCCGCGGCTGGCTCGACGCCATCGAACCGGGTGCCGTGGCCGAGTTGCACCTGGCCGGTCACGTGGACTGCGGCGACATCGTGATCGACGACCACGGCAGCCGCGTGGTGCCCCCCGTGTGGTCGCTGTACCGACACGCGCTGGAGCGGTTCGGCGCCGTGCCCACCCTGATCGAATGGGACACCGATGTGCCCGACCTGCAGGTGCTGCTGGACGAAGCGGCCACGGCACGCGGGTACGCAGGCCAGACCCTGGGCACGGCGGTCGCATGAACACCCTGATGCTGCAACAGCAAAGCCTGCTCGACGCGCTCTTCGCCCGCCCCGGCAGCCCACAGGCTGCCGGGGCCGTGCATCACCTGAACACGTGGATCGAGCCGCGCGCGTCCCGCGGCCTCATGGCCTACCAGGCCAACGGCCATGCGCTCGCCGAGCGCTGTCTGCCCGCCGCCTACCCGGTGGTGGCCCAACTCATCGGCCAGGACAGCGTCCACGCGCTGGCCCGCGACCTGTGGCACCGCCATCCGCCGGTGGGTGGCGATCTCGCCCAATGGGGCGATGCCCTGCCCGCCTTTCTGAGCGACAACGAACAACTCGCCGAAGCGCGCTACCTGGCCGATGTGGCGCGCGTCGAGTGGGCCCTGCACCGCGCGGCCAGCGCCCCGGATGCCGAGGCCGACCTGCCCAGCTTCGGCCGCCTGTCCACCGAAGACCCCGAATCGCTCACGCTGTGGCTCGTACCCGGCACGGCCCTCATCCCCAGCGACTGGCCGGTGGTCAGCCTGGTCACAGCGCACACCAGCGGTGAACCCACCCTGGCCGAGGCCGGTCAGCGCGTGCGTGACCGCGTGGGTGAGACCGCCGTGGTCTGGCGACAGGGCTGGCGGCCCAGCGTGGCGGCGTGTCCCGCCAACGCGTTTGGCCTGCTGCGGGCGCTGCAGCGCGGCGCAGCGCTGACCGAAGCCCTGGGCGAGGCCCCGGCGGATTTCGATTTCTCCGACTGGCTCACGCAGGCCGTGCACAGCGGCCTGGTGCTCGGCGTGGCCGACGCCACACCCCCACCCCCAAAAACCCCACACACCGAGGAAACCCCATGAACACACCCACCCTCCTGCAGCGCGGCCATGCGCTCTGGTCTGTCGTCACACAAGCGCTCAACGCGGCGCAACCGCTGGCCGCGCTCTCCGCACGCATCTACCTGGCCCAGGTGTTTTTTCTCTCGGGCCTGACCAAGGTCCGCGACTGGGAAACCACGGTCCTGCTGTTCACCGAGGAATACAAAGTGCCCCTGCTCTCACCCCAGCTGGCCGCCCTGTCGGGGACGGCGGGTGAGCTGGTGTTGCCGGTGCTCTTGGTGCTCGGTCTGGCGGGGCGCTTTTCGGCGCTGGGGCTGTCGGTCGTGAATGCGGTGGCGGTGGTCAGCCTGGCCGAGATCGCACCCGCCGCGCTGCAGCAGCACATCACCTGGGGCGTGCTGCTGGCAGTGCTGGCCGTCTACGGTGTCGGCAGGTGGTCGGTGGACTGCCTGTGGATCCAGCCCCGCCTCAACCGGACAGCGGCAACGGGCATGGCCTTGAACTAAGCTTCCGCAGGTCCATCGAAACCCATCGAATTTCCACGGAGACAACGCCTTGCCCCATTCCACCGCCCACCTCTCCCGCCGCCAGCTCCTGCTCGCCGCCGGCGCCGCCACCCTGACGCCGGCCTGGGCCCAGTCCGGCTGGCCCGCCATCGAACAGGCCGCGCGCGGCCAGACCGTGTTCTGGAACGCCTGGGCCGGCAGCGAGCAGACCAACGCCTACCTGCAGTGGGTGGCGCAACAGGTGCAGGCTTCGCACGGCATCAAGCTGCAGCACGTGAAGATCACCGACACCGCCGACGTGGTCAAACGCGTGCGCGCGGAAAAGGCCGCGGGCCGCACGGCCGCCGAGGGCACGGTGGACCTGGTGTGGATCAACGGCGAGAACTTCGCGGCCATGAAACGCGAGGGTCTGCTGTTCGGGCCTTACGCCGAAACCCTGCCCAATTTCAAGCTGGTCGACGTGACCGGCAAGCCCACCACGCTGAACGACTTTTCCGTGCCCACCGACGGCATGGAGTCGCCGTGGGGCATGGCGCAGTTCACCTTGTTTGCCGACAGCAAGCGCCTGCCGCAGCCGCCGCAAAGCATGCAGGCCCTGCTGGCGCTGGCCCGTGCACAGCCCGGTCGCATCACCCACCCTCGCCTGCCGGACTTTCACGGCACCACCTTCATCAAACAGGCCCTGGTCGAGTTCGCACCCGATGCCAAAGCCCTGGCACAACCCGTGACTGACGCCGCCTTCGCCACGCAGACCGCCGCGCTCTGGCCGTTTCTGGACGCGCTGCGCCCGCACCTGTGGCGCGCGGGCAAACAGTTCCCGCAGAACGCGGCCGCCGTGCGCCAGATGATGGCCGACGGTGAGCTGCTGCTGGCCATCACCTTCAACCCCAACGAAGCCGCCAACGAGATCGCGGCCAAGCGCCTGCCCACCTCCGTGGTCAGCTGGCAGTTTGAAAAGGGCACGATCGGCAACACGCACTTCGTGGCCATTCCGTACAACGCACGCGCCAAGGCCGGCGCACAGGTGGTGGCCAACTTCCTGCTTTCGCCTGCCGCGCAGGCGCGCAAGGCCGACATCGCGCACTGGGGCGACCCGACCGTGCTCGACGTGGCTCGCCTGCCGGCCACCGATCGGGCGCTGTTCCAGACCGGCAACCTGCCCGGCCTGGTGGCCAAGGGCGCGCCCACCCTGCCCGAACCTCATGCCTCGTGGGTCGATCCGCTGGAGAAGGAGTGGGCGCGCCGCTACGGCGTGTGATGCGTTTGTCGTCGAACGTTTCACGTCGGCACCTGGGTGCAGGCGCCCTGCTGGCGCTGGCGGCCGTGCCGGTGCTGTGGACCGCGCTCGAAGCGCTCAAGACCGGCAGCCACCCTGCGGCCTGGCGTGCACTCGCGCAAGACCCCGCGCTCACCCACGCTGCGCTGCTGACCCTGTGGACCGGCCTGGCCTCCACGCTGCTGGCCTGGTGGGGCGCGGCCGCGCTGCTCGCACGCGGCTTCGTGCGCCAGCGCCTCGCGCGCCTGCTGCGCGGCCTGCCGGTGATGCTGGCCACGCCCCACGCGGCGCTGGCCATCGGTTTTCTGTTTCTGCTCGCGCCCAGCGGCTGGCTGCTGCGCGCGCTCTCGCCCTGGCTCACCGGATTCGACAGCCCCCCGCCCTGGGCCACCACGCAAGACCCCTGGGGCCTGGGCCTGATCGCCGCGCTCGTGATCAAGGAGATCCCGTTCCTGCTCTGGACCGCCGCTACCCAACTGCAGCGCGACGACGTGCGCCAGCGCTGGCGCGCCGAGCACGCCCTTGCCCAGACGCTGGGCTACGCGCCGCGCCGCGCCTTCTGGCTGGTGCTGTGGCCCCAGCTGGCCTCGCGCCTGCGCTGGCCGCTGCTCGCGGTGCTGGCGTACGGGCTCACCGTGGTGGACATGGCGCTCGTCATCGGCCCAGCCACCCCGCCCACGCTCGCCGTGCTGGCCTGGCAATGGCTGCAGGACGCCGACCCGGCCACCTACGCGCAGGGCGCGGCCACGGGCGTGTTGCTGGCCCTCATGGTGCTGGCCTGCAGCGCGCTCTGGTTGGCCTCGCAGCAACTGCATCGCCGGGCGCTGGCCCATGGCCATGGCGTGCGGGGCCCAGTCGAGCGGACGCCGGGCAGTGGCATCGGCCTGTGGCTGCTGCTGGGTGTGTACGCCGCCGTGCTGCTGGCGCTCGCCGTGGGCAGCGTCAGCGGGGTGTGGGCATTTCCCGCCGTGTGGCCGCAGTCGTTCACCACCGTCGCCTGGGAACAGGTGGCGCAGAGCAGCGGCACGGTGCTCACCACGCTGTGGCTGGCGGCGGGCAGCAGTGCGGTGGCGCTGGTGTGGAGCGTGGCCTGGCTGGAACTCGCGCCGCGCCGCTGGGACGACGCCATGCGCCCGCTGCTGTACCTGCCGCTGGTGCTGCCCGCGGTGCTGTGGGTGGTGGGGCTCTACGGCGTGGGCCTGCAGCTGCGGCTGGAAGGCCAGGTCAGCGGCCTGCTGATCGCGCACACGCTCATGGTGCTGCCCTACGTGCTGCTGTCGCTGAGCCCGGCCTACCTGGGCTTCGACCCGCGCTACGCACAGCTCAATGCGAGTCTGGGGCGCTCGGGCGGGGCGTTTTTGCTGCGCGTGAAATGGCCGCTGCTCAAACGCGCGCTCGCCTCGGCCACCGCCGTGGGGTTTGCGGTCAGCGTGGCGCAGTACCTCCCCACGCTCTACTTGGGGGCGGGTCGTTTCGCCAGCGTCACCACCGAAGCCGTCACACTCGCCTCCGGTGGCCAGCGTTCGCTCACCAGCGCCTACGCCGGCCTGCAGCTGGCCTTGCCGGTGCTGGCCTTCGCACTGGCCGCCTGGCTGGGCAGACCCCGCCGATTCACCCACTCCGCCGCATGACGCTCGCCGTTCACATCCACCGCCTCGCCACCCGCGACCACACGCTGGTGCAAGACCTGCGCTTCGAGGTTGCGCCAGGCCGCATCCTCACGCTCATGGGCCCCAGCGGCAGCGGCAAGAGCTCGGTGCTCGCCGCCATCGCCGGCACGCTGCACAGCGTGACGGAAGGGAGCGAAGCGCTGCGGTTTGACGGTGCGGTGACGCTGGACGGGCGTGACCTCACCCGCTTGCCCACCGCCCAGCGCGGCATCGGCCTGCTGTTCCAGGACGACCTGTTGTTCGCTCACATGACGGTGGCCGAGAACCTGCTGTTCGCCGTGCCCGCCGGGCCGAAGCGCGAGCGGCTGGCCGCGGTGGCGCAAGCGCTGGACGAAGCGGGCCTGGCCGGCTTCGGCGCGCGCGACCCGGCCACGCTGTCGGGCGGCCAACGCGCCCGCGTCGCGCTCATGCGCGCCTTGCTGGCGCGTCCCCGGGCCCTGCTGCTCGACGAGCCGTTTTCCAAACTCGACGCCGCGCTGCGAGACCAGTTCCGCGCCTTCGTGTTCGACCACCTGCGCGACAGCGGCGTGCCCGCCGTGCTGGTGACCCACGACGCAGCGGACGTGGCCGACCCTTCGCTGGTGGTGGAGCTCGGCCGTGCTGGATAGCGCCATTCAACAGGTCTTGAAGCCGGTGCTCAACCGCATCGCCCGCGGGCTGGTGCGCGCTGGCATCGGTGCCAACGCGCTCACGTTCATCGGCTTCGCGATCGGCATGGCCGCCGCCGTGGCCATCGTGTTCCAGCACCTCATGGCCGGTCTGGTGTTGTTGCTGCTCTCGCGGCTCATGGACGGGCTCGACGGTGCCGTGGCACGGCTCACCCACCCCACCGACCGGGGCGGCTTCCTCGACATCACGCTGGACTTTCTGTTCTACGCGTCAATCCCGCTGGCGTTCGCCCTGGCCAACCCGGCGCAGAACGCGCTGCCTGCTGCCGTGCTGCTGGCCAGCTTCATGGGCACGGCCAGCAGCTTCCTGGCGTTTGCCATCGTGGCGGCCCAACGCGGGCTGGCCTCCACCGAGTTGCCCGACAAGAGCTTCTACTTTCTGGGTGGCTTGACCGAGGCCACCGAGACCATCGCGGCGTTTGTGGCCATGTGCCTGTGGGCGCAGTGGTTCGCGCCCATCGCCTATGGCTTTGCCGCCCTGTGCGCGATCACCACCGCGCTGCGCATCGGTTGGGGCTGGCAGCGCTTTCGCTGACCGCCCCGGCCTTCACATGCGGTGAACACCGCGGCGGCGCAGCACCCACTTCTCCGCCTCCACCGCCAGGAACATGCCGCCCGCCAAAGCGGCGATGACGCCCCAACTTGACGCGTCCAGCGCGGCCGTGCCGAACAGCCGCTGCATCGACGGCGCGTAGGTCAGCAGCACCTGCAGCACCAGCGTGACCACCACCGTGCCCAGCGCGACCGGGTTGCCTATCCAGCTGTCGCGCGTGAAGGCGCTGGCGGTGAAGTACCGCACGTTGAAGAGGTAAACGATTTCGCCCATCACCATCATGTTGATGACGGTGGTGCGCGCCATCTCCAGGCCTGCGCCACGCGCCAGCTGCCAGTTGAAGACAAGAAACGAGGCCCCCATGAGCAGCAGGCTCACGAACACCACGCGCATCAGCATCCAGCGCGTGATGAGGGGTTCGTTCGCCGGTCGAGGTGGGCGCTGCATCACGCCGCGCTCGGCCGGCTCGAAGGCCAGCGAGATGTCCAGCGTGATGCTGGTGACCATGTTGATCCACAGAATCTGCGCAGCGGTGACCGGCATGGCCAGGCCGGCAAACACCGCCGCCAGGATCAGGCCGGCCTCGCCACCGTTGGTGGGCAGCACAAACAGCAGCGACTTCTTGATGTTGTCGAACACGGTGCGGCCCTCACGCACCGCCGCCGCGATGGTGGCGAAGTTGTCGTCGGTGAGCACCAGGTCGGCCGCTTCGCGCGCCGCGTCGGTGCCGCGCTGGCCCATGGCCACGCCGATGTCGGCGGCCTTGAGTGCCGGCGCGTCGTTCACGCCATCCCCCGTCATGGCCACCAACTGCCCCCCGGACTGCAGCGTGGCCACCAGGCGCAGCTTGTGTTCGGGGCTGGCGCGGGCGATCACATCGGTCTGTGCGAGCCGTTCCTTCAACGCGGTGTCGTCGAGCTGGTCGATCTCTGCACCGGTCAGGGGCTGGCCATCGCGCAGGCCGATCGCGCGGCCGATGGCAGCGGCCGTCACCGCGTGGTCGCCGGTGATCATCACCACGCGGATGCCGGCGCGCCGGCACTCGGCCACTGCCGCCACAGCCTCGGCACGCGGCGGGTCCATCAAACCCACCAACCCGAGCAGGGTGAAGCGCGGGGTGATGTCGCCCATGTTCAATCCCACCGTGCCCGCCGGCAGGTCGCACTCGGCCAGCGCCAGCACCCGTTGGCCCTGGGAGGCGGTCTCGTCCATGCGCGCCTGCCAGCCGGCCCTGTCCAGCGGACCGCCCGCGGTGTCGCTCACGCACAGCGAGAGCACGCGCTCGGGTGCGCCCTTGAGCAACACGAACACGCGCCCGGCGTGGTCGTGGTGCAGCGTGGCCATGAAACGGTGTTCGGACTCGAACGGGATGTCGTCCCGCCGCGGCGTGAGCGCCGCCTCTTCCGCTGGGTCCAGCCCGGCCTTGCGCGCCATCGACAGCAGCGCGCCTTCGGTGGGGTCACCGGCCAGCACCCAGCCCGCCGTGGACGTGTGGTGCAGCTGGGCGTCGTTGCACAGCAACGCGCAACGCGCGAGGCGCTGCAGGTCGGCGTCCTGCAGCGCGTCCAGCGCCGCGCCACTGCGGTGGAACCCGCCCTCCGGCGCGTATCCGGCCCCGGTCACTTCCAGCGTGCGGCCCGACAGCATCACGCACACGGCGGTCATTTCATTGCGGGTGAGGGTGCCGGTCTTGTCGGTGCAGATCACGCTGACCGAGCCCAGCGTTTCCGCCGCGGGCAAACGCCGCACCACCGCGCGCTGGCGCGCCATGGCGGCGGTGCCGATGGCCAGCGTGATGGTGACGATGGCCGGCAGGCCCTCGGGAATGGCCGCCACAGCCAAACCCACCACCGCGAGGAACAACGCCAGCGGCGGCAGGCCACCGATGAAAAAACCGTAAAGAAATGTGATCACGCTCACCACGCCGATCACCAGCGTGATCCGGCGCGCGAACTGGTCCAGGCGGCGCGTGAGCGGTGTGGCCAGGCTGCCGAGGTCGGACACCAGTGCGCCGATCTTGCCGATTTCGGTCTGGCTGGCCGTGGCCACCACCACGCCGCTGGCCTGCCCCACCGCCACGGTGGTGCCGGCAAACGCCATGCACAGCCGGTCGCCCAGCGACGCATCCAGCGCCACGGGTGCAGCGTCCTTCTCGGCCGGCACCGACTCACCGGTCAGCGCGGACTCGTCGATCCGCAGGTTCTTGGTGCGCAGCAGCCGCAGGTCGGCCGGCACGCGCGCGCCCGACTCCAGCAGCACCACGTCGCCCGGCACCAGGTCAGCGGCGTCGATCTCGTGGCGGTCCCCACCGCGCAGCACGGTGGCCCGGCTGGCCAGCATGGCGCGCACGGCTTCCAGCGCACGTTCGGCCTTGCCTTCCTGCACGAAACCAATGACCGCGTTGATCACCACCACACCCAGGATCACCGCCGCGTCCAGGTAGTCGCGCAACCAGAGCGTGACGAGTGCGGCCACCAGCAGCACGTAGATCAGCAGGTTGTTGAACTGGCGCAGCACGCGCATCCACAGGCTGGTGGAGACCACCTTTTCGATTCGGTTGGGGCCGTGTTGCACCAGGCGCTCGGCGGCCTGAGCTGCGGTTAGGCCGGTATCCATGCTTTGCAGGACCTCCACAACCCAGTCACGTGGCTGGCTGTGTGGGTCAAGCACGGCAAGCGTGGACATTTCACGCATCGGATGTTCAAAGGTCATGGCGCAACATACGCCTTCAGCCTGAGACCCACCATGACACTCATCAATCCAGGTGCACCTGGAAATTACTCATTGCATTGAGTAAACTTTCTCAAACCATTGAGTAAATTACATGACCACTGAAATCCAGAGACACGGACTGGACGCTTTCGTGAGCCGGTTGAACGAGCCGCGACGGTTCCTGCAGGTGGTGGCCGGCCCGCGTCAGGTGGGGAAAACCACCTTTGTCAGGCAGGCGCTGGCCAAGCTCGGCGCGGCTTCCTTGGTGGCACCCATCGCACAGCACAGCGTGAGCGCCGACAACCCGGGCCTGCAGGGTGCAGGTTGGCTGTCCATCCATTGGGAAACAGCGCGATCGCTGGCGGCCCAGGCGGGGGCCTGCGTATTGGTGCTGGACGAGGTGCAAAAGCTCCCGCGCTGGACGGACGAGGTCAAACGGCTGTGGGACGAGGACACCGCAGCCGGACGTGATGTGCGCGTGGTGGTCCTGGGGTCGGCGCCGCTGCTGATCGCCCGGGGGTTGACCGAGAGCATGGCTGGGCGTTTCGAGATGACGCGCCTGGGCCATTGGCGCTATCAGGAAATGAAGAAAGCATTTGGCTTCACGCTGGACCAGTTCATTTTTTTCGGCGGATATCCTGGCTCCGCTGCATTGGTGGGAGACGAGGCTCGCTGGGCGGCTTACGTGCGCGATGCCTTGATCGAAACCACCATCTCCAAAGACGTGCTGCTCATGGCGCCGGTGCAGAAGCCTGCGCTGCTGCGGCGCGTGTTCGATCTGGCCTGCCGCTACAGCGGGCAGATGTTGAGCTACCAGAAGATGATGGGTCAGCTGACCGACGCCGGCAACACCACCACGTTGGCTCACTACCTGGAGCTGCTGGAGGGCGCCGGAATGGTGTGCGGCCTGCAGAAATACGCAGGGCAGGTGCTGCGACAGCGAGCTTCCAGTCCCAAACTGCAGGTGTTCAACACGGCCTTGATGGGTGCCATTGCGGCGTCCGAAGGCTTTGGCTTGGAGCGTCTGCGTTCAACGCCCGAGCTGTGGGGACGCATGGTGGAAAGCGCGGTGGGCGCAGAACTGCTGGCCAGGCACCTGAGCCACAGCAGCGCCCAACCTCTGATCCACTACTGGCACGATGGCGGCCGCGAAGTCGACTTCGTGCTGCGTCAAGGTGGCGATCTGTTCGCACTGGAGGTCAAAAGCGGAACACAGCACGGCAACGTGGCCGGGCTGGACGCGTTCACCTCTGTTTTCCCTGGCACCCGAACTCTGGTCATCGGAACGGGTGGGGTACCGCTGGAGACCTGGTTCGGGTCTACCTGAGCAGGGTGAAGGCCAAAGCCGCCAGACCAGTCAGCGCAACACCCACCACCACCTTCATGAAGGTTTTGCTGTCAGGTGCTGCAGCGGGCGGGGTCTTTGAGGGCCTTCGCTCGGTGACGTCGCCGCGCGAAACACGCCGGGAAGTCTGCGCAACCGGCACGGGCTCTGCCGGCAAGGCCTGGAGTTCGCTGGGCACAGTGTCCACTGCATCGTCCTCGTCGCGCATGAAGCGCACGGCCTCGTCGATCTGGACCTTGGACAACTGGTACGGGTCGAACTGCGACACGCCCCATTGCCGCAGCAGGCCTTGCAGGCGTCGTTCACCCGGCACGTACTTCATCGACCAGGCGCCAAAGGTGCGTGTGCTGATCGACGACTGCAACAGCACCGTCACATCACGATGGCGCGGGTCCGCTTCGATCTTGCTGTAGAGGTTCTGCACGATCCGAACGTCGCCTTCGAGGCACTGCAGAAAGTAACCTTCACCGAACAGCAGACCACCCACCACATCGAGTCGGGCGTTGTTCTTGCGAGATTTCGCCAGTATCCGGGCGACACCGGGATCCAGGCCCAGCTGCGTTGCATTGTGTGCGGCGACGGAGCGGCTGGCATACACGAGCCTGATCAGTTGGTTCAAGGAAGAGTCCTGTCGATGGGGAAAAGCGTGGGCCTCGGAAGACGGCCGTGGATTCTCGATCAGATCGCGCAGCCCCGGCACGCGTCGGGTTTATCGGGAATCCGGCCCGTTGGTCACCCACGTCGAACGCCACCGCTGCCAGTCACCGGGTTCGTCCACATCCCACAGCGTCGCCAGTTCGCGCCAGCTCGCACCCGCCACACGCAAGCGCTCGCGGGTCTGCGTCAGCACCTGTGGCGTGCTCCATGCAACGTCGGTGAACACCTCGGGCACGGGCTTGCGCAGGCCCACCAGCACATAGCCGCCGTCCTCGGCCGGGATCAGCACCACATCAACCGTCTGCAGCGCGTCGGCAGCTTGCTGAAGGTGCACAGGCGTGAGCGCAGGGCAGTCGGTGCCAACGATGAGCAGGGGCACCCGGGACGGCTTCGCAAAGTGGTGGGCCATGGCCGTCGCCATGCGGATGCCCAGGTCACCGTCGGGCTGTGTGAGGGCGTTCACACCCCGGTGGCGTGCGAGCGCGCGAAAGAAGCGGTGCGCCGCATCGGGCGCACACCACAGCGTCAGTTCGCCCGTGCTGGCCGAGCGCACGGTGGCCAGGGTTCTCAGGGCAAAGCCCCGCTGCGCACGGGCGGCACCGGCCGCGCCGAGCAGCGGGATCAACCGCGTCTTGGCCAGCCCGGCCACCGGGGCCTTGGCCATCACGACCACGGCCGCCGGCGCGCGGGGCCGGTAGCCGTAACGCAAGGCGAGCGTATGGGCATCCATCCCCAGCGCATGCGCAGCGCGCAGCCGCCACATCAGCAGCACGGTGCGCCAGAAACCGTGCTGGTCCCAGCGGCGGCCCGAGGTGGTGACGCGCTCACGCAGGCAGGCCGGCGCTTCGATGGCCTTCAGGCGCTGGCTCAGATCGATGTCTTCCATCAGGGGCATCGCCGCGAAACCACCCAGCGATTCGAACAGCCGCCGCTGCACGAACACGGCCTGGTCGCCGGTGGCGATGCCGGTGAGGCGCGAGCGCCGGTTCATGAACCAGGCCACCATGGGCAGCAGCGGGTGCTGTCCGTCGACGCGAACGTCGAAGCGACCCCAGCGGTGGCCGCGTTGCAGCACCTGCTCGATCAGCCGGTCGGCGTTGGCGGGCAGGTGGGTGTCGGCGTGCAGGAACAGCAGCACATCGGCGCGGGTGGCGACAGCGCCCGCGTTGAGTTGCGAAGCGCGGCCGCGCGGGGCCTGCAGCGCCTGGTCGGCCAGCGCTTGGGCGATGGCCGGGGTGCCGTCGGTGCTGCCACCGTCCACCACGATGAGTTCAGCACCGCGCGCGCGCAGCGGCGCCAGCGCCTGCAGCTTCGAAGCCAGCGTGCTGGCTTCGTTGAGCACCGGCACAACCAGGGCCAGCTTCATGCGCGCATCCCGCGTTCAAACCGGTCGAAGCCGTCGAGCACCTCGGCCACCACGGCCGGGCCGAGGTAATGGTCCACCCGGTTGCGCACATGGACCACCAACGCAGCTTCGCTGCGCTCGCTGGACCAGTCTTCGCCGTCGCCACCCGCACGCGCCGACGCGGACGAGAGCGCGCGCCACTTGGCGCACCAGGTGATGGACCACAGCCACATCGCGCGGCGCAGCGGCCCGTGCCAGGCCTGCGCACCCGATGCGGTGGACCCCACCGCCTCGGCCCAGGCCGCATAAAAATCCAGCACCTCATCCGCGGTGAGCACGGCCTGCGTGTCCACATCCCAGGTGGTGGAGGTGTAGAGCGTGGCGTGGGCCAGGTCCAGGCCGGGGTGGGCGTAGCGGCACTTCTCCAGATCGACCAGCACGGCGCGACCGTCGGGCTGCACGATGAAGTTGCCCGGGTGGGCGTCGAAGGCGACGAGGCAGCGCGCGGGCCGATCGGATCCTTCCAAAAGAGCCTGCAGTCGACGGCGCTCGCCCTCGATGGCCGCCATCACCGGCGCGGGCAAACCGGCCGCGCCGAGGTGAGCGGCCTGCGCGTCGATCTCGTGGGCCAGCGACCGCAGCGGGTCGGCGGCGTTCAACAGGGGTGCGCGCGCCGCCGCCTCGGGCAGCGGCAGCGCGTGCAGGGCCGCGAGCGCCGCGGCCAGCGCGGGCAGGTCGTGCGGCAGGCGGGCCGGACGGCCCTCGATGGCCTGCACCAGCAGTGCGCCGCGTGGCAAGTGCCCGGAGGGCGGCAACACGCCGTGCAACACCGGCGTGTGGCCGCTGGCCGCCGCGCGCTCGAAGCAGGCGCGCTGGTAGTGCAGGTTGTCCTGCGCGGCCAGGCCCAGCTGGCTCTGCTTCGGGATGCGCGCGAGCCAGCCGGTGCCTTGCAGGCGCACGTGGTCGTGCGCCAGGCCTTTGTCGGGCAGCGGCACCAGGGGCTGGTCGGCGGCGGGGTGACCCGCCGCCTGCAAGGCCGAACGCAAGCGCTGAATGACGTCGTTGGAAATCGGCAAGCCGGGATACCTCGGGGAAGACGGGATGAAGGCGGCGTTGAAGGGGCGAAGGTGTAAGAATGCACCGGCCCTGGCGACCGACAGGTTGCAAACCCACACTGGAATTGTCGTGAGCTTTCGAAAAATCTTTCTGCTGGCCGTGGTCGCTCTGGGCATCGCGGCCTTTTTCTGGCTCGATCTGGGGCGTTTCCTGAGCCTGGAGTACCTCAAACAGAGCCAGGACCGCTTCGAGGCACTTTACGCGGCCGAGCCGCTGAAGGTGTCGCTGGCGTACTTTGCACTCTACGTGGTGGCCACCGCGCTTTCGTTCCCGGGCGCGGCCATCATCACGCTGGCCGGTGGTGCCATCTTCGGCTTGTGGTGGGGCATCCTGCTGGTGTCGTTCGCCTCCAGCCTGGGCGCCACGCTGGCGTTTCTGGTCTCGCGTTTTGTGCTGCGCGACAGCATCGAGGCCAAGTTCGGCAACCGCCTGGCCGAGATCAACCGCGGCATCGAGAAGGACGGCGCGTTCTACCTCTTCACGCTGCGGCTGATCCCGGTGGTGCCGTTCTTCGTGATCAACCTGGTGATGGGCCTCACGAAGATGAAGGCGCTGACCTTCTATCTGGTGAGCCAGATCGGCATGCTGGCCGGCACGCTGGTGTATGTGAACGCGGGCACGCAGCTGGCGCAGATCGATTCGCTCCAGGGCATCCTGAGCCCGGCGCTGCTGGGCTCGTTTGTGCTGCTGGGCGTGTTTCCGCTAATCGCAAAATGGATCGTGGGTCTGGTGCAAAAACGCAAGGTGTACGCGCGCTGGGCCAGCGTGAAGCCCAAGCGGTTCGACCGCAACCTGATCGTGATCGGCGCCGGCGCGGGCGGCCTGGTGTCGGCCTACATCGCCGCGGTCGTGAAGGCCAAGGTCACGCTGGTCGAAGCACACAAGATGGGCGGCGACTGCCTGAACTACGGCTGCGTGCCGAGCAAGGCGCTCATCAAGAGCGCGAAGCTGGCGCACCAGATGCGCCACGGCGACACCTACGGCTTGCACAGCACCGCACCCTCCTTCAGCTTCAAGGCGGTGATGCAGCGCATCCAGGCCATCGTGCGCGCCATCGAGCCGCACGACAGCGTGGAGCGCTACACCGGGCTCGGTGTGGAGGTGCTGCAGGGCTACGCCAAGTTGGTGAACCCCTGGACGGTGGAGATTGCGCTGAACGACGGCAGCAAGCAGACGCTCACCACCCGCAGCATCGTCATCGCAGCCGGCGCCCGGCCCTTTGTGCCACCGTTGCCGGGCCTGGAAGACAGCGGCTACGTGACCAGCGACACGATGTGGGAGAAGTTCGGTGAACTCGACGAGGTGCCCCAACGCCTGGTGGTGCTGGGCGGTGGGCCGATCGGCTGCGAACTCGCGCAGAGCTTTGCACGCCTGGGCTCGCAGGTGACGCAGGTGGAAATGGGGACGCGCGTGATGGCGCGCGAAGACGAAGAGGTGAGCGAGCTGGCGCGCCAGGCGCTCCTGAAAGACGGTGTGGATGTGCGCACCGGCCACAAGGCACTGCGGGTTGAAAAACATCCTGAGGGGTCTTCGACAGGCTCAGGCCGAACGGGGGGCGTGCTGGTGGTGGAACACGCCGGCGCCGAACAACGCATCGAATTCGACGAGCTGCTGTGCGCCGTGGGCCGCAGCGCGCGCCTCACCGGCTACGGTCTGGAAGAACTGGGCATTCCGACGAAAAAGACGGTGGAGACCAACGAGTACCTGCAGACGCTCTACCCCAACATCTACGCGGCGGGTGACGTGGCCGGGCCCTACCAGTTCACCCACGTGGCGGCGCACCAGGCCTGGTACGCGGCGGTCAACGCGCTCTTCGGCGACTTCAAACAGTTCAAGGCCGACTACCGCGTGATCCCCTGGGCCACCTTCATCGACCCCGAGGTGGCGCGCGTGGGTCTGAACGAGCAGGAGGCGAAAGAACAAGGCATCGCGGTGGAGGTGACGAAGTACGGCATCGACGACCTCGATCGCGCCATCGCCGACAGCGAGGCACACGGCTTCGTGAAGGTGCTCACCGTGCCGGGCAAGGACACCATCCTGGGTGTGACCATCGTGGGCACCCACGCGGGCGATCTGCTGGCCGAGTACGTGCTGGCCATGAAGCACGGCCTGGGCTTGAACCAGATCCTGGGCACCATCCACACCTACCCCACGCTGGCCGAGGCCAACAAGTACGCGGCGGGCGAGTGGAAACGCGCGCACGCACCGCAGCGGCTGCTGGCCTGGGTGGGCCGGTTCCACGACTGGCGGCGCGGATGATGGCGCCGGTCCGCGTGTGGGCAGCGGCGCTGCTCACCACCAGCCTCGGCGCCCTGGCCCAGGCGCCCCTGCCCGCACTGGTGCAAGCCGATGGCGCATTGAACCCCGAGTGGCGGTATGTGGGTTTCCCCAAGGCCAAGGCCGACCTCCCGCCCACGCGCTTTGAAGCGGGTCGCGTCGATGGCACACCTGCGGTGCAGGTCGTCACGGCGTCGAGCTACGGCACGCTGGTGCAGGACTGGAGCGGCAACGCGCCGGCGCGCTTGCAGTGGCGCTGGCGTCTGGATGCGCCGCTCTCGGGTGGACCCACTGCTCCCGACATCCTGACCAAAGCGGGCGACGACGCGGCGCTCAAGGTCTGCGTGATGTTCGACCACGCGCTGGACCGCGTGCCCTTTGTGGAACGAACCGTGCTGCGCATCGCGCGCAGCGTGAGCGGCGAAGCCTTGCCGGCGGCCACGGTGTGCTACGTGTGGGACAGCACCCACCCCGCCCTCACGCAAGGCCCGAACCCCTACACGAAGCGGGTGCGCTTCATCAGCCTCCAAGGCCAAGGCGCCCCCCTGGCACGCTGGGTGAACGAATCGCGCGACGTGGCGGCGGACTTCGCCACGCTTTTTGCCGACGAGCTGCCCGCAGGCACCCCAGCACCGCGCATCACCCGCGTGCTGCTGGGCGCCGACAGCGACAACACGGCGAGCACCAGCAGCGGCTGGGTGGCCGACCTCCGGTGGGCCGACCGCGGGCCTTGACACGGCACGTACCATCGGAGCCCATGCACCACGGCATCAAGAAACTCCTCCTCCTCGGCGCCGGGCATGCCCATGTGCATGTGCTGGCCAGCCTGGCGCAACACCGCCCCGCCGATCTCGACGTGACGGTGCTCACTCCCTTCGCCTACCAAACCTACAGCGGCATGACGCCCGGCCTCGTGGCCGGCCACTACGCCGAGACCGACTGCCGCATCGCGCTGGAGCCGCTGGTGCGCGCGGCCGGCGCGCGCTGGGTGCAGGGCCGCTGCACCGGCATCGACCCGGTGGGCAACACGGTGAGCGTCGCAGCGGCCGGCGGCGCACAGGGCGTACCCGCCACGCTGGGCTTTGACGAAATGTCCATCGACACCGGCGCCGTGATCGACCGCGCACGGCTGGAGGCCGACATGCCGGGCGCCGCCAGCCACGCACTGGCCATCCGCCCGATCGAGGCCTTTGCCCAGCTCTGGCCGCAGGTGATGGCGCTGGCGCAGCAGAAGCCGGTGTCGCTCGCGGTGGTGGGCGCGGGCGCGGCCGGCATCGAACTCGTTTTCGCGGCAGAGCAAGCCATCCGCCAGCACGGCATGCCGGGCGCGCGCTTCACGCTCATCACCGGCGGCCCCGAGGTGGCCGAGAGCTACCGCCCGGGTGTGCAACGCAAGGTGCTGCGCCAGTTGAAACGCCGCGGCATCACGGTGCTGCGCGAGGCCTGCGTGGGCATTGGTGCGGGTGAGGTGCTGCTGGGCAACGGCGCGCGCCTGGCCTGCGACGTGCCGCTGCTGGCCATCGGCACCCACGCGCCGCCCTGGCTGCAGGGCAGCGGCCTGGCGCTGTCGGAATCCGGGCACGTGCTGGTCAACGCGTTTCAGCAGAGCACCAGCCACCCGCAGGTGTTTGCCGCGGGCGACGTGGCCACGCGCGCCGATGTGCCGCACGCACGCAGCGGCGTGTACGCCGTGCGCGCAGGCCCGCCGCTGGCGCACAACCTGCTGGCGTTTCACCAGCGCAAACCCTTGAAGCCCCACCAGCCGCCCACCAACACGCTGAACCTGCTCTCGTGCGGGACCGGCCACGCCATTGCGAGCTACGGGCCGCTGAGCCTGGAAGGCGCCTGGGCCTGGCGCTGGAAGGACCGCATCGACCGCGGCTTCATCGAGCGATACCGGGTCGGTCCCCGCCCCGCTGCTCAGGCCTCGGGCGAATCGGTGTCCTGACGGCCGCTCTCCAGTTCAGCGCGCGCCGCGCTGGCCAGCGACTGGTAACGCCGCCGGAATTCGTCGAGGCTGTCCTGCTCCAGCTCTTCGAGGTCGAGCAAGGCGTTGTGGGCGCCTTTGGTGGCGCGGATCAGTTCGTCGATCTTGATCTGCAGCGCCTCGGAATCGCGGTTCTGCGTGTTCTGGATCAGGAACACCATGAGGAAGGTGATGATGGTGGTGCCGGTGTTGATCACGAGCTGCCAGGTGTCGCTGAAGCCGAACAGCGGCCCGGTGATGAGCCAGACCACAATGACCGCCGCAGCCAGCACAAAGGTCTTCGGCCGACCACTCAACCGGGCAATCTGGTTGGCAAACTTTGAGTATCCGATTCGGCTGGCCATGCGCGTTCTCCTGAAAACCGTGCTGGACCCATGCTACGCGCAGGGCCACACAGTCAGCCAGCCGGGCCGTCAACAGCCGAGCTGCTCGGCCAGGTGTACCAGGCTGCGCGCGTGAAAGGTGTTGGCCGCATCGGGCGACACGTCCTTGATGTGCTGCGCACCGAACTCCAGCGGGCGCTCGATGTAGGCGGTGCGCAAACCGCAGGCCCGCGCCGCGGCCAGGTCGTCCTGGTGGGCGGCCACCAGCATCACGTCGCCGGGTGCCACGTCAAACACGCGCGCCACGCCCAGGTAGGTGGCCGGGTCGGGTTTGTAGGCGCGGAACACCTCGGCCGAGAGCACGCAGTCCCAGGGCAATCCCGCGCGTTTGGCCATGTTCGTGAGGAGACCGATGTTGCCGTTGGACAGGCTGCAGATGGTGTGGCGACTCTTCAGCCTTGTGAGCCCGGCCACCGTGTCGGGCCAGGGGTCGAGCCGGTGCCAGACCTTGTTGAGGTGCTGCTTCTGCGCCTCGGTGAGCGCGTTCAGGCCGAACTTGGGCAACAGCCCGTCCAGAATCAGCCGGTGCAGATCGTCGATCAGCGTCCAGCCCAGTTCGCCCGAGCGCACGCGCTGCATGGCGGGCTGATATCCCGAGCGCCAGGCGAGCGCAAAGGCATCGGCGTCCACCTGCGGGTGGAGCGCGGCCACCTCGCGGGTGATGCTGCCGTGCCAGTCGACCACGGTGCCGAAGATGTCGAAGGCGAGGATGGGGGCGTGGGTCATGTGGATTCAGCGCTGTTTGAGCGCGGTGACTTCGATCTCGATCTTCATGCGCGGATCGAGCAGACCCGCGGTGATCATCATGGCCGCCGGGCGCGCGGTGCCCAGGTGTTGGCGCAGCACCGGCCAGCAGGCTTCAAAGTCGGCGCCGTCGGGCAGCACGTAGTTCACGCGCACCACGTCGTCCAGGCTGGCACCCGCCTGTTTGAGCGCGGCGGCGATGTTCTGCAGGCACTGCTCGGCCTGCTCCACCACGCTGTCCGAGATGGTCATGGTGGTGTAGTCGAAGCCGGTGGTGCCCGAGACAAACACCCAGTCGCCCGCGACCACGGCGCGCGAGTAGCCGATCTGCCGCTCGAACGGCGAGCCGGAGCTGATGCGCCTGCGCTCCATGGCTCAGATCACTTCCAGGCGCACGCCTTCGGCGGCGGGCGCCACGATTTCGCCGATGTCGGCGGCGCCGGCAAAGCCGTGTTTTTCGAAGATCGCCAGCACCGCGTCCACCGCATCGGGCGCGCAGGCCACCAGCAGGCCGCCGCTGGTTTGCGGGTCGGACAGCAGGGCCTGGTCCACCGGCTGCAGGGTGCTGGCCAGGCGAACTTCATGGCCGTAGGCCGCCCAGTTGCGGCCCGACGCACCGGTGACCATGCCGGCGGCGGCGAGTTCGCGCACGCCGCCGATCAGCGGCACACGCGCCATGTCGATGCGCACCGTGGTGTTGGCGCCGCGCGCCATCTCCATCACGTGGCCGGCGAGACCAAAGCCGGTGATGTCGGTCAGCGCGTGCACACCGTCCAGCGCCGCGAGATCGGGGCCGGGCGTGTTGAGCTTGGTGGTGTTCTCGATCATCTGCGCGTAACCCTCGGTGCTCAGCGCGTCTTTCTTCAGCGCGGCCGAGAGCACACCCACGCCGATCGGCTTGCCCAGGATCAGGCGGTCGCCCACCTTCGCATCGGCATTGCGCTTCACGCGCTTGGGGTGCACCAGGCCCAGGGCCACCAGACCGTAGATGGGCTCGACCGAGTCGATGGTGTGGCCACCCGCGATGGGGATGCCGGCCGCGCGGCAAACGTCCTGTCCGCCTTCCAGGATCTTGCCGATGGTCTCCGTGGACAACACACCGATGGGCATGCCGACCAGCGCCAGCGCCATGATGGGTGTGCCGCCCATCGCGTACACGTCGCTGATGGCGTTGGTGGCGGCGATGCGACCGAAGTCGTACGGATCGTCCACGATGGGCATGAAGAAGTCGGTGGTGGCGATCAGTGCCTGCTCGTCGTTGAGCTGGTACACGGCGGCGTCGTCGGCGGTCTCGATGCCGACCAGCAGTTCCTTCGGCATGGGCATGGCCGCCGTGCCTTTCAGGATCTCGCTGAGCACGCCGGGCGCGATCTTGCAGCCGCAGCCGCCGCCGTGGGAGAGGCTGGTGAGGCGGGGCTGGGTGGCGGCGGTGGGGGTGGGTGCGTTCATGGGTGTCTCCAGGGGAAATGAATTCGGTGGCGCGCGTTCAGCGCAGCTCGTGCAACACGGCCAGCAAGTTGGCCTGCTCGGTGCGTGGATCGAACAACGGCACGCGAAGCTCACATTGTGCGTGCAGGGCGTCCAGCCTGCCACCGGCCTCGCCCAAGCCCGCACGGCAGTCGCGCAGGGCCTGGACCAGCGCGGGCGCATCTCCGGGCGCAAAGTAGCCGCCGTAGTCGGTGCCCAACATGCCCACATTGCCGTCGATGCGGGAAGCCAGCACCGGCGTGCCGCACAGCACCGCCTCCAGCAGCACATGGGCACCGCCTTCCATGCGGCTGGTGTGCACCAGCACATGCGCTCGCTGGATGCGCGCGCGTGTCGCAGCGTGTGGCAACCCACCGAGCCAGCGGTAGTGCGGGCAGTCCCGCGCGGTGGCCTGCGCAGCCTCGCCCAGCGTGGGGTCGAGCGCGGCGCCGATGTGGTCGATGTGGATGCCCTCGTCGGGGCTCAGCAGGCGGGCTGCTTCAAACAGGGTCTGCGGCCATTTTTCGTCGCGCAGGTGGCCCACCATCACCGCGCGCAGGTGGGTGGTGGTCTTGGCCAGCGTCTGGCGCCGCGTGCCCGACTGGAACACCACGCGGCATTTGCCGCGCAGCGCCTCGGGCAACGCCAGCGGGCCTTGCGCCTGCAACGCGACGAGGCGGTGCGCGAGCGCCAGCGAGCGTTGGGCATCGGCATCGGTTCCGATGTCGCGGTAAAGGTCGGTGCCGGTGAGTGCCAGCACCAGCGGGCGCTCCGGATGCGCTTTCGCCCAGGCGGCCACCGAAGGGGCCGAGCGGCGGGCGTGCAGGGCCAGCAACACATCACCCTCATCGCCCTGCGCCCATGCTTTTGCCACCCTCACCCGATAATGACCCGAGAGCATTCGCGTCCAGCGGCGGGCGGTTTGCCAGTTGCCGTTGTTGGCATCGGCCAGGGCCGGCGTGACGATACAGAGCGAAGGTTTTTTCATGGGTTTGAGCAGGTCAGCGATTGTGGGCGATGCGCCCTCGGGCGGGTGGTCCGCGGCCGACATGGCCCGCCATGCCGACCGGGCAACGCTGGTCAGCGCGCTGGTGGACGCACGCGAGCGCACGCTGCGGCAGTTTGCGGCCTTCGAGCACGCCCTCGGCCCCAGCCTGCGCGTGCCCTGCGCGCCCGAGCTCAACCTGCCGCTGTGGGAGCTCGGTCACATCGGCTGGTTCGCCGACTGGTGGATCGCACGCAACCCGCAGCTCGGTCGGGGCCTGCAGGCGGACCCGCTGGTAGCCCGAAGCCCCGCCCGCCAGGTGGCGCGCGGCGTGGACGCCGAGGCCCTGTACGACTCCAGCGCGATCGCGCACGACCACCGCTGGCAGCTCGACCTCCCCGACGCCGAGACCACCCGCGCCGACCTGTCGGCCAGCCTCGCCCAGACGCTGGCGTTGCTGTGGGAGGCGCCCGATGACGACACCGGCCTGTACTTTTTCCGCCTCGCCCTGTTTCACGAAGACATGCACGCGGAGGCGGCGGTTTACATGGCGCAGGCGTTGGGCATCGACGTGGGCCATCCCTCGCCGCCCGTTCGGGCTGAGCCTGTCGAAGTCCGCACGGTCCACGTGCCGGCCAACCGCTGGACCCTGGGCTGGAGCGGCCCCGGCTTCGCTTTCGACAACGAACTCGGCGCCCACCCCATTGACGTGAACGCCTTCGAGATCGACGCCGGCCCCGTGACCTGGGCGCGCTACCTGCCGATGGTGGACGCTGGTCTGGCCAGCGTTCCTCGTTACCTGCGGCGCACACCCCGGGGCTGGGAAACGCAGCGCTTCGGCACCTGGCACGCGCTGGACCTGCAGGCCCCGGCCTGCCACCTGAGTGCCACCGAAGCGCAAGCCTGGTGCCGCTGGACCGGGCGGCGCCTGCCCACCGAAGCCGAATGGGAAGTGGCGGCCCAAACCGCGCCGGGCTTTGCCTGGGGCGAGGTCTGGGAATGGACCGCGAGCGCCTTCGCGCCCTTCCCCGGCTTTGCACCCCACCCCTACCGTGACTACTCGCAGCCGTGGTTCGATGGCCGCCCGGTGCTCAAGGGCGCCAGCAGCGCCACCCACCCACGCATGCGCCATCCCCAATACCGCAACTACTTTCCCGCCGAGCGCACCGACATCCTGGCCGGCTTTCGCAGCGTGCGCCCCTGATCACCGACCCTTGCGGTAAGCGTCGGGCGTGGTGCCGGTCCGGCGGCGAAACATGCCGATGAAGGCCGAGGTGGAGGCGTAGCCCAGGTCTTGTGCGATGTGCTCCACCTTCCCGCCGGCTTCCAGCAGGGCCATGGCTTTCACCGTGCGCAAGCGCTGGCGCCATTCGGCCAGCGTCATGCCCAGCTGGCTCTGGCAGCGGCGCATGAGCGTGCGCTCGGTGGTGTGGACCAACGCCGCCCAATCGGCCACCGAACGCGCATCGCCCGGCGCCGCCTCCAACGCCTGCAACACCGGCGCGAGCAGCGGGTCGTTGGACGTGGGCAGGTAACTGCCGCTCACCGGCGCGGTCTCCAACTGGTCCAGCACCACCTGCAGCAGCCGCTCGCGCGGCGCGCCGTGTGCTTGCGAGGACGGCGTCTGGCGCAGGTGCTCCAGCAGACCGTGCAGCAAGGGGCTCACGGTGAGCGCACACACCTGCTGCGGCATGCGCGTCGCACGCTCGGGCACCACGTACACCGAACAGAACGAAGCCTCCTGGCGGTTCATGCCGGTGTGGTCCACGTCGGGGGGGAGCCACAGGCCGTACTGCGGCGGGATCAGGTAATGCTCGGTGGCGAGCTGCACCTCCATCACGCCGCTGAAGGCGTAGACAAACTCGCCCCAGTGGTGGCGGTGGTGCGGGTAGGCCGCGTCGGCCGGCATCTGCGCTGCGCGGAACACGATGTCGCCCGGCAGCGCGTCGGTGAACGGCGCGGTCTGCAGGTGTTTGGCGGGCGGGCGGGCGGGGGAGCGCGGCATGTTGACGGTCTGGAAAAGGGATTTGTCCGATTCTCGTTATCTGCCGCAGATCGGTCAAAGGACAATCACCCACCCGAACCCCCAACGAACGCCTTTGTGGACACCCGCCAATCTCTCGACGCCCGCGCCATTGGCCTCATGGTCGTGCTCTGCCTCACCTGGAGCCTGCAGCAGATCGCGCTGAAGGCGACCGCAGCCGACTTCTCGCCCGTCCTGCAAATCGCGGTGCGATCGGGCATCGCCGCTGCGCTGGTGGGCCTGCTCATGTGGCGCCGGGGCGAAGGCTCGCTGCTGGCCGACGGCGCCTGGAAACCCGGCGCGGTGGCCGGTGCCCTGTTCGGGCTTGAATTCCTGCTGGTGGGCGAAGGCCTGGGCCACACCTCGGCGGCGCACATGGTGGTGTTTCTCTACACCGCGCCGATCTTCGCGGCGCTGGGGCTGCAGTGGAAGCTGCCGTCCGAGCGGCTGGCACCGGCGCAGTGGCTGGGCATCCTGCTGGCCTTCACCGGCATCGCCATTGCCTTCCTGCTGCGCGACACGCAGGGCAACCAGGACTGGAGCCGCATGCTCTGGGGCGACCTGCTGGGATTGCTGGGGGGCGCGGCCTGGGGCGCCACCACCGTGGTCATCCGCACCACGCGGCTGAGCCGCCTGCCGGCCACGCAAACCCTGCTCTACCAGCTGCTCGGGGCCTTCGCGCTGCTGCTGCCGGCCGCCTTCCTCCTGGGTCAGACCACTTTCAACCCCACCCCGGTGGTGTGGGCAAGTCTGGCGTTCCAGTCGGTGGTGGTGGCCTTCGTCAGTTTTCTGGTCTGGTTCTGGCTGATGCGACGCTACCTGGCCTCACGGCTGGGCGTGATGTCGTTTCTCACGCCCTTGTTCGGTGTGGTGCTGGGCGCCTGGCTATTGGGTGAGCGCATTGAAGCCAGCTTCCTCACCGGCGCCCTGCTGGTGCTCGCCGGCGTGGTGATGGTGAGCGGTCATGAGCTCTTCGCGCAGTGGTGGCGCAACCTCAGGCCGGCGCCCAGAACACGCTGAACCAGCCCTGGGCGTCGCTCCAGTGGCGCGCCTCGCCGAAGCCGGCGTTGCGCAACAGCGCTTCAAAGTGGTCGGGCTGCCACTTGTAAGAGCTCTCGGTGTGCAGCCGTTCGCCCGCGGCAAACACACGCTGCCCACCGGGCCAGCACACGGTCTGCTGCGCACTCGCTTCCAGGTGCATCTCGATGCGCGAAGCCTCTTCGTTGAACAGCCCCACGTGGCGCCACGCAGCCGGCGCAAAGTCGGCCCCCAGCACGCGGTTCACGTTGAGCAGCAGGTTGCGGTTGAAGGCCGCGGTGACGCCCAGCGCGTCGTCGTAAGCCGGCTCCAGCAAGGCGCGGGGTTTGACGCGGTCCACACCGATCAACAAGCCCCCGCCCGCGCCACCCGAGCGGCACACCGCGTGCGCTTGCCTGAGCAGGGCCAGTGCCTCGACCGGGTCGAAGTTGCCGATGCTGGAGCCCGGGTAGAACACCACGCGCGGCGCCTGCGCGGCCGGGCCGTCGGCCAGCCAGTCGGCCACCTCGGCGCCGAGCGCAAAGCGGCTTGAAAAATCCATGCCCACGCCCAGCATCGCCAGCGCCGGGTGTTGCTGCTGCAGCTGCTGCAAGGTGTCGCGCAAATAGTCCACCGAAATGTCGATCGCCACGTAAGCGGCCGGCCGCAGCACCGGGAACAGCCGGGCCGCCTTCACACAGCTGCCCGCGCCCAGGTCGAGCAGGATGGATCCGCCGGGCACCACCTGCGCCATGTCGGCACCGTGCTGCTGGAAGATCGCCGCCTCGGTGCGCGTCGGGTAGTACTCGGGCAGCTCGGTGATGGCGTCGAACAGGCGCGAACCCAGCGCGTCGTACAGGAACTTCGGCGAGATGTGAGCCGGCGTGGCCTGCAAACCAGCCACGAGTTCGGCGCGTAAGGCGGCCCGGTCTTCGTGGTGGAGCTGGATGAAGGGCGGAGCTGTGGTCTGAAGGGTCATGGGCGCTTTCGGGAAGGGTCTTTATAGCGGAGGCGTCTTTCAACGTCGGTGCGCTGACCCGCTTTTCTACAGGGTCTTGCAAAGCTGACGGTCACTCGCCCGGCGCGGCGCGCGTCTGGAGCGGGTCGGGTCTAATACGCGCTCCCCAATCCCCCTTGACCGGATTCACCATGTTCACAAACACCCCCCGCACCCTGCGCGCACTGTTCACCTGCGCCGTGCTCAGCCTCACCGCCGCCGCCCACGCGCAAACCGTGTTCCGCGTCACCACCATCCCCGAAGAAGCCGCCACCGAGCAGATCCGCAAGTTCACGCCGCTGGCCACCTACCTCGAAAAAGAACTCGGCGTCAAAGTCGAATTCACCCCGGTGAGCGACTACCCCGCCGCCGTGGAAGCGCTGGTCAACAAGAAAGTCGACCTCGTCTGGTTCGGCGGCTTCACCTTTGTGCAGGCCAACATCCGCTCGGGTGGCAAGGTCGTGCCGCTGGCCCAGCGCGAAGAGGACACCAAGTTCCAGTCGGTCTTCATCGCCAAGACCGACTCGGGCATCAAGACCCTGGCCGACATGAAGGGCAAGCAGGTCTCGTTTGGTTCGCAGAGCAGCACCTCGGGCCACCTGATGCCGCGCAGCTTCCTGCTGGCGGCCAACATCGAGCCTGAGAAAGACTTCCGCCGCATCGCCTACAGCGGCGCGCACGACGCGACCATCGCCTCGGTGGTCAGCGGCAAGGTCGACGCGGCCGCGCTGGACATCACGGTCTGGAAAAAATTCGTGGCCGAGAACAAGGTCGACACCAAGGCGGTCGACGTGTTCTTCACCACGCCGGGTTACTTCAACTACAACTGGTCGGTGCACGCCGACACGCCGGTGGCGATGCAGCAGAAGATCAAGGCCGCGCTGATCGGCCTGTCGCCGGCCAACCCCGAGCACGCCGAGATCTTGAAGCTCAACCGCGCCACGCGTTACATCGAAACCAAGCCCGAAAACTACAAGGGCCTGGAAGCCGCTGCGCGCAGCGCCGGCCTGCTCTGATTCAGCAGGCGGTCGGTTGAACATCACCCTGCAAGGCGTCTCGGCACGCCACCCGGCCGCGCGCTCCGGCCATGCGCCCGCGCTGCGCTCGCTCGATCTGCAAATCGCCTCGGGCGAGCAGGTCGCGGTGATCGGGCCGTCGGGCGCAGGCAAGACCACGCTGCTGCAGGTCATGGCCTGCGCGCTGCCGCCCACCGAAGGCCGCTTCACGCTCGACGGTCGCGAGCCCTGGGCGCTGCCTCGATCTGCGCTGCAGCGTCAACGGGGCCAGTTGTTTCTGGCGCCGCAGGTCCCGCCGCTGCCGCCGCGCCAGCGCGTGGTCACCTCGGTGCTCGCCGCGCGCCTGCCGGCCATGGGTTTGCTGGCCAGCTTGCGATCGCTGTTCTATCCCAACGACATCCCGGCCGCCTTCGACGCACTGGACCACTTTGACCTCGCCGACAAGCTCTTTGAACGGGTCGATCGGCTATCGGGGGGTGAGCGCCAGCGCGTGGGCCTGGCGCGTGCGCTGCTCGCCCCGGCCCGGCTCTGGCTGATCGACGAGCCTTTGTCCGCGCTGGACCCCACCCGCTCCAAACAAGCCGTGTCCGCGCTGCAGGACGGCGCGCGCGAGCGCGGCGTGACGCTGGTGGCCACGCTGCACCAGGTGGACGTGGCGCTGGCCCACTTCCCGCGCATCGTCGGTTTGCGAGACGGGCAGCTGGCCTTTGACCTGCCCGCCGCCGAGGTGACGCAGGAGCGCCTGGCGCGCCTGTACGACCAGTTTGAACACGAGCTGCGTGGTGAGGTGCCGGTGGTGGTGGCCGAGCCGCAGGCCACACCGCAACCCGCGGTGATGCACTGCCGCTGAGCATGAGCGCAGCGATGCATGCCTGGCGCAGCGCCCCCGCGCGAGACCCCGCGTGGGCATCCCGCGTGTTCTGGCTCGGCTTGGGCGCGGTGCTGCTGTGGCCGCTCATGGTGGCCACCGAGTTCAAGCCCTGGATCTTTCTGGAGCCCGACAACCTCAAGGTCACCCGCCAGTTTCTGGCCACCTTCTGGCCGCTGGTGGTCAACGCCGAGTTCATGGGCATGGTGGCGCGTGAGACCTGGCGCACCGTGGCCATGGCGACCGCCGGCGTCACGCTGGCGTTGATCGTGGCCATCCCGCTCACGCTGCTGTCGGTGCGCCTGCTGTCGGTCTCGGCCCTGTCGGGCCGCATGGCGCGCGGGCCGTTCTGGCTGCGCCAGCTGGTGCGCTGGTTGCTCATCGTGCTGCGAAGCATCCCCGAGCTGGTCTGGGCATTGGTGTTCGTGCGGGTGGTCGGCCTGGGCGCCACGGCCGGCGTGCTGGCGATCGCGCTCACCTACGGCGGCATGCTGGGCAAGGTGTACGGCGAGATCCTGGAAAGCGGTGAATCGCACGCCACCGAAACGCTTCTGCGCAACGGCAGTGGCCGCCTGCAGGCCTTCTTTTACGGCCTGCTGCCGACCAACGCGGCCGAGCTAACCAGCTACACCGTGTACCGCTGGGAATGCGCGATCCGCTCCTCGGTGGTGCTCGGCTTCGTGGGCGCGGGCGGCCTCGGCCAGCAGCTCGACAACTCCATGAAGATGTTCAACGGCGGCGAGGTGGCCACCATGCTGCTGGTGTTTGTGCTCTTGGTGGCGCTGGCGGACCGGGTGAGTTCGTGGCTGCGAAAGTCGCTCGGATGAAACCCACCGCCGCCAACCCACCCTACAAGCTGCCCCCGCGCCTGTTCGACGCGCGCTGCAAGGCCTGCTGGTTCACCGCCGGCCTCGTGGTGCTGGTGGTCGCGAGCTTCGCCTCGCTCGACCTGCAGTGGGGCCAGTTCCTCTCGCTGGAGGCGGCGCGCAGCATGGGCCGCTTCGTGGCGGAATTTTTCCCGCCCGACCTCTCGCCGGTGTTCGTGAAGAAGGTCGCCGTCGGCGCCTGGGAAACCCTGGCCATGTCGGCGCTGGGCACGGCACTGGCCGCGGCGGCCGGCCTGGCGCTGGCCCTGCCGGCGAGCCGCCTGCACGAGGCCGACGCGGCCTGGGCCCGCGTGCCCACCCGCTGGGTGCTCAACGCGCTGCGCAGCATACCCGAGCTGGTGTGGGCCGCGCTGCTGCTCATCTCGGCCGGCCTGGGTCCATTCGCCGGCACGCTGGCGCTGGCCTTTCACACCACCGGTGTGCTGGGCCGCCTGTTCGCCGAAGCGATTGAAAACGCACCACCCGGCCCGGGCGACGCGCTGCGCGTGCAGGGTGTGGGCAATGTCCGCGTGTTCCTCTACGCCACGCTGCCCCAGGTGCTGCCGCAGCTCATGAGCTACACGCTGTACCGCTGGGAAAACAACATCCGCGCCGCCGCCGTGCTGGGCGTGGTGGGCGCCGGTGGCCTGGGCCAGCTGCTGGCCTTCCACATGGGCCTGTTCCAGATGAACAAGACCGCCACCATCCTCGGCGCCATGCTGCTCATGGTGGCGGTGGTGGACGCGGCCAGCCACGCCGCGCGGCGGTTGCTGACACGGTAGTAATCACACCCGACGCGGCCGTTTGCCGCGCCGGCTCTGCGCCTCCAACTGCTCTGCCACTGCGGCCAGTTGCTCAGGGCGCTCAGCCAGCTCGGCAGCCCTGACAAAGGCGGGCTGGAACCGCGCCACGTTCTCGCCCGGCACACCCTGCTCCCGCAGGCGTTGCTGCCAGTGGCCCGCCACGTGATAGTCGGCATCACCGAGCCAGGCCACGGCGTCGGGCAATTCAACACCGAAGTAAGAACAGACCGACAGCAGGTTGGGAGCCGAGCAGTCCTGCGAACCATCGGGCAACACGCTGAGCGCCAACGAGCCCACGAAACTGGGCAACGGTGTGATGTCGAAGGCGGGCGACAAGCGCCAGCCCTGGCCCGTGTGCAGCAGGCCGTGGTTGCGAGGGTGGTCGTCCCGGTTGCCCACCAAGGCGTTGTAGGCCATGCGACGCCACAGCTCGGTGAGGTCTTGTCGGCAATGCTGCTCGTCCGTGATCCAGCGCCGCATGCGGTCGGCCAGCACCAGGTAAGAGCGGCGGGCGTCGCCCGGCAAGGCACGGGCGTCCAGATCCAGCACCGTGCGGGCACTGGCATACAGGTGGCGCTGCGGCCGCCGGGGATCGCCGGCGCGATCAAAGCGTTCGATCAGAAAAACCTCGTGGCTGTCGTGACGGATGAAGCGGACCCTGGGCACCCGCAGCCCCAGCTCGGCCGCCATCTGCATCACCACAAATTCGCGCGCTGGAAGGTTGGGCGCGTCGCCCCGGTCTTGCAGCTTGGCCAGCCACAAGGAGCCATCGTCTTCGATCGTGGCCTTGGGGCGTTCACCGCCGGCACTGGTGCCGTCGTCCTCGTTCATGCGGCGTATGGCCCGGCTCGACGGCGTGTCCTCATCCAGCAATTGCACCTGCTCAATCAACTCGTGCAGGGTGTGCGGCGTCCAGCGGAGCTTGGCCTCGATGTCGCTGCACACCTCGATGGCGCCCACGCCATCGGGTGGGCCCAGCGCAAGCAACTCCAGCGGACCCAGTTCGCGGGTGTGCCGGGCCTGCAGCCGGTCACGGCCATAACCATCTGGCACGGCGTCCTCGATCACGCCGGGCAGCGCATGTTCGCCCAACAGCTTGATGGCCGCTGAGCCACGGCCCAGGCGCAGGTGCATCGGGTCCAGCGGGCGCACGCCTTGGGCCGATTTGTAGTGACCCTCGTAAACGAACCGGCCTGCGCCCGCGTTCAGGTCGATGTGCGCGGCCAGCACGGGCTCGTTCGACCCGGGCAGCCAGGTCCACACCGGCGTGGTCATCGCGGTCTCCGCAATTGGTTCGTGGCGAACACCGTCAATGCGGGGTCGCGCTGCGGCGCCAGCAGCTCGTCGAACTCGGCCAGCAGACCCATGGCATCCAGCGCGCGGGCCAGCGTGCCCAGGGCCACCCCGGGATGGCCTTTTTCCAGCGCCACGATGGAGCTGGCACCCACGCCCGCGAGGTGCGCGAGGTCGCGTTGCGTGAGTCCCCGAGCGCGGCGCGCGAGCGCCACGCGCTCCCCCAGGTCTTGCAGGGAGCGGCTCGGGAGAACGGGAAATGGCGTTGCGCTCATTGCTGAAATTTCAATCCAAAACTTAGATATTGGACTGATTTTCCAGCATTGCTGTGTTTTGTCCAGCCAAAACGGCCGATGACGCTGATGCGCTACAGACTGCGCGCCAACCGCAACCCGCTGAACTGCCAGCGCACATCGGTCGGGAAAAAGTTGCGGTAGCTCGCGCGCAGGTGCGACGCCGGAGTGGCGCAGGACCCGCCGCGCAGCACGGTCTGGTTGACCATGAACTTGCCGTTGTATTCGCCCACGGCGCCCTCGGTGGGCTGGTAGCCCGGGTAGGCGCTGTAGCTGCTCGCCGTCCATTCCCAGACATCGCCAAACATCTGCAGCAGATCCGTGCCGGCCGCGCGCGCGGGCATGGGGTGCAGGGCGCCGGCGTCCTGCAGGTTGCCCTGCACCGGCAGGCCGGCCGCCGCGGCTTCCCACTCGGCCTCGGTGGGCAGTCGGGCGCCGGCCTGGTCGGTGTGGGTGGCCGAGGTCCAGCGGGCGAACGCGTCGGCCTCGAAGTAGCTCACGTGCACCACCGGCGTGTGCGGATCCAGCGGCACATCGCCGTGCAGGGTGAACACGGTGGGCAGGGCGTGGGTGTCTTGGTGGAGCGTCCAGTACAGCGGCGCGCGGATGCCTTGCGTGCGCACCCAGTCCCAGCCAGCCGCGAGCCACCAGCGCGGGTCGGTGTAGCCGCCGTCGCGCACGAATTCCAGCCACTCGCCGTGCGTCACCAGGCGGTTCATGAGCGCGTGCGGCTCCAGCCACTGCCGGTGGCGCGGGGATTCGTTGTCGAACGCAAAACCCTCACCGGCGTGGCCGATCTCGACCAAACCCCCTTCACGCTCGATCCACTGCGCGGGCACCGGCGACACCGAGACCAGCGGCCAGGCACGTTGGTACACCGGGCGCAGCGGGTTGATGGCGAGCAGGTGCTTGATGTCGGTGAGCAGCAGCTCCTGGTGCTGCTGCTCGTGGTGCAGGCCCATCGCGATCAGGCTCAGTGCGTCGACACTGTCGGTGTGCGCGATCAGGTGCGCGATGCGTTCGTCCACCTGCTCGCGCCAGCGCCACACCTCGGCCAGGTCGGGCCGGGTGACCAGCCCGCGCTGCGCCCGGGGAAACTGCTCGCCCACGCCGTTGTAGTAGCTGTTGTAGAGCACGCGGAACGCGGGGTTGAAGGGCTTGAAACCGGGCTCATGGGGCTCCAGCACGAAGGTCTCGAAAAACCAGGTGACGTGGGCCAGGTGCCACTTGGTCGGGCTGGCGTCGGCCATGGACTGGGCCTGGCAGTCCTCGGGCGAGAGCGGTGCGGCCAGCGAGCGCGTTTGTCCCCGCACCGCCTGGTAGCGCCGCGCGAGTTCCGTGCGATCCGCACCGGAACGGTTGCCTGCGGCGGGCTGGGGGGAGTCGTGTCGCATGGAGGCCTTTCAGCGCGCGGGCAGCAGGCGCAACAGCTGACCATCGCGGTCGTCGGTCAGCAGGTAGATGAACCCATCGGGGCCTTCGCGCACGTCGCGCACGCGCTGGTTGAGCTTGGGCAGCAGTTTTTCTTCGCGCACCACACGGCCACCTTCGATGACCAGACGCGAAAGGTAACGGAACTTGAGCGATCCGGCCAGCAGGCTGCCCTTCCAGGCTGGCCCGTAACGGTCGCTGGTGACAAACGCCAGGCCCGACGGTGCGATCGACGGGGTCCACTGGTGCAGCGGCTGCTCCAGCCCCGCCTTGCTGGTGATGCCGTCGCCGATGGCGCCGCCACCGTAGTTTTCGCCGTGCGTGATCACCGGCCAGCCGTAGTTTTTACCCGCCTCGGGACGGTTGATTTCGTCACCGCCTTGTGGCCCGTGCTCGGAAGTCCACAGCCGGCCATCGGGCCCGAGCGCCGCACCCTGCAGGTTGCGGTGGCCGACGCTCCAGATTTCGGGCAGCGCGCCCAGGCGACCGACATGGGGGTTGTCCACGTGGGCGCCACCGGTGGCGCGCACGCGCACCACCTTGCCGTGGTGGTTGTCCAGCGTCTGGGCGTCGTTCATGCGGGAGTAACGGTCACCCAGGGTCAGAAACAGGCTGCCATCACCCGCCTGGACGATGCGGCAGCCAAAGTGCGATCGGCTGCTGATCTTGGGGATCTGGCTGAAGATGACCTTCACGTCGTCGAGTCGGGTCGAGTCGCTGGAGAGCGTGGCCGACGCCAGGGCGGTGGAATTGCCGCTGCCGGTGGCCGCGGGCTCCGAAAAACAGAAGTACAGCGTGCGGTTGCGGTGGAAGTTTCGGTCGGTGATCACATCGAGCAGGCCGCCCTGCCCGCCCGCGTCCACCGCCGGCAAGCCCCCGAGCGGCGCACCGAGGCGGCCATCGGCGCCCACCACCCGCATGCGTCCGGGCCGTTCGGTCACCAGCATGCGGCCTTCGCCGATGAAGGCCACACCCCACGGGTTCTGCAGGCCGCTGGCCACCACCTCGGTGGTCTGGGCTTGCGCCAGCGTTGACGTGAGGCCGCCCACGGCCAGGGCGAATGAAAGGGCAATCGAGCGTGTCATCAAGGGCATCTCCGGTGTCGTTTCACAAAGTCGACCGGGTTGGTGCCCGTGGGCACCCGAGGGTTCCCCCACGCCGGTCAACCGAAGGGCCGAACGCCGAACAGAAAGGCGTGCGCCCACACCACGAACAGCACGTACAGGCCCAGGCCACCCACGACGGCGATGGCGTCGTTGGCCTTGCTGCCGGGCAGCGCCGGGGCCGGGCGCGTCAGGCCCGCTGCAGCGCGTTTTTTCACCGAGATGCGGTCTGCCACCGCCCACGCCAGGAAGCCACCGAAGAGCAACACATCGGCCAGCGTGCCGTTGGCCAGCAGGTGGGCCAGGGCCCAGAGCTTCACCGCCAACAGCATGGGGTGTTTGGCCGTGCGCTGGATGCGCCCGGGCAGGTAGGTCGCGAGCAACAGCACGAACACGGGCAGCATCAACAGCGCAGCGAGGTGCCGGAAGCCATTGGGCAAGGTGTAGAGCAACACCGGCGCCTCACGCGCCGCGCCATAGCCCACGACGATGAGCACAAAGCCGGCCAGCGAGACCAGTGAGTACAGGCCCTTCCAGGGCCCTTCACCCATCTGCTGGACCAGGCGGTTGCGCCCGTTGACCGACACGATGGACACCGAATGGATGCCCAGAAACAAGACCAGACCGAGGATCAACAACACCATGAGAGGGCTCCTGTGCACCCGGCCACCCGCCACCGGGCGGCCTGAGAACTGGGCTGACTCTAACGGGCTTTCATGCCCGAGCACGCCGGCCGGCCTTTGGGCGTGAGCAGCCTGCCCGCTGCAAAACCTGACAGAGTCCGCGCATGCCGCGCCTGCAACGCATCTCCGCCGTCCGCAACTGGACCGAGCGCCACGCCCACCGGCCACTCAAGCTGGCAGAAGACGATGACGGTCGCATCTGGCTGCGCCTGGACGATCTGCGCCAGTGGATGCCCGGACTGCCCCAGGACGCCGCCCTCGCGCAAAAGCACCCCGGGCAGGTGCGGCTGGCCGACGCTTCCACCCGCCCCTACCTGGAAGCCAGCGCGTTCGCCTGGCTCACCCGCAAAAGCACCAACGCGCCCACGCTCAAGCTGGTCGCGTGGCTGGAGCACAACGTGCTCGCTCCCGCCCGCCGGCGCCATGCCTGGGCCGACTACCAGGGCCACGACGGCATGGCGAAATACCGCGACGTGCTCCCCGCCAATGTCGAGAAGATCGTGCGCCACGTGGAGGGAGCGCCCTGGTGGAAGCTGGAGCTCGACCCGCGCTTCTGGGTCATCACGCAGGGGCACTGGCGCATGGCCAACACGCTGGTGGCCGGCTTCGCGCTGGGGCTGCTGGCGCTCGGCGTGGCGGGCTGGCTGGAGAGCAAGACCTGGGATGTGGAGAACAGTTACCTGTCCTGGCTCTGGACCGCCGTGGCCGTGACCCTGTGGGCGCTGGTGTGGAACGGCGCGTGGATCGTGGGGGCCGTGCGCACCAGCGCGCGCCGCGTGCACGAAGGCGTGGCGCCCTGGGTGGCGGTGGCGGGTCTGGTGGCCAACATGGTGGCCGCGCTGGTCATGGCCCTGGCCGTTGCCTCCAGCCTGGGCGCCCTGCTGCAGGGTTGGTGGTCGCACTACGGGCAAGGCCGCGGCGCGGTGACCATCACCCCGATGCGGTCCGAGAGCGGCGAGGTGACCCGTCTGGGTGTGACCGGCCACATGGGCGTGGGCAGCACCCGCGCGCTCATGCGGGCGCTGGCGCAGTACCCCGACGTGCGCGTGCTCGAGATCACCAGCACCGGCGGGCTGATGACCGAGGGCCACGGCATGGCGCGCGTGGCCTTGCAGCGCGCGCTCAACACGCAGGTCACACAAACGTGCGCCAGCGCCTGCACGCTGGTGTTTGTGGCGGGCGAGCGGCGCCTGCTCGCACCCGAAGCCCGCATGGGATTTCAACCCCGCCCGGGGCCGTTCGGGTGGTTGGGCCTGGACCGGTCGTCCACGGATCAGGTGGTGGCCGACTTTTACCGGGAGCGCGGCGTGCCCGAAGAATTCATCCAGAAAGCGCTCGGCGCACCCGGGTGGGATGTGTGGGAGCCCGGTCAGACCGGCCTGCTCGGTGCCGGCGTGGCCACGGGCCGCACCACCGCAGACGCACCCGGCGCGCCGGCCGGCAACTGACACGTCAAGGAATGGCGCCGTTTTTGTTGCACTCGGGCGGCTCACCGTAGCCGGCCGAACGCACGGTCCGCTCCTGCGTGATTTCGATCTGGAACCACAGGCAGAAGTTGTTCTCGTAGCGGTAGTTCCACACCGTGCCCCGGTCGCGCCCGAGCCGCCACACCTCGCTCGGACGACCCAGCGCCAGCGACACCGCGTCCTGCGTCATCCCCGGTGCGATCTGGTTGAAGCGGGCTTCGGTCAGCACCTGCTCGGAACGGGTGGCGCGTCCGTCGGCGTCGAGGTACACAAAATACGTGTGACGGCCATACGGACCGCGCGGGTATTCGAGCCGCGTGCCGCCCTCCACGGCCCGCTGCACGTCAGGCGGCCCCATGCGGGCCACGATGGCTTCCCGGGTGGCACCCGCCACATCCCTGGGCGGCCCGTAGCCGCTGCACGCCGACAACAACGTCACCCCGGCCAGACCCCACCATGACATGCGCATTGCTCGACTCCTGAGTTCAACAAACGGTGCCGTTGGACGGGGTTCGCGGGCACAAGTTCAAGAGCGGCTGTAGGCCAGCCCCGAAGCCACGCCGCCGAACAGGTCGCCCTCGACCATGGCCACGCCCGGAAACTCGGCCTGCAGGGCGCGCTGGAACGGCCGCAGCGCCGACGAGCCGCCGGTGAGGTAGATCGCGTCCAGGGTGCCGTCTGTGAGGCCGGCGCGCTGCACGCATTCGCGGGCGCAGGCCACCGTGCGCGCCAGCAGCACACCCAGGTGGTCGCGCATGGCGTCGGCGTGCATGTCGGCGGTGAGGCCGCGCTCCACCTCAGACAGGTCCACCTGGGTGGCACCGTCTTCGTTGGAGCATCGGATCTTGGCCTGCTCCACCTCGTGGGCGATGCGGTGTCCGTCACGGTGCTTGAGCACCTTCATCAGGCGCTCATGCAGCGTCACGTTGCTGTAATTCACGCGCAGCTGCTGCGCCTGGCTGAGCGCGCGCGGCTGGTAAAGCCACTGGATCAGGTGCCAGGTGGAGAGATCAAAGAACACGCGGCTGGGCACCTCGCGCTGCTGCGGCCCCAGGTGCTTGTAGCCCAGCAGGGGCATGACCTGCTCCAGGCTGAGCTTCTGGTCGAAGTCGGTGCCGCCGATGTGCACACCCGTGGTGGCCAACACGTCGCCCGCGCGGTCGGCCAGCTTCATGCGCTGCGGGCCCAGGCGCACCACGGTGAAGTCGGACGTGCCACCACCCAGGTCCACCACCAGCACCACGCGCTCAGCGTCCAGCCGACGCTCGTAGTCCAGCGCGGCGGCGATTGGCTCCAGCTGGAACGACACCTGGCGGAACCCCACGGCCTGCGCGGCCTGCCGCAGGGAGTCTTGCGCGAGCGCGTCGCGCTCCAGGTCGTCGTCCACAAAATGCACCGGCCGGCCCATCACCACCTGGGTGGGCGCCACGCCCAGCGTCTGCGCCGCGCGCTCGCGCAGCGCAGCCAGAAAGGTGGCCACGATCTCCTGGAAACTGATCTGCTGGTGGTTGACCACCGTGGTCTCCAACAGCAGCGGACTGCCCAGCAGACTCTTGAGCGACCGCATCAGACGGCCCTCGGTGCCCGCCAGATACTGCGCCACCGCGTCACGACCGAAATGCGTGGTGCTGTCCTCCGAGTTGTAGAACACCGCCGTGGGCATGGAGACCGCCGTGCCCTCCAGCGCAATCAGGCGCGCCGTGCCCCGCACATCGGCCCAGGCCATGGCCGAATTGGAAGTGCCGAAATCGATGCCGAGCGTGCCGTGGAGCGGAGGAGTCATGGGGAGCGGTGGGGAGATGGCCCCCGAGGTTCGAGCGGAAGCGCCGGCTCATGGGGAGCGCGGATTCTGCCACCGATGCGTGGGGGCCCCCCTGGGCCCCCTCTCCCGCCCAGCTGCGCTATGTGCGGCGGACGCTCGTTTTCTGCTGCCGCGGTGGTTGCCCGCCTGGACCCGGCACGTCCCTGGCGCGCTGTTGCGCGTCCAGTCCTGGCGTGGCGCGCATGTCGGTGTCCACCTGGCCCTGCTTCAGGTCTTGGTAGGCCTGCAGGATCTTCGGGTCCGGCTTGTCGTCGGTCATGTCCGTGTCCTGGTCGTTCTCGTGTGGCAACTTCAAGGGCGTCTTGCCATCCTCAGGAGGCGCCTCGAACGGTGTGTCGGGTTCAACGGGCTGGTGGGGCACCGCGGGTTGGCCCGGCTTGTTCATGCCAGGTTGCCGGTCGGCTGGGCGCCGCCGGCCAAACCCTGGTGCGAGCCGTGTTCACCCATGCCGATGGGTTTGCCCGCCACGGCGGACACGATGTTGCTGACCAGTCGGACCATCTTGCTGTTGGGCGCGTCCCAGTAGTCGGCCGAGTGCGGCACGAACTTCAGCAAGGCCAGCGTGGGCGAGTCCACGCCATCGGGAAACCAGGGGCGCGCAAAGGGCGACCACAAGCGTTCGATGCGACCTCGGTCGGTCACGATCTCGCCGTGCCCCGACAGCGACACATAGGTGCTGTCGTCGAGGTCGGTGAAAGCCAGGTTGGCCTGGGCCAGTCGCTCGACCTTGGAAGAACGCGTGTCCGTGAAGAACCAGATGGCGCCGCTGGCGTCCATTTCCAGCGCATACATGGGCCGGCTGGCGAGCGAACCGTCGGCCTCGACGGTGGTGAGCATCGAGGTGGCGATGTCTTCAATCAGCTCGGCGATGTGCTTGCGCTCGGGCGTGGTCTGCGTTTCGATGTTCATGGGTGGTCCTCGTCATCGTTGAATGAAGCAACCACGGTAAAAAGAAACGCGGGGTGGGTCTGTGCGCTGGCGAACGCGTCCTGGCATCAGCCCAGCGCACCTGGCGTTCATTCGCCGAGCAGGCGGGTGGCGATCTCGGTGGCGTCCAGCCGGTCGAAGCCCATGTTGTGGCGATGGGTCAGCGGCCCGCCGCCCGGGATCACCTGGCCGTGGGCGTCATGGCCAATGGCTTTGAACTTCCAGCGCCCGCCCACGAGCTTCAGGTTGCCGACCTGGCGACCCTGCACGTCCCGGACCGGGCAGGCGTCGCCCCGGACCGGGCCGATGGTCAGGCCCGGCATCAGAACAGCACGCGGGTGCGCAAGGTGCCGTTGACACCGGCCAGCCCGGACAAGGCAATGTCGGCGTGCTCGGCGTCGACATCGATGACCACGTAGCCCACGTCGTCGCGGGTCTGCAGGTACTGTGCGGCGATGTTGATGCCGTTGTCGGCAAAGACCCGGTTGATGGCCGACAGCACGCCCGGCACGTTGCGGTGCACGTGCAACAGACGGCGCTTGCCGGGGTGGGCAGGCAGAGCCACCTCGGGGAAGTTGACCGACGAGGTGGTGGTGCCGTTGTCGCTGTACCGGGCCAGTTTCTCCGCCACCTCGTGGCCGATGTTGGTTTGCGCCTCCAGCGTGGAGCCGCCGATGTGCGGTGTCAGGATCACGTTGTCCAGGCCGCGCAGCGGCGACTCGAAACGATCGGCGTTGCTCTGCGGCTCTTCTGGAAAAACGTCGATGGCGGCGCCGGCCAGGCGGTGTTCGCGCAGCGCCGCGGCCAGCGGCTCGATCTCGACCACGCGGCCGCGCGACGCGTTGATGAGCACCGCGCCGGGCTTCATCTGCGCGATCTCGCGCTCGCCGATCAGCCATTCGGTGCTGGCGTTCTCGGGCACGTGCAAGCTCACCACGTCGGCGGCGCCCAGCAGTTCGGGCAAGGTGGCCAGCTGGCGGGCGTTGCCCAGCGGCAGCTTGCTGAGCACGTCCACAAAGACCACCTGCATGCCCAGCGCTTCGGCCAGCACCGACAGCTGTGAACCGATGGCGCCGTAGCCGACGATGCCCAGCGTCTTGCCGCGGATCTCGTGGGCGTTGCGGGCCGTCTTGAGCCAGCCGCCGCGGTGCGCCACCGCGTTCTTTTCGGGCACACCGCGCAGCAGCAGGATGGCCTCGCCCAGCACCAGCTCGGCCACCGACCGGGTGTTGGAGAACGGTGCGTTGAACACCGCGATACCGCGCTGCCGCGCCGCCACCAGGTCGACCTGGTTGGTGCCGATGCAGAAGCAGCCGATGGCGATCAGCTTGGGCGCGTGGGCCAGCACCTCGGCAGTGAGCTGGGTGCGCGAGCGGATGCCGACGAAGTGCACCTCGGCGATCTTCCGGCGGAGTTCTTCGTCGGACGGCGAGCCTGCGAGACTTTCGATCTGGCTGTAGCCGGCGGCTTGCAGCGTGGCGACGGCCGAGGGGTCGATGCCTTCGAGCAGGAGGAAGCGGATCTTGCGCTTGTCGAACGAGGTCGTGGCGGCTGGCGGGCTGGAGTGAGGGGGGGTGGTGCTCATAGCCGACCAATGTAGTCGGATCCGGCGAGGGCCGCTGGTTTGTGGAGGCCCACACGCCGCGCCCTACCAGGGCGGCGCCGCGAACCGTTGGACCAGAAAGTCGAGCAAGGCGCGCACCGCGGGGGCGAGGTGTCTGCGCGAAAGGTAGAGCGCGTGGATGGACATGGCCGGCGGCTGCCAGTCGGGCAGCACCACCACGAGCGAGCCCTTGGCCAGGTGCGGGTTGGCCAGGTAGGTGGGTTGAAGGGCCAGGCCACCGCCGGCCAGCGCGGCTTGCAACAAGGCCGTGGCTTCGTTGGCGCTGAGCTGGCTGCGGACCTTGACATCGCAAACCTCGTCACCGCGCCTCAGGCTCCAGGTGCTCTTGCCGAAATTGGCAAAGCTCAGGCACCGGTGGTTCTCCAGCTCGCCCGGCGAGCTGGGTGTCCCGTGCTCGGCCAGATAGGCCGGGGAGGCCACGAGCACCGATGCACAGGGCGCCAGCACCCGCCCGATCAGGCTGGGATCGGGCTCGGCGCTGATGCGAATGGCCAGGTCGATGCGGGCTTCCACCAGATTGAGCGCACCTTCGCTGGCGTTGAGGTCGATCTTCAGCTGGGGATGCAGCTTCAGAAAATCGGCCAGCGCGGCCGCCAGCTCGGCGTAGGCGAACGACACGCTGCACGTGACCCGCAGCTGACCACGCAGCGCTGTGTCATGGCGGCTGGTTTCCTGCTCCACGTCATCCGCCAGGGCCAGCATCTGCTGGCTGCGGCGCAGACACGTCTCGCCCGCATCGGTGAGCGTGACGCTGCGCGTGGTGCGCTGCAAAAGGCGGGCCCCGAGCCACTGTTCCAGCGCCCCGACGTGGCGCGTCACCATGGCCCGCGACATCGCCAGTTGATCGGCGGTGGCGCTGAAGCTGCCGTTCTCGGCCACCGCCACGAACACGCGCATGGCGGTCAGACGGTCCATGATTTGATCGATTCCTGAAACATATATGGCCAAATTTTGCGGTTTATTTGTTCGATTCAGGAAACTACAGTGCGTTTCGGCACTGAAGAGTGTCAGCTTCCCAACACCTTTCAGGAGCCTTCCATGATCCGCAACACCCTCATCGCCGCCTCTCTGGCCATCGCTTTCACGGCCCACGCGGCGCAACCCCTGACCGTCCAGGTGTACAACGCCGCCGGCAACAGCTTCAACGTCAATTCCACCTTGGTCTATGGCAACAAAGAAGCCATGGTGATCGACGCCGGCTTCACCCGTGCGGACGCCCTGCGCATCGCCGCCAACGTGCTCGACAGCGGCAAACAACTCACCACCATCTACGTGAGCCAGGCCGACCCGGACTATCACTTCGGCGTCGAGACGCTCAAGGAGATCTTTCCGCAGGCCGAGGTGGTGACCACACCCGCCGTGCTCGAAAAACTGAGCGCCAAGATGTCGGGCAAGCTCGCCTTCTGGGGTCCCAAGATGGGCGCCAACGCGCCGCGCAAACCCGTGGTGCCACGCGCGCTGGACGGCAACAGCCTGACGCTGGAAGGGCAGGTCATCGAGATTCGCGGCACGCAAGGCCTGCTGGCCCACCGGCCCTATGCCTGGATCCCGTCGATCAAGGCGGTGGTGGGCAACATCGGCGTTTTTGGCAACATGCACGTGTGGACCGCGGACACACAAAGCGCTGCCGAACGCGCCGCCTGGGTGGCCCAGCTGGACGAGATGACCGCGCTCAGGCCCGACCTGGTGGTGCCCGGCCACATGAAGGCGGGCAGCTCGCTGGACGCCAGTGCCATCGGCTTCACGAGGGACTACCTGCAGACGTTCGAGAAGAACCTGGCCACCAGCAAGAACAGCGCAGAGCTGATCGACGCCATGAAAAAGGCCTATCCGCAGGTGACCGACGGTGCCTTGTCGCTGGACATCGGCGCCCGGGTCAACAAGGGCGAAATGAAGTGGTGAGTCCGGGGCGCAAGAAGCAGCAAGGCCCGGCCATGTTCACGGCGCAGCGCCGGGCCGGTCAGGCCTGAAGCTGCGCCAGGGCAAGGGCTGCCGCCGCGCGTTGGCAGCCCATGGACACACGCTCACTTGACGTGTGTCGCAAACTGCTCCATCGGGCGGCGCACCTTCTTCAGGTTCACCAGCCAGTCGCCTTCGTCGGCCCGGTAGCCCAGCGGCAGGATGGCGACGCTGCGCAGACCGCGCTCGCGCAGTTTCAGGATCTCGTCGAGCTTGGAAGGGTCGAAGCCTTCCATCGGCGTGCTGTCCACCTCTTCGAAGGCGGCAGCGATCAGCGCGGCGCCCAGGCCGATGTAAGCCTGGCGGGCCGCGTGGTTGAAATTCACCTCGGCGTCGCGTTGCGGGTAGCTGTTCAGCAGGCTCTGGCGGTAGTTCTCCCATCCCTCGTTGGTGCCCCCACGCTGTTCGTTCGTCAGATCGAACATGTGGTTGATGCGCTCGGCCGTGTAGTTGTCCCAGGCGGCGAACACCAGCAGGTGCGAGCCATCGGTGATCTGGGCCTGGTTCCACGCGATGGGCTTGATCTGCTCACGCACCGCCTGGCTGGTCACGACGATGATCTCGAACGGCTGCAGACCGCTGGACGTGGGCGCCAGACGCGCGGCCTCGACGATGCGGTCCACCTTGTCTTGCGGCACGGCCTTGGTGGCGTCCATCTTTTTGGCGGCGTAGCGCCACTGCAGCTTGTCCAGCAGCACGGGGGGGGTGGGTTGCGACAGGTCGCTCATGGGGGTCTTCTCCAAAGGGTGTGTTGCCTGCACCGTGCAGGCCGCCCGGGGATTTTGACGCAGCGCAGCAAATGCTGCCCGCCGCCGCACAGAAGGCGGTGGCCGCGAGCCCGACGGGTGGTTGTATTCATCGGTTGGCAAGCAGCGTACAAGCTGAAGGGTGATCAACCGCCCGGGCAGCGCTCAACCGAGAGGAGCACCGCTTGAACGAACCTGACAACCCGCTTCAAAACCACCTGTTGGCCTGCTTGCCCGAAACCGAGTGGCCAAGGTGGAAGCCCCAGCTTGAGCTGGTGGATCTGCCCTTGGGGAAGGTGCTGACCGAATCGGGAGCGCCGTTGACCGATGTGCACTTCCCCACCAGCGCCATCGTGTCCTTGCTCCATGTGCTGGAAGACGGTTCGTCCGCGGAGATCGCAGTGGTCGGATTTGAAGGGGTGGTGGGCATCTCCATCTTCATGGGCGGCGGCAGCACACCCAGCCGCTCCGTGGTGCAGAGCGCGGGCCAGGGTTACCGGATGCGCGCCGAGGCCATCAAGGCCGCGTTCGAACACTCCAATGCGGTCCTGCACCTGATGCTGCGGTTCACGCAGGCCTTGATCACCCAGATGAGTCAGACCGCCGTGTGCAACCGCTACCACTCGCTGGACCAGCAGCTTTGCCGGTGGCTGTTGCTCAGTCTGGACCGCTTGCACGGCAACGAGCTGGTGATGACGCAAGAGCTGATCTCCAACATGCTGGGCGTGCGGCGCGAGGGGGTGACCGAAGCGGCGCTCAAGCTGCAAGCGGCCGGGTTGATCCGCTACGCGCGCGGCCACATCTCGGTGCTGGACCGGCCCGCGCTGGAGCACAGAACCTGTGAGTGCTACCAGGTGGTGAAGCGCGAGTACGACCGCTTGCTGCCGGGCAGCACGGCGATCTGAGCCCGACGCCACCGGCGGGCACCGCGGTGCCCGTGCAACCGGGTTACCGCTTTCTCACCGCCAGCAGCTGCACCTGAAACTGCAAAGTGCTGTTGGCCGGGATCACGCCGGGAATGCCGCGCTCACCGTAGGCGGTGGCGGGGGGGCAGGTCACGTCGGCGGTGTCGCCGACCTTCATTTCCTGCAAGGCCTGCGTCCAGCAAGGCACCACGCGGTTGAGCGGGAAGGTGGCGGGCTCGCCGCGCTTGAACGAGCTGTCGAACTCTTTCCCGTCGGTCAGCGTGCCGCGGTAGTGCACCTGCACGGTGTCGGTGGCCGCAGGCTTTTCACCGGTTCCGGCGGCGGTCCATTTGAGCGCGACGCCCGAAGGCAGCGTTTTGTTGGCCGGCAAGGCACCCGCGGTCTGGGCATGAACCGAGGTGAAGACCGACAGCGCGGCCAGCAACGTGGCCAGTGACAAGGGTTTTTTCATGGCTGAAGGGTAGGTGAAAAGCGATGGCCCAGACCGGCGTGGGTGATCTCGGGTGGCCCGCGCGGGCCTCACTGGCTGCTAGCGGCTGGTGGCGCCCGGCTCCCTGGTGGGCGCTGGTGACGGCGGTGGTGTCCATCCCCCGCCCAGGGTCCGGTACACCGCCACCAGCGCGGTGGCCGTGCCCACCTGGGCCTGAACCAGCTGGTCGCGGGTGTTGAGCACTTCGCGTTCGGCATCGAGCACGGCGAGGAAGTCGGTCACGCCGGCGTCATAGCGCAGGCGCGCCAGGCCCGCGGCTTCTTCGGCGCTGCGGGCGGCCACGTCCAGCTTGTCCGCGCGTTGTGCGCTGCGGCTGTAGCTGCTGAATGCACCTTCGGTTTCCTCCAGCGCCACGGCCACGGTCTGCTCGAAGCTGGCCAGACTTTGCTGCGCTCGGGCTTCGCTGGCGCGGATGCGCGAGCGGATGGCGCCGAAGTCGAACGGCGTCCAGCTGATGCCGGCGCCCAGCGCATACCGGGCGGACTGGCCGTCGTTCAGATCGCCGATGCGCGCCGCGTTCAGGCCGAGCAGGCCCGACAACGAAAGACGCGGGTACAGCGCGGCGGTGGCCACGCCGATGTTGGCGGTGGCAGCGGCCAGCTCGCGTTCGGCGGCGATCAGGTCGGGCCGACGCTGCAGCCACTGCTCGGTGGTGCCCACGGGCAGCGTGGCCAGGTCGGTCACGGGCAGGCCGGGCAGCGGCGCGGGTGTGCTCAGCTCGGCCAGCAGGCTGCGCGGGGTTTGTGCGGTGAGCGTGGCCAGGCGGAACACGCTGCGCTCGATGGCGGTTTGCAACGACGGCACGGCGGCCTCGGTGCTGGCCACCAGGCCGCGGGCCCGCGCCAGGTCGAGCTGGGTGCCGCGGCCGTTGTCCACGCGGGCGTTGGTGATGCCCAGCGCGTCGCGTTGGTTGACCAGGCTGGCCTGGGTCACCCGCAGGCGCTCCTGCAGGCCGCGCAGTTCCAGGTAGTTGCGCGCCACCTCGGCGGCCACCGCGGTGTGGGCCGCGCTCAGGCCCGCCTCGCTGGCGCTCACGCGGGCGGCAGCGGCCTCGCGGTTGCGGCGCACGCCGCCAAAGAGGTCGATCTCCCAGTTGGCGACAAAGCTGGCGTCGTACGCCGTGCCGGTGCGCGCGCTGCGGGTGGTGCCGGGCTGCTGGGTGATGGGGCGCACGGAGCGTTCCGCGCTGGTGTCGATGCCCACCCCGGGCAAACCGGCGGCGTCGGCCTCACCCTGGTTGGCGCGCGCTTCCTGCAAACGGGCTTGTGCAATGCGCACGTCGCCATTGGCTTGCACGGCGCGCTCAATCAGGGCGCTCAGGCGCGCGTCGTTGAAGCCGCGCCAGAAGGTGGCGATGTCGGCCGGGGGCGCCTGGGTGTTGACGGCGGTGGCGCCGGCGCCGACGAAACCGGCATCCACCGCAGTGGCGGGGCGTTGGTAATCGGGGCCCACCGCGCTGCAGCCAGCCAGGGCGGCGGTGAAGAGCAGGGACAGCGCCAAACGCTCATTCATGGCGGGCTCCTTCCACGGCCACCTGCGGCGCGGCGCCGCTGTGGCGGGCCTGGCGGCGGCTGCGCAAGAGCGCATAGAACACCGGCGTCAGGAAGATGCCGAACAAGGTCACGCCCAACATGCCGGAGAACACCGCAATGCCCATGGCACGGCGCATTTCGCTGCCGGCGCCACTGCCCAGGATGAGCGGCACCACACCGGCGCAGAACGCGATCGAAGTCATGAGGATGGGGCGCAAGCGCATGCGGCAGGCGTGCACGATGGCGGCAAACAATTCCTCGCCGCGCTCTTCCAGCTCTTTCGCGAATTCCACGATCAGGATGGCGTTTTTACAAGCCAACCCAACCAGCACGACGAGGGCCACCTGCGTGAAGATGTTGAGATCCCCCGGCTGCGAAAACGGCGGAAAGCTGGAGAGCCACACGCCGAACAGCGCCGACAAAATGCCCATCGGCACGATGAGCACGATCACCATGGGCAGGCTCCAGCTCTCGTATTGCGCGGCCAGCACCAGGATGACCAGCAGCACCGAAATGGCCAGCACCGCCGCGAGGATGGGCACCTGGGTCTGTGTGCCCGGCAGCGTGATGTCGCGCGTCAGGCGGTCCTGGTAGCTCAGCTCGGTCCACTCGTAGCTCATGCCGCGCGGCAGCGTTTTCTTGAGCAGCGCTTCGATTTCGCCCTCGGCCTGGCTCGACGAGAAGCCCGGGTTGGCGGCGCCGTTGATGTCGGCCGAGGGGAAGCCGTTGTAGCGCGTCACGCGGGTGGGGCCAAAGGTGGGCTCCACCGTCATGAGCGCGCCCAGCGGCACCATCTCGCCGGCGGCGTTGCGCGTCTTGAGGTTGGTGATGGCTTCGGCGTTGTTGCGGAACGGCGCGTCCGCCTGCACCACCACCTGGTAGGTCTTGCCGAACTGGGTGAAGTCGTTCACGTAGAGCGAGCCCAGGTTCACCTGCATGGTGTCGTAAATGTCGGCCAGGTTGATGCCCATCTGCTTGGCGCGTGTGCGGTCCACGTTGGCGTAGAGCTGCGGAACGTTGATGTCGTAGCCCGAGAACGGCGTACCGATGCTCGACTGGGGGTTGCCGTAGACCTGCCCCAGGGTGCCCCACACCGCGCCATAGAGCGCCTGCTCGCCGAGGCCGCCGCGGTCCTGCACCTGCAACTTGAAGCCACCGGCGTTGCCCAGACCGTCCACCGCGGGCGGCGGCACCACGAACATGCGCGCGCCCTGGATCTGCTGGATCGCACCGTTCACCTGCCCGAGGATCGCGCCCTTGCTCAGGTCGGGCGTGGTGCGTTCTTCAAACGGCGCGAGGCCAAAGAACACGATGCCTTCGTTGGGCGCGGCCGAAAAGCCGGCAATGGAGAGACCGGGAAAGGCCACCGAGTCCACGATGCCCGGCACCTTGAGCGCGATGTCGCTCATCTCGCGGATCACGGCGTCGGTGCGGTCGATCGACGCACCGGCGGGCAGCTGCGCAATGCCGATGAGGTACTGCTTGTCGGGCGCGGGCACGAAGCCGGCGGGGATGCGGGCAAACAGCACCGCCATGACACCGAGCAAGACGGCGTAGACGATGAGCGCGGCCGATTTGCGGCGCACCATGCCGCCCACGCGCTGGCCGTAGCCTTCGCTGGCGCGGTGGAACACGCGATTGAACCAGGCAAAGAAGCCGCCGAGCACCTTGTCCATGCCACGCGTCAAACGATCCTTGGGCGCGTCGTGCGGGCGCAGCAGCAACGCCGAGAGCGCGGGGCTGAGCGTCAGCGAGTTGAAGGCCGAGATCACCGTGCTGATGGCGATCGTGACGGCGAACTGCTTGTAGAACTGGCCGGTGAGGCCGGGCACGAACGCCAGCGGGACGAACACCGCGCACAGCACCAGCGCGATGGCGATGATCGGGCCCGAAACCTCCTGCATCGCCTTCACCGTGGCGGCGTGCGGGCTCAGACCGCCCTCGATGTTGCGCTCGACGTTTTCCACCACCACGATGGCGTCGTCCACCACGATGCCGATGGCCAGCACCAGGCCAAAGAGCGTGAGCGTGTTGATGGAATAACCCAGCAGCAAGAGGAACGCGAAGGTGCCGACGATGGACACCGGCACGGCCAGCAGCGGGATGATGGACGCGCGCCAGGTCTGCAGGAACACGATCACCACCAGCACCACGAGCGCAATGGCTTCCAGCAGCGTGACCACCACCTTTTCGATGGAGGTCTGCACGAAACGCGTGGGGTCGTACACGATGCTGTAGCTCATGCCGGGCGGAAAGTTCGCCTTCAGCCTTTCCATGGTGTCGCGCACGTTGTTGGACAAGGCCAGCGCATTCGAGCCCGGTGCCTGGAACACCGCGATGGCCGCGGCTTCCTTGTTGTTGAGCAGGCTGCGCAACGCGTAGCTGCCCGCCGAAAGCTCCACGCGGCCGATGTCGCGGATGCGGATCATGCCGCCGGTGGCGGGCTCGGCGCGCACGATGATGTCGGCGAACTGCTCCTCGGTGGTGAGCCGACCTTGTGTGTTCACCGCGAGCTGGAACTCGGTGCCGGTGGGCGCGGGCGGCGCGCCCACGGTGCCAGCAGCCACCTGCGCGTTTTGTTCGCGGATGGCGGCCACCACTTCGGCGGTGGTGAGGCCGCGCGCAGCGAGCTTGGAGGGGTCGAGCCAGACGCGCATGGCGTAGTCGCCTGCGCCGAACAGCTGCACAGAGCCCATGCCCGGGATGCGCAGCAGATCGTCGCGCACGTTGAGCTGGCCGTAGTTGCGCAGGTACAGCGCGTCGCGGCTGTTGTCCGGGCTGACCAGGTGAACCACCATGGTCAGGTTGGGGCTGCTCTTCTCGGTGGTCACGCCGATCTGCCGCACGATCTCGGGCAGGCGCGGCAGCGCGCGGTTGATGCGGTTCTGCACCGCCGTCTCCGCGGCCTCGGGGCTGGTGCCGATCTTGAACGTGACGGTGAGCGTCATGGCGCCGTCGGCGGTGGCTTGCGAGTCAAAGTACAGCAGGTTCTCGATGCCGTTGATCTGCTCTTCCAGTGGCGTGGCCACGGTCTCGCTGATCACGCGCGGGTTGGCGCCGGGAAACTGCGCGCGCACCACGATTTGCGGCGGCGCGACCTCGGGGTATTCCGAGAGCGGCAACTGGAAGATGGCCAGCGTGCCGACAAGGAAGATGAAGATCGACAACACGGCGGCAAAGCGCGGCCGGTCGATGAAGAAGCGGGAGATGTCCATGGTGGCGCTCCGCTCAGTTCGCGGGCGCAGGGGCCTGCGGGGCGGGCGCGGGTGTGGCGGGTATCGGCATGCCCTGCGCGTCCACCTTCAGCACCTGCGGCGCCACCGGCACGCCCGGGATGATGCGCTGCAAGCCGTCCACCACCACGTTCTCGCCGGCCTTGAGCTGGCCACCGCCCACCACGCGCATGCCGCCCTGCAAGGCGCCGAGCTGCACACCGCGAAACTGCGGCTGGCCGTCGGCCCCCACCACCACCACGAACTTCTTGCTCTGGTCGGTGCCGATGGCGCGCTCGGGCACCAACACCGCCTCATAGGGCGCGCTGGTCGCCATGGTCAGGCGCGCGGCCAGCCCGGGCACGAACTGGCCCTTGCTGTTGTCGAAGCTGGCGCGCAGGCGGATCGCACCGGTCTGCGGGTTGAGGCGGTTGTCCACGAAGTCGAGCGTTCCCAGGTGCGGAAAGCCGTCTTCGTTGGCCAGGCCCATGCGCACGGCGGGCGTTTTCTCGTTGGCCGCGCGGATGCGCAGGAAGGTCTGCTCGCTGCCATCGAAGTAGGCGTGCACGCGCGACACACCGGCGATGGATGTGAGCACCACCTGTTCGTTGACCAGGTTGCCGGCCGTGATGCTGGCCCGTGAGGCGCGCCCGGCGATCGGCGCGCGCACGGCGGTGTACGACAGGTTGAGCTGCGCCACGCGCAAGGCGGCTTGCGCGGCCTTGATGTCGGCGTCGGTGGTGCGTGAGCTGGACGAGAGCTGGTCGAATTCCTGCCGCGAGACGGCTTTGGCATCCAGCAGCTTCTGCGCCCGGGTGACCTCGGTGGTGGCGAGCTCGGCGCGCGAGCGGGCAGCCGCCAGCTGCGATTCGGCACGGGCCGCCTCGGCCTCGAACGGCCGTGGGTCGATGGTGAAGAGCAGCTGGCCTTTGGACACCAGCGCGCCGTCGGTGAAGTGGACCTTGTCCACCACTCCGCCTACCCGGGGGCGAAGCTCCACGAACTCAGCGGCTTCCAGCCGGCCGCTGAAGGTTTCGCTGTCGGACACGGTGCGGGCCACCGCGGGCGCCACGCTCACTGCCGGCGCCTGGGGTGGGCCGCCCTGGGCGTCGGCCGGGCCACCGCAAGCGCTCAGCCACGCCGTGGCCACCAGAAGAAGAGACCACAACGCCAGCGGGAGACCCCGGCGCGGCGCGCACGACGAATTGTTCATGTTCAAAACCTGCAAAAAGGGTTCATGACCGTTCCCGACGCAGGAAGGCACACCGGTGAAAGTGCGCCATCAAATTCCCTGCAGCGCGTTGACGCATAAGGAATTTTCCGGTCGAAGCTTTATCAGAGGCGCGAGCATAAGGTCACTCGGTGTGTCGCACCAAGACCGTTCGACAGAGTCCTGCGTTGGGTGCAAGGTCTTTGCTGCAGCGCACACACGGCGCCCGGATTTGTGGACACAGCGCCCACTGCCGCGCTTCAGCTGCCCGGCAGCTCTTCCCGCGCTTCCACCACCAGCTGGCGCACCACCGAGCCGGCGGAAGCCGCCACCGCGCGCACGCGAAGGGCCCGCCCGGTGGGCAGATCAATGCGGCAGTGGTAGTCCAGCCCGTCGGTCTGGCCGGGGCTGTTGCTGGCGATGCGTCGGGCCCATTTCTGCTGGCCATCGAGCTCCACGGTCAAGGCGTGCCAGGCGCCCGCCAGCGGCTGCGGCACCCGCACCACCAGCGTCACGTCCACGTCGAAGCTGCGGTGACGCTCCAGCGAGCCGGGGATGTTGAGCACCGCCACCGAGGCGCCACCCGCATCACAGCGCCAGACTTCGGCCATCGGCTTCATGTGTCGAGCAGCCGTTTCAGCTCGCCCGTTTCGATGAGCCGGACCACATCCTCGGCACCGCCCACGAGCGTGCCGCGCACGAACACCATGGGCAAGGTGGGCCAACCGGTCCACATCTTGAGCGCATTGCGCCGGCGCCATTGCGAAAAGTAGCTGCCGATCTCCAGGTAACCGTGGGGCACACCGGCCGCATCGAGTGCCTTGCGGGCCTTGCCGACAAACGGGTTGCCCGACATGCCGAACACCATCACCGCGTTGCTGGCCACGTCGGCCTGGGCCTGGCGCAACAGGTCGGCGTGGAGGTTGGCCACCGTGTGCCGGATGGCGGGGTGGATGGCGGCTTCGTCGAGTGTGGGGCGGGGCATGGGCTCTCCTGGCGTCCTGAGGGTCAGGGCCTGAACTGTAGTGGGTATGGATGCCCACCGCGGCTTGCAGGTCTACTCCGTCCGCGTCCGCCGGTTTGCCCGCCCTCGGGCTCAGGCGCGCGCGAGCTTGAACACCGCCACGGCCTGCACCATCTGCGCGGCCTGGGTCTTCAGGCTGGAAGCGGCTGCGGCACTCTCTTCGACCAGCGCGGCGTTCTGCTGCGTGGCCTGGTCCATCTGGGTGACGGCTTCGCCGACCTGCGCCACGCCCGAGCTTTGCTCGGCGCTGGCCGAGCTGATCTCGCCCATGATGTCGGTCACGCGCTGGATGGAGCTGACGACTTCGGCCATGGTCACGCCGGCGCGGTCGACCAGGGCGGTGCCTTGCGCCACGCGGTCCACGCTGGCGTTGATCAGGCCCTTGATTTCCTTGGCCGCTTCGGCGCTGCGCTGCGCGAGGTTGCGCACCTCGCCGGCCACCACGGCAAAGCCCCGGCCCTGCTCGCCGGCCCGCGCGGCTTCCACGGCGGCGTTCAGCGCCAGGATGTTGGTCTGGAACGCGATGCCGTCGATCACGCTGATGATGTCGGCGATCTTCCTGCTGCTGTCGTTGATGCCTTTCATGGTGTCGACCACCTGGGCCACCACGTTGCCGCCCTGGGTGGCCACGGTGGACGCGCTTTGCGCCAGCTGGTTGGCCTGCTGGGCGTTGTCGGCGTTCTGGCGCACGGTGGAGCTGAGTTGCTCCATGGACGCAGCGGTTTCTTCGAGCGCGCTGGCCTGCTGCTCGGTGCGGGCCGACAGGTCGTTGTTGCCCTGCGAGATCTCGGCGCTGGCCGAAGCCACGCCCTCGGCGTTGCCGCGCACGTTGGCGACCACGCGGGCCAGGCTGTCCTGCATGCCCTTGAGGGCCTGCAGCAGCTGGGCGGCTTCGTCGCGGCCGGACGTGTCGATGGCTTGCGTGAGGTCGCCGGCGGCGATCTGGCGCGCGCTCTCGGCGGCCTGGCGCAGGGGCACGGTGATGGAGCGGCTCAGCACGAACGCCGCGCCCGCACCGAGCAGCAAGGCCAGCACGCCGCCCGCGATCAGGATGGTGCGGCCATTGGCGGCCTTCTCTTCAGCGTCTCTGAGCGTGGCCTCATAGATGGCCTGCTGGCGCTCTTCCAGCTTGGAAATCGAATTCAGGTAAGCGTCGGCCAGGGGTTTGAGGTCGCGTTCCAGGGCCGCGCTCACATCCTCGCCGGCCATGCGGGCTTTCAAAAGGGCGCCACGCGGCGTGCGGTAGGCCTCTCGCGCGGCGTCGATGCCGGCGAGCAACTGTTTGCCTTCTTGGGATTGCACCAGCTCGACCATCCGCTTGCGCGCGGCCACCGTGACCTGGGAGGTCTTGTCCATGTCGGCCTGCCAGGACGCGATGCGGCTGGTGTCCGAATCGAGGATGGCGGCGCGGGTGCGCACCCAGTTCACGTCGATCGTCTGGCGCCATTGAACCGCCAGTTGCAACTTTTCGTTGTCTTCGGTGGCCAGCTGGTGCGTGGTGTTGGAGAGTTCCTGCAAGCGCCAGACGCCGATGCCGGCCATGAGCGCGGTGATGAGCAAAACCAGCCCGAAGGAAAGGGCCAGGCGGCTGCCGACCTTGATGTCGTTGAGTTTCATGGAGTGACCGTTGGGAAACAGAGGCGGCAGGCGACGCCGTTCTTGCTCCCTGTATCGTCTTTTTGACCGGCTTCTTGAA
>Ga0210244_100042_pt1 | contig 87742 bp, 62 predicted proteins | sample ChrtobMetaP3_0mM_FD_155473 | JGI IMG/M metagenome (GOLD analysis project Ga0210244, IMG submission 155473) | Chrysochromulina tobin associated microbial communities from unialgal haptophyte culture, Seattle, Washington, United States - P3_0mM | ecosystem: Host-associated > Algae > Haptophytes >...
TGGTCTGTGCTCCATGGCGCGCCCCTCCTGTGCGCGTGTTGCGACGCCGTTCGCTTTTGCCCTTTCGGTCACTTGTACCTTGCTGGCGACCATGTATACCTCGCCTCGTGATGTGCGCGGCGTGTGTAAACAAAAAACAGAAATGAAAGTCAGCTGTGAACGCTTTGACGCCGCGCGCAACGCGTGCTTAAAGAGGTCCCCAAGCTTCAAGCGTGCTGAACCCATGCAGCCATGCGACTGACTCGACGACTTACGTCGAGCCGAAACTCGTACTTGACCTAGGCAGTACAACTCTCGTCTAATCTTGTGCAAGGGTTACTACTGTTCTGGTGAACGTTGTGTACCCTACCAGCTCTTTGTCTGTCATCGATTATTGGATCCGATGTTGATTTCTCAGCAGCGAAGAAGAATGTTCACAAGTCCTGGACCATGGCTAACTTACGTGATATGTGCGACATTGGATCGGATACTGTAGGGTGGTCCCTGTTCGAAGTACCATGGTAGGTTGTGAACATGCGCATGTACTGTATGTACCCGTAGCGGCAGAGCTCCGCGCTGCTCTCAAGATCCAACGTGCAGGTCGGCCGCTGCAGCCTGCAGCGCGGCGGCTGCCGCACGGCGACGGAGGCGTGCGCGCAGCAGCTGCACCAAGCAGGCGAGCGCGCGCCAGCTCGCGAGCGCGCCAACGAAGACCTGGATCGGCACTTGCACGCCCGCAACCTCCAGGAGCGTGCGGCACGCGATGAGGATGAGCACGACCGCGAGGACCTGCTGCATGGAGTCGAGGTGGTGCGCGATGGCCGCGAGCACAAAATAGACGGGGCGCAGCCAGAGGAGCGAGGCGGCCTGCGAGCTGATGAGTAGGAACGGCGTCGTCGTGAGCGAGAGCATGACTGGCACCGAGTCCATTGCAAAGAGCACGTCGGACACGCAGATGGCAAGCACACTGAGCGTCATACGGGTCGCACACCAGCGCCCTTGCCGGTCGCGCACGAGATAGTGTGCGCCCGTCTCATTGGAAAGGAGCACAGGCACACACGCCCCAAGCAGCCGCTCGGCCAACGCCCCGACGCCGCTGCCGCCTCCGATGCTGCCGCCGCGTGCGCCGCCGCCGCCGCTATCGGCATCGACGTCCTTTCCGCGGTCCTCGCCGCCGCCGCCGCCGCTGCCGCCGCCGCCGCCGCTGCCGCCGCCGCCGCCGCCGCCGCCGCCACCACCATCGTCGTCATCGTCCAGTACGGCGGCACCTTTGCCCGGGGAGGCCTCCCCCACGCAGAGCATGTGAACGCCAGTGAGAAGGAGGAGAGCGGCAAAGACGAGGAGCAGCCATGCGAAGCGCTCGAGGAGTGCCGCCCCAGCAAGTGTGAGCAGTGCCCGCATGCCCAATGCGAGTAGCATTCCATCAGAGATGGCCTTGAGATGATGCTTCTCAGCCAGGGCAGACTGCTGTAGCAAAAGCATGAACACCACGAGATTATCGCAGGAGAGCATCCCGTTGAGGACGAAGCATGCCGTGTAGAGCGTGGCCTGTGGCCAGCCGCGCGCCCACAACAGCGCGAGACCGCCGACTGTTGCGAGGACACTCCACCCGCTGAGCCACACCGAAGCAGGTCCGATCTCCATTCGATCCCAACCACCGAGATAGCGCCGTTCGATAAGCGCTGTGGTGAGCAGCGGCACGAGCATGAGCGCCCACGCGCTAGCCGGGTAGGCATGCACCTCGAGCTCCCGATACCCAAAAAGGAAGCCAGCGAGCCCGATCTCGTCTGGAGATTCACTCTCGTCGAAGGCGGCGAAGCCAATCGGAACGCTCGAGACGAACCCATAGAAGAGTGCGATCGCACCCGGCTCGCTGCTGCGACTCGAAAGCGAGTGCGAACTTGGGCCATCAGGCTCTCACGCGCAATCATGGGCCATCAGGCTCTCACGCGCAATCATGGGCCATCAGGCTCTCACGCGCAATCATGGGCCATCAGGCTCTCACGCGCACTCATGGGCCATCAGGCTCTCACGCGCAATCATGGGCCATCAGGCTCTCACGCGCACTCAGTGGCACTCAGTGGCACTCACCCGCGGCTGTAGTCGTCGAGCCGTATCTGGCCAAGGAGATTGCGCGAGGTGTCGTATACCTTGAGCGTCTCATTCTCGGTGTCTGTGTCGTCGAGGATTTCGAGCCCGAAGGCGTACCTGATGAGGGAGGCAATCAAAGGAGAGGCATTCAGAGGATTTCGAGCCCGAAGGCGTACCTGATGAGGGAGGCAATCAAAGGAGAGGCATTCAGAGGATTTCGAGCCCGAAGGCGTACCTGATGAGGGAGGCAATCAAAGGAGGCAATCAGAGAGGCACTCATCGGAATTCAGGATCCTGAAGCCGGAGGCGTACACGCGGTAGAGGTCTACTGCCGATCGAGGGAAGCAAAACGTGAAGTCGTCACCTCCGTTGCCTTCGCCCACGCCCGTGTCACCATCAGATGCGTCCGTAGAGGCGGCGGGGACGGGCGCTGCTGCTGCTGCTGCTGGCGCCTCGGGCGGCCGATGCGGACGATGTCGTCGTGGCTTGAACCGAATCTGATCGACACGGCCGCTTGCGTCGACGGCAAGGGATGCTCCGACCCTAATTAGGGATGCTCCGTGCCGCGTTCGTGCTGTGGGAGGTGCTGTGGGAGGCGGGAAGGCCGTCGCTGCTGCATCGGCCACGGACGCGGGCGCGCTCTCGTCCCGACTCCGACGGGCCCGTCGCTTTTTGTGACGAATCTCCCGAACTTCAAAGCGCATCGCGTTGCGCCTCGTCCGGAGCGCTCGCCCGGTCGCATTCCCACTCGCAATCTCGCGAGGTGCAATCTCGCGAGGTGCAATCTCAAGAGGTGCCGCGTCCGCGTCGACCGAGGTCAGAGTGGGCCACCCTGTCGGCCAAATCGGTGCAGTGAGCATGGCATTCTTGCGATTGCTACCGATGGCGAGGCGGCGAGTGCTAGCGTTGCCAGCGCTGCTTCTTCGCAGTGCTTGCACCAACGATGGAGCGATTGCCTCTTCGAGCCTGCGGATAGCATTCACACGCACCAAGCCGCGCTGAAGCGCAAAATCGAATGGCAGCCCGGATCGAACGTGGCTGAACGATAGGCTCAAGCTGAGTTGCGTTGCAGTGTTGGTGTTTGGGGGAGGGTCTGATTTCGAGAACAATTGCGACGATCGGTACACGTTGGACGGCATTGTGTTGAAGTCGGAAACGATGAGCCCGGCGATCTGCGTGGCCGCCAGCTTGAAGGTGGTCCGGTCAGTGAAAAATTGGATGGTCGGACCGCTCACCTGGCCAATGCCTGTGGTGTAGCTCACCGGGCCGAGGCCGACCGTCGGGTCGGCCATCACCAACTCGCACCAGGCGTGATGGGTCGGACGCCGTTTTTGGTGTGAACACAAGACGTTGCTCGGAAATACGCCAAAAGTCGTCAATTACTTACATAATCTAACACAGTACAGCGCTTGGTGGTGCTGAGGGCGCTCCGCCGCATTCATGTGCAGCAGCGCCGCCGACGTCACAGCGCCTGGTCCCTGGAGAAGGTCGAGGGGATCGGCGGGTACCGCCCGCGCACGATCATTAAGGCGAGCCATTGGACATCCTTCATGTCGAATGCACGGCGCAGCGTGGTTACCAACGCAGAGGACGCAGCCAAAGGCCCACACAGGTCGCTCACGTTTCCTGCGCCTCTTCACTTCTTTTTCGACTTGTCCACGGGCATAGAGTACGCAGCCAGGCCGAGGCTCACCACGACGGAGGCGCCCGCGAGCGCGTAGCTCGACTGGAGCATCGCCTGGTTGGAGAAGCCCCACGCCTTGAGGTCCCACACAGCGTGACGGATGGCGCCGAACCAGTGGTACACGAGGGGGAAGCCCACGGCAAACTTTGTAGGCGCGGCGAGCGAAGAGCTCGCCATGTATTGCGCGAAGTCCTGCGGCATCGTCGCGGACGGCAGCGCCATGAACGCGATGCCAGCAGTTCCTGCGAGCGCGACGGCGTGAGTCGCGCACACGCAGGTTGAGCCAAGGGGAGGCCCCGGTGTCTGCGCAGAGAGTGCCGAATGCTGAGCTGGCACTGCGACGCTTCGGAAGAGGCGCGGCGTGCCGCACAGGCAAGCGCCAGGGGTGCACGACGCAGAGAGGAGCTTGGCGCACCGATGCTCAGCATCATTCCGGTCGCACGCATCATGACCGAGGAGATGGCAATGGTCGGCCACGCATAGATGGTGATGTGCGGCGAGATGGGACGGCCGGTGGCGTCCATCTTCTCGCTGTACGTCGACATGAGCCGCCGCGCGGAGCGGGTCGCAAGTGATCGAGCTGCCTGCATCGCGCTGATGACTGGAAAGTGAGAAATCACTTTGGTGTGAATCTCAAATCGTTGGGCACACATGGGTCTCCCGTTTTCGAGGGAGAGGCGGTCGACTTTCCATGGGTGTCTCACAGTAAAGGTGGGTGCCACCCAACGCACGTACCGGTATCGCGTGCGCGCGCGCTAAGCGCGGGAGTTACGGCGTGTGTCAAGTCAAGTCAAGTCTACCGAATACATAAACAACAGACAACCGTCGGACGCCTTTGAATGAGAGTTGACTTGACTTGACTTGACTTGACTTGACTTGCGACTGGGAACGTGTGCGGAGGGTCGAGGTCTTTGGCAACGCAGCGAGCGCGAGCGCATGAGGTCCCGCCGGGTCGAGATCACCCTCCCGCCTCGTGCGACCGAACGGAGCATCGAGGCTGTCGTCCGGGGCTACGGCAGTGTGGAGGTACGCCTGGCCGCCGCGCTGCCTCGGCTGGGAATCTCCACGCCTCCTCACCAGCGTGGTTGTCGTCGCCGCTCCACAGGTGAAGATTCTGCTCCGCAAGCATGCGCAGATCGCGCAAGTCTCGTTTGCAAGTGCAGACGAGGCGCAGGCTTTTGTCGAAGGCTGCGCTGACGATCTGATCATCGATGGGGCACGGGCTTCGGTCGGCTACGTTCCTGATGTGCATGAGTGGTCGTCGAGTGTCCTTGATGATCCTCGATGGGGTCGCTCCAGCCTCGACGACGATGGCCGCAACGCTGGGTATGGTGGCGAGCGTGGCGATCGCGGAGGTAGCGGAGCAAGGGAGCTGGGGCGCCATCCGGCTGATCTGGATGCGCCTCGATCGGGCGGGCGACAGCGATCGAGGTCGCGCTCCCCAAACCGGGATGAGGGTGGCGGCCGACGTCACCCTGCATCCTCTCGCGATCGCACCGGTGGCGACGACCGGGAGCGCCACTGGCCGTCCGAGCGTACATCCCATCAACTGCCGGACGACCGCGAGCCCAGATATGGCCACCGAGGCGCGGACGATCGCGAGCGGCCGGGCGAGCGCGACCGCGCCTGGCGCGAACGAGCGGCGGATTGGATCTGCGACCGTTGCGCGGGCACCAACTTTGCTCGCCGAACAGAGTGCTTCCAGTGCGCACTCGTCTACTCGACGCCGTCCCTGCGCTCGCCCACAGTTGGCGACGGTCGACACTTTCATCCAGCGGCCACAGCTCACGCGTGTGTTTCACGTCTTGGACAACAGGTGTGGTGCACCTAAGAGTGTGGGAGCTCGTCCGTACCCGGCGGCGCCAAACGACGGTGCCGAGCGCCCAGTCCTGATCGTCAAGGGACTGGTCGACGCAACTGGAGAGGGGGCTTTGTTCGACGTGTTCACGACCTTTGGGCAGGTGTGCTCTCGCCACGCGCACCCACGCCCACACTCACTGCGCGCGGCCAAACTCACTCCAGAGGAGGCCACATCCCTAATTTGGCAATCTCCCAAGCTCTCCCGCGTTGGCTCTGCATGCAGGTGAGGGAGATCCGGCTGGTGAGGACGAAAGGCGACTTGACGTCGCGCGGTTTCGCTTTTGTCGAGTTCCACAGCCTAGCTGCTGCGCGTGCGGTACTCGCTGCCGCCGAACCCATCGTCGTTGATGGCGTCGCTGTGCGCGTGAGCTTTGCGCGGGAGCCTAAGACCAGCTCTAGTGGTGGCTCGTCTCATCAAGCACCTGGGGGCGCGGAGCAGCTACCTGAGGTGGCACGGGAGCGCTATGGCGAGCGCTATGGCGAGTCCCACCAAGGACCCAAGCGCTCAGGCTTTGGCATCCCGAGCGGCTTCGTCCCCGATCAGGCGTCAGGCTACTACTTCTCCGCGGCGACGGGCTACTATTACGACGCCACGACCAAGCTGTACTATCACCCGACTACGACGTTGTGGTGAGCGGCCCTGCCTCGCTTCCCGCCTGCCTGCCGCGAGTCCCTAATTAGGGTCTTCCACGCTAACCTAATTTGGCAAGTTGGGCTTGCCAACCCCCAATCCTACGGACGAGCCGCCTGCGCCGCAACCGACGCGCGGACCGTTCGTATCCTAATTCGGCAAGCGGACCATTCCCTTTTTGGATCGCAGGTACGCTGCGGATCCGGTCACAGGGCAGCTCAAGCAGTTCTCAACGGACACGGCGGAAGCCGCGCGAGCTGCTGCGCCTCAAGACCCTACTACTACTACTCCAACTACTGCTGATGCTACTACTACTACTACTACTACTACTACTACTACCACCACTACTACAGCCCCAGTAGATGGCGAGAGGCCCCTGGGCCCAGCAGCCCATGCGGAACTGAACTCTGCTCTGGAGGAGCCGAAGCTGTCGTTAGGAGACCAGCGAGGGCTGGCGCAACCGGCTCCATCACTGGCGCCGCTGGTGCAGAACCATTCAAAGGTGTCGCGAGCGTGCGCGCGCCGGCTCGTGTGGAGTGAGGCTCAGCAACTGAGCATGCGACCCACGTGCCCTAATTTGGCAACTGGCCGACGCCGACGAGGCTGATGCCACGCCTGCCTAATTAGGCTACTCTGCCCACGGCCGCCCCACATCGCTTACGACGCAGGTGGTGCTTGGATTGGCCAAGAGCAAGAAGGCGCCCCTCAAGCTCGCACCGGTTGACGTCTTCAAGGGCGCCGCCGATGAGGTCGGTGGCTTGCGGCGATTGCCCCGCACTCTGCTCTGCTCTGCTGACCCGTTCGCGCGCACCGAGGGCGGCAGGATGCGGATGCGGAGGGGACGGGCGAGGGCACTGGCGGTAGGGCCGACGACGACGAGGGACTTGTTGATTGGAAGGCTCTCATCTGCAACCTGTGCAAGCGGAAGTTCAAGGATCTGCCCACCCTGACGAAGCACGTCGAAGCCTCCGAACTGCACCAAAGCAACTTACGCGCGCAAAAGCGGTAGAGTGTCCGCCCCCACTTTTTCACAAAACGCACCACAAGCCCGACGGGGCAGATCTGTAGGGAAGCTATTGCATAAGAGATCATTGTACTGCAAAACGTACTGTGGGCTGTACATGTCCAGATAGTTCGGAATCTCGTGGCAATCTCCGAAGGCGACTCAATTCAAACGACGAAAAGGTGAGGACCTGTGAAGTGTGAACTGACGTTCCTCAACGTCGTTTCGACAGGAAGAACTTCACTCACCCGCGAAGAAAAGGAAGCAATGATAGGAACCCTCGTCGCCACCCTGTCGCTCGTCGGGCCAGCGTCGCTCTCTCGTCGCGACTATGTTTCGCTCGCGACCTCGATCGGCGTAGCTTCCTCCTCTTCGCTGCCTGCTCTCGCGGCCGCACCGACCAAAGCAGCACCTTTCAGCGCACAGCCTGGATTGAAGCTGAATACCGGCGTCAACTTTCCGAGCGCCTCCTTTGGCCTCCAGGTCTACGACGATGACACGGCTTACAGGCTCACCCGTATCGCCCTGGACGTTGGGTATCGGAACTTTTTCGCGTCGGTTCTCGCGCGCAATCAAAAGGGCTTTGCGCGAGCAGTCAAGGACAGTCGCGTGCCTCGTGAGGAGCTCTTCATCTGCGGCTCAGTCCTATCGAACCGTGCCCAGGGCTACGACGCGGCCTTCCAGCTATCAAAGCGCGGCTGCGAGCAGAATATGGAGGCGTTCGCCGCCGGCGGCCTGGACTACATTGACATGATTATGCTGGACTACCCCGGGCCAGATGCAGACTCGATCCGAGGCCAATGGGCTGCGCTGGAGGAGATGGGCGCCGCGAAGCTAAGCCGCTCGCTGGCCGTCTCCAACTTTTCGCCCAGCCAGCTCGACGTGGTGCTCCAGATGGGCAAAGGCGTCACAGTGCCCGCCGTCAACCAGCTGCCATACGGTGTGGGCTTTTCGGCCTCTTCCGACGTACGGGCGGCGGAGGTTATCGGCGAGAACCAGAAGCGCGGAGTGATCGTGCAGGCGTGGTCGCCGCTGCGCAAGGCGCTGAGTGGCGCGGCCAAATCCGCGTGCGCCGAGATCGGCCAAAAGTATGGGAAGACAGCGGCGCAGGTGGGCTTGCGCTACATTGTCGACACTGGCGCCACGTTTACGACGCAGACGCAGACCAAGAAGCACTTTGAGGAGGACCTGAACATCTTCGACTTCTCGTTGACCAAGGAGGAGGTGGTGCGGCTGGCGCTCTTGTGAGAGAGACGCACACAGTAAAAGAGAGATACTACGCTCACGGTAGATACGCGGGCAGATGCACGTGTGCGGACACAGGGGAGGCATGGAAACTGTATCGACCCACTGAGTACTGTACTGTGTTCTCGGCCTTTAGTTTGGAGCCGCGGGGTAACAGACTTTCAAGAGAAGTCAGGCATGGTCGTGTCCTCCTACTCCCTCGATGCCGCCTTGTCACTGGAGGTGGCGCGCGAGCGGCCCGCGGTGCTCGGATTTGCCTTTGTCGACCTGCCCGCTCGGCCTATCTACACCAACAACTGGCAGCTCGAGACGCAGCGTCAGGAGGAGTACGACACGCTCGTTGCCCGGTGCTCGGCCGAGGCGGCAGCATGGAACGCGGAGGCGAAGCGCTGGCATGCGACCCGCGCCCACACCATCGGGGAGCGTATGCGGGCAGATGTGGAAGCGCTGGTCCACGACGGCGGCGGCCTGCACAACGAGGGAGAGGAGGCTCCGACGCCCGAGGAAAGCGAATGTGGAGCATCAGCAGGGAGCCAGCGGCGCATCGCGCTCGGCGAGCTGGATCTCGTGGACGCGGGCCTTGCGTCCATGGCGCTGCTTGCCGACCTCGCCGAGCGCCAGGCCGCTGTCAACGCGGCAGTCGCGCAGGTGCGTGCGGCCGCTTCGTGGCAGCTTGGGCAGGAGGAGCGCCGAAGGGCGGTATCGGTGTTGAGTGCAGAGCAGCGGCGAGCCTTTGTCGCGCGCTGGAAACGCAAGGTGCTCGCAGCGGCGGCGGCGGTGGTATATGATGCAAGAGCGGTGGGCACCGCACCCGTCGCCGGCGAGGTGCTCCACGTTACAGCACGCGTGGCGACGCCAGCGACAACTCGTGAGCAGCCAGGTCGTTGGGGTGGTGGCAGGGATCCCGAAAGATGACGTGTTGTAAAGTAAAGCAGCAGAGAGCTGTGAGGCTGCGACTGTTTTGAATGCGACCGTTTTGAATAGCAAGTATTGCGGCACGACTCCTATCGTTCGGCCAGAGGGAGCACAGCCCGGCCGCAAGCCCCCACCGCGCCCGGGGCCAGGCCGCGTACGCACCGACACCACACCGGGCGCGCGACCCCGACCGTGTCACCTGCTCACGGTCACCTGCTGGCGTGTCCCGCCTCCGACCATGCTGCGGAAGGGTCGAGAGGCTGCAGAGCTAGAGGGCTACTAGAGCGGTAGAGGCGTCGGTGGTGGCCCTGAGTCTGCTCCTACTGATCGTTCACTGATCTGTTCGGAGATCCGAAAGCTGAATGCCCCCCTTTGTGCGTTCCGATGCCAAAGCTACGGATAGGCCAGACTAACCATTTATCTGGGCCAAACTGAGGGCCAGGCGCGCCGCCCAACTCGAAGATGGTCAAGTCACCGCGTCTGTCCCTCGCGGTGCAGCTGGTTGACACACAACCTTTCACTTTCAGTAATGAGCCGTTTTCCAGCTTCCGGCACGACGCGAACCGAAATGGTGCCGTAAGGTCGACATCGGCCGTGGCGAGGATTGGTCGCTCGGCCAGCACACGCGCGCCAAAAGGAAAGATCACATATCCTATTGTGCCCAATATGAAGGGCCACATCCTCTCGTTGCGTTGATACACATGCAATCCTGAAGGGCGTTGCCCCGGCAGCTCCGTGTGCGTGATTGGGTGCGTTAGATTACCCCAACGCCCGCTAAACGCATTATCCCTCATAGAGTACGATCCAAGGTAGTAGATCGTCGCATTCTCTGGCAGACGCACGGTGTTCAGATGTTCCCAAATGTTGGGATCCAGATGCGCATCGTCCTCAAGCACGATGGCCGATGTCAGATTTCGATCCATCATGTCGATGGCGGCCGCCCTATGCTTCATGGCGAGCGAGATGGTCCCGTTTGCGAAGGGCTTGCCCGTGGGGTTCCAAAACGTGTCCGCGACACAAGGGTGGATGCATAATCGCTGCTGATCGCTGAGCTCGTGTTCATACTGCTCACGCGTGCAGCACAGCACCCACGTGACATCTGCTGCACAAAGAGATTTCAGCTGTTTTTCGGCAGAAGCCCGACGAGCCAGCAAGTGCGCAGCGGTCAGGACGTACACAGCTGTCTGACGCATGACCCGCGGAGGCAAGGCTGACGTGCAGCTCGGGCCATGTGCGTAAGATCGTCGCTCCATGCACCCTGGGCGTATGATATGGGAGCGCATCACCTTCAAAAAGCAGTTGTGTGGAGCCACGCGCAACGACGACTCGACAGCGATGGCGTTGGAACGCTGGCTGTGATGGTGATGCTGGTTGTGATGCTGGCTGCCACCTTCCATGGCGATGTTGAGGAATTATAGTTTCAGCCCGCGGCGGGTCGATAGGGGGAATCTTCAGTGTCTACCGGTACGGTACTGATGAACCGCTTCCGTAGCGGATTTCCGCGACCACTTCTTCGGCGAAGTGCAACACGCGGCGCAACTACGCGGGATCAACGGCTGCCGCCCGCTTACATCTGGCACGGTATGCAGCTGCCGGCTGCCCGTCCAGCCTCCTAACTGCCCCGTGCCTATCGTGCCATCACCACACGAGTTCCGCTTGGCTGAGACGAGCCTGCCTCGAGTGCTGTGCCTTGGGGACTCAGTCAGCCTACCGTCGTGCCGGGCCGCCGCAAACCATTCGCTGCTTGTGGGACGGCTCGAGCTGCGTTCAATTGAGTTTGTGAGCAACAAAGGCCTCACGGTCAAGCAGCTAAATTCAATGGGTTCCCACAATCTGGTGCGCTGCCTTCCTCCTTGGGCGTCTGGCTCTTGCAAGGTTGGGGTCAAGTGCCCTCTGCAAGGAGAACAGTCAGCGTTGCATTGGAAGGCGATAGTGCTCGGAGCTGGCGCGTGGGACCTATCGACGGGATTTGGAGCGTGCTGCAGCGTGAGCGAATCGAGGCTCTCACAGCTCGTTCATAACGTCAAGGCTTCTGTGGAACAAGCATTGCGATTCGCCGACCTCGTCGTTTGGGTGACGACCGCACCAGCACCCGAGCACGCTGGTTGTTGCAACGTTCCGACTTACAATTATAGCGGGCGAGAGCACCTCAGCGGCGCACCAGGGACGATCGGGTTTTGCAATGGCGACGCCCAAGAGCAAAATCGGCGCGTGGCAACTGTGCTGCGCGCTTCATTCCCTCCTAGCCGTGTGGCCATCGCTGATACATTTGAGGCTGTCAATGCTCGTTGCGGAAGGCACTATGCAGACTGCTCCATCCAGGGTCAGTTCACCACGGAGGGAAGGCCTGTGAATTGCAACGTGCATTTCAGTGCAGAGGCGTACTTGAACGTGCATGGGCCTGTGGTCGCTCGCACCCTCGCGCAGGCCGTCTTTTAGAGGATTAGTGCCGGTTCGTCTCATGGTTCGTGTCTTGCATGCTTTGAAACTCAAAGCTACCGGTACAGCGCGCGCTCGCCACGGCGGCATTCCACGATGCCGCCCACGAGGTCGCACGAAAACGCGCTCAATCACGAACCATGCGACCCGACATGCCTTGGCTCAAGACCTTGCGCCGCGTAGGCGGCCACACGCTGCATCGAGTGCGCGTCGGCGGCGTGCCTGAACATTTCAACTCTCCGTGGCACACCGCGGCGGTCAAGGGCCTCTTCGACGCCAACGGGCTGCAGGTGGAGTGGACTGACTTCCCTGGTGGTACTGGCGCTATGACCAAGGCGCTGCGCGCAGGCGAGATCGACATTGCGCTCGCCCTCACCGAGGGCCTCGTTGCCGACATGCACCGGCGCAATCCGCAGTACAAGCTCCTCGGCACGTATGTGGCCTCGCCGCTCACGTGGGGCGTCCATGCTGCCGCCAAGAACTCAAAGCTGCAGTGCATGGCCGACCTGGGTCAGAGCGTGCGCTATGCGGTGAGCCGCATGGGCTCGGGCTCGCACCTGATGGCGTGCGTGGATGCGCATGCACGTGGGCTCGACCCGTCGGGCCTGACGCTGGAGATTGTTGGCGGGCTCGACGGCGCGCGCGACGCGTTGCTAGCGGGGCGGGCAGACGTCTTCATGTGGGAGACGTTCACGGCCAAGTTCCTCGTGGATGCGGGCGATTGGAAGCGCATCGGTGAGGTACCGACGCCATGGCCGTGCTTCTCCATCGCGGCCACGGACGAGGCGCTCGAGAGCGGTGGCGAGCAGCTGCTTCGACTGCTCGAGGTCGTAAGGCAGGAGTCTGCGGACTTGCTCGCGAGCCCGAACTGCGCGAAGACCATTGGGCTTATGTACGGGCAGCACGAGAAGGACGTGGTCGAGTGGCTCAAGGGCGTGCGCTGGTGCTGTAGGCCTACCGTCTCTCACGCCATCATCAAGGACGTGATGCGATCGCTCGTGGATGCGGCGGTGCTCAAGCCTGCGGAATTGCTGCCGCCGAGCGCGTTGCTCTCTAGCCTAACGAGGGACGAGGTGCCGTAACAGCACACTAGCAATGCCATAGCAATCATTCATACAAATGCCATGCGGCAGCAAAGTCTTGCTTGCTCGTCTCTTCGCCGTCGGCATTTGTTATGTGCGTTAGGCTCGGGAAGGAGGAAGGTCCGGGTTACCCAAGGTACTTTCTACGACCGATGTGCGCTAACTAGCCCAGCCGATGCGAACCGAACGGCGAAGTCACTCACTTCAAAATCAGGTGGTGGGGATAGTGTTTGAATCCTAAAAGTAATACCTCTCCATAACCCTTTGGGTCAAATAAAGTATCACGCACCAGGCCGGAGTGGAGGTCCGTTGGCGTAGGTTGCTCCGGCGCAAGCGTAGAAGATTTTTGAGGGCGCCAGGGGCATGGCCAGGGGGAGGGTTTCACTAGTACTCAGGTAGCAGGTAGTGACCCTATGGTGTTTCAACACAGTGGGGCGCAAGATTTTGACCTAGGGGGAGGGTTTCACTACTCAGGTAGTTACCCTTGGTGTTTCAACACAGTGGTTGCTACGCCAACGCGCTTCTCCACCAGCAGAACCATTAAGTTTAGACCGCGCGTTCAGAGAGTTAACATACGATAGGCAGAGTTTGGGAGCAAAACCCCCCGTCGCTCGTCGCGCTTTCGCTCTTTCACCGATGGCCGGGATCCCGGGACGCTCGCTTTGTAGTTTCATCGTGAAACCATAAAACTTGTTTCTTCAAGGGAGGCAGTCGCACCCAAACGACCGCATGGCTCACTCGACATGGCCCTTGGGCAAGCCACTGTGTCCGTATGGGGACAAGTGCTACAGGAAGAATCGGCAACACTTGCAGGATGCTGCTCACAGCGCTGCTCACTTCCTCAAACTCGCAAACGAGTACTCGTGGGAGTCAAGGCATGGCCCTCTCTTTGAGCTTCTCATCGCCACTGGCATTGAATGGGACAAGTGCCAGCTGTGCCGCACGCGTGAGCAGCTCCTCGGCATCCTGCAGGCTACCCTGGATGGCGACATCCTGGCTCTCGATGAAATCGTGACGGCGGCGGCGGCGGAGGCGGAAGCGGAGGACGCCCCTTCCGCCGAAGCCCTCGTCATCGAGCTCACCGAAGGCTCAACCAGCCTGCCCGTCGCCGCAGCGCCAGTTGCCGTGTCGCTTGTGGCCGCGGAGCCCGTCGCCGAGGCACCCGTCGCCGCAGCACCCGTCGCCGAGTCACCACTCACCGCAGCACCCGTCACCGAGTCATCACTCGCCGCAGAGCCCGTCGCCGCGGCAAATGTGGGGGCAGTCCCCAGCATCAGCCTACTGTCGATTCCGAGCGCAGAGACTTCGCTGGCGTCGCGCATGGCACAGCGGAGACAACTTTCGGCACGTCGTCGCAGCGAGGGGCATCCGAAAAGTCCAACCCTGCCCTTTGGCGGCGCTCCGGCGCGAGATGCGATGCCGAGGCCGGGCGCCGGTGTCGGCGGCGCCGCCGGATTCCGGGAAATTTCGTCCGCGTTCTCCAACCCGAACGCGCCGCCGCCGAAGCCGGGCGGCGGCGCCGGGCCATCTGCCTTCGCCGCCTCCACCGCCTCCAAGCCTGCTCTCGAGCTGCCCGAGGTCTACCGTCTGGCATCAGCCGACGAACCAGCGCGTTTGGAGGAGCTGCTGCGGAGCGACAGCGGCGCTGCCGAGTTCGTCAACTTCCAAGACCCCAAGAAGTATACACCGCTCATTGAGGCATGCCGACGCTCACAGGGCGGCTACAAATGTGCCCTGCTCCTCATCCGGCACGGTGCGGACGTCAACCTAACGAATGGGAACGGCACCACGCCACTCATGTGGGCGGCCCATCATAACAACAGCCCGTGCGTCGAGCTGCTCCTGCAGAAGGGCGCGCTCACAGGCATCCGGGCTACCTCCGGACCATGGAAGACCGACACGGCGCTCATCGTCGCCAAGAAGAATATCGACAACGCGAGATGCATAAGGCTCATTGAGAATGCCGAGAAGAAGGAGGCGGAGAAGGCGGCCGCGGAGGCAGCCGCGAATGCCGCGAATGCCGCGACTCCGCGGCACCGGAACGGGAGCTCAGATAACCGCGTGCAGGACTCGGTTTGGTCGAATGAGGCCGAGTTGCATGCAGATGCCGAGGAGGAGCTCCTGCGTGAAGTGAAGCGAGCGGAGGATGCTCGCCGGCGGGAGGCGCAGGCGGCTGCGGAGGAGCGCGCGCATCTGCTGCGCAGGCAGGCGGAGATGGAGGCGGAGTTTCGGCGCAAGCAGGAGGAGTTCGAGGCGCAGACGAGGGCACAGCTCCTCGCAACGTCTCACCACGCAACGGAGATGCAGCGGGCCCGGGCGGAGGCGGAGGCGGCCAAGCGCTTTGCGTTGCCTGCATTCTGGACGCAAGGCCAGGCGTCGACGGAGAGCACCGGAGGTTACACCCTCGTTCCCCTGACGGCAGACAAGAGCTCTGAGCTCGCGGCGCTTGGAGATCTGCTCACCACGCCGCACCCCGAGTGGCTTGGGATTGGACGCGACGTCCAGTCTCGCGGCAGGTACACGAAGCTGAAGCTCCAGTGTGCCTGGCGTCTGGAGAACCCGGCCAAGTGGATGGAGTACGCGGCGGCTCGCGAGCGAATCCGTGGCGAGATGAGTGTGCTCAGGAAGGCGAAGCGGCTCGAAACGGCTCGGCCTGAGAATTATCGCGCCCAGACGTCTGTGAGCTGCTCGCATCTTGAGGACTTGTACGGCGGCGTCCCGACCGATGCCGAGGTGCATGAGACCGTGCTGATGCATGGCACCAAGGCGGAGATCCTGCCGAGCATTTGCGCCTTGGGGTTCAATGAAAAGTACTCGGGCGCGAACGTGGGCAAATCCAAATTTGGGGAGGGCTCCTATTTTGCAGAGGATGTGGGCAAGTCCGACCAATACGTCTCACCCGGCGGCGACGGCTGGCTCTACAAAGATGGGAAAGAGGTCCGGTACGTGCTGCCGCCCGGCTGGCGGGAGGCGAAGGCGCCCGCGCCCGACGGGCGCACCTTTTACTGGTACAAGACGAAAGATGGCACGAAGAAGAGCCAATGGGAGCGCCCGATGGAACCTGCCCCCCCCGAAGTTCTCGTCGAGATGCTTGCCGCCAAGTTCCCGACCTATGACAAGGAGGTCCTCGCAGTGATTCTCGACACTTGCAGCAACAACTTCGAGGCGGCCATGCATCAGTTACATCAGATGAGCGGGACAGCGGCGCCCGCTGCTCTGAGACGAAGCGCCACTTTCGGCGGCAACGCATTGAATCAGGCGATCGAAGCAAGTGCGGTGGAGACGGCGATCGAAACAGATGCGCGGGCCACCGACGCAGGCGTAATAGCGGTGCAACGGCCGACTGACGCGAATCTCTTTTACGTCTTTGTTTGCCGCGTCTGCCTTGGCCACTCGGTACGCACGCTTGATGGCGTGACGGCATGCGACGAGAATGACGAACCGTCGATATGGGCAATCCATGAGAAGGAGCTCGCTAGGGTTCCTGGCGTGCCAGCGACAACACCGGTGCATTTTCACTCGCTGCTGGCTGATACCGGAGACAAACTTCTTGGCGCGCTTCTAGAACGATATCGTGAGTTCGTCCTCTTCAACCCACGGCAAGCTTACCCCGATTACGTCATCGCGTATTCGCGTGAGATGGAGCAGCTCTACCCCCTCGGCGCCAAAGTGTACGTGCTACGCAGCAGCGGGGAGGAGTCCGTCGCGTTCGTGACGAATTTCGATGCAGCGACTGGCATCTACGTGGTGGACTTCGACCACGTGGGCTCTCAGAAGCGTAAGAAGTACCGAGATTTCGAGATGAGTGAATGCAGCAGACGGACATCGGCCAACATTTAGTCAACATGCAGTCAGTGCAGTGCCTCAGAAGTGGTGCGCACCTGGACCCGTCTGGCGCGGCCCTCGGGCTCTTGGTCCTGCCCGGCCGCCTGCTGGACCGGAGGTGCTTTAGAGTGAGTTTTATCTGAACGGGTTCCGATACAGTAATGAAGGGACCGCCCCTGGTGTGCGGTGGGCGGGGAATCTGTATTTGAATGTGGTGCCGGCCGAGCGGCCGTCGGGTCGTCGACGTCGTGTGACGTGAGGTTAGATGCACTTCTAGCAAGGACCTGGAGCATAGCATGCTGAGCATACCCATCGGGATCGGCGATCCATTATATAAAAGGGTTACGCCCCACGGTGGAAAATGTCTAACACGTCACGTGGCCTGGTCCCCGGGGCGCCAATGGTGGGGTACTCTAGATGGACGCTTTTTACAAAAGTCTCTCCCTGTGTTGGCCGTCTCATCCTCTTGCTTGCGTCTGCGCGGGAGGGTTCTCGTCGTCACTCGTCTCCTAAAACGCGCGCGCTGTTTTCACGGGGCTGCGTGCGCGGCTCAACGCCCCTGCCACTGGCAGCGGGCTCACGTGGCGGATGCGCGGCGGCGGCGGCTCGACATCCAGCCGGGAGGCGAAGGCGAGCAGCTCGGCGTTGAGCGCGAGCGCATTGTCCGCATCAAGGCGCGCCTGCAGCTGCAGCGCGTGCGTCGTCTGCGTCACGTCGCGTCGGTGCTCATGCGCCGCGGCCTCCCGTGCGGCCGTCTCACGTGCCATCTGAAGCTGACCTTGCACCTGTGCGGCCGCCTCGGCGGCCTTTTGTGCCTGCTGCCGCTCGCGCTCGCGCGCCGCGTCGGCGGCGCTTAGCCGACGGCGTAGCTCGGTCGTCTCGGCTATCATGCGCGCCGTCTGCTGCTGGGCATGCGCGCCTACGGTCATGCTCTGCGCCTTGAGCGCATGCAACTCAAGCTCGGTCTTGCGCAGCTCCGCGAGCATATTGTCACGCTCGGTCTGGATCTTGCTGCAGGCGTTCTCGGCGCGTCGTCGCTCGTCCGCAGCGAGGTCGAGCTGGTTGCGCAGCAGCTGCAGCTGGAGGTCCGCCTCGGCGAATCGCGCCGCCGCCGCGTCCTTCTCCCTCGCGGCGGAGAAGGTCGCAAGCTGCGCCTGCTGGGCCTGCTTCTCACTCGCGCGTGCGTGCTGCGCGAGGGAGCGGAGCTCTTCCCCGAGCGCCTCGACATGCTGCGCCTCTGCCGCGAGCCGCCGCTCCGTCTCGATCAGCTGCCGACGGAGCTCCTCGCTCTCGTGCGTCAGGCGCATCCGTACCTCGTGCGCGTGGTGCGCTTCCAACGCCCGCCCCTCGGCCACGACGAAGCGCACCTGTGGGGAATGGACACAGCGCCGTGGTGAGCACTTGCATGCTGGGCGAGGCTACGACGAAGCGCATACAGCGCCGTGGTGAGCGCTTGCATGCTGGGCGAGGCTACGACGAAGCGCACCCAACGGGACCACGCGCCACCGAGCCCGAGGAGCACGCCCACGCCGCCCTTGATGGCGATCGCGCGCCTGATGGCGTCGGCGCGCCGTCCCTCGAGCGCACGGCGCCCTGCGACCATCGAGGCGTCGTGCGCGACGCGCAGCTCGGCGAGCGAGCGGGCGGCAGTTTGCGACGCGCCGGCCGTGATCGCGCGATGCCAGCGGAGGAGGCCCTCCGCGCAGCTCGCGTGCCAGCGCGCGCCCAGCACGACGCCCAGCAAAGCCTCGAGCTGCCGTTGACGGTGCACCTGTCTCGAACGCTCCATGCTCGCCTCGACCATCTGGGCGGGGGAGAGGGCGATGGCGCCGGTGAGCGCCTGCATGCGAGGGGCAGGGTGGGCACTCTGCAGCCAGCATGAGTTCCGTCATCACGAGTTCCGTCATCACGAGTTTCGTCATCACGAGTTCCGTCATCACGAGTTCCGTCATCACGAGTTTCGTCCAGCTTCTCACCTGCATCTCGCTCGAAAGGAGTTTCGTCAGCGTCTCGCGCACGCCCGCGAGGGTGGCATCAGCCTGCATCGCAACGGCCTCCAGCTCCGTGGAGCGCGACGCACGCTCCTCATCACGCTGGCCGGCCACCTCGCGGTACCGAGACTGAACCATCAGAAAGTTTTGAGTGAGCAGCGCATTGTCAGCGCCGAGGTCGCTCACCTTCCGGCGCAGTCGGATCATTTCGGCAGTCAGCTCTGGCGGCACATGCCGCGATTCTACCCGTAACCTCGTCTCTTCGGATCGTTCGGCGGAGCGACCATCACGCGACGCGACGGCGCGCTCAGCCGCGCGTGCTGCCTTCTCAGCCGCGCGCTCCAGACGCGCCAGGGTCGAGGGCGAGCGAGAGCGCCGTCGCATCTCCGCCTCCATCTCGGACGACGCGATGTTGAGCTCGCCCTCGCCCTCCCGGATGGCCTCCCGGATGGACGTCCGCTCAGCGGCGCGCGCTGCACGCTCCCGACGGGCAATAGACGAGGGCGAAGCGGCCGTGGACGACGCGCCCGAGACGACGCCAGCGCGGCCCGTGGCACTAGGGGTCCATCGACGCGAGTCACTCGGTCGAGTTTCGTCAATTGCGCGTGAGTCTCTCGATCGAGTTTCGTCACTTGCGCGTGCCTCCCTCAGTGCGAGGCCCGCCTCGGCCGCGTCCGCCTCGGCTGCCGCCGCCTCGGCTGCTGCCGCATCCGCCGCATCCGCCGCATCCGCCGCGTCCGCCTCGGCCTCCTCGGCCTCCTCCTGCTTCACCATGAGCTCCGCCGCCTTGGCTTCCGCCGCCTCGGTCGCTTCACGAGCCTGCGCCTGCATGGTGGAGGCGACGGCGACGGTGAGGCTGGTGGCGGTGATTGCTTGTGCGTCGGCCAACGCCGCAGCGGCAGCCTTCGATCGCTCCATGGCCACCCTCTCCGCGACGACCGTCTCTCCGGCTGCCTTGAGTGCAGCGGCTTTCGCCTCCTCGGCCCGCCTCTTCTCGGCCTTCGCCATCGCCGCCATCGCCGCTGCTGCGTCCAATGCGTCTGCCATCGCCGCCGCCGCTGCCGCGCCGCCGCCGTCAGCGTCCAGCTCCTCGGGCGGGCTCTCACGTGCTGTGCGGACGCGAGCCCGCCGCTGCAACGTCAACGCGGAGTGCTGCTGCTGCTGCTGCTGCTGCTGCTGCTGCTGCTGCTGCTGCTGCTGCCACGCTGCTGCGGCTGCGGCAACGCTGCCACGCTGCGAGGCCTGCTGCCGGCGCGATGGAGGCGCTGGCACCTTCGTCGCCTCGAGTGCTTCCTCCGCCTCCTCCGCCTCCTCCGCCTCCTCGACGCCGCGTCCCTCGCCGCGTCCCTCGCCTCGTCGGTTGGTCGCGGCGGAGGCGGCGGCGACGGCGGCGGTGGCGGCGGCGGTGGCGGCACTGTTCAGCTGTGAGGCGAAGGAAGGTAGAGGTGTTGGGAGTGAGGCTAACACGGCGGACTGAGCGCGCCGATCCGCGAGATGGCGCGCGCCGTCGGCGAGGGGGGACACTGGGACCCTCTCGCCCATGCGGACAGAGGGCGCAGCCGGCGCGGTGCTCCCAGCAGCGGGCGCGCAAACTGCCGCCGCCGCCGCCGCCTCGGCCGCGGCCGCCGCCGCCGCCGCCTCGGCCGCGGCAGCCGCCGCACGAGCCTCGGCAGCTTTGAGCGCCGTCTCGAGCGCACGCACCTTCTCCGCACGCGCCTCTGCCAGCTGGAGCGCCTTTGCCGGCTCCTGCGCGCGCTCAAGACGGCGCTCGCTCACTCGCTCGCTCGTTCGCTCGCCGGCCTGGCGGAGCTGGGACTGCAGCTGCTCGACTTGCGCCTGGAGCTGCTCGGCGGTGGCGGCGGCTGCGGCTGCGGCTGCGGCTGCGGCCGCAGTGTTCGCGGCCTGCGGCGGCCACGCAGGTTGTGTCGCAAGAGGCGGCGGTGGCATAGAAGGAGGGAGGGAGAAAGGCAGCCCTTCTACATTAGGGATCGTCGCATATGGGTGCCCAGATAATGGTCGAGAAGTGAGCTGCGAGGGCGGCGGGGGCTGGGGCGGTGGCGGCGGTGGCGGCGGTGGCGGCGGCACTTGTGAATGTGGCAGCGTCTGTCGCTGCTGCTGGTGGTGGTGGTGGTGGTGCTGCTGCTGCCACTGCTGCTGCTGCCACTGCTGCTGCTGCCACTGCTGCTGCTGCTGCAGCAGCAGCTGCTGCCATTCCTCTTGCTGCTGCAGCAGCTGCTGCTGCCACTGGTGATGTTGGTCAGCTTGTGAATGTGGCAGCGCCTGTCGCTGCTGCTGCAGCAGCTGCTCCTGCTGCTGCAGCTGCTGCCACCGCTTCTGCTGTTGCTCCTGCAGCTGTTGCCATTTCTCTTGCTGCAGCTGCAACTGCAGCTGCCATTGCTGCTGCTGCAGCTGCAGCTGCCGCTGCAACTGCGACTTGGGCGCGTCCGCGGCCGCGTCGCTCTCGTCATCCGTCCCAATGGTCGGCGGCGGTGCGGGCGTGAGCGGCTGACACCACTGGGCGGAGTCCTGCGGCAGCGGCACGCTCGGGGGCGGCCACTGGGGCGGCGGTGCGGGCGTGATCGCGGGCGGCAGCGGGAGCGTCGCTGGTGCCGCCGCCGACGGCAGCGGCGGCAGCGGCGGGGGCGGGCTGTCCATCCACGGCGGCGGCGGCGGCGGCGGGTAGTCGTGCAACGGTGTGGAGGGCGTGGCGCCTCCGGGGCCCGAGATCATACCCGAGATTATATCTCCGGGGCCCGAGATCATACCCGAGAGCGAGGCAAAGGGAGCGGGGGCGGCGGCGAGGAGGGCAGAACGGAGGGCGGAAGCCTCGCGCTGCATCTCGCGTTCGCGCGCCTCGCTCGTCGCCCGGAAGCGCGCGAGCTCGGCCGTCGTGCTGTCAAGCTTCCGGCGCGCGAGGTACGTTTCGTGCGCGAGGTCCGTGTCGCGCTTGAGCAGCCGCCGTCGCTCGTCGTCGACGCCGATGGCGCGCGCGGAGCGCGCCCACTCATGCAGCGCCGCCGTCAGCCGCGTTGCCTCGGCCGCGTACAGCAGCGCACGCAGTCGCCCGGTGATCATCTGACGCCCGTGCTCCTCGGCCGCAAGCCGCGCGCCCTGCGTCGCCGCCTCGGCAAAGCCCTCCCGGAGCGTCGCCGCGGCGTGGTCGACCTCCTCGCGCAGCGCAGCGACCTCGGATTGGCTCTCCGCGAGTGCGGATTGGCTCTCCGCAAGCGCACGCTCAAGCCGCTTGCGCTCCACCTCTTCGAGCCGCGACTGCTCATCGCGCCGTCGCTGCAGCTCCTCGTCAGCCTCGCGCGCCTCGTTGATCTGCTTGCGCAGCTCACGGATCACTTGGCCGCGGTCGCGCGAGGCAGAGACCTCCTCGCGCATCACGGTGAGCTCACGCAGCAGCGGCTCCGTAACGTTGGACGCGGCGGACGAGAGCGACGCCTGCTGCCATGTGGCCCACGCGTTCGAGAGGGCGAGAGCGCGTCGCGTGCGCAGGCACGAGCGCAGTCGCGCCGCAGCGACGACCGAGCGCGTCTGCTGTAGCTCCTTCTGCGCGTCCTGCAGCTCGCGGAGTACCGCCGCAGAGGGTGACATGGGAGGCACCGGAGCCGTCTCGGTCGGCATGGGAGGCAGTGGGGCCGCCCGCATTCGCACCGGCCGGTAGGCCGTCAATAATTCCACGTCTCATCAGGATCATGCCGATGAACGAGCCGCGTGCGCGCCCACGCACCTGCATCATACATCAAAAACGCGTCACCACTAGACCGGATGGTGACTAGTAATCGGAGATTTTCCGCAAAGATCTCGATTGACGGACCCATGTCGAGGGCTTTGCTGGGAGTCGCCCTGCCGCTGACCACGAGCTGGCTGGGCACGAGGAAGGCAGCGCCTGCCAGGTACGGGTCGAGTTCCATCCAGGGTCGCCGGCCGAACCAGGAGGACCGGTGCGCGCTCGCGATGCAGCCCGTCCAGCCCGCCGGCCGCCAGAGGCAGCATGGCAAATCTGCCCGCTGGACCACACTTCCTGAGCTGACACGCCGCGCGTCTCGGCGCATTCGCAGCTTGCATGCCTGTGATCGACTGCCTGGACATCCAGATTGCGCTCTTTACGCCGTCTACGACGGGCACGGCGGCGCGGTGAGCTCCAGCCCAACCCGGCGAGATCTGCTGCTGTTGATTTTGGCCCGGCGGCTGCCGACCAGACCGAAGCGAGCGAGCGGCTTGCTAGGCGACCCTGTGGCTGACTCACGCAGCCGCAGCACAGCAGCTGTAGCCAGCCCTGCCGACGGCCGCGCATGCCTATCTGCGCCAGGCGCCGTCCTTGCCTTGCGCGTCCCGCCTTGGCGCTCACACGCGCCTCCCTTACCGGTGCGTGCCACGTGGGCTTTGGCCTATTCCCCGCAGCGCGCGGCGATTTTTTGCGCGGAGCGCATGCAGGGCTACCTGACGCGATCGTCCCATTTTAAAGCGCGTGACCTCGCCAAAGCGCTGCACGAAGCGTTTCGCGATTGCGAGGCCGACTTCATCATGGTGGCCGGGCGAGAGGGGCTGCGTGATGGGACAACGGCGGTGGTGGCGCTGGTCGAGGCGAAGACGCTCACGGTCGCGCACGTGGGCGACTCGCGCGGGGTGCTCTGCCGAGCGGGCGGCGAGACCATCTCGATCACACAGGATCACAAGCCGGAGCTCGAGGCCGAACGGCGGCGCATCGAGGCGTTGGGCGGCTTCGTGTCGCATATTGGATGCTGGCGTGCGATGGGTATCCTCGCAATGTCGCGCGCGATCGGCGACCTGTTCCTCAAGCCCTACGTCTCGGCCGAGCCTGATATCTCCACCGTGCAGCTCGAGGATACGGACGAGTTCGTCGTGCTAGCCTCGGACGGCGTCTTCGATGTCTTCGACAACGAGCAGGTGGTCCAGATAGTGCAGTCAGCTTCGTCGCCGCAAGAGGCGGCAAACCTGCTCACACATTCGGCCTTTGTGGCGGGCTCGCTCGACAACGTCACTGCCGTCGTCGTCGCGCTGCGCGGCTACAAGCCCGCGCCGCCCTCGGCCCGATCGCTCATCGAGCCGAGCGCACCGAGGCCGGGCGGCGTCGCTGCGTCGGCCGCCGCGCATGCGACGCCTTCGAGTGGCAGCTTGATGAGCGCCAGCTTGCATGCAGCGCTGTTCGCTGCGGCATGGCGCGCGATCGTCGCAGATGGCTGGCCGAGAGTGGACGAGAGCTGCGCGAGCTCTGCGCGTGCGCACGGCAGCTCGAGGAGGTCGCCGATGGAACTGTGGGACAGCAGTAACCCTTGGTGAGCGCGCTGTCGACGCACCTCATGATACGTATGGCGCGACACCGAGGAGCTCCGGGCCGCGAGTCCCTCGCGCGCCGTGCTGGCCGGTCAGCTCGCGCCCGGGCGGGGCGAGAGATCGCGGCTCCCCCCCCGCCGGGTCTTCATTCGCCTTCGTTCCTGCGGACTCCTCGGTTCTGGTTACTTTGTCGAGCAGGGGGGGTCTGTTCAGCACGCCCAGCGAAGTGGCGGCTCGCATGCCGGCGTGATCTGTTTTATCTGATATCTTGATATCTCATATCAACAAAGTGACGAATATTTGACTCTCTGCAGATATTTGGTCGCCCCGGACATACACAGGCTCCGCACGCCCCCGTCTAGTACAAACCGAGGCAGCCTGATCGCTGATGAATGAGAGCGGCCGAAATGAATGATCGCACGCAAACACCAGGGCCGGCAACAAAAGACGTACGCCGGCTGTCCGGAACCATGCATGAGCCCTAGCAGCAGCAGCAGCGGTAAGCGCAACCTGCGGCGGGGAGGGGCAGCGGTTTGCGTCAAGTGGCGACGCAGTGCTGGGGCTGTGAGCGCGTCGCGTCGCCGTCGCTTCGCACTCCGCTGGTGCTGGTCAAAAAAGGGGCTGCACTGCTCGCCACATCCCAAGCCACCGCGAAGCGCCGTACGTCTGTCCCCTCTCAGGCCACCCCTCAGGCCAGGCTGCGCAGCGTGTGCGGCATTCATCAGCGCGCACCAGCTTAGCCCATCTTGCCGAGCGGCTGCGTGTTGGGTCCCTTCTTCTTGCCAACACCCACGACCACGTTCACGAACCGACGGTTGTACTGCAGCCTCTTCTTGGCGCGGCCAGTCTCCTTCTTCTTCTTCTCACCCTTCGCGACCTTCGGTGTCTGACCACGCACCTTGCCCGCACGAGCGAGCGAACCGTGGACCTTGCCCTGCGATGCGGAGAGAGCCACAGCAGGCCAAGCCGTCAGAGGCGTGGGGGTCGCAGGCTGATGTGGCGTGCCAGGCACCAGAGGGGATCGAGGCTTTCAGGGCGACGCGTACCATGGCTGGAGTGGGATGGCGATCGCAATTCACGAAACGAGGGAGTGCGCGTGTTTCTTTGATCTCGGGGCTATGGCGGGCAGTAACAGTGCCGTAGCACCGGTTGTCGCGTCCGTCGTTTTACATGTAACGTTCACAGTGCGCGTTGCGTAGTGTGAGATTCTCGCCTACGGAGAATATGGCCGACGTGCCGTCCACTGCTTTGCTCGAGCCCTCCGCGCCCGAGGCCTCCGATCCGGCGGTAAAGCCTCCGCTCGACCCGGACATCATCCGATGGCCTGATGAGCCGCCGCCGCCGCCCGAGATGTGGCAGATTACACCGGTGCACGACTGGGAGCGCGACGAGCGCGGCTACATCTTCGAATCGAGGCTTGAGGAGGCGGAGGTGCACAAGACGGAGGGCAACGCACACTTCAAGGCGTCCGAGTGGGAGCTCGCTCTGCGCCGCTACAAGCGCGCCATCTACCATTGCGTCTTCGACGAGATGCAGATGTACGACCTGCTCGACCATCACAAGGAGCAGGCGCACGGCATCCAGGTGCCGTGCAAGCTCAACCTGGTCGCATGCATCGTGCGCATGTACGAGGACGGCAACCCGGCGCTGCCCGACGGCTCGCTCGATCACGCGCTGCTCGCCATCGACGAGGTGCTCAAGGCGCGTCCCAAGGAGGCCAAGGCCTTCTTCCGGCGCGCACAGGTGCTCATGCTGCAGCAGGACCTTGCTGGCGCGCGCACCGCGCTCGACGAGGCCAAACGGCTCAGCGCGAGCGGCGGCACGGCGGCGGGTGGCGGCGGCGGCGGCGCCAACCTGCGCGACGCGTACGCCAAGCTCAAGGCCCTCGAGCAGAAAGAGAAGGAGCGCCAGCGGGTGCTGTTTGGCGGCAAGCTGCAGACGGTCAGTGTGCATCAGATGCAGGAGGAGTCGGAGGCGCTGGCGCTGGCACGGCGGGCGGCGCTATGGAAGTACGTTCGCATCATCGGCTTCCCCGTGGTGCTGCCGCTCGAGGCGCTCTATGCCGTGGTGCAGTACATTGTCCGAAAGCTCTTGCGAGGCCCTGAAGGCATGGGCAAGAAAGCTCGATGATTTCGCCCTTCCTCTTGAGTACCGGTCTTGAGTGTATCGGACGAGCTGGCAGCTGAATGTGCCCTTCATCAACGGTACCGGTACCCGCGTCGGACGAGATAGTGGGCCGGGCAGCCGGAGATTCACTTGGAGATGGACTCGCTTAGTGTGTACCCTCGCGCCCCTGCTCCGACCCCTGGTCGGCGCGTCCCGTGGTCGCCGGTCACCTCCCTGGCTCCTGCGTGATACACTCAACCAGAAACCGGGTCAGGACCCTATTGAGAATGCCGAATCAAGAAGCTGCCAAATTTGGAAATAACTACACAGCCCACAGCAGCGATCCACACACAACCAATACAAATTAGTAATTACGTTACTTTCTTAGTGTCCTCTACTTTCTTGGATACTTTCTTGGATTCGTAGACGATATAGGAGAAGCGGTGCTCGAAGAACGAACGGACCACGAAGCCGAAGATCAGCTACGGTATGTCGTGTCACGCTTTCTTGCCGGCTTTGCCTGGGTTCACTTCCTTGGCACCCTTGACGGCGGGCAGCTCGAGCGCTTCGGCGCAGAGCAACTCCTTCTCGTCGTCGCCCTCCTTCGCATCGCTCGGCAGGAAGGTGGGGAAGGGTGGAGGCGATTTGAACCCGAGCTTCGGGTGGTTGGAGTCGCGTATGCGCACGGTGGTGCCCGTGCATCCGGGCACGGAGCCCTTGAGGAGGATGATGTTGTACTTGGGGAGCACCTGGCACACGAGACAATCAGAGGTCATTACAGAGGTCATTAGAGGCAATCAGAGGTCATAAGAGGCACTCCGATTTGTGGGGAGCACCTGGCACACGAGCAGCCCGAACCAGTCAGAGGCCATCACGTGGCCATCAAGAGGCCATCAGAGGCCATCAAGAGCGTCATCAGGGGACATCAGAGGCCCTGCCCACCTTCCACACGAGGAGCCCCTCCATCGTCGCGCGCTTGCCGCCCATGCGCCCCGGCATCTTCTTGCCCTTCCAGACGTTCGTCTTCATCAGGTTGCCGGTCGAGCCGTTCAAAGCTCCGATGGAGCGGTGAGAGAGAGACGCTCCGTGTGACGCAGGCTGCCCCTTGAAGCCCCACCGTTTCATCCCTCCAGCGAAGCCCTTGCCTTTGGTCTTCGACTGCACGTCGACGTACTGGCCCGGCACGAAATGCCGCGCGCCGATCGTGGTGCCGACGGGCAGCAGAGCGTCCTCTGCTCACACGGTGGCGCAGCAGTGGCGCGGTGGTGAGTGCGCAGGCAGCCCGCGAGGCCACTCATCCAGAGGCGCGCCGAAGTGCAGGGCAGGCTGCTGCCGCGGTGTGCGCGCACCCGTCACCGCGAACTCGCGCATGTATCGCTTCAGTGGCAGACCCTTGGTGATGAAATGGTTCGCCTCGTCAATTCGCATCCGCTTACGCTTCTGCCAGCCAGCAGCAACTTGCAGAGCATTGAGCCCGTCGCTCATGGCGCGGCGCACCTTGACCACCTGGCAGTCCTGAAGCTCGATGACGGTGACTGGTACCCGCGTTCCATTTGCCGCCCACGCTTGAGACATGCCACATTTCATGCCGATTGCGCCGACGCGCTGGCTCGTTGGACTCCACAGACGCTTCACGTCAAAGACGGCAGTGCACAGGCTGCGACTCGGGCCAGCAAGCTGCGGCGAAAGACGTGCTCGAGGCAGCGCCACTGCGAGCGAGGATGACGCTGCGCATCGACAGAGCGAGTGCAATCGTGCGAGGGCCATGCTGCGTGGCGCCTCCGACGATCGGGTGCGTCTCCACTGTGCCTTCGGGGTCAGGAGAGCAGGACGACCGTGGCCACCTCGATTTTGTTCAACACAACGCTTCGGACACAAGCACGATGGCCCCTATCGCTACATGTATGAACGGAGGCCCCAACACGACGAATACGCCACGACGGCGCCGAAACGGCGAAATGGAAAACTTCTGCTCACGAGTTCTATCATCGTGTGGCGTTCTTGGTGCGGCGTTGATGACTTGATGTCGGATTACGGACATTACGGACATCGACATGATTACGGACCGATTAGATGTGCACGAGCCAATTGGCACGAGCCTGGTGGAGGACTAGGACTGGGAGACTTTTGCTTACGGTAGTTCTATCATCGTATGGCGTTGATGACTTGATGTGCACGGCTGGTGGAGGACTGGGAGGAACGGAGACGCTCGGGCCTCGGCGGGTCGGAAGGGCGCACGATTTTAGTGGCGCTTTATTGCAGTGCCGACGCGCGTCCACGCCCGTGTCATGACAAGACGTCGTCACAGAGCATTACGAGCAGAACCGTCACGTTGTCCATGCAGTGCCCGCACTGCAGCGCGTTGCGCACGAGCTTATCGCACGCCGCCTGGCTGCGCTGCTGGATCGTCATCCGCGGCCATCGCTTCTGGAGCTGCTCGAGCGCGATGCCGACGGCGGACTGGCTGTTGATCACGTCCCAGAGACCGTCGCTTGCAAGGAGCAAGAACGAATCAAACTCGGCCACCTGTCGAATGGTCACGTCGGGCTCCGCCGACAGAGCGCCGGCGGCCACCTGTCGAATGGCCACGTCGGGCTCCGCCGACAGAGCGCCGGCGGCGCACCGATCGCTTGTCGGCGACGAAGGCACCGCCACCAGCGGCGTAGGCGCCGAGCAGTCATGGACACCGCCGTCGGGGGCAGCGTCCTCAGCGCCTGGCCCCGCGCCCAACGGCTCGATGCCACCCAGCGGCTTTCCCACTGACATGATGCCGGCCACAGCGCCGTCATGATCAGCGCCGTCATGGGCAGCGCCGTCATAGGCAGCGCCGTAGTGGGCGCGACCGATCGACTCTCCCACTGACATGATGCCGGCCGCTTTGAACTCGGCGTCACCAAGAGACCGTGAGACTGAGAGCACGCCGTTGAGGCGTGGAACATTGATTTGGCCCCGCGCATGCGTCAGCGACACGTGCCCGCCCGCAGCCTCGATACGGGCCTTCTCCGACGCCGTGCCCGGCTTGTGATCCACCGACTGCCAAAGCAAACGCTCCCCATGGCACAGCACGGTGCGGCTGTCGCCGAGGTTGGCAACGACGAGCACGTCGCCAAGCACCAGGGCGCACGTGGCCGTGCAGCCGCTCGTGCTCACACTCTCCTCCTCGCACAAGTGCGCCTCTGTGGCAGCGAATGCGTCCCGGATCACCTTCTCAAGAGCAGCGCCCGAGGGCATGCTGGGCACTTCGCGCAGCAAACTGACAAGCCTGGACTGCACCTGGCTCCACAGCAGCGTCGCGACGAGCGTCGACGCCCCGGGGCCGTTGTGCCCGTCGAAAACACCATAAAATCGGCACGGAGGCCAGCCGGCTGAGTTTGGAATGTCTGCCCACCCATTGTTGATCAAGCAGTACCGGTCCTCTTGCGTGGGCCGCGTGCCAACGCACGAGCAAGCGGCGGCAACGCGCTCTGGCTCGACGCTCGGCGCTTCGTCTCCTGCCTTACGCTTTCCCGAGATCGGCGGGTCAGCCATCTCCGCCGAGGAGCGCGAGAGAGATGTGACTGGTCCTGTGAATGTCACACTTTCCTTGGGTTTCGGACCGTTCTGACATATACATGTACGTGGCGCCGAGCCGTCGCACGCGATGGGGACGCCGACGCGGCGACCGGACGCTCCGAATGGCAACTGGGAACCAAGTCAAGGTCCCCACACTTTTCCTCGTTCGAAAATGCAACACGTTTTCATCGCGTCGCTTCTGGCGCTGTTCAACGCGTTCGACCAGGATACGTACGCGTGGTTGCCATTCGGACGGCTCCATGGGAAGGTTGATGCCCAAGGCCGCCGATACTTTCGAGGCATTCCATATGCGGAGCCACCCGTCGGCAAGGATCTACGCTTCCGGGCACCTCGCGAGTGGACGACGAACTGGAAGCCGAGCACACGAAACGCGACAGCCTCTATGCCAATCTGCATGCAACCAGGAGGGTCGTGGCCGTCAATGGAGAATGCCATGAACATGAGCGAAAATTGCCTCTTCCTGAATGTGGTCGCGCCTCCCGAGTCGTTGTCAAATTCCTTGTATCCCGTGCTCGTCTACTTTCACGCGGGCGAGTTTCTGTACGGCGCGGCGAGCGACCTCGAGAGCGACGTCCCCTTCTTTGCAGACGATGTCGTGCTTGTGACGCCCGCCTCGCGCCTCGGTATCTTTGGGTACGCGGCGTCCGACGCCCTTCGTGCCCTGTCTCCCGACGACGGAGCTGTGGGAAACAACGGTATCATGGACCAGCAGATGGCGCTACGCTGGGTGCACGCGCACATCGGCGCATTCGGCGGCGACCCCAGCCGCGTGACCATCATGGGCGAGAGCTCTGGCGGCACCTCCGTCATCGCTCACATGACGTTGCCGTCGAGCTGGCCTTATTTCCACCGAGCGGTGCTTCAGTCCCCAGGCCTGACGCAGGTGAAGCCTTTTGGGGACGCGGCGCTGAACAACGAGTACGTGCTCTCGTACCTCGCGCATGCAAAGTCGCCGGGCTGTGCCTTTGCGGGCGACGGCTACGTCAACATCGAGGCTGCATCGCTCTACTCTGCGCATTTGCAAGTCGTCGCTGAGCCGTGCAAGAGTACCGAGGTGGCCAGCTGCGAGCAGCGCTGCGACGCGAACGCAACGTGCTTCGCGCTCGCCATCGACAACCGCACAGGCGTGCCGACCATCACACTGCACGCCGACACGAACATCGCCGACATGTCGGTCCTAGGCCCAGGCCCGGCCTCGATGCTCTCAGTCCGCATGAAGCGATCCGTCGGCGGCTCCGACGGCGTCAATTGCCTTCTGCAGGCGAACGCGTCGCAGCTGATCATGGCGACTTTTCTGGTGCCGCGCTCCGACACGAACGCGCAGGACTCGTACGGCCCTGTCGTGGACGGCGTCACCTTCAGTGCGCCCTTCATCGAGCTTGTGGGGAGTGGCCAGACACCTCCCCATCTTCCGGTGATGAGGAGCGCCGACACTGATTGCCTTTCACTGTGGACCACTGAGTACCACTGAGTGCCACTGATTGCCACTGAGTACCACTGATTGCCATCGAGTGCCTCCGATCTTCAGGTGATGATGGGCGCCAACAAGGATGAAGGGACGATGTTCCTCATCGACCACCTTGCGCCGCCCATTGCATGCAACGCAAGCTCCACTCAGTTCTTGAGCTGGTGCGCGCAGTACTTTTGCGCCGCCGACGCACCCACGATCGCCGCCGCGTACCAGCAGCTCGCCAAGCCGTTGCCCTACTGCGCGGGGCTGTCCGCGGGCGCGTGGGGCGGTGGCCTAGCCGCCAGCCGGGCTCTGGGCGATGTGGCGATTGTGTGCCCTGTGCGTGAGGCGGCGCGTGCTCTTCGGGACCGTTGGGCGGATGCGCACGCAACCGACGCCGACGCGACCACTGCCGACGAGGCGTCCGATCTGGCGCCGATCTTCGTCTACCACTTTGCCCACGCCCCCGCCCAATCGATCAATATGGATCCGCATTCACTGCCACTGTACGGGGCCTTCCATGGCGCGGAGGTGCCCTTCGTCTTTGGAGATCAGTTTGAGCTCTCGACCGACGCCGAGCGGACCCTTTCACTGTTGATGGGCTGCTACTGGCGCAACTTCATCCACCACGGCAACCCGAGCGCCGACGAGGGTGGCTGCGTTGGGGGCGTGACGCCGCCGCGCTGGCCGCCGCTGGCCAAAGGAGAGGAGAGGACCATGATCCTCGATACGAGCGCACTCAAGGGCTCCATGCAAGCGAGTGGCGTTGTGGCGGGCGTCGAAGCCTTCAGGAGATCAAAATACACTGACGACGGCGAAGGCGTTGGGCCGGTGGTCAATTTGCAGAAGACGCAGTGCGACATGTGGAAGGCCCTTCGCCCCACCAACCTGCGCCGCCGCCTGCATGTTGAGATCCAGCATTGATTCGTAGTAAAAAAGCCCCTCCGCGGGAGGGGGGGGAATTGCCATTTTTGGAATGGCAACTTTTAGTGGCCTTCCTTCCTAACTCGGCTCACGGCAAAAACATGCTTGGGCTGTCCCTTTGGGCTGTCTCATTAGGCGCGGCTGTGCTGAATGAAGTTAACACGCTACAAGCGCCGGCTCCATTGACGCCGGATCACCCGACAGTCCTTGTGATCCTCTCCGACCACGGAAGCGGCACGATGGAGTTCGGGGCGGCGCTCAATACGCACCCGTGCATGTTCAACCTCGGCGAGCCGTTTGCGCTCAAGGACACGCTCTGGTCGAATGCCGAGGTCCCCGAGTGCACGGGCGCCATGGCGAGTGATATGAACAAAGTGATCTTCAACTCCGAAACTGGCGCGCTCCTGAAGAGCAGTAACCCGACTCTGACGACCAGGATCCTGGCTCAGAGTGCCCATGCCGCCATCAACGGCACCATGCTTATGGGCACACTTCCAGTGCTGAAACGCACTGTGGCCCATATGACGTTCGCCGGTGACACTGCCGAGCTGTATGATGGTCTGCAGTACAGCTTTGCCGATTACGTCGTCCGCATCCGCGATCACGTCTGTGCGGGCGTGCCCGCCGAGGTGTGTGCCCCCTCGGATTGCTCGATCACGCTCAGCATGCTCCCGCAGTTCGTCAACGCGAACACGGCCGGGCGGCTCATGAAGGACGACCCGCCCAAGTCCGTGTGCGTGCTCGCGCGGAATGCGAAGGCGATGGCCGCGTGGAAGGCGGCCCTCACCTCGATGGCCGAGAACCCTAAGGTGGCGACGTTCAAGCTCGCAAGAGATGAGCGCGACAGGCAGTTCGCCCTATTCCAGGAGTTTGGTCTGGCCGAGCAGATGTTTGACTGCGCCATTGAGCGCCAGCCCAGCGACTATCTCGCAGAGTCTAGCTATCCCAACGCCGACGACCAGATCGATATCGAGCACTGCTGGGCCGGGGATGCCGGTGCCAACAAGTGCCTCGCCGACGCTCTGAAGCTGGTCGGGCTCTCGACCGAGCCGATGATGGACGCGGGGACGAGGAACATAGAGGGCATTCAGAAAATGAAGGCGAGCTGCGCCCTCGATCCCACCGCCATCTTCAAGCGACTCGCCAACGGCGATATGCAAAAGACTGCCGCGACCTTCGAAAAGATCAGGGCGGCCGAAAAACTGAAGGCAGTGCAGGATGGTGCGGCTGCTGCCCTGGCCAAGGACTTCGCGGCGGCAGCGGAGAATGCGGCTGCCATGAATCTGTTCGTCAACGGCGTCGACGCCCGCGCGGATTTCGTCAAATCAGAGCCGGCGTTCGTCGTGAAGGAACATACCGTCACGACGTCCGACGTTCCCGATATGATCCAGCTCAACGTGCTGCCGGAGACTCATCCGACCACGACAGCGCCCACGACCATGCCTAAGGTCCGTACGGAACATACCGTCACGACGTCAGACATTCCCGATATGATCCAGCTCAACGTGCCGGACAGCGTGCAGCTCTTCTTGCAGCGAGATGACGTTCGTGCGCAGGCGGTGCCCACGCAGATCCCAGACGGTGTCCCCGAGGATATCTCGGGGATCATCTCGGAGATACGATCGAATGTCCCCGAGATTATCTACCCGAGCCGTAAGGAGGAACATACCGTCACGACGTCCGACGTTCCCGATATGATCCAGCTCAACGTGCTGCCGGAGACTCATCCGACCACGACAGCGCCCACGACCACGATCGCGGTCCCCGAGGTGGTCAATCCGGTGATCTACGCAAGGAAGCTGATGCAAGCTGGGGAGGGTACTATGCATACCGTCTCAGCCTGGTCACAGCAAGGGGGGTGGTGGAATTGAGGGGGATGCCGCCTGTTGAACGGGAAGAGCATGGGCATGGGGGCTACCGGGGCTAGTCAGCATGCAACGAGAGCAGCCCGAGTATCCGGAGACGGGAGTCTCGTCTGGCATTCGACTTCGGAGTGCAAGTCTCGCAGGCTGTGTAGGGTGCGTTTGGCATCGCCACATTAAGCTGAGCGCGAAAGACCGTACTTGTACATGTATTACGTGTCGTCGGGGCGGGCGCGGCGGGGGGAGTCTCGTAATCACGCCGTTAATCACGCCACCATAGGGCAACTACCTCGTACCTGAGTGTTGAAACTGCTCGTCCCCCAAGGCCGAAGGCACATCATAAAAGTCTGCAGTGTGCAGCGCAGAAGTGACGGTGTGAGATGCGGGAAGATTGGTACTGGCCTCCTGGTCCTGCGCGCTGGCCGCTGCCCGGGGCCGCGGAAGAGGCGAGCGCTCCAGCCAAGGGTGCTGACGCCCTACTTGGTAAATCTCACTGAGATGCCACGCCATGCGCGCGCCATCGGCCCCACATGCGGGCACACCCAGTCGCCAGTCGCCGCGTCGGTCGACTCCCACGGTACCCGCAGAGCACAGTCCGTACGGCGACCGTTACCCACAACGGCGAGAGTAGTCTTTGTCGCGCGTAAGTCGCATACTTCGCTTGCAATACTTAGAGCAACAAATTGGGGGACACGCTTTCTCTCCCCCCCTCTCGTCCTGCAGACTCACGTGCAGACTCCAACACCTCCACCACAGGGGGTGGAAGCTTGTATCCTCTCCGCTCCTCGAGCGACCTGTAGCCTGAGGCGAGCGCAGGAGCAAAGCCGGGCGAATTGAGGCGCAGCAGCTGCACAGGTTCGGACGCCCAGCCCAGTGACGGCTGCTCGATGAGGAAAGGTTTGTCGAAAGAGGGGTGGCCGCAGTCGACGAAACGTAGCTCCACCTCGAGCAAGTCCAAGAACGTCTGCCGGCACGATGAGGCCGCGTCACCAAGAATCACCCAAGCGCCCAGCCGAACACATTCGGCCACGCGCAGTGCCATGCAACGAGCTTGGTCATCGTTCCTCAGCACATCGGTGAGCACGACGAGATTCGCAGCTCCGACGCCTGTGCCATAGGAATGGTGATTCGTCCTGCCGGACATGGGCAGCGGCGAGTTGAGATCGGCCAGATCGAACGACTGCAGCCAAGTACGGTTGACCTTACCGCCGGCAGCAGCGGCCGTCGAGGCGCACAGGTCATTCTCACAGAGTACGTTCCGACCAGCGAGATCGGGCAGGGCTGCGATGTACTGCGCGATGCCCAGCGATGCAGGCGTGATGACCTCTCGAGTTACGATGGGTGAGCTCACTCCACCGAGCAAGATTTTGAGCGGTGTGGTTGGTAGGACGAGAGCCGATGCTAGTAACATTTGAACGTGCAGGAACATGGCGTACCCAGATACGCGCAGTTGCTTTCGATGTCCTCGTCAATCGTGTTTCGCATCGGATTCCGCAAGTTCGGTTGCGTTTTCAAAAAAGGAAATGGAGTCCATGTGGAGTCGACCTCGAATCTGCAATATCCGCCTACATGTATGCCTCGGCCTAGTACAACTACATGTAGTACCAGCCAGTGAGGTTGCTCTGTGGCAACAGCTCGGGACCTACAAACTCAACGCTCCACTTGACAGATTCTCGCAAGTACGTGCCGGGCTGTAGCGGCGGTAAGGGGGGCTTTAGAATGTCCGGTGGCCACGGTGATGGTGGTGGTGGCCACACCAACGGGAGCATGAGCGGCGGGCATGGCTGCCGGCCATTAAGCGCCATGGCGGTGATGAGCACAAGGGCATAACACAGGGCATAGCACAGGGGGAGGACGAGCCACAAAGGGCCCACACAGGGGAATCGGAGCGGTACGAACCAAGGCGGAGCGGGTGGCATGGGTTGAGCCGGCGTTGGTTTGAGCAGCTGCCCATCAATGGGTGGGATGCGCTGCAGCTTGGCGGGAGGCTGGAAGTGAAGGAGGCTGTGGAGGAGGCGGTGGAGGAGAAGGACGAGGAGGAGGATGAGGGGGATGACGTAAAGGCGGGGGAGGAGGAAGTGGCGGAGGAGGACACCGATGAGTAGGAGGGGAAGGGCGAGTAGGAGAAGGAGGACGACATATCTGCCCATGGAATCTCGCCATTGCTCAGCGGAAGTGGCCGACGGCGCAAGCAGAGTCATCGGCTCTGTCTCTTCGCGTCGGCGCGGCTGCTGCTGCGCCGCCTGCTCGGTGTGCATGATAACGTGTGAGCACGAGCTTGAATGAGCATGCAGCAAGCGTGCTTGCTCAGAAGAGTGCACTGCCGGGAGCACAGTCGCGCCGAGTCGAGCGCCGATGAAGACTTGAGGCTGCGGCTGCGGCTGCGGCTGCGGCGTTTGCTGCTGTTGGGCTGAATGCACTTTCTCATTCTTCTGCTCCTGCGGCTGAGGCTGCTGCTGCTCCTGCGGCAGCGACCCGGGCTGCGGCTGCGGCTGCGGCTGAGGCTGCGGCTGCTGCGGCCGCGGCTGCGGCTGCGGCGGTTGCTCTGTGATTGCGCCAGCGCTGCCGAGTGGCACATCAGTGCGAGGGCAAGCGCGCCGCACATCAGTAGTGCCCGCACTCGATGGTGGGCCACGCTCAGTCGCAGGTCTGTGTGACGGCGAGGCCGACACTGGTGGCGTTCCGAGGATGCGGGCAGAACGAGGCCGCCTCCAAGCCGCAGGAGTCTCTACACAGCATGCTGTCGATGCGCATCCGCATAGGGGCGGCGTGAGCGGGTCGCCCATCCGATGACTCGGTGATGGATGACGATGGCGAGGGGAGAGCGGCCCGCACAGGCCGCGGCTGCGGGAATGCGCTCCACTCGAGACTCCATCCATGGTAATCGGCGGGATCGTGATGTACTGGAGCATTGCCGAGTCTGGGGCCAGCATGTCCTTGCGTGGGTCGTAGCGCGGCGGGCTGCCGTCCTCCCGCTCTTTCCACTGTTGCTTGACCGTCGCGTAGCCGCACGGCATAATTCTGCCGTCTGGGCGTTTGGACGATCGGGTTTCGTTGTTTTGCGCGCCGCAAAAAAGCTGGTACGAGCGCGCATGCATTTTTCGTTTCACAACGCCTCCTGCGAAATTACCCTCTTCACTCCTGATGGACTGATATGTGATACGAGTAGAATGTAGATCTCACACGACTAGGAACTAATCAGGCCTTTCTCTGTTTTTTGTCACAGACCTCAGACGGGGCGGCCCCGGGGGCCCCGAGTGTCGAGTGCGGACTCTGTCAGGGTCCGGCCTCAGAGAGGCGCCCCTTGCGCCACCCCTTGATGCGATGAGGGATGTAATTGCTGCTGCGACTGAATCGGGACGTGCTGTGCTCGATCCTTCCGGCACCGTAGTACGTCGCATTGGAAACGCGAGAAGCCGGAGAAACCCAACGCGGGTCTGGCCAATACACTCGACCAGCCACACGGCGCTCAACACGTCACAGGACTTCTTCTGCCTCGTCCTCAAAGCGTACCTGCACGAATCCCTTCTTTTTCCTGCTGCTGTCCTTCTTACATGTAGCCACCGCGCCCGGTGGCCGTGGTTGCATCTTTGCGAGTCCCCGCTTCGCTGCGGCATCGATCAACGCCTCGAGGCGGTTCGTCGCGCTTCGCAGAGTTGGCTCCCCGGCCAGTGCGCTTCGGGTCACATCCAACGGACCTTCAATGATAGCCTCGTCATCCCCCAGCTCGTCGCCAGGCTCTTCTTCAGGCGCCTTCCTGAGCGGCGCCGTCCTGAGCGGCGCCGCACCCTGGCGACCGCTCGGCGTACGACTGCTACTTGACAAAGCCTCCTCCTCAGCTGGCGGGTAGAATCGAGGAAGGGCCAGCGTGGACCCGATTGCGGGGATCATCGTCGGCTGAGCTCGGGGCGACCTGGGTGCGCCCGCTACGGCGCCTGCGTACAGACCGTGCTTAGTCACGGCACCCTCCTCGGGCGATGGCAACGGCAGATTCCAGAGCGCAATCGCGAGCAGCCCCGCTGGAGGCGCGAGTCCCTGCAGCGTCAAGGTATACGAGCCGAGAAGAGACCGCAGGGTGCCGAGGAAGAGCATTCCAAGAGAGGTGCCGACGATGCCGGCACTCCGGATCTGGCCGGAGAGCCGCCCGATGTGGGCGACGCCGAAAAAGTAAGGGACGACCAGGCTGTTGGCGTTGATCATGAAGCCGAGCCGGATGCCGGTGGCGATCGTGTAGATGAGCGCGCCTTGGAGCTGTCCGAGCTGCGAGGCAGATAGCGTCGAGAGCGCAATCATGATCTGGGAGATCGCGAGCACCTTGTGGGGAGGCACCCCTCGATCGGCGGCCCAGCCTGCGAGGCATGAGGCGGCCGCCGTGACGAAACCCATGGGGGCGAAGATGACCGCTGCGATGTCGTACGTGGCGCCGGCTTCGCGGGCGATGGCGACGGTGTAGAGATCGATGCCGCTCCCGACGGTTGCCGAGTACAGGCTGGTGAGCTGTAGTAAGAGGAGTGTTGTGGAGCACACGGACGGCGGTGGCGGCGGCGGAGGTGCTGTCCATTGAAGCGGTGGCGCGCCTGCAGAGCTGCTGCTGCTGCCGCTGCCGCTGCTCCTGCAGCTGCGATTGAGGTTGCTGCCGCTGCTGCAGCTGCTGCCGCTGCTGCCGCTGCTGCCGCTGCTGCCGCTGCTGCCGCCGCTGCCGCCGCTGCTGCCGCTGCTGCCGCCGATGTCGGTGCCGTAGCCATCGGCACTGACCGCACGCGACTCTGGGCAGCCCGATTCCACATCGGGCGAGAGCTGCTCGTCGAGCGTGGAGGTCGGCTGCGGCCTTTCGAGGAGCACATCGCCATCCAAATAAGGCAGGAGCTCGTCGCCATCCGGACCGCTCCCAAGGTCCTGGGGTCGATTACGCGTGAGCAGCGCGATGGGCACGATGCTGATGAGGAGGACGCTGCTCCAGACGATGAGCGTGTTCCGCCAGTTAATCGCCTCGTTGCTCATGGACAGCAGCTGCGTGAGTAGCCCACTCAGCGGCGAAGACACCACGGAGAGCAGCGCCGTCATGCGGCCGCGGCGGCGGCAGAACCAGAGGGAAAGGAGGCCGTCGACGCAGGTGTCGATGGCGCCGATGGCAGTGCCGCGGATCAGAATGCCAGCGAAGAAGAGCTGCCACGCATTGGACGCGCAGCTCAAGCTCAGCAGGCCGCCGGCCAGCACAAGCATAGCGAGGGGCAAGCACCATCGTGCGCCGTGTCTGTCAAACGCGATGCCAAATGCTGGCTGTGCCATCGCGGCCAGCAATGTTCCAGCGCCCCAAATGCGTCCAAACGGCCCGGCGTCGAGGCGCAGGTCATTCATGATGAGAGGCACGCTGACGGAAATTACGTTATTCTGCCCGACCGCCTTGACCAAGCGCGTGACACCGCAGAGCACCAATATGACCCAACCATAGAAGAAACGGCCCTTGGTGGGGCGCATGGGCATGGACATATTCGGATCCCGCGGCCGCCGCCCCACCCCCACCGCTGCGGTGGCGGCGTCAAGGGTCGCCGCTTGTGAAAGGAAGGAGGCGCTGAGTCTATGAATAGATTCCTGCTGTGAATACGTGAGAGGTAAAGACTAAAGGGTATTCGCAATTCGGGGCGCCGCGCCTATTCGGTGCGCAGGGGCAAGTGGATGGCCAGCGCAGCGACGCCGAGGCATGCGCCGAGGACGCGTGAATTCGGGCGCCTCTCGCAGGATTCACCAGGTCGACTGGTCGGCACTTGGCCATGTGCTCACTCGTAGCGCAGCGTGGCGTTGGCAGCCTTGCCCGTCACCTCGTTGATGGCCGTGGCAGTGATCTCGGTCGCGCCAAACTGCAGCTGGATCGTGCATGTCTCCCCGTGCAGGCAGTCGACGGTGACAGTGCCTATCTTGCGCGCCGATGATTCGGTCGTCCAGTCGATCTGGCCGAGCGGCGTCGCGAAGATGGAGAACGAGATGGCGGTCTGGTCGGCACGTGGCGGCCAGTGTTTGTGGCTCTCGGCCACATGCCCCGCGAGCAACTTGTCACCCACCTTGACCAGCTGGCGGAACTTGTCATAGACGTACTTGACGAGGCCTTCGGGCGTCATGATATCTTGGAATCCCTTGGCTACGTGCTTCGCGTTCGTCGCGTCATATGGCAACGCCACATCGAAGCCGTAGGAGAAGCGAGCAACGCGCGACGCAAAGACGTCCTGGTTGGCGCCGAATTGTGCCGCGCCGCGCAATACGGCGAGGCCAGGGCGCACTGGGATGACGACCTTGCACCGGCGCGAAAAGTTATCCTTGACGGCCGCCTGCAGCAGCGCCGATTCGGCAAAGCCACCAACGAGGAAGATGAAGTCGAGGTGGTTGGCGTCGAGCAGCTCCTGGACGTGGTGCACAATCTTGTCAAAGTTGGGCTTGAACAAATCACGCACGAACTGCGCCTCCATGATGATCGTCGAGCGGCCGCGCATCTTGAGAGACGTGCCGTGGATCTGGTTGTACGTGTCGACGAGGTTAGGCAGCGTGGTGCCCTCGCCGAGCACCTCGAGCAGCGGCGAGAAGTTGATGGTGCGCGTCGCGTCGTCGGCTGTCTGCGAGATCTTGACCGCCTCCCAGTTCTCTAGCAGCTCGATCCAGTACGAAGAGGCCTTGGCGGCGTCAAAGTTGCGCTGTCCAACGAGCGCAGTGACGAACATTTCGAAGCGATAGTCGATGAGCGTCGAGCCCCAAGGGCCGCCTGATGGCGCGGCAATCTCGTCGAACTTGAGGGGGCTCGTGCTCTTCAGCCGGTTGATGGTGATGTCGACGGTGCCGCCGCCCGTGTCGAGCACCATGAAGGCTTGGCCGGGCTTGACGAGCTGCGCGACATCGCACGCGATGGCTGCCGATTCAGGCTCGAGGGCCAAAAGCAGGCGGCGCGAGTCCTCAATGTCCATGAGCCCTGCTTGAAACGCGGCCGTGCGCATGAAGCCCTTTGCGGCGTCCGACCAGATCGCCGGGACAGTGAGCACCCACTGGCATTCGCGCGCGGTCAGCCCGTCGGGCAGCGCACGACCGCACTCCTTCAGTGCCTCGTCCTTGACAAACTTGAGCGTCTGCTTGATCACGTCGATGAGCTTGTGAATCTTGCCATTGTAGGCCTTTGCCATAGTTTCGGTGGCTCGGCCACCCACATTTTCCAGCAGCATCTTGTAGTTGGAGAAAAAGGCGCCCGTGCCGCTCTCCGAATACTGGCGGCGCGCTTCGAAGCCAAAGGCGCGGAACGAGCCATCGTCGTTGAGCAAAAGGTTGGTCAGCGTCTTGCGAGCATCTTGGCCGCCTGGCTCCTTGGCCTCGATCACGTCGGAGCCGGTGAATGAGTAAGCGTAGCCGGTGCCGGCAGTGCCAAAATCTATGGCGATGGTGACGATCGGCTTGTCGTCGGCGCGCTTGGGTTCAAGCTGCGCAAGCGGGGCGGCCTTGCGCTTGCTCATAGAGGTGAGGGGTCGGAAGCGCGGGAATGCTCGCTTTTACATCGATGGACATGATGTCGAGAGACGACGGTGTCATCGTCGAGGCGGTCAAGGAGAGGATAATCGACCCGCAGCTACCCGATGCCCAGGAGGCGGCTCCCACAGCCGAGGATGCTTCTGCCGATTTGCGGCGCGCCAAGAAGCAGCGCGCCAACGAGCCCACCCAGTGGATCCCAGCCCCCAAAATTGCTGTGTGGCGACAACATGTCCAAGCCGGCTCCCAGTGGACGAATTTATTTGAGGGCCCTGTGACTAGCATGTGCGCTGCCGTGCGTGAGCTGTCATCATGCCCGCCAGACGATGGGTTTGACTATTTGCTGCCAGGAAGCCAAGTGGCAATCTACGATAATGCACTACGTGCATACCAGGAGAGCTTCGCTACCCTGAAAAAAATAGTGAGCCGCAACGCGAAAACGCTAGCGCCGAATCTGCACAAGCAAGCAAAGGATCTGACGGAGAAGGCGATGCTGCTTCAGGTCGACGCAAGCGAGGCGCATGCGGCTGCCGAAGCCGCGCAGGAGGCCGCGGCGGAGGCAGCCATCAAGCTTCGGGCGACTAACGCTGCTCTGCACCAATCGAGCGCGGGCCACTCGGACATCGGCTCGATATTTCCTCTCTCGACGGAGATCGCCGAGAAGGTGAAGATCTTTGGCTCCTCCGAGGCTCTGAGTGCTCTCATCCTCGAGCATATGCTCGACAAGTTCAAGAACATGAGCGAACTGTCCTCCGCAATGGGGATGCTGCAACTGGCCTGTCACAAGCTTGTCGACGAAGCGTACCAGAAGCGCGAGAAGTGCATCATGGCCGCACTCGGAGTGGCGCGTTCGCCTTTGGTCGATGGCTTCCTTCGCAAGTGAGACGCGTAGCCGAAGCTCGAATGGTCACGCGGCCCTCTCGGCTCTCATGTGGCCACGCCTCTCTGTCGGCTCTCATGTGGCCACCTTCTGTGTGCCCTCCTCTGCGACAGGCTTTGGCAACAGCACCACGCCGAGTACCTCCCGATCGATGAAGAGATCTCGGACATCATTCGAATGATTCCCAAGACCATCGGCTCCATCGACGATGAGTGCGTCTCCCTAACGCTATGGGAATCGTTCTGCGGCATGGAGGGCCCCGCGCCGTTCAAACAAGTGGTCCAGGAACTGCTCAAGCTGTACGTGTACACGACGGTGTGCGACCCGCCCATGATCTACGACCCCCAGGGCGTGGGGAAAAAGTCTTCATTCGACCCAGAGTCGATGGCCCCTCTCGATGATAAGATCAAGTTGGGTAAGAATTGCTACGTACTCTGCCCGCCGCTGAAGGGAGCGGATGGGCTGCTCAAGGCGAAGGCCATGGTCCTCGCTGCCGACTACCTCTGACACGGCAGTAGAGAGCACTGGAGCTCTGGAGGGGGGAACCACGACTTCGGCCGTCTCAGCCCGCTGGTCTGGCCTGCGCCGATGCCACTGCCCCGCCCAAGTTAGCGCATGCGGGCCTCGAGACTTATTGAGCGGTGATTTGTTCACAGTACTCGTAAACGCCGTGCTGCTCAAGTTCCGCTGTGAATTCTCAATTTCATGTGGATCATGTGTTGGACTGTCCTAATGGCCTCGTGCTATGGATGGATTCGTGCGATGCCGAGGACTTCACACATCACGAGCATGGTCGCTTCGGAGCCACTCGGAGCGCCCTACCGACGCGACGCAGCCGACACGGCGGCTCTCTCCTGCGACGAAGCATGGCTGCACACGCTCCTGCTACGCCGAGCAGAGGCCCGGCTGGCGCGTGACTTCAGCACGGCCGATGCGATCCTTCGTCAGCTGCGTACTATGAACATCGATGTCAACGACCGAACGCGAGAGTGGCGTGCCGATTACGACGAGCACACGTCAAAGCGTACTCCCATCGGCGAGGCCGACCCCAAGCTTGACTTGCGAGGGAGCGCCGAGATCGCGCAGACACTCGGCGCGGCGCTGCTCACCCAGTGGCGCGCCGATGGCCGGCGTCGCGGACAGACGATGACTCACGGCTTCCACCCCACCAAAGCTCTGATGGAACCTCTCGCAGTCTCCACTCTTCTCGATACGCTTCCCGGAAAAGGAAGGCTTCCCGAATGGCACGGCCTGCCTTGAGACCTCTTGGTACGCCACCTTGCTGACGCGAGGGCGCTCCCGCTGGTACGTGTGCGTGTGTGCGTGTGTCACAGGCGCAATCCTCGACCCGTTTGCCGGCGCCGGCACGACGCTGATCGAGGCGATGGTGGCGGGGCGTGCCGCGCTCGGCTGTGACATCTCTCCGCTAACTGTCGGGGTCGCTCGTGCACACTGCTGGCTGCCAACGGACGCGGCGCTCGACGAGCTGCGGTGCGCGATGGTGAGCATCATCGCCGCGCTGCAGAGCCAAGAGGAGGGTGCGGCGGAAGGTGCGGCGGAAGGTGCACCGCCGGCGGCGATAGACTTCAGCCATGCGCGGGCGGTGGTCAGTGCAACGCTCGACGCTGCTGGCGTCTCGGAAGTGGTCGCGGCGGCGGCGTGGTTCTTGCTCAGCCATGAGGAGGTGTACAAGTGGCCAGATTGGAGGAAGGTGTGTGTGCCCCTTTCCCTGGACGCGTCTCAGGCATGCTTGCTGACGGCACCATCGGGATGCATGCATCTGCTGACGGCACCATCGGGATGCATGCATCTCCTGACGGCACCATCGGGATGCATGCATCTGCTGACGGCACCATCGGGATGCATGCATCTGCTGACGGCTCACCCTCTCGCTATCCTTGTGTCGACTCTCGCGCGCTCCTCTGCTCGCGCTTCTGCTCGCAGCCTCGGCCGCTCTCCTGGCGGCTGTCTCGAACAACGAGTCGTTACATGACGCAGCTAGCGGCGCTGAGGCGCGCCGTACCAGCCGGTACACCGGGCGCGCGGATCGAGCTCGCAGACGCGCGGGAGATCCCATCGGCGTTTCGTCAGTTTCGTCCGATCGATGGGGTGCTCACCTCGCCGCCGTACCCCGGCGTGTACAATTATTTGGAGTTCACGCCGGCGCAGAGCGGCCTTGCCGCCCATATTGAACGCACGAGCTCCACGCACGAGCACGCGATCTCGGCGCGTGAGATCGGCGCGAAGGCTGACAAGGACGATCTCGCCGCCGAGAGGACGCATGCATCGTTCGAGGACTTGTGGCAGGCGGACACAGTGGCGTGGCTGCAGGCGGCGGCGGCAGTGCTGAGCCCGGCTGGGCGGATCGCCATCTTGATAGGCGATGATAGCGGCATCAACACGCTCGAGTCGATCACAAATGCCGCAGCCACGATCTCGCGGAATGCCTCTTCCCCCTATACCCTTCACGTCCTGGCTTCAGCGAGCCTCAGCTCGCAGGCGACGCGCCCATGGGCGAAGCAGGCCACGAGAGGCCGCGGCTATAGGCGTGAACACACGATTCTCCTTGAGAAGAAAGTCGACGCGCGGCGCGAGTAGTGATGTGGAGATTTCGGCGGTCTGTGTGAGGCGAAACTGAACTGAGTGTTCTTGGTTGACACCAGCCTCTTTGACCCAAAGGGGTAGGGGGCCTCGAGGTATTCTTTCTGGATTCACACACTATCCCGCCACCACCTGACCATGCACCTGACGTGATTTTTAACTCAGCGGCCTCTGACTCTCTGCCTGCTGGCCGCTGGGTCGTGCGGTCTCGACATCATGCTCGACATGCGCGAGCCAGGGAGAGCGCGCGGGCCGGCGCGGCGGGGCGGGCCCGGGCGCGCCGCCATGCCGGCGCGCGCCGGCGTGGACGGGAGCGAGCGGCGGCGAGCGCCCGCCCGGGCGCAGGAGCGCCGAGCGGCGCGGGGTGTTCGCGTCATGTCTTGCAATCCGATGCGCCCGCTCGTCGCGCTTGGCGGACGGGGACGCGGGATGGTTTCAGACACAGCACCGTCAAAACACGAGACAAGACGCGATCTCTAGATAAACTGTGCTAATGGCGGGGCTTTCCCTGCGTTCCCGTTCAGTGGATGTGCTCCCGCCGGCGCCGCGGCGCCACGTGGCGTGGGTCCACGCGGCGTGGGCGTATACTCGGGCGTGCCGCCAAGGCGTGCCGCCAACGGCAGTGGAGGCCGTTTGCCGACGTCCTTGATGGCACGTCTGGATTCCACCTTGGCTTGAAATTCGGCGTCCCGTTCGGCTTTGGAGTTTTGGCGCCGGAGGCTGGCCTCTTTTTTGGCGGCGATCGCCTCTCTCTCAGCCTCCGCTCGAAGCTCCGCCGCCTTCCCCGCGCGCGCACATGCCTCTGCGGCTTGGTCCTCTTCCGCTTTTATCTCCTGCTCGAGAGCCACGCAACCAGCGGCACTCAGACCACTCAGATGTCATCAGAGGCCATCAAGAGTCTATTGGAGGCCATCAGTGGCACTCAGATGCACTTAGAAGGAGTCGGAGGTCTTCAAGAGGTCATCAGAGGCCATCAAGAGGTCATCAGGGCGAGATGTCCACACCTGTTCGAGTTTCTTTTGCTCCCCTGCGGCTGCCTTGTAGAGCTTCGAGCTCTGCTTCGTCATCTGCTCGATCTCCTCGTTGCACCGAAGCGCCTCGAGGAGGGCCTTTCTGAGCACCACCTTGAGCTGCAACCTGCCGCTCTGTCCATCGGTAGCGACGCTTTGATCGAAGAACTCGTCGCACTGCATGGCAAATTGGGAGCCAATCAGAGGCAATCCGAGGCAATCAGAGCCAATCAGAGGCAATCAGAGGCAATCACTGAGTGGCAAATTGGGAGTCGGGCCGAGGCAAGGGATTGGGAAAGAGGGGGGCACTGGGGTCGGGAGGCATGGGGTACGCGCCGAGGTGGGGGGATGGGTCGGTGCACACCTCATTGGCTTGCCACAATCAGGCGCAATCAGTCGCAATCGGGCGCAATCCGGCTGCAATCCGGTGTAAACCGTGCTCTCAGGCGCACTCCGGTGCCATCCGGTGCAATCCGGTCATCACATACCTCCTTGGGCCTGGGTGCCTCGGGGCCCTTGAGGTACGCATTCACACCTTGGCTCCACGCCTCCCGGCCGACTAAAGCGTCCCGACCGCAGTCCGGCCAGCGGGCGATGGCATCGACACTCTTCACCTGGCGGCGCATCAGCACGGTGGCGAGCCGTATGTCGACCGGCTGAGCTCGCTGAATCTGCTCGAGCCGTTCATAGAACCGATCCACCTCGGTCATCCCTTCTGCCGCCGCGCGAAGCTTCACGGCACGCGCGCGCAGCACGCGCGCGCGTTCGATCAAGCGCTGCTGCTCCAGCTGCGCAGCCGTCGCCTCCTCCCGGAGTGATTTGAGTAATGCCTTCAGTTCTGCGGCGTCTAGTGTGCCTCCTCCATCGGTATCGTAGGCCGCGAAAAAGTCGTCAATCTCCTTGTTGTCGGCCTTCAGCTTGAGCGTGCCACGCACCGCTTGACGAAACTCCATGAGCTGTACCTCACCGTCGCCATTCTTGTCGAAGGCGCGCACGAGTTCGTTGAGCTTGGAGCGCGAGGTGTCGGCCATGTTCCGGTTGATGAGCGCGGTCCCGAGCCGTCGGTCGAAGGTCATCGTGGTCGCGCTCGACGCCTGGAGATCGAGCGCGGCGGCCTCGGCGGTTGCCGCCTCAGCATCCTCGAGAAGCGCAGCTTTGGAGCGCAGCTTCTTCAGCGGATCGTCAGGGGGCGATACCGATGGGTTGCTCGGCTTGGACGCTTTCTGCGGCTGCTGCTGCGCCGCCTTGACGGCAGGCAGCTTGGCGGGTAGCTCTGGGTCCAGTCTCACTTTGCGTGCTTTCTCGTCAGGTGAAGCAGCGGCGACGCTCAGGACAGACGGGGCTTTCTGGACCGCAGGCGCCCAGAAGACCGCGAACTCTTCGAACTGCAGCTCGCCGTCGCCATCCGTGTCAAACTCCTCGATGATCGCTTGCACTTCGTCGAGGCTGAGCGGCATTCCGCCACCCGGCCTCGTGAGCACCTGCTTGAGCTCCGCAGCACTGAGTGAGCCCGAACGGTCCGTGTCAAAGACGTCAAAGGCTGCCTTTATGGCGGCTCGTGATGAGCTCTTGCTGCGGGAAAGGGCGCTCGAAGAGCTCCTGCTGGGTTGTTGGCGTCGTCCTCGGAAGCTGTCGGAAGCTGTCGAGAGTAGATTGACCGCCGATTTGCGGAACGAGCCTCCGAGGACGGCACCCAGCATGGAAGGACTGCTGCGTCCAATCCCCTCCCCACAGAATGCCTTTCCGCAGAACCCGCGACTTGTCAACTTTTGAGGTCTCGATCTCCCCAGGAAGTCAAGTTGGCCCCCTAAGGGTTAGGGTTAGGGTTAGGGTTAGGGTTAGGGTTAGAAAAAAAAATCGAGAACCATTCGGATTATCCGGATAGTTCTCCACCTTCCGACGCACGCACGCCCACACAGCACACACCCTTCTTCAAGTAATATGGGCCCTCCAGCCCCAGGGGGCGAGGGCTGGGGACCCGCTTTTCTGTTCGTCTCTCTATACAAAAACTTGCACCCGGACCCGGTCAGCGGAAACCGCGGACGCCACCTACGGACGCCTCCCACGCAGCCGGGCGGGTCGGCGGGGGGCGCAGGCCTGCGGCGCACAGCCGGGCCGGCATCGGTGCGAGGCAGCCTCTGTGGGTTACGCACACGCACCAGGCGGGGAGGCGACGATGGCGGGGCGCGGCGCGTGGAGACTAGATGGCGGGGCGTGGCGCGTAGAGACAATGGCGCCATCGTCGCCTCCCCCGGTTCTGGATGCCGTCCCACATCGCCTTGCAATGCGCCGACGCTTCCTTGCTACCGTGCCCGTCGGGGCGGTGTTGGAGACGCCGGCGGCATCAAACCTGCGTGCATCGACGCGCCCGATGGCGCGCGCCCCCGTGGGGAACGCAAAGACGCACTCGACACTGTCGCATTACGACGGTGTCGAGCACAAGTAGCTTCCATCGCCGCGGCGGCCGCCGCCGCCTCCGTGGGCGTCAAGCCGCAGGCCGAGGCACCACATTCGGCGCCGGTTGCGCCGCGCAACGCGCTGCGTCGGCGCCTTCGCCGCCGCACCTGCAAAGCACGCGCGCGCGCTCAGCGCCATCGATCCGTGCTGCGGGCACGAGCTGGCCCGACTTGGGAGTCCGAGCTCAGCTCCTCCGTAGCGCGCGCGCGTCATGGCGCGCGGCGAAAGGGGCGGGCAGGTCGATGGCAAATAGAGAGATGGTTGGGAGCAGCTCCGTCCTCCGACGCGCCTGGAGCCGGCCGCAGCGGGGCGGAGGCGCGCGTGCGCGCCATGGAAGAAGGGGGATATGGAAAAGTCGAGAACTAGATCGAGTTCTCGTCAGAAATAAAGGGGGTCCGAGCCATGAAGAGGCTGCTGCGCTCGCCTTTTTCAGGGTCCAGGATAATGGCGACCATGAACTCGCACTTCAAGGTGAAGAACATTAACGGCACCAGCGGCGAGCGATACGCGAACAGCGGTAGCATGACCGGCTCGAGCTGGCTCCAGATCTGGCGGGAACACACCGGCTCGAACCGCACGACGTGCTGCGTGCTGGAGTGCTCGCACACCGACCTCGTCGGCGGACATGTCATGAAGTGCGACGGGCGCAGCAGCAACGAGTGGTGGCTGGCTCCGATTTGCAACAAGCACAACAACCACAACAACACGGAGGAAATGTTCATCGACAGTCGCGTCACTCTGGTGGCCGTGCGCGAGGGAACCTGATGATGGCCGTGCGCGAGGGAACCTGATGAGGGAGGAACATTACTGTCGGACGTACCCCGCCGCTACGCCCCCCTCCGCGTGCGGCTCGGTCAACCCTCGTCGGTGAGTACGGTAGTACACTCGCTCTCATTATGCTATAGTGAGCGAGAGGTCGGGTTCTCTCCCCGAGAGACGAGCGTGTACGGTGTAGGGACCGTTCGCCCTGTCGCTTTACGTATATCGGTATATCGCACGCCGCCCACGCGTTCCGGCTTCGCCCCACGTCTCCACCTTTTGCCTTTAGGTCATAGCTCATACATCCCTTTTGACACGTTGAGTCTGCTCTGAGCTCGTCTTGCGCATCTACACTCAAGTCTCAACCATGCGGCCCAGTTACACACATATCACCGCCCCCAAACCGCCCAGTTGGCGATCCGGGTCCCCACCCTGTCGTAATCGCGTGTTCTGGGTCGTCCCGAGGCGCCCACCATGGCGCCCACACCTCGATTGCCTGTGCGGTACGGTCGCGCGCGCGTGTCTTCGCATGCTCAGTCCAGGAGACCCGTCTCTTGGAGCGTCTTTTCGAAGCGTTCCGGGTCGAGCACCGCACCCTTCTCGAGCGACATCTCGATCACGAGCATGAGCTTCTTGATAGGGATCCCCTTTGTCACCGTGCGCAGCACCGGCTCGATGTCGCTAATGTTGCCGATGCCAAGCTCCTTGAGCACCTTGATCGCCTCAATGGTGCCGAGAGAGGGCACGTGCAGCGTCACATTGAACGCGTCGAGCAGCTCGAGCGATTCGAGAGTCGCAAGCGAGGAGGTGGTCGCGAGGACGATGAGCTTCGACTTTTTAGGCACCTTTTTGATGCACGTGATCAGCGTCTGCAGCACCACGTTCGAGAAGCGCGGCCCGATGCGCACGTACTCGAGGAGCCGCTCTACCTCGTCGAGCACGATCAGTGAGAGCGGCGACTTGTACGCGTCGTCGAAGACACGGGCGATCACGGCCGCCTTCTGAGTCTCACCCATACCCACGAGGCTCGTCGGCGCGAGCAGCTTGACAAACGGGAAGCCTGAGCGGAGGGCGAGCGTCGCCGCGAGGGCTGTCTTGCCGGAGCCCACGGGACCCTCGAGCAAGATGGAGAGCAGCGGGGTGCGCTCCGACTGCTGTAGCTGACTGATCAGGCTTGCCGCCGACTGTTGCAGCTGCTTGAGCTTCTCGCCGTACTCCACGATGCCCCCGCGCGCGCACATCTCCATATCCTCGGTGGAGGCGCCAAAAGCTGGCAGGACGTCCTTCTGCGCACGCTCAAAGTCCGCACGCGTCACCTGGAGCTCTTCCACATTGACGGACTTGATGTTGTCGACCTGCACTTGGCGCGAGAAGGCATACGAGGCCGCCGCCTTCACCAGACCCTCGATCTCAGCGCCCGAAAAGTTCTTGGTCTCGGAGGCGAGCACCTGCAGGTCGACGTCTTTGCCGAGGTAGTTGCCCTCACGCATGCTCTTCGTGTGAATGTTCAGGATCTGGACGCGGCCCGCCTCGTCGGGCAGCGAGATCTCGACGTGCACCTCGAGACGACCGGGCCGCAGCAGCGCATCGTCGATCATATCCTTCCGGTTCGTCATCCCGATGAGCAGGATGTTGTTCAGCGCGTTGACGCCATCGATCTTGGAGAGCATCTGGTTGACGACGGTGTCGCCCACGCCCGTGCTACCGGCGCCGCCGGAGCCGCGCTGCTTGCAGACCGAGTCGATCTCGTCGAAGATGATGATGTGCAAATCCGAGTCATCGCCTCGCTCCTTCATCTCGAGCTCGGCGTCTTCGAAGAGCTTACGCACCTGTGGGGAAAGGAGCGAGGCGTCGTGGTGAGCACATGCATGCTGGGCAGCTCGGCGTCCTCGAAGAGCTTACGCACCTGACGAAGATGGCCATCCGAGCCAGATCAGATCAAGGGGCTGGGATCCTATCTGACTCAAAGGCAATCCGAGGAAATCCGAGGCGATCCAGGTCCAGCAGAGGGATGCCGTCAGAGTCCATCAGTGGTCATCGGCCGCGCACGTCATCAGAGTCATCAGTGTCTGGCCGTCATCAGAGTCATCAGTGGTCATCGGCCGCGCACGTTGGCCTCAGACTCGCCGACGAACTTAGAGAGGATCTCCGGACCGTTGACAATCTTGGGCTCCTTACCGTTGAGCATCTTGCCGATCTGGCGCGCGATCAGGGTCTTGCCCGTGCCGGGGGGGCCGTACAGCAGCATACCCTTGACGTGCCTCACTCCCATCTTCTTGACGACTGCTGCCGGAAAGATGCGCGAGGCGAAGGCGCGGCGGAAGATGTCGCTAAACTCCTTGTCAAGGCCGCCAATGCCCATCTCGGAGAAGGAGAAATCGGCCTTGAAGATGGTCTTGCGGTTTTGGTCCTCGAGCCCGGTGATCACGATCGGCGAGCCGCCCGCCTTGGCGAGCAGCACCTGCGTCATCGTGCCGAGCACACCGCGCTTCACCACGCCCCCGCTGCCGCCCGCGTCCCCCTTGACGTCGCCGACCGCCTCGAGGCCGCCGATGGTCAGCAGCAGGTTGACGCCCTGGCACTCGGTTGCGAGCTGCTGACCCGTGGTCACATACTGCCTGCTGTAGCGCTGCAGGATCAGCCTCGAGAGCTCCTTGCCATCAATGGTCTGACCCGGCCGATGCTTGCTCGCCACGACGTAGTTGACCTCGATGGTCGCCGCGGAGAGCGGCGTGGCGTCGCGCTGCGGGAAGACAGCAACCGTGAGGGTCTCGCCCGCCGACACGCTGAGTATGCGCCGCTGGATCGAGTTGAGGCCTATGCAGTTTGCCTGCATGCCGTCGTGTGGCTTCAGCGTGTAGATGAGCCCCTTGATCTCGCCATAGAGCTCCTTGTCGCCGCCGAGCGTGCTGAGCGTGCTCTGGGTCACGTACACGCAGTTGGTGAAGGCGAGGTCTTGCGAAGGGGCATTGGCAACCGTGAGGTCCATGACGTGCTCCTGCTTTGACGTCGGGCTCCACGCAGAGCCAGGAACTCGAGCTCCAAAAGGTGTGAACACAGGCTGTTAAACTCTCAGTGAAAGTGCCTCATTCGGTAATCCTGTATTGCTTTCACGGTCGTATCGTTTACGTGTTGTGTGTATTCATAATGAATATAAAGGTGATGAAGGGACAAGGAAGGCTTCATTGTAGGCCAAGGCGAGGCAAAAGAAAAATACCCCAATCTCCCACCACCACCATGGCTCAGCTTGTTGGGCTCGGGCAGACGATTCTTTGCCCTCGAACGATCTTCTCGACGCAAGTTGCCTGGCTTTTCTGAGCACTTTCCTCGATGTAGGCCGGGTTGACGGCGCCAAAGACGAGGGCACCAAGCACGATGACAGTCGCCGCGAGCGATCCGGCCTCAACCACCGGATTCTTCTGGATCTCGGCATTGAGCTTGCCGCCGCCAAGCATTCCAGAGATGCCCCGCCTCGAGGTTTCAATCTCGGCTGTCTGGACCACTTTGCGCCCGTTGGCATCCTTGTCTGCAAGCTTGCCATCGACGTACCTCTTGCCGTTGATCAGAGAGACGTTGGCACCGCCCGGGTTTTTCGTGCGAAGGTATACTTGGAATGCGATCTGGTAGATGACATAGAAGACGAACACATTGACGCCGCCAAGGGTTGGCCGAAGGCCAATATCACCTTCCTTGGCCGCATTGCCGAGGCCAAATGCCCCGAGAGCCTCGGTGTCTGAAACTCGCTGAGCCACTTGCAGCAAGTCCACATCGGTCGCGTGTGCAGCGGGCACCATCGCTTGCGTCCACGTGCTGAGGAGCTCTGATGCCATGTTGACGTCTGTCATCAGAGTTCGCGTCGCGCGGCACCGACCAGCGAGGTCAGGGTGACGCGCACGGATCTGCACGGCAGCGCTGAGGCTCATCGCTGCCGACACGAGCAGCAACTTGCACAGGCTGCGACTGGTTCCCACCATCGCGCCGCGGGCTGTGCGAGAACTGCGGTAAATGCATCTTGTGTGAACGTTAACACGGGTAAAATGACACCGGGGGGAGTCGGGACACGCACGGGACACACGGACAGACAAACCTCACACAACCGGTGCTACGGCACAGTTACTTGGGTGCGGAGATTCGCGGTCGTTTCACAACCAAAGGTTCCGTAATCGAACCTCCGTGGACGCAGAGATGACCCCAAGCGCACCGGACCGGACCGGCGTATATACCGAGTTTGTGCCTCTACCCTCTTGCATTGGCCTCTTGCCCGGCGGCCGGCCTAGCATTTTGTCACACAAGGCCTTGTCAAGTACGACACACAGGCATTCACTCGCACTGGAACGAGGCCTTCCGCAGGCCGTCCGCTCTCTGCTCGGCTCGGTGCGCCTCGGGCCGCCTCGTGTCAGCAAAGGGCGCCGCTCCGCCCGCGCGCGCCAGCTCGAGAAAGGTGCGCAGCTGCTCGTCGCTGCGCGCGAGCTCGGTGTACCATTGCAGCCGTAGCGCGGCGAGCTCGGCCGCGGGCAGCTGGCCGCGCGACTCGTGGGCGGCGTCGAGCAGCCTCTGGAGAACTAGGGCGGCAGCGACCGAGACATTGAATGACTCAGTGAAGCCATACATTGGGAGAAAGACACGCCGATCGGCCGCCGCGAGCATCGCCTTGGAGGACGCGAGATTCGATCGGTGGCACTCGGTGGCACTCAGAGGGGCAATCAGCGAGGCCATCAGTGCATGCATTCACACGCGTGCATGCATTCACACCTGGGAGACGCCCGCACCCTCAGAGCCGACGACAATGGCGACCTTCGGTGGAAGCACGGCTGCAAGTGCCGCCACGTCACTCCCAAGCGGCAGTGCATCCTGCGCGAGGTCCGTCACCCAGAGCGCGCGTCCTTCGGTGCGCGCTGCGAGCACGCATGCGGCAGTCGACTGAAAGACCTGAACGTCCAAGTGCTGTGCATACAGCTGTGCGCGGCGCACCCCAAGCAGCGGATCGAAGCCGAGGCCTCGCTGCGCCGCCCGCGCCTCGTGCCGCCGCCGCGCGCGCGAGCACGCGAGGCGCTTCACGTCGGCCGAGGCATCGTCGGCCTCAGTGGGCTTCGTGGCCGCCTGCACAAGCCAGACACGCTGCACGCCGAGCGCCTCGCAGGTACGCATGATGGCGACGTGGTTGAGGTCATCGGAGCAGTTCTCGAGCACGAGGCAGACGCGCTCCGTGCGTCCGCAAAGCACCGTCTCCGCCTTGCGTGCCAGCCGCAGCGGATCGTCCACAGAGTCGGCCACGCTGGGCAGCACCACAGGGGTTCGGGCCTTGGCGGTGCGGGCGGCTACAGCCTGGGCACGCCTGGTAGCGGACTCCTCCAGGTACTCGGGCGTCGCTTCAAAGGTGGCAACGCATCCACGGCACTTTCGCAGATGGTCGTGTCGCCGCGCTTGCTTCGCTGTGTAGCATGTGTGCATCTGCAGCCGCTTGCACATGCTGCACACGAGGAACGCTTTTGAAGAAATCTCGGATGATGAAGTCTCGGCATCCCGCAGCGCTCTACGCTTCCGGAATCGCAGCAGCACTAGGGTCACCACAGCGCACGCAGCGACGACAAGCGCGCGGCGCCCCGATGACATTTTGAGGCGAGGCCTGGAGTGTTCACAGCCACGTCACCCTACGGTTCGACGGTAAAAAGACACCGGGGGGCTACCGGTACCCGTAAGCAAGCAAGCAAGCAAGCCCACCCTTTCCTACTCTACTGGCAACGAGGGTATTCGTTTGCGCTTGTTTAGATACTTGTGTTGTTTCGCCTAGACCCTAGTTAGCTTGCTTGCTTGCTACCCGTACCGGTAGTATAACCAACCCCAAGGAGATGTTCAACAAGTTCAAGTTCAAGTTCAAGTTCAAGTTCAAGTTCAAGTCTTGGATTCCCGCGTCGGCCTTCGCACCGCACGAGCACCCTCGGTGCTCGGTCATGTCGGGCGCAGCCGTGCCCGCGTGTGGCGGCCCGCGTCGCTGCGAGTGCGACACACTAAGTCGGCGGACACTAAAGGTAAGGCAACGCGCCATTCACCGCGGCACACGACATCAATAAAGTTGCGCGAGTAAGAATCTACGATGTTTTTCATCCAATTGGGCCCTTCGACTCCCCGTGCTCACTCTCATTCTCCGTCTGGCATCTAAGTTTATCCGTGGGGGAGAGTCCGCAGGCACGTGTGCACAGCTCCAGCGCAGCACTCGCTACTTGCGGTTCGGGAATGCGCAGCTCGAGACTCCCGCCTTTAAGCACTGCGTGATGTTGGTGGGTGGACAGACGGGCGGATCTAGCCCCATGAAGGGGCACAGCTTCTCCCAACCGTCGCCGCCAGTCATGTCCATGATGAGCAGTCGTTCTGGAGGCACCGAGTCGAAGACGTTCCGGTTGTGCTGGACGTAGCGCTTGATAGCCTGCTCCTTGGATGGACACTCGGTCCCGTAGACGAGATTGCTGCCGCGTCGCCATGGCTCGAGCCACTTACGGCAGCCGCGCGCGAAGCCCGAGTAGAACTTTTGCTGCGAGCGCAGCCAGCTCCTCGGGTTGCGGATGGTCAGGATGACTTTGGCTCTCGGGTATGAAAGAAGAATCTCATTCCAGAAGTCGACGACGGGTGTATCTAGAACAGCCTCAACATGCTTCTCCTCGTTGACATTGAACATGAAATGGTGATTTGGTTGTTCTGCTGCGTTGTCGTGGAGCAACCCGTACACTCCAGCTCCATAAAAATGTGCAGTGTTCATGCCGAGCATCACAAATGCCTTGTTGAGCGATTTGGTCGCCGTCTTTCCCTGGCCGACGCACAGGTAAAGCGGGAAATCGGAGGTGTTCCAAGAACCCTTGCGTGCTTTGCGCAAGGCGTCTTGTGGATGGTCAAAGGCCCCGTGCGCTGGATAGCTCGAGCGGGGCAGCCGATGCCACGGATGGCCAATCGTCCATGGTGGCAGCTTCGGCTGCGTAGCTCGTCCATCAGGATGCGCCAGCAGTTGGAGCGTGTCGTCAACGCTTGTGCTCGTTGTGATGGCAACGTTCGATGGTTCAGCTGCAGCATAGGTGGCACAATTGCATCCGCCGCCGGCGCGGTCTGCAGCCACTGGACCGAGCGGCGGCCGCTCAATCCAACGGCTGCAGCTTACGCCGGTGCTGGAGGCAGGTATTCCGCCGAATGTTGCACGGTTGGCGACCACACGGACAAGCACCACAGCCAGCACAGCGCTGATCACCAGTGCCGTTGTGCTTCGGCGGCGTAGCGAGGACTCAATCCCATTCGTGTGCAAAAGCGCCTCGAGCTCAGACAACGCTGCACGCCTCTCGAATGGCGATAATATTTGCAGCTCTTCGGCAAAGCGCTCAACCAAGTCTTGGCCCATCCCTGGTAAGCACGCCGAAGCGGCGAGCGTTGCGAGAGGCCGAGGGGCTCTTGTCGCGTCTGTCGTGTTCACACTGCGCGGTGGAGCACGCGTCGTCGCCTTAGAAATCGAAAACGCGACATTTGCGAGAATGACTCCTTTTTCACAAAAAGGCTGTGAAACTGTTGCAGCCAGTATTGGCCACGGCATCCGAAACGAAACCGACGAAACCCCATTCCGACGGCGCGGCGTCTCCCTCAAGAAGGCAGGGAGGTCCGCTCGAGGGCCAACCAACTCCCCGTCGCGAATCCTTGCTCGCAGCATGTCGTGCGGCTAGAGAACGAATGGATTCCAATGGGACCAAGTGTACACGCTCGGCGGCCAAATTCTTCTCCAAATTCAACCCAACGTGTCAGGGACGCGCCCATCCATTGGAAGCTTCGCCCATCCAGCGCAGCGGTGGCGGCGTAATGTTGGTGATGGCTACGGTATGTTGTCAGCCCGGTGCTGCCTGCCTCCCTCGCGAAGCCAACATACCGAGCTACATAAGAACCTACAAGCGCACGTCTAAACGCGACTCGCCGCCCTCGTGTGCAGCGTCTCCTGTCTTGACTGCACACGAGGCGCTGCACCGGGGGCATTCCATGGCGTGTGTATCGTTCGCTCGTGCGCCATATTTAATCCCAGCGAGGTCCAGCGCAGAAAAGGCGATCTTCCGTGACCTTCCCTGTCTAGATGCCTCCAGCACATGCCACGCGCTCGCCCTACGCCCTCCGAAGCAACGCTCCCCCATCTGCCTCTAATGCATCTAACGACTGACGGATTCGAATCACGCGTGCCCACAGCGCCGCTCTTAGCGATAGTTAGAGCGAGCGGATGCGGGAATCGAATCCTATCGCGCAAGCAAACGCACATCTTCATGATCCCTTTGGTTTGCGGTACGGTAGGCTGTTAAGCTCCAACTGAACGCAGTCACGAGCTCACCTTGACCGGCGGCAGCCAGACTCACAAATTCAACACTCGTCACCCAAAACTCTCCAATAATCTCCAAAAAACTCTCCAATAATTTTTAAAGCTAATTTAATCCTCACGGGATCGGCTCACAGCTGGTCTCGACGCGGCCCGTCCCGAACGTCAATTATCTTCCGAACGCGGCCGTCCGATTTATCCCGCCTGTGGAGTTTCAGTCTCGAGTCTGGACTGTCTCCCCGAGCCGCGAGGAGCGTCTCCCGCACTCCCCCGTCGCTGTCCCCCCAGCGGTGCGCCCTCTAAGCCCTGGCGTGGACGATCTGCGCGATCAGCGCACCCGCGCGATCCAATCAACCTCCAATCGAGTGTACCTGCGATCGTCCAACGCCAATGGCGATGTTTTGCGTAAGCGGTAAAGGGAAAAGGCGCAATGACGATGCAGGCAGTGCCGGGCGTGTGGCAGGCGAGGTCTAGGGCGAGCGGAGGTCCGTGGACACGCCGGCAGCGCACTTGATAGTTTGACGCAGAAAGGTGTAGCTGACGTGGAGCTGCCTGGTCACCGCGTCCTGAAACAGCGTTGGGTAGGAGAATTCCCCGCTCGTCTCGTTTTCAAGCAGCCGCTGGTGCGGCCATGTAAGCCCCTCGTCCTCCGACAGAGCGATTGCCAGGAGAGAGCGCGATTTGGTGGTCGGGTTGAAGACCATCGCCACCCTGCCGTCCTGCAGCTGGCAGGCTTGGATGCCAGCGTTGTTGTTTGGCAGCGGCGTCGCTGCCGGCGAGGTCCACGACTTGCCGTCATCATCGGATGTCGCGCGGTAGATGTGGGCAGCGTCGCGGTCTCGGAAGAAAGCCGTGAGACGAGGGTAGCCGGATCTGCTCCGGATCACCGTGGGCTGCACCAGGTGGCTGGTGTCCTTGAAGTCGAGGTTGCCCCAGGGGCCTTGGCCGAGGGTGTTACTCGTCTTGATGTGGCTGTACTGATCATCGTTAGGGCCGGTGGCGTAGTACATCGGGAGCAGCCACGTGGAGTTGTCCAAAGCGAACAGAACTCTATTCTTGGTGAAGCTACCAGCCTTGCTGAAGATCTCCTCAGGCTGTGACCACATCCCAGGGGCCGCTCCAATGCCGTCCGGCGCAACTGCCGTCCAGACCGATGCATTGTCCTCGCCCTGGCTGGCGGGCTGCGAAGAGTGGAACAGGTGTAGACTACCGTCCTGGGATGTGTGCAGTACAGGATTCTGGTTGCTGTAGCCAGGGCGCCGCGAGATGACAAAGGCCGTCGACCATGCCGACGAGTTGGCAGTGGTGAGGTGCGCAATAACAATGCTCACGTTGTCAGCACCCTCTTTCGTTCCAGAGAACCAGACCATCGCCAGGCCTGCCCCAGCGACGATGGGTTGGACGTGGGAGGCGTGGCTCGAAGCGAATGGAGGGATCATGTAAGCGATCTCACGACCGTCGCCTGTTGGTCGAATAACTCCGTCGTACGAAGGCTGGGCGATGGGCACATTAAGCCCGGAAACAGCCGAAAAGACGAGGAGCAGAAGGATTTCGCTGCCGCACTGCATCTTCATCACATGGACCGCCGCGAACGAAGTTTGTCGTGAACACAGGTGTGGAAAAATTTGGGTGACGATACATGTACATGTAACACATGCTGAGAAAAACTGAAAATAAAATTGTGACTCTAATTCACACGGCACAGCCACTTCGTGCCACAATGCCTCCTGCACGACGACAGCCACCTATCCGGCCTCCTCCAGAGCTACCGCAAGAGCTCGTTACGCTGATTTTCATTGCCAACGAATCCGTGTCACTCACAACGCTCGCACCGTGTGCGGCGGTTTGCAAGACGTGGTTGGCAGCGGCAGCACAGGTGAAGGACTCGATTCGCCTTCTTGAGTTCGAGAGCTCTGTAGGCAATGGCATGGGTAGTTCACTTGGTCGCTTTAATCAACCCACGGCTACGCTCGCAGCACCGGATGGCCACGTCTGGATTGCTGACACGCACAACTCCCGGCTGCAGCGCATGGTGCACGAAAATGGACGCCTCAGACCTGTCGAAGAACTGGGCCCTACCATATATGGTACCTGCTCGACCTCGGAGCGCACGATCTTAAGGTGCACACACCTCGCATGCGATGGCGCGCGCATCTTCGTGGTGAACACGCTCGGCTACGTGTACATGGTGTCCACGGAATGGGACGTGGTGCGGCTCCAGCTCAGCGCATCGAGGGTCTCCGTCCCGCGCGCGAGCTGCCCGAACGCGCAGCTGATCGGGATCGCGGTCGGCTTTGAGCGTCTGTACCTCCTCACGCGCGACCTGGACTACATGGTGCGTGCATTCCGCACGGACTCGTGGAGCGAAGGCGTCTCGGGTGGCGTGGCGCGCCTCGATCCGGTCCTCACAATCAAGGGGCATGGGGAGGCAGAGGGGCAGGCATGGGGAGCACAGGTCGGCATCCCTAACGGCATCCCGTTCGAGTTCCCTGACTTCACGGCTCTGCAGGCCGTCTCTGGCCCGACTGCGCTTGTCCAGCCAAAGGGCATCGCTCTCCATGAGCCTTTTGCAAACTCGCGCGCCGACGCCGAGCTCTTTGTATTAGACTCGGCGCAGCGGCGACGACACTCGGGCGGTGTGCTTGTCCTCTGTCCCCGCACGGGAAAGCTCACGCGACACTTTCTCTTACCACGCCCGCCGGGTGCCTCGCGCCGCACGCGCGCGGTCACGAGCCTCGCTGTCGTGCGCAGCCGCCTCGTCGTCGGCGAGGAGGGGCGCCTTCTCGTCCTCAGCCTGCACGGGCACCCGTTGCAGCTCGTCGACCTCCCCAAAGCATTGAGCGCCTCGCAGCTAGTTGGCATGAGTGTCGACAGTACTACGAGCGTGAGGAAGTTGAGCGGCGCCAGGCACCCAGCCAGCGACGGCAGCGAAGGCTCGCTACAAGGGCGGTTGTACGCAGCCGACCACGTGCGATCGCAGGTGCATATCTTCCGGTGCTCGATGTGACCAGCGATCGCCGCGGATTCCTTCGCCTCGGCATGCTTCGCTTGTCTGTGTGCTCCACCGGCGGGGGACTCACGCATCAGTATCCTGATGTGTATTACAGCACCAGAGTGCTGTGTGACCACTTCACTTTTTAGCAAGGCAACCGAACGGGGGAGGCGGCGCGCGGCGGGACCCCGGGGACCGCGCCCGGCGGATGACGACCTTTCAAAGTCTACGCCATGGCGCTCGTCGGAAGTTCATCGTGCGCAAACCTTGCGGAGTTGCGCGCATCTTAGCGGCGTGCAGCGGCGTCCCAGTGGTCCCTCGGACCCCGCACACGCAGAGGGCGCGGCGACGCGGCTGCACGTAAGCGGTAAGGCTGCATAATAAACCGAGACCGGATTAAGCGATTAACTCCTCCCGGTGTGTTACTCCCCCTAAGACCCCCACATGGTGAACAATATCCCAACGTCGGAGCGACCCTCTGGGCTTCCCGAATGCCCCGCCCCCACGGCTGGCCCCGCCCTCTGATGGTTCCAAGCAAGGACATTCATACGTTCAGGAAGTACCGTTCACAGTCAATGATGAGAAACTCGAATAATAAGAAACAAGAAAGCCCAGAAACCGGACCGGCGTGCATATGAATGGAGCGTCAACTACTTGTAGCCTCGAGGGCACAGCCTTCCAACCAACCCCGCGTTCACCGTACTGTACCGTGTTCACAGTACCCGGTACCATGGCTTCTGAAGAGCCTGGACCCGCCGCGCCGCGTCGATGCGCGCACTGGATCCGGCGGCAAGAGCGACTGTGCACTTCGATGGTCATTCAGACCGGTGAGCACTTTTGCTCTCAGCACACACCGGAGGCGCTCGCTCTGGCTCGCGAGCGATCCTACGCGGCCAAAGACGTGGTGCCTTCCGCACCAGACGCAGGCCAGCGACGCTATCGGCGGCTCGAATCCACGCACTTGACTAGTCGCGTGGTGGTGCAGCGCGTTGAAGGCACCAGCTCGGCAGCGCCTAGGGCTCCAGAGGCCAGTGACGCATCACCAGCAGCGGTCACGTTGCCCAGCTGGACCTATCCTAAAGCACCTGTGCACCTTGATATTGGCTGTGCGCGTGGGCGTTGGGTGCTCGAGCTCGGCCTGGAGCCCCCTGAGGCACTGTCGCAGCTGCATGTGAACCACGTGGCGGTCGAGATCCGTGCTGACCTCGTTGCCGATGCGAACAGAGTGGCAGCGGAGCAGGGCGTCTACGGCACCACCGCCGCCTATGTCGCGGTCGATATGGCGAATAACACGGCTCATCGGCGAGCGTTGCTGGCTACGCTTGCGCCGACTTTGCGGGTGGCCAGCGTGTGCTTCCCAGACCCGTATCCGCCCAAGCGACGGGACGAGCGAGGGCGAACTCTGACGCGGCAGGTGCGCGCATGCCCACTGGCAAATCGCTGTGGGAAATCCCCACCGAAAGTCCCCTCATCGCCACCCTGTGCCTCGCTCCTGGCCACCCACCGGCTGTGAACCTTGACTATGAACCGTGCCTGTGAACACCTTGCAGCTTGCGCTCGACTTGTACGAAGCGCTCCCTGCCGGGGGGGTGGTCTTCGTGGCAAGCGACAAGGTACACGTAGCTGAGGACATGTGCACACTGCTTGAGGGACTGCGTGCGCCGAGCTCAACGGGCACAGGTGGCAGAGTTGGCACAGGCGGTGCTGGAGATTTCGAGGGGCTGCATGCATCTTGCTCGACGGGCTCAGGTGCTGCACGAGATGTCGAGGGTGCCGAGGAGCGTCGGTGCTTCCGAAGGGTGTCTGGCGACGCGGCCGCAGACACTGCGTTGCGCCATGCGCTGTGCTTTGGAGCGGATGTGCCGAAACCCTTGACGAACCCCGAGTCCGACGCGCACGAGACCAAGCCACGAGAGGGCACTGCGCAGGCTGCGGCTCCCGCTCGGCCCGAGCCTGCTGGCCATGACGGGCCCGGCTTGGCGCCCAACATGACGCCCGGCATGACGCCCGACATGGCGCCCGAGATGGCGCTCGACGGGGTCTGGCTGGGGCGGAACGTGTTCGGGCGTCCCACGGAGCGAGAGAGGGTCTGTGAACAGCCCGATCGCCATGGCGCGTTACGCGAAGTTCGTAGAGCATTGTTTGTTCGACTTCCATGATGAAGCTTGAAGGCCCCCTCAAATAAACAATACATGGTTCACGGAATAAAAACGAGCGCTTCTGGACACAGAGCTCGCGGGCGAATGTGAACCGTGAACAGAATTCCGAGAATGGCCGACTCAAGCCTCACGGTTGTGTACGCACTCGTCGTGCTCTACGCGCTCTGCTACCAGCTGCAGAGCCCGCTCGAGCCTTTCCTTGTCGAAAAGTTTGTCAAGGGTGAGGACGCGGCGTCCTCTTATGCCCGGCTGGTTTCCTTCTTCTCGTTCATGCAAATCGTCGGTTCCTTCGTCGTCGGATACCTTCTCGACGTTATTGGCTTGCGTGCCATGTTTGCGCTCAACTTCCTCTCGTGTGCGGCATCGTACGCGCTCCTCGCACGCGCCACGAGCATCGAGATGCTCTTCCTTTCAAAGGTCCCCGCTCTCTTCCAGGCGGGATTCCTGTGTGCACAGACGGCCTCGGCGAAGCTCACACCTGACGGGCAAGAGCGCGCGACCAGCCTCGGCCGGCTGACGACTGCCTACACCGTCGGAGGCGTGATCGGACCCGCGCTGGGTGGCCATCTGGGGACACAAGTGGCCGCGCGCGTGGCGGTTGTCGGGTCGTTTGCAGCGATCTTGCTTGTGATGATGCTGCCCACGACGGTAGAGGAGGTGCCGCAGGACGCCAAGAGGGGCGCGGACAAGCTCCCGGCGGCGGTCGCCTCCTCCGCCGCGACCACCAATTGGCCTCGGCTGATGCGCACCATCCTTCCGCTTGTGTGGCCGTTGCTCGCGACAAAGATGGCAAGTGGATTGATCAACTCGTCAGCTGGCGCTGTGCGACCGTTGCTGCTCAAGGAGCGCTTCGCATTCGATCAGTCGCGGCTGGGTGCGTTCATGTCAGCCATGTTCCTGGGCAACGCCGTCGTCGGCCTCGGCCTCGGCAAGATCACCGCGTTGCTCGGCGGCGAGCGCTCGGCGATCGTGACGTGCCTGGGCATGATGGCCCTGGGCTACGCGGTGATGGCGATGGTATTCGAGGAGGCCTTCGCGAACATCGCACAGTCGACGCCGCATGGCGGCGTGTGGTTATTCATGGCGCTCACGCTACTGCTCAGCCTCTTCCAGTTCCCTCTAGCCACCACGCTCACCGCTCTCTCCACCTCGCGCGTACGCAACTGAGTGCCTCTGAGTGCCTCTGCGTGCCTCTGCGTACCTCTGAGTGCCACGGATGGCCTCCCTGAGTGTCTTCCGGATGGCATCCATCATCAGGTACCGCCCAATCTCAAAGGAACCCTCGTCGGCGCCGAGCATGCCGCCTTCGCGCTCGCTGGGCTCGTAGGGCCGTCCGCTGGTGTGGCGATGCTGCAGCTTGGGGGCCTCGCCGCAGTTGCGAGCGCTGCGAGCCTCGCCTTCGTCCTCCTGTGGGCGCTCTGGCGCATGGACAGGGAGAGGGCCACCGCTGCCTCCACCTCCTCTGAGGACTCGGCTGACGCTGACTCGGTGAGCTCCCTCGCGGTGCCACTGCTCGCTAAGGCAAAGAATGAATGACTAACCGGGGTCTTCATCAGACCCCGCGAAGACTGATTTAATTATGATGGGTCTTCATCAGACCCCGCGAAGACTGATTTAATTATGATGGGTCGAAGTCATCATGTACCTGCATGAGTTACACTGTACCTGTGTGGCCCAGAGGCCCTCCCCTCTCTGGCCAATGCCTCTGGCCCCCAGCAGTGGCCATCATAAGGCCATCATCCTCGAAGTACGGGATACGGGTAGTCATCGTTCAGGCCGCGGTGCGTGTTGAGGTCCGTTGAAGGCGCCTCCCCGGCAGCCTCTGCGGGACCCGTGCGAGCGACGGCGGGCAGCGTGTCATCCGTCAACACTGCGCGCAGAGGTGACCTGTTTGAGCTGTGATGTGAGGCGACCTGGCGAAGGTTTCGGCCCCGCGAATTCCGATGCTCCCTACTATGTTTTTCGGAAAAGTCTGGTGCAAGTCCGTTCACAGTGTATCGGTGTGAATTCACATGAATTCACATGATTTGGCTTTCGCGTCGCATGAGCGAGTTTCACGCTCAAAATGCCGACGACCTTTTTTCGTGAGGTCCTTGCTGGTGGCGGCTCGACGGCGATCGTCTCAGCATTTTTGAACCCGGTGGACGTCATTAAGACGCGACGCCAGCTCTTTGCTTATCGTGAGCTCTCGGCGCTCGAGGTCGCCCGCAAGCTCTCACAAGAGGGTCGAGGCGGCATCGTGGCGCTGTGGGCACCAGGCCTCTCGGCGACGATCGCACGCGAGCTCGTGTACTCGGGCTGCACCAAGGGCGTGTACCCGATCGCTCGGGGTTTCATTGCGGGCGATCGCGAGCCGACGCTCATGCAGCGCGTCGCAGCCGCGTCGGCGACGGGCTTCACTGGCTCAATTGGAGCGAACGCTTTCGACGTGGTCAAGATCCGGCAGTTTGACGCGCCGGCGCGCTACGAGGGCGGGCTGCTGTCGGCGATGCGCGCCATCGCTCGCGAGGAGGGCCTCGTCACGGGCTTACTGCTGCGCGGCTGCAGCGCCTCCGCGCCGCGAGGCGCTGCCATAGCCGTAGGGGAGGTGACCACTTACGATCATACAAAGTCGATTCTGCGGCAGCACTACGAGGACGGGTGCGCGCTCGCGGGCAGGCGGCGCGCCGCCGTTTCATGCTCTCTCGCACGCTCTCTCCCCCACCCCCTTTCTCTCACGCCTCCTGCTGCTATGCTCGCGTCTCGCTCACGGACAGCTTCGCCTTACACGTGGTCGTCTCGCTGATCACGGGCGTCGTGGCGACGACCGTCGCCGCGCCATTTGACCTGATCAAATCCCGCACGATGGCCTCCTCGGATCCGGCCGACGGCTTCGCATCCGTGCTCCTTCGCCTGCTGCGGCACGAGGGCCCCATGGCGCTCTTCAACGGCTGGCTCCCCACCTACTTTCGGCTTGGCCCGCATGCAATCTTGACCTTCCCGCTCTTCGAGGCGATGCGCCGATGGCTTGGGCTCGAGTACCTGTAGCCGGTCCACACGCATGCGGTACGGCCGTTCTCGCTCAGACAGTGGCTTTGACCTTTGTTGGATCTCTATCGGGCCCAATGCAATCGTTCACGTCTCAGACTCCCGACGGTTGCAAGCTTCGCCACACCGTTCGCGCCGTGATTTGTTTAGCGCTTTATAGGCTTTAGCCGCCGGTTACGTCTCGTCATTACGTCAGACAAGTTTGGTCGTTAATTCACGGTCGACGCGTCCGAAATCGCGAAATCCAAATCGAATGGGAATGTTTGGGAACGAATCGAATAACTGTTAACTCGATAAATACATAAATGGATCGCGGGATCGGATTATCGCAATGCGGCGTGGACGCATCTCCATCTGCGATCTCATAAACTGGGGTTGGGGCATGGGTTGGGGTGGTCCGCTCGTCGCTGCACGCTGGGCGGTCCGGGGCAACTCTTCTCTCTTGCGGCGTGGACTAATCATCCCGGAGTTCCCGACGAGCGACGTCGGAAAAAATGGCGGAATCCGGTCAAAACGCGCAAATCTCTCGTCATTCGCAGATGAGATCTTGGCCGATGTACTAAGTATTCAAACATGTACCAACTACCATTTTGTAACGAGAGCGTTCTGTTCTGATTTGTTGGGCGCGACGCACGAAGCGTGCGGCGCGCACAGCTTCATGTCGTGGGCATGACCGACGACGTGGGCACGCGGAGCCGTCTCGTCTGTCGTCTACCGTCTTCGAATCCACCTCTCGCCTCCGACCCTCGCCCCATCGAAGAACCTCGGACACGTCACACGTCGGCAGAGCGGTGTGGCGAGGCCTCTCAAGGCTTCCACTGCACGCGGTACGTGGCGAGCTCGGCGTGCTTGGACACGAGCGGCTCAGACGCGATGGTGAGCGGCTTTAGGTCGGGCAGAGCCTTGGTGCGCAGCTGCTTCCGACCCAGAGGGCACTCAGCAAGATTCGAGATGCATTTGAGCGCATTCGTGGTCAGTGTCGAGCTCGCGTTTGTCATGAGCTGTTTGGCCTCGGCGTCGTGTGAAGCATGCACGATGTCGCTGAGGGGTGCGATCGCGCCGAGCTTCACGGCCTCCTCCTTGGACTCGGTATGCGCCGTGATGCTCATCAGCGCACCGGCTGCCTCCGTGGCTACCCGATGCAACGCTTCCGGGTCGGTGTCAATGCCGTAGGTGGCCGCGGGTGTGAGCATGCTCACGAGGACGCGAAGCACGCCCTGAGAGACAGCGAGCATCTTCTGCTCGGGCCCGAGGGTCAGCGTGCGCAGCAGCGCGAACCCGTGCTCGCACACCGCCGGGATAGGCTGCTCAAGCTGGTACTTGCCATCGACAAGTCCGCAGACCGTCTCGATCGCGCCGCCCTTGATCGCCTGCTCGAGCCCGGCGGCCTCTGTGTCGGTGACCATCGTGAGGGCAGCCAGCACGGCGGCAAGCTGGTCGGCGAGTTTCTCCTCTGAGCAGCGGCGCACGAAGACCGCCACGCAGCCCCCCGCGATCAGCGCCCGCGCGCCATCACGGAAGCGTGAGAGCTGCAGGCACACGGCCAAAGCGTTCGCACGCACCACCGGCTCAGGGTCGCACACGAGACGCAGCAGTGCGCCCACCGTGGCCGATCCTTGGGCGAGGATGGCCCCGCGACCGTTGAGGTCCTTGGCGAGCGGCAGCAGCGCGGCGGTGGCGAAGGTTCGCGACTCGATGCAGTGCTGCAGCTCGGCACTCTTCGTGAGCGCCGCAACGATGCCCACTGGCACGAGAGAGCTGACCTCCCGTGCGCCCCGCAGCATCTCCAAAATGTGGGCCAGTGCCTTCCGGCGCAGCTCATCGTCGCTGCTCGTAGCCTGATTTACAAGCTTGGGGTACTGGAATGTGCCGTATGCTAGGCCTAGCTCGTCGGGCGGAAAGGGCTCCTTTCGGACTTGCTGCGAGGTAAAAAGCTGGCTATTGGCCAAGAAGCCCTTGGACTCGGGTGGCGTGTAAGGCAGGCCCTGCCGCTTTCTGATTACCGAGTGCATGGCTGGTGAGGCGGCGAGCCGGCCGGGACGTGCCTGGAGCCGGTAGGATCCTTCGTGAGTTGCTCCAACGCCCGAGTCTTTTCCGTTCAGTCGTTTCCGTTGCGTGAATTCCACGCGGAGTGGCCCGACCAAACTCAGCCACGTCTCAAATATTAAGGCAGGTTTAGGGCGAGTTTGCCTGAGAGCAACCGTGTGCCACAAGTTTTGATCGTTACGTTGCGATGGATCTTTGCGTGATCGAGACTCTCGCGCAGTCTCCGACGTTCCGATGCCGACGCTCTCGGGATGCAACTTGGAGCTCGTGAAGCGTCCACCGGATGGCGCGAGCTTCTTCTGGTCGGTCGGCACCTGCACCGGCAAGTTTGAGCGGCGCTCATTCGATTTGCTGGGCCATGGCGCCCAGAACGACACGCCGATGGGGAAGGAGTGGCATCCGAAGACCGGCGCGCTGCTCTCTAGAATGCGTGCCGATCGCTACGCCGTCTGTGATTGGCTCCTGGACCCTGCAAACGCGTTCACGCTTCGCCACGAGAGGAATTTGCATACTGGGGGCTCGATCTCCGCCGACAAGGTGAGCCTGTTCCGAGCTGACACGGAGTCGGCCGGCCGCGCGCACATCAAGGCGTGGGCCGCGCTCAACGGCGTGGATGTCGTGGCGCTCACGATGCAGGGGAGCTCGCTTGACCGGTTCGAGGAAGACGTGACCATCTACCGCGCCACCGGCGCGGAGGTGCTGGTATCCGGTAAGTTCGCGAAGGACGTGCAGCCGCGGCTTGACGCGCTGCGTGCCGGCATGCCGACGGCGCCGTTCGTGCTCGTGCGCTTCGAGGCCGACCACTTTGACGCGATTCTCGACCTGGTGGCGCACCCGAGTTCCCAAGGGGTTCCCGCCTCGCCGTCCATGCGCCATCTGCGGCCGATGCTCGTCTGTCCGACTGCGACGCGTGGAACCTGCGCGGGGCCGGTGACTGTCTCTCGCTTCCATACCTCACCTCCGCCGACGCCCAGCCCTGACTTCATGGCGAGCGTGATGAACAGCCAGAGGAAGCTTCGGACTCTCCAGCAGTCGCACTCAAAGGAAGCGCGGCTGCTCTCGCCGGTGGCCACGTGCAGGCCTCTTGTCGGGCGCGATGCGTCAGGGCGGCTCTGCGTGTTCCCACAGTCTGCCGTGGTGCCTCCTGGCGCGTTCGCTGAGACGCACCTGCACGGCGGCCGCGGCGGCTACCGCGGCGGCGGAATAGAAGACATGTCGAGCCAGCCCGGGCCGGGCGGCTGGGAGCGCTCCACCTCGTTTGGCGACGGTTTCTCGTCCTCGCAGCGCGGGCTGCCGCCAAGGACGCTGCGCATGGGGCCGGGGCCAGAACAGTCGATGCCACATACGAACCACTCCCTCTCCTCGTCGGGGTACTCGCTCAGTCAGCGAACGTGGCCGACGGTGGTATGATGCTGCTGCTGCTGATGCTGCCGCACGAACACACGACTTATGCGCTACGACTTCTTAGGGCTTGCGAGTGGTCCTTTGCCGTTGAGCGAGCGGCGGAAAACATTGTATTGCAGATAATGGGGCGCGGACTGACGGAGAGAGCGCGCGGCCACGGGTCAGCGGACAGCGCCTTGCGTGTTGCCTGAAGAGAGACTGCTGGAGAGATGGTGATGGAGACTTGGAGAGAGACGCGCTTGCACATGTTGCGAACGCGTGAGGGAGGTGGAGATGTAGTCCTGTAGATACACTTGTGTCAACAGAGGTCAGCGCATCAGCGTCTCAGAAGAAGGGTCTCAGGCTGGTCATACTGTGGGTGTAAGAGGAAGATCGGTTAGTATGCACGTCTCGCGTGGTGTGTCGGTTTCGTCTCAACGTGGGACAAAACCACTGCGAAAAAACCACATCACCTTGGTCCTTGCAATTTTCCGCGCACACGCTTGGGGTGACCGTGGACGGTGCCCTGGCCGCAGCTCAAACAAAAGGAATCGGGAGAGAGTTACCTCTACCTCATAAAGGCAAATTCCTGTGGGCCGACGATGGCCTACGAAGCAGAAGCAGTGGATTTGGCGCCAGGACGAGGAGAGCCGGATGAGGTGGCGGTGGACCCTGCTGCTGCCCAGCGGCCAAACATGATGATAATGTCGCTTTCGATTGGCGAGGCATCGGCACCCGATAGCACGCCGGTTCCAGAGTCGCTCGTCCACGAGACCGTTGCGCAGCTCGAACACGAGGAGGCGGCGAGAATGCATGCTGCGAAGGAAGCTGCCGCTGCCATCGTAGCGGCTCCAACGGGAACTGAAGAGCAGGCTAGAGCTCATGCGAAGCATGCAGATCAGCCATCGGTGCAAGGCAGCAGCGTGGGGGAGATGGGAAGATCAGCTGACGTCCACGTCCGACCTGCCAACGGCCCCTTTGGCCGCTGCATGAGGTGTCGCGGAGTTGCTCTCGAGCACGGACAGAGCCCTAAGGTAAGCCCTAAGGAGGCAGTGGCCACATCGTGGGTGGATCAGAGCAAGACCGCCATAGAGGCGGCCATGCTGCGCATTCAGCTGCGACCCATCTTTGATAAGTTCGATGCCAACTCCTCTGGCACCGTGTCGACGACGGAGCTCGCAGAGATGTGCAAGGCCATTGGTATGAATCTTACCCCTGAAGAGCTCCAGGCGATCGTGAACGATGCCGACCCCGACAACTCGGGTGAGATTGACTTCAACGAATTCGTCGCGACCCTTGTGCGGCAGCAGAAAGAGGCAGCTGCGAATGGTGGCAAGCCCAAGGTGAACCTGAGCAGTGTCGTCTCGACTGCTGGCATGGTGTTTGGATGGATCACAAATCCAAGGGCGGTGTTGGCAGCCGTCTTGGATGACATCCACGTCCCATCGGCATGGGTCGGCGCGTCGAGCAAGCCAGCTGCAGCGTCAGCTCCTACGGTGGCCCCGGCAGCACCCGAGGGCGAGGCCCCGGCAGCGTCCGAGGCCACGGCGCCCGAGCCGGGCGTATTCTCGAAATTCTACGAGGGCCGAAGGGGCAAAATCGTAGCCTCGTATCACGGTCTGGCGCCGCCGCCTGACAAGCGGAGGGACCGCAAGCAGACGGCGCACACGGAGCGTCTCCTTTCGCCGGAGGACAAGCAGGCACGCGAGCGTGGCTGGAATCCTCAGCGATATTACAACGTCCCACCCGTTCTCAAGGGGGTCAACATCGTCAAAGAAGAGCCGTGGACGATCGACGCAGATCGCTACCTCAATCTCGAATTGCAAAGTGACTACGTCGAGCGGCGAAAGCCGTACCGCAAGTCCAACCACGAGGTCTACATGGACGCTTGCAAGCTGCGCGAGGACCACGCCCCCCCCGGCAAGCCAGAGTGGGACTCGCAGACTTGGGCCCCAGTGCCGGCGTCGCTTCGCGGGATCCGCGTGCATGGGACGGCGGCAGGGCGGGAACCATGGGCGCGCGATGCAGAGCGCGAATGGCTGCACGTCGTCGACAACCCGTACCTCGAACGCGAGAAACTCGCAGCGCTGATGGGGAAGCGGGCCCTCCAGTACGTTCCTGTGGACGAGGCTGTATACGAGGCCAACATGCTCGCGCTCCAGTGGGCCCATCAGCTGGCGCACTCTGCGTGAGTGATAGGCTCGGTATCCATACTAGGTCCGACCGTGATCTGTGACCGTAACATGAATCCGTGTTGGACGAGACCAGTTTTAGGAGCTACAGCTAGGTCTCAGCCCCTTTGCCGCTTTCGCCCTTTCCCGTTTCCGCATGGGGTTTCCGCCGGCGGGGGCGGGGGGCCTCCTTAACTCCTTTACCTTACCTTTTCGCATATTTAACTTTCCGCCTACGGGTGTTCGGGTCGTGTCTTGCAAGTCGTGTCCAAACTTGGTCCAAACTCGTCCAGTCTGTCGTGTGTCCGGCCAATTGTTGCTTGTATTCTCAGCTAATTCTCGAGAGGCGGTGCCCGTGGTTCGCGCTCTCTTGATACGTGACTCGACGTAACGACTAACGACCGCTCACGAACTCACAGTCTCACACTGCGTGTTTGAGATTGTATGTAGTATGAGATTGGAAATTGGAGCGGTGCGGTGCCGGTGGACTCGCTCTCTGCGCACTTTTTCAGAGAAGCTCCATGAATAGAACAACCACGAATTACGTCACTTCACTTGGTCAATTTGTTGAGCGCTGGCGCCTTGATGAGCAAATTGATCTTTCGACGGTGCCGGTTTTCTTCGGAGCGCTCGGGCCCGGCCGATTGAAAAACAAATGGAGGTTGAGGACGCCTCGGTGACGCAGCTAGAGGCTGCCATCGCGGAGTCGTTGGAGGACGTCGTTCGTCGTGCTGAGCAGTTACAGCAGCATCTCGTCGACTTGCCCGGTCCTTCGCGCCTCATCAAGCCCGGAGACGTTGGCAGCCCAGAGCGCCTGCGAGCGCTCGCTCTGGGGACCCCGTACGAGCCGATGCGCGTCGCGAGTGCCGGAAGCACCTGCTATGGCGCTATATCTGGCGAGCTTGTCTATGATGAGCTCGCGGCGGAGCCTTACGGCGACGATGATGGTGTGCGGTCTGAGGCCACGTGGATTGGACCAGAGTTGGCACATCGCGCAATCGCCAACTATCGCGGCGCACTACGGTATCCATCGGAGCAGCAGCTAAGGAAGCGCGCCGGCGACGAGGCGCTCGATGACGGCGGGCGCGGCGACAAGCGCTTCGCCCTCCTCGTATCCCAGGCAGATGCAGCGACCGCACGGGCGAACGCTGCATGCGACGTGCTCGAGCTCCTCATGCTGCGCACGCACGCCGTCGAGGGTGGCGGACGCGGCGGAAGGACCTTCGGCGGCGGTGCCTACGACGGCGGCGCCTACCGCGGCGGTGCTTTTGGTCGTGGCGCTGGCCGCCCGAGCGGCGGCGAGCGCAGTGCAGCGTGGATTTCGCAGTGCGAGGCCTCGCTCCTGACCTGGGTGGACACGCAGAAGAAGCTGTGCGCCGAGAGCGACTTGCGCGCGCTGCAGCTCGATGCGCAGCTGCGGGGCGAGCGCACCGATGCTGCCGCCGCGCTCGAGCGTGAGCGTGGCCGTGCTGAGCGCGCAGAGGGCCGTTCTCGCCAGTTGGTCCACGAACTGCGTTGCGTTCACAAGGGGATCGTCGACAGAGTCGAGGGCGCCACGGGCGGCTTCGCGCCGCCGCCACCGCCCGAATCGCCACCGCTCCCGAGCCAGAGCGCCCGCGCCCGGGCCGACCGGTGGGAACGTGAGCGCGAGGCGGCTGATGGAGCGGCCAAATCGGAACAGCATGTTGCCTTAGTGCGCAGGCAGACACTCGCCCATCAGCTGGCGCTGCCTCGGATGAGCGCCCAATTGTTTGCGGAAGCGTCGGCGCGGAGCAGGAACAGAGGATGACGTAATGACGTATTAAAGAGAGGTGGACCCGGATGTCGGATGGTGCCAAGTTGGTAGTGTTAACAAGTCACAAATTGACAAGTCACCTCAAACGCCGTCAAGCCTCAAGCTCAACGTCAACCGCTCTCCTCAAGTGCGTAAGCTGTGAAACACCTATAAGTGCCAAGACGCACACGCGGACGAGCTGACACGCCCAATAGCGCGCGCGCGCAGCGCTTGCGGGCGGCGCGGGAGTGCCTGCTGCCTGCGTGAGTGTGACGTACCCTAACGTACCCGTCGACCGACGACCGTGAACTCCCTTCAGAACTCCCGTGGTTGCGTGTATGCGTGAAGCCTCTCTTGGAGCGGTCGGTCTAACTCTCCTGCACTGCTCCTGCACTGCTCCTGCCGCGACCAAACCCTTCTCCACACTCGTCCGCTCTGCTTTTCTCTGTGCGACATTACAGTACAGGAACGTTCACAGCTTCAAACAAAAAAACTGCCCATCGATGTGTTTTTGTTTCGCATCGAAAACAGCCCAAAACGCACTGGGGGTCGGCGCTTTCGACCCTCTCGCTGGAGGCGATAGCTGTGGAGGGTGGATCAGCGACTATGGCAGAGCAGGGTGCCGATGCGGGAGGCGACTGGTGGAGTCAGCTCGTAAGGAACATCGGATTGGGAGGTGGCGACGATGGGGCTAACACACCCGCAGCCTCGGCAAGGGTGCCCGCAGCCGAGGCCACAGCGTCACAGTCGGCGGCTGCATCCGCGCTCGCTGTCGACCCCGGTGATGCAAGACCATCAGCTGGGGGGTTTGACGTGGAGTATGACGGTGACGAGGGGGACGACACGTGCGGCCCGTTGCCCATGAGCTCTGCAGTCCGCCCTCCGAGCAAGCCGATGCTCAACGTGGCGGGCATGCATGGGTCAGGCTCACAGGAAGGGGGGCCCTTATCGTCGCGCTCACTATTCTCGAGCCTCGCGAGCCTCTTCACGCCGCGCACCGCGCGCCACGAGATCGGGCGCGCGCCGCTCGCACGCGTCATCCAGGCACTCAAAGAGGACCGCCCTGACGAAGAGATCGCTGACGCGGGCCGTCGGCTGCTCGAGCTGTGCCCGAAGTACGACAAGGTGGCGCGTGCCACGTCCCACGGCGCGCTCGATGCGATCGCGTTTGCCCTGCGAGTACATGGCGCGAAGCCGCACGTTGTGGTGTGGCTGCTGCCTCCGCTGATCAACCTCTCGTCAGGTGACGACGACGCGGGGTTCCATCGCGCGGCGGTGCTCGTGAACCACGGCGTGCTCGAGATACTGGACGCGGTGCTGCGCGCGAATGTGAAGCATGCCACGGATGTGTCAAAAGGGGTCGCCACCGAGCCGCAGGATGTCGAGATGCGAGCTCAGGTGGTCGAGCGATGCGTGTGGGCCTTGCAGCACCTGTGCCGCCGAGAATTCAACCTCGGTGAGGCCACGATAGACGCGGTGCCCTCCGAGCGGCGGCTCTCGGCGTGCAGGGAGTGGCGGCGCCGAATCGCCACCGCGGGTACCGTTCAAGTCGTGTGCGACGTGATGACGGCTTGGCCTGTGCGTCCGAAGGTACAGCTTCACGGGTGTAACCTCCTCGGCACGTACGTCTCTGGCCGTTACGCGACGCATGCGATGACGCCGGCGAGTGAGGCGTACCACCCGCCGCCGGATATGTGCCGGTGCGTCGACTTGGTCGTGGCTGCGCTCCACTACGCCGTGAATAACTTTGGGGCCGATTCCCCGGTCCTGGGCGCGGCTATCCACGCGTGTGCCGACACGACGCTCACGCCTGGGCTGGCCGCACACGCCGTGGCGGGCAAGTCGATTGTGGAGGACCTGGCGACGACGATGGAGCTCAACCCGACGTCGGCGCTGCTGCAGGAGGGGTGCTGCTGGGCCATGCACAACCTATGCCAGTGCGCGAATCGCGAGCTGCGCGAGATTGTGGCCTCGTCGGCGCTGCCGAAACTGGCTGTGCGCGCACTCAAGGGGCAGGGGTGCACAGGCAACCTGGCGGCGATGCGCGAGAAGGCGTGCCGTGCGATGGACGTGCTTGTCAAGCCGATGCCACTGCCCGGTTACGCCGCGGACGATCGCGACGAGACCCTGACGCAGAACATCAAAGACTTTTTGAGCCGTGAGGATGTGTTCCGGGCGACGGTCGTGGCGCTCAAGGCGCACAAGAAGCTCGTCTCCATGGTGGTGCACACATGTGACTTGCTCGCGTCGCTCTGCTATGGCAACGACCCGTACGACGAGCTCAAGAAGAAGGCGTACGCCCATGGCGTCATCCCGGCGATTGTCAACGTGCTGCGCAAGAACCTTAAGGTGCCCGAGGTTCAGGACGCTGGCCGGCGCGCCCTGATCGTCATCTGCTACACCCAGGAGCTGCAGTGGGCGGCGCTGCAAGCGGGCGCTGATCCGGACTGGTCCCCCCGCGGCCCGAGGCAGACCGAGGGTCAGGATAGCCGTCGAGCGGGTCAGCCCGTGGTGCAGGTCCTATGAGTCGTCACAGGGGTGCCACAGGCGTGCCACTGGCGGCGGCGGCGGCGGCGGCGGCGGCGGCGGTGCGGCGGCGGCGGCGGTGCGGCAGGCAGGCAGGCAGGCTTCGGTGGCGGTGCCAGTGGGTAGCGCTGCCAGTGGTCTCCATAGGACAGCGGCCGAGCTAAAGGCATGCGAGAGGCATGTGGGAGCCGGGATGATGACACGGCACATGGGCGTGAAGAGATGTCGGCCGGAGGATCCTCCGGCCGTAGCTGGCAGCCGGCTTAGCCCATGGAGGGCGTGCTGTGGAGCCTGCACAGGGCAGTTGAGATATGGCGTCCCACGCCATGGGATTTGCCATTTGAGCGTGTGGGGCATGCTCTGCCAGGCATTGCTGCATGTGGCACACATGATATCAAAGATGAACTCATCCAATCGTTCGTGAGACGTGACTGTCGTGTGACGTGTGCGGCACGTTGGGGGACACGGAACTATGCGGGGATTCCGCGCGATACAAATTTACATGGCAATGCCTGACGACAATCATGATTCAGCAATTCAGTAAACGTGAGGTCCGGCTTCCTTGAGGACGGGGGGGTGGAAACAAGTTTCGAGATTGTTCGCCTCATCAGCCAGAGCTCGTCGTCATTGAGACATCACGCAAGTTTGGGAGAAAGCAACAATGGAGCACGCGCGCCTCGCCCAGTGGTTCAACGAGCACGACCTCTTCGAGCTGCTGCCCGCTCATGGCAAGGTCGTCACCCTCGACGCCGACCTGCCGATGAAGCACGCCGTCGATGCGCTCGCATCGCACAGCGCGATGTGTCTGCCCGTTTGGGACAGCTACCAGCAGCGCTTCGTGGACGTGTTCACGTGCACCGACCTCGTCGACATCGTGCTGTACACGCACCGCGCGCTGGCCGGCAGCGCGGCCGCCGCGGCCGGCGGCGGCGCCGAGCAGCCGCACGGCGCTCCCCGGGGTGAGGCGCAGCAGGCGATCGAGCGCTGCCAGCTGCGCGATCTGCATGGGCTTAAGCGCAGTAAGCCCACGGGCTTCGTCATGGCGTCCGTCGACGACAGCCTTTACCATGGCTGCGCGATGCTCAGGCAGTATCGGCTCGATTGCCTGCCCCTGGGCGACTCCTCATCGTCCACCTCTCTGCTGCACCTGCTGTTGCCCGAGCAGCTGCTCGCGTTCATCGTTGCGTCGCCCGAGCTACAGCAGGCTGCGCCGCTGCTCTTTGCCGCCAGCTTACAGGAGGTCGTGCTGCCGCACTGCGCGCCGCCACGCACCGCCGGGCGTGCCCTACGCTTGTCAGATGCCCTCGCGATGCTCTCCGAGCGACAGCTTGTGCAAGCCCTGCCGATCGTTGACGAAACTGGCGCCCTCATCGATGTGCTCTCGAGCCGCGACGTGCGCCACCTCGCGTCGCACTCGCACACGGACGACCTCACCACGCCCATCGAGCTCAGCCTACGCAGCTTGCCGCCCAGCCCGGTACGGCTGCACACGTGCCGCCCGACCGACACAGTCGGCTCGGCCATCAGTCGGCTAGCAAACGCCGACGTGGGCCAGCTCGTGTGCGTCGATAGCTCGGGCGCCGTGTGCGGCGTGATCTCGAGCAGCGACCTGCTCAGCTCCCTCCTCGAGCCCCATCTGCCCACGCGGGTCGAGGGCTGACCAGCCGTCGCGCCATGGCATTGCCGGCGGCGTGCGTCTGCACACTACCCCGAGAGTCACCCGAGAGGCGCGCGCACGCGAGAGAGCGCCGTAGAGAGTACCAAGGCGCTGGGGGCAGACGCCCAGCATGGAGGGGGCTGCCGCGCGCGAAAGGGATCGATCATCTGTTGGCTGGGAGAGCGGCAGCCGGGCATGGCCGCGGATGCGTGCCTGGAGCGAGCGAGAGGAGAAGCATCAGGGCGGGCACGCTAAAATGCATGCACGCGGGGGGCGCCCGCGTTCGCCCGTGGTCACACTGCACAGTGGGTGCCATGACCACATGGCTTGAGCGCACACGAGGCGACGGGGGTACATGGCCGTTTGTCGTTCCCCAAAAAGTGTAAAGTCTCTGAAAAGTCTTACCAAAAGTCTAAATACCGTATCCGATAGTGCATAGTCGACACGCCATCAACACGGTATCCGACGTCCGGAATGATGCGAGTGATTATTCATGACATGAGGGCGGCAGGGCGGCGACGGAAGCCTCTGTGGTGTACAGCTAAACAGCCCGGAGCCTTAGTTTCCGGCGCGGCCAGCGTCGCCTCCCCTCCGTCGAGCGTATACTGTACGTAAATTGTGCGCCGCCAGAGTCCGAACGAAACACTGTTGTTACCCGCGCGCGCCGGAAATAACGGATAAAACTAAGTTAAAACGGGGGCGGGGGAGCGGCCGACGACGTGGTCGGCACAAGGCGCCCCGCCGACGGCGCGAGGGCGGGACCGGGATCTCGTACTCTCGTCAACCGACGTTCGATTATAAATCATTACCAGTAAACGACCGAAGAAACGCATAAGCCATAAGGCACTCCATCGGGCATCGGCATAACGGGAAGTCGACTCAACTAATCGATATCGATCGTCCAAAAGTATCGAAGCGACGTCTCGATGACGTTGGCGGTTGCGGGCGGGCGCCGGGTGGAGGGGTGGTCTGGGCGCTTGTCGTGTTGATGTTGTGAATCCGGTCGCGACGATGCGCGAAATCGGTAAGAAGTTTGGCGTGTGCCGTGTGGCGCGGGTTCCCGCGCGGGCTGTCGACCATGCTGTCGACAGTCAAGTGTCCAGTCGAGTGTCGTGCCGCATTGGAGGCAGTGTCGCGCGTGGTCAAGTGTGTCGGGCCCCGACACACTTCGGTGCGTCCTGTTCGGACCGCCAGTCGGGCGTCACCGAGAAGTTATCGAGCTCATCCGCGATCTGGTGCTGTTAAATAATGTAACTACTACAGTCTGCGGCGCAATTTGCATACATGTTGACTCAGAGTTCCCCAGGAGAACGACCTGCGCCTGGGGGGCTCTAGCCGGGGCTAATCACGGGCTACATGAAGCCAGTGCTGAAATCCCGCGTTGCCGTGCTGGCGGGGTCCGTGGTGGGAGGAGCGGGTGGTGGACTCTTGCTATTACTCGTCGATCCTAACGCTCCCGCCGCCTTGTTTTTCCAGTGCGCGGCGTGGTAGGTGATGGCCTCGATCCACCGGTTGCACTCCGCGTTGTTCTCGGCCTTGAGGATGAGGCTCGCGGGCGGGCAGTGCACGGAGAAGCAGTACGGGCCATACTCCTCTATCGGAAGCCGATCGACTTTCTTCATGTCGCACAGCGGCAGCATGATGTTGGCCGAGCGCGACTTGTTCTTGGCATAGTTGAGCGTGCCGTACCGCTGCGAGATCGAGAAGTAGCGCGTGCCCCATTCGGAGCCGAACATCCTCTTCTTGGCGTGCTTCTTTTGGAGCCAGCCCTCCAGCAGCGGAAACGGCTCGGCGGACGACACCACACTGTCCCTGCTGCTGGCAGCCGTGTCGCTGCCGCTCTTGGCGCCCTCCGTGGGCGGCATTGCGAGCAATGAAATTGGATGAGGTGCAGGCAGCGCAGGCAGCCCGATTGCAGGAGGTGCTGGCAACCCCGTAGGCGCGGTGGGCTTCGCCGCCTTTGACCGCTCGGGAGGAGACCTCACGGCAATAGCGGCCTTGTGCTTGGGTTCGTAAGAAGGCTTTTCATCTTCAGGCTCCGGCGATTCCGACCGCGCCGACGCTGGCGGTCGCATGGGTGAGATGATCATAGAGTTCACCGCACCCGCTTCGATCACCCTCAATTCAGGCACCATGTCGTCGTCACTGTCGTCGCCGCTGCTTTCCGCTGCCTTTGCCTTCGTCTCTGGTATCTCTGCCCTCTGCAGGCTTCCAGGATCATCATCCCACGCGCGAGCGGACGACGGCCGGCTCGATCCGCGCATAGTTGCGAGTTCGTGTCGCGATATGTTCCAACAAGAGTTCCGGAAATACCGGGAAAAAGACGCCGGGGGGAGCCGGGACTTACACGAGACACACACCGGTATAGTAAAAAGACGCCGGGAGGAGCCGGGACACACGGGACACCGGTGGGAGCCGGACACACGAGACGGAATTACCGGTACAGTCAGCAAGCTAGCGCGCTATTTCAAAACACCTTCATCTGTTTTACCCAAGGCCGGCAAGGGGGTAGGGGAGGGATAAATATCTGGATTTGCTCACTATCCTCATACCCTGATTTCAAACTTCGTGCGGGGAGACAAAAAGCACAAAATATCTCAAGTAGGAATTCCACACGCCGCGTCTCAGGTCACACTCACAGATCCTCCTTGTCGCCGCCCTGCTTGGCCGCTTTCATCATCGCCGCGATGAATCCTTGCACCTCCGTCTTGCTGAGATAGCCGTTCGTGTCGGCATCGAGTGAGGCCCAGAAATCCACCTCGTCCTCCCCTTCAGCCTTTTGTTGAGCTGCGAACTGCTCAAGGACGGCCTTCATCTCCGCCTTGCTTAGCTGTCCGTCCTTGTTAGCGTCGAGGTTCGTGAACATGCCGTCCGCCATATCGTGTTCACTCATGCCCGGCGACTGATCCTTCGACCCTGCTTTGCTTGCGGGCGTCGAGGTCGACTGCATCATCTTTGCCGCCATCGCCTTGAAGGTCTCCTCTGCTTCCGTGCGGCTCACCTTGCCGTCCTGGTCACGGTCGAGCGTCTTGAACAGGTCATGCTCTGGCTCGCCTTTGGCACGCGCCGCAGCATTGATTTCGTCGAGCATGGCTCGCATTTCGTCGCGCTGCAGCATATCGTCCGAGTTTTTGTCCAGACGGTTGAAGAGCCTGGCTGCCATATGCTCAAGCTTGGGCGTGCTGCCAGGATTAGGCTTCATACTTTTCGGATCGTCGCACTCGCCAGGCTGGCCAGGACCGGGCCACGGCTCAAGCGGCGTGCCCTTTGGCCGAATCGTCTCGGGAAGCTCATTCTGCATGTACTCAAAGAGGATCGAGCGCAGCTTCTCCTCGTCAGCATCCGCCTCAAATGGAACTGAGGCCTTGTTGCATATCATTTTGAGCTGCTCGAGGTCTCTCCCTCGCAACGCGCACACACGTGGGTCAACAGCTGAAGCAAAGCCCACCAGCACCGCCACAACGATAAGTAGCTGCTTCATGTCCGCCTTTCGATTCACCGACGAGCGAATAGCCGCAATCGTGAAGCGAAACCGGGCGATCTCGCGGATCTCGTCGAGGCACGTCAATTCTGAGGATTCGATGTTGTTTCGACGGAAAGTTTTGGGTGAGTTCTAATATGACGATGCGAACGGCTACTGTGGTTGGGTGCATCGAGTTATGACGCTTTTCAACGCCGGATCCATGTCTTTAATGGATAGCCCGGCCCCCCGGGTGCCGGGAGGTGGGGAGGTCCTTTATGACGTCTTATCCTCGTCCGCCGATTCCGGCAAACCGATTCAAAACCAAACTCGGCCCCACTGAAAACCAAACCCACACCTGCGACCAGAAGCGCGGCGCCTTTTCGCTCCCTCGACAGTTCAATGATCGATCAGACGGTTTCAATCTCGGATGCTTCCCGCACCGGAGAGTCTCCGAACCCCGCCTTCCTCCGATTACTCAATAGCAGCCTGGTGCGCGTCAGTAGCCAGCGGCCAGTACCGGTACGTCAGATCCCGGCCCGTCATGTGCAGGCGCGGCCGGTGCCGGCGCGCCAGGCGCCAACGCGTCGGGCTCAGGCGCCGGCGCCTCAGGGACCAGCGTGGTAGGTGGGTCCTCCGGCGTGGCGGGCGCCAGGAGCGACGGAGGCTGTTGGCCTGGAATTGTTGGGAGCGAATCTGGTCGCGCGGGCTCGTTCAGAAGACGCTCGAGCAGCACCTCCTTCATCTCAAGTGCCGCGTTGAAGTGCGACTGCTCGTAGCATGCAATTCGCACGCGCAGCGGCTGGTGTGGGTTCGACTGGAAGTCGACTAGGTATGCATTGCTAAGTCCGGGTAACATGTTGTGCAGCTCGAAGCCCATGCCACCCGTTCCGAGTGTCGGCATCGCGACGCTGCTGTGGCCTGCCTCGCGCATCCGTCTGAAAAGGTTGAGGTGGAGCGTGTCACTCACTTGCCTCTCGAGCTGATCAACGCGGCTGCGCGGCGAGAGTCCGTCGGCGCTCGCAACCGTCGGCATTTGTCCAAACCCTTGGAAGAACATGCCGTTCAAGATGATCTGGTGTACCTCCCGCGGCGGACTGGTCACGCAGAACGCGACCGTGTCTGCCAGCTTGCCGCCGGTCACCAGGTTCGCCGAGAGTGGCGCCAGCGGCAAGGGCAGCTTCGAGGCGGCTTCCTCCGTCTCATCACCCGCGGCGCGCCTCACCGCGCCCTGCGCACCAGTGCCATAATGGTCGAGATTGACGAGGCATGGGCAGGCGACGACGGTGCAGCCGCCAACCTGCTCCGCAACGGAACCCAGGACAATCTCAATCCTGTCTTTCACTTCGCGCCTCATGTTGAGCCCCGTCTCGAAGAGCTTGACCCCAAAGGCCGGCCAAGGCCCCAGCTTCTCGGCACGTACCAGTCCATAATCAAACGCACACCGCCCCAAGTGCTTGGTCGTCATTTCGATCCAAAACTGATGGGTACCGGACTCGCAGCTGCAGCACTCGCGCAGCACTCGCGCGATAGCGTGGCACGTGAAGCTGAGCGCGAGGACGCTCTTTGGCGGGACATACTCGAGGCACATGTGCCACACCATTTCGCAGGGGAGCGACTCTAAGGTGACTCGAGGCTCCTCGTGCAGAGGTGGTGGAAGCGACCCAGCGGGCAGCTGTAGCGCTGGTGGCACTGCTGCCGGCTCGTCGAGATCGATCATGTGCCTCGTCTTAATTGCATCTCCGTCGGTTTTCCGTCGGAGCCCGTGCTCGCGCAAAAACCCGCGTGCCAAAAAACGGTACCGTTAGTAGGATGTAAGGTAAAAAGACACCGGGGGGAGCCGGGACACACACGGGACACACGGGACACGCGGACGCACAAAGGCACACAGACCAATCTCACAACCAGCCAAACCCACCAACAACAACAAACACCCCGCACGTCAGCGCGACGACCGAAGCCGCGGCCGACTCAACAGCCGCAAGCCCGAAGCCGACCGCTCCCCGCGGCCGACTCAGAAGAGGCCGCCCCCAGCAAACCCGACCCTGCCTCCGCCCGCTCCCAGTACCGGTACATGTAATTAGTCGTCGTCACCCCCCTCTCCGAGGGGACACACCTAGCAGCCAGACCGCCCGGGCTCATAGTAGTAGCCTGTCGGAGCGGGTGTCCGACACACATACCTTACCGCCCGCCCTTCCCCATGCGGCGCGCATCTGGGTTACATCTCGGTCACCCATCCGCATGCCACACATCCCCTTGCACACATCACGCGTCACGCGATGCCGTCTTCTTGCGCTTGCGTTCCGAGGCGCGTCGCCCATTTGCGTTGGCGACTTCGTCCGCAGCGATAGCGTCTTTCCATTCGGCCTCTTTGACTGCAGCGATAGCGTCGCCCGACGAGCTTGCCTCGGCGTTGTTGTGAGCCTTCTTGACTGTTGGAGCAGGGGCGTCATCATCCGAGGAGATGTTGACGACGAAGCGGGAACTTTTCGCTTTCTTGCCTTTCTTCTTGTCGTAAGAGTCTTCGTCCTCGCTGTGACGTGTGACGAAGGACCTCCCGTCCTCGCTGTGACGAAGGACCTCCCCGTCCTGCAGGTCGTGCGGTCTGTACCCCTGCTTATACGCCCGAACGTCGTCGTCGTCGTCCTCGTCGTGATCATCATCATCGTCATCATCGTCGTCATCGTCGTCATCGTCATCCTCGTCATCTTCGTCGGCGTCATCGTCGTCGTCGTCATCGTCATCGTCGTCGGCGGGCACGTCGGCCTTGGGCTTCTTCTGCATGCGCGCGGGCTTCTTCTTCTCCGCCTCAGACTCCGAGTCATCAGCCTCTTCAGACTCCGAGGTGGAATCGGGACCGTACACGCGCTCGAATTTGGTGAGGATATTCTTTGCCAGGAAACGCTTCCGGAATTTGTCCACTTTTTCGATGTGGACGTCGAAGTTCATGTTGGGCGCGCGAGCCGTGGCGACCTGCTTGAAGACGTGCATGAAGCTCTTTACGGTGATGTTGACGAACACGTGTCCTGGGAACCCGCCCTCTCCGTTATAGACCGCTTCGCATCCGAGCTCGGCTGCGGCGGCGTGCACGAGCTCCGTTGGCTTGATGTCTCTGTTCCACGACGTTCTGATGATGACGATCTGCTTCAGGCCCGGTGCATGCTTCAGTTTGGGACCATCCTTCGTCGTCAGGATGGTAATCCTGATGACGCCGTGCGCGAAGACCTTGCTCGGGCTGTGCTTGTGGTTTTTCTTTTTGGCACGGTGACGTTCCTTGGGCATCGCGGCTTCGAAGTATCGATGGACAGGAAGCGCGCCTGGCTGTGTGACTGGGTCGTCAGCGAGTGCACGACGCACGAATGCGGGATCTTCTGCGCGACGAGAGGCTGCCTTAGTAACTTTGTACTTTGTGTCCTATTTTGGAATCGGCAACTTCACACGTGGGTATTTATACACCTGCCTTGAAACCGGTTCTTCACACATGCCGTAGTACAGATCAGTCTTCACACTGAACCGTGCATTCACTCCTTCCGAAGTACACATCATCAGAGTTCACACCGAGAAGTACGATTCACACTTCACACTGGGACCGTGTATTGTTCACAGATGCTCATGAGCTCACTCGTCCTCACATGGCATGCACGCCGCACCACTTGCGGCCACGCCGTACGTTTCGAAGCTAGGAGGGAAGTGGATCTCCATAGCGCCCAGGGCTGGCAGCGGGGCCTTCGCATAGGGCGGCGCGCGTGCGATGGCGGCGGCGTCGAGCGGGCGGCGGCGAAGACGGGCATACTCGCGCGCCACTTCGGGATCTGCCTTGATGGCGTCGAGGTCGAAGCCCCACAGGTGGAGCTGCCCGAGTCGGCGCGCGCGAGAGAGCGCCGTGTACGCTTGACCGGGTGCGAAGAAGTCGGAGTTGAGGAGGACGTGCACGTCCCCCTCGAGCGTCGCACCCTGAACGCGGTGCACGGTGACCGCGTACGAGGGCAAGATGGGGAACTGCGTCCGCTGAGCGCTGCCGAAGGCGCGACCGAAGACGCGCGCGGTGCGTCGCGTGATGCGCAGCGGCGGAGCGCTCGAGGGCGTGCTATCGGGCTTGAAGAGGATCGCCTTGAGGTCGCCCTGGTCGTTGTCCTCCATGCCGACGATGCGTCCCGCGGAGCCATTGACGTTATCGCTCTCGACGTCCTGGTTGAACGTGAGGAGCGCGCGCATGCCGATGTACACACCGAGGCATCGGAGTTGGCCGCCCGCGCGCTTATCGATGGCGCGGCGCGTGCCCTCGTCGGTGAGCTCGCGGCCGCCCGGGGCGCGATCGATGGCATCCACGTGCACCACCTGCATGCCCGTCGCCGTGACGGCGGCCTCGTGGGCGGCGTTGAGCTCGTTGACCTTGTCGCGCAGGGCGGCCACGATCGTCGCATCGGGTTCGACCGCGCAGTGACGGCATGAGATGGTCTTCACGTTCCCGTCGTCGTCCTCGTTGCCGCCGTCAGGCCGCATGTTCGCCCGACCGCGGCGTCGGCGGCGCACACGGTCGTCCCATGTGCATGTCGCGGCGGAGCCGTGGCCACGGCTGCCACACACACGCTTCTTCAGGAGCGCGACGTCCTCCTCCGTCAGGTGTTCGGCGCCGAGACGCAAGCGAGAGAGCAGCTCGGCGAAGCGGTGCTCGCTCGCGTGCTGCCGGCACGACTCGACGAGCTCGACGAAGCGGAACGCAGGCCAGAGCGTGGAGAAGTAGATCTGATCGCGGAATCGGAACTTCTCGACTGCCGGGAGCTGGAAGAGGTCGCCGACGACGAGCACCGACTTGCCTCCGAAGTGCGAGTTGGTCGCGGCCGAGGCGTTGGCGCTCGTGATGTAGTTGAGAGCCTCGTTGACGCCGTGGAGAGCGCCGGCGGTCAGCATCGAGATCTCATCGATGATGACGATGTCGCGCGTGTAGAGCCACGTCCAGTGCCTCGAGTGCTGCGCCACGTCGAGCTCCGCCTTGACGAAGCCGCCCGTCGAGCGCAGCTTGAAGGCCGAGTGCACGGTGTGCCCGCCGAGGAGGCGCGCCGCCTTGGCAGTCGAGGCGCAGACGAGGACGCGCAGCCCCTGCGAGCGCCAGTACTGGACGAGGAGGCGGATGAGGAGCGACTTTCCCATGCCGCCCTCGCCGCTCAGGAAGGTGAGGAGCTGCTTGGGGCCCGTGTGCTTGAGGAGCTCGTACACGACGTGCTGCCGTCGCTTCAGCCGCCAGACCTGCCCCTCCGCCTCATGCCAGTAGGCGACGCTCTCGATGGATCCGTCGTCAGCACGCTCACGGACGGTGCGCACGTCGGGAGCAGGCGTGCCTGCATCGAGGCTGGTTGCAGCGCTGGCAATGTCCTGATGGAGGCGGCGAAGGTCGTCAGCATCCATGTCCGCGCACGCCGCCGCCACGTGCGCGTCCGCGGCTCCGCTCGCTCCGCCGCTGGCGATGGTCTCCTCGAAATCGGTGACCTGCTGGCGCAGGTTTGCGATCTGCTCCTCGGTCTGATGGCGCGCCTTCGCATCCGCCTCGCATAGTGCTGCGAGTCCACCGTCAGCCGTGATGATGCCACGGAGCTCGAGCTCGGCGCGGAGGGTGCCACTCGTGTTCTCGTTGGAGATGAGCGCGCTGGGCGTCGAGTCGCGGAAGGGGACGTGGACGAGGAGTTGGTGGTAATAGAAGCGCTCCCCGTGCACGTGCGGCAGCACGTACTCGACGGAGACTGGGCGGCGCTCGTTGACGTCGAGGTAGTGCGGCACCGCGTAGAAGGCCGTGGGCGAGATGGGCTCGATTGCATCGTCATCGCCAGGTGCGTCTTCGTCGGGGGCGGGGGCAACACGTGCTGTGGGCACTCCGCGCTCGGTGCATGGCCAGTACTGCCGCCTGGCTCGCCTCTTGACGCCGATCTTGCTGCCGCGCACGACCTTGAAGCATCGGTGGAAGTTGACCAGCGTCATGCTCTCGAAGTCGAAGTCCACGCACGAGAGCGGTCGGTTCTCGTAGTGCTCGATTGCCCCGAGTGCGAACTTCAGCGGCGTGCTGTTCGGAACCCCATCGACGAGACCGTTGGCAGCGTTGTCGTCGTCGTCGTCAGAGGACGCCTCGGAAGCCGAGCTCGCACCGCTGTTGGAGGCGCGCTCGTCGTCCTCGTCCTCGTCGTCGTCGTCAGCGGTGCTAGTAGCCGTGCGCGCCAAGGCGCGCATGCGCAGATGAGGCGGCCGGGTCGTGAGGTGAGTGACACCCATGCCCGCACGCATGTTGAAGCCCCACGTGCGCTGCACCGCCTCCGGCATGCCCACGACGCGCCCGTTGAGGAAGTGAATCTGCGTGCGTTGCAGGGCGTGGCGCTCGCGCTCGCTCACGTTGTTCTGGATGAAGCCCGGTTTCTCGGGCTTTGCAACGTACTTCGCCGTGTAGTGCATGAACGCCGCGCCGGTGCAGCGCTGGATGTTCATCGAGGCGCCCCACGCAAGGAGCCATTCGGCCACGTACGGGCTCAGCCGTTGGTCCTCCTTGCGGACCGTCCGGTACTCGTATCGATTCGTCTGCGGGTCGACCTTGGCGTACGCAGCTGGGCCCGCGACGGCGAGCTCGTCGTTGCTCCACAGGCGCCGGGGATACCCATACTTGCAGCTCTCCGTGGCCCCTTCAGCGTCCCGCGTGCACTTGGGCCGGCAGTCGTGGCGCTGGACGTGCCGCACGAACTGGCGCCACTCCCGTTCGGCCGTCGTGTGGCAGTCACGTGGGGCGGTCGCAACGATGCCCTCCTCCTTGATCGTCTGCCTGTCCACCCAGATGCAGACATGAACGTGGAGCGAGCCACGCGCTTGGTCTTCCTGCCTCCACCACACGCGCTCGATCTTGCCGATGGGCGTGTCGCCCTTGAGGTACGTCTTGAGGAAGAGCTGCCATCGATGGTTGTATTGGCGCGTGGCCTCGACAGGCCGTTGCGAGTGATGCTCGCCCCCGCACGCGGCTTTGAGATCCGACCAGCCTGTCTCGTTGCACGTGAAGGTAGCCCAGTGGGTGGG
>Ga0210244_100046_pt1 | contig 85601 bp, 74 predicted proteins | sample ChrtobMetaP3_0mM_FD_155473 | JGI IMG/M metagenome (GOLD analysis project Ga0210244, IMG submission 155473) | Chrysochromulina tobin associated microbial communities from unialgal haptophyte culture, Seattle, Washington, United States - P3_0mM | ecosystem: Host-associated > Algae > Haptophytes >...
TCCGCCTCAACGTGACACTGCCTTGCGACGGCAAGGAGTGTCTCGTCGACACGGTGACCGTCGTCGACATGCACGACAACAGCACCGGGGAGACAGTCTACTATGAGTACGTGCGCCCACCGTGCGTAGAGCTCACCTTTTTCCACGGGGCGCTCGTCATGTCGCAGGTGAGTTGCCCTTGATGACCACCGAGTGCACTTGATGACCCGTGATGCGCCTTGATGACCCTTGATGTCCATGGGGCGCTCGTCATGTCGCAGGCGAATACCCTCAAGATGTGCGCCGACTTGGGCACGGAGGTGGCGTCCGCCGCATGCTGCCAGCCAGGCGCCCACTTGATCAACACCATGGCCATCACCGAGTGCGCCTACGTTAACGAGGCGATGAAGTACGACACCGCCGTCGCTCGCTGCGCGGCGCGCATCGACGGGTACACCCAGGTGGCTATGACCTCTGATGACCTCTGATGACCTCTGATGACATCTGACGACCTCTGATGACCTCTGATGACCTCTGATGTCGCATGGACGGTTACATCCATATCTGCTCCAATTTCTACAACGAATGGCCACGAATGGCCACTAATTGCCACCAATTCCACTAATTGCCACCAATTCCCACTGATTGCCAGGTCTGCTCCAACTTCTACCGCGCGCCCGGCTGCTTTGCTTATGGCCCCGCGGGCGATCACGGCATGTCATACGAGCGTGCGTGGACGCGGTACAATGCGAGCTCGACCCGGTGCACGATGCAAGTGCAGGTCTTTGCCAACGACGGCACCGTGACGCTCGTCCACCCCGACAGCCAGGACCCCTCTCTCACCAGAGACAGCGGCAACGTCTTCCGCGTGCGCTGGGCCGAGGGCCGTTATCCCGCGGGACGCAACTGCACCGTCTCTCCCATCGACGGCGCACCGACCGGGTGCACCACGTTCGACAATGGCGTCTCGTGCGTATGCAACGTGGCCATCGACACGCTCGCCGTCTATAATGACGTGGCCGATCTCCCACCGACCTCGCTGCTCGAGCGCACCCTCACCATCGGAGCCCCCGCCCCGGAGGCGTTTGGACAGGGCGCCTATGTCAGGTGCATGAGCGCCGCGTGCACCGCGGCCGTCTCGTCGTCGGCCTCGTCCGCGGGCTCGTCAGGTTCGTCAGGTTCGTCAGCGGACGCTCGCCTCGTCGCCGTGTACACGCACGCTTCCTCGGCGGGCGCTCTCGACCAGCGCTCCATCTTCGCCATCCTGCGCAACGGGACGCGCCTCACCTACCTCGCAAACAAAGTGTCGACGGTTCGTGTCGGGAGGCCGATGAACGCCGAGACCGGAGCCGGTGGCGGCTACTCGTTCCGCAACCCGCCCAAGTTCCACTCATTTCTCCGTCCGTCGATCCGAGACGCGGCGTACGAAACTGAGGCGCTGCTTGAGCACCTCTTCTACCACAAGAACGTGGCGCCCTTTATGGCGCGCCGACTGATCCAGCGCATGGTAATGGCCTCGGATGGCCTCGGATGGCCTCGGATGGCCTCGGATGGCCTCGGATGGCCACTGATGGCCTCGGATGGCCTCGGATGGCCTCGGATGGCCTCGGATGGCCTCGGATGGCCTCGGATGGCCTCGGATGGCCTCGGATTGTCTCTGATTGCCAATGGCCTCTGATCCAGCGCATGGACCTAGCGCCGTGGTGAGCACATGGACCCAGCTCCAACCCGTCGCCCGCATTGAAGAAATCACCCCGGAGCCACCCCCCCCCTCCCCCAACAGGTCTCCTCCAACCCGTCGCCGCGCTACGTGGGCGTCGTCGCGCGCGCGTTTAAGCAAGGTGCGTACGGCGGCACGATCTACAGACATGCAAGTGCTCACCACGGCGCCCGCCCTCTTCACAGGTGCATACGGTGGCACGACCTACGGCGCTCACTACGGCGACCTCGGCGCGACGTTCGCAGCAATCCTTCTCGATCGCGAGGCGCGCTCACTCACGCTCGACATGGATCCCATCCACGGACAGCTGCGCGAGCCCTTGCTCAAGGTCTGATGAGATCTGATGAGATCTGATGAGATCTGATGAGATCTGATGAGATCTGATGAGATCGCGAGCCCTTGCTCAAGGTCTGATGAGATCTGATGAGATCTGATGAGATCTGATGAGATCTGATGAGATCTGATGAGATCTGATGAGATCGCGAGCCCTTGCTCAAGGTCTGATGAGCTCTGATGGCCTCTGATGTTGACTGAGTGCGACTGAGTGCGACTGAGTGCGACTGAGTGCGACTGAGTGCGGCTGATTGCCCTTGCTCAAGGTCAGCCGCATCCCTATCCCGAACCCTACCCTGAGCCCTTGCCACAGGTGTACCACATCCTGCGCACGCTCGGCTTCGGGAGCAACGGCAAGGGCTACCTGCATGACATCGTAACTGCCGGCTCGATAGGCCAGCAGCACATGAAGGCGCCCACGGTCTTCAACTTTTACGATCCGCTCTACCAGCCGCCTGGTGCCGTGGCCGAGGTACAGCTCTCGCGGCCTTGATTACCTTGATTACCTTCATCAGAGGCCGAGGTACAGCTCTCGCGGCCTTGATTACCTTGATTACCTTGATTACCTCGATTAGAGGCCGAGGTACAGCTCGTCTCGCCCGAGCTGCCGCCCGCACTCGCATGCAAGTGCCCACTACGGCGCCTCGTGCTCGCCCCTCTCCGCCCAGGCACAGCTCGTCTCGCCCGAGGCGCAGCTCGGTACGGGGCCAAACATGGTCGGCTTCCTCAACGTGATGACGGGCGTCATCAGGGCTGGCTCGAGCGGCCAGGCCTGGGTGTGGAATGGAATGACGTCCTACCTGCCCATCCACCCAGCCAACAGCTCGGCCACGATCGACGAGCTCGAGCTTCTTCTCACTGGCGGCCGGTTGGCCGCGCCCGCCCGCGCCCTCATCAAGGCGCGCTACGAGCAAAAGCTCGCGAGCACCGGCGGCAACGCTGCAGAAGCGGTGCGAGTCGCGCCTTGATTGCATCTGATACGCCGTTGATTGAGCCTCCCTAATTAGATGCGAGAGTCGCCTAAGAGCTGATGACACTTGATTGCATCTGATGCGCCGTTGATTGAGCCTCCCTAATCAGGTGCGAGTCGCCCAAGAGCTCTTCCTCTTTGCGTCCGAGTTCCACGCGAGCAATTACGTTCAGGAGCGCGCCGTGCCACGCACCGCGCTGCCCGAGATCCCTTCGCAGAACCGGCCGTACAAGGCCATCGTGTACCTGTGGCTTGATGGCGGCGCCGATACGTGGAACCTGCTCGTGCCGCATAGCCAGTGCACCGGCGGCGTCGATCTGTACAACGAGTACGCGCACCTTGATGACTCCTGATTGCCTCCCTGATAACGTCGATGACCGCCGAGGGCGTGAGCGCCTCGGATCATGACGATGGCCTGATTGCCTCCCTAATTTGGCATCGATCTCGAGCATGCGACGACGTTGCACTTTGGCCACTTGAGGGCATTTGAGTGGCCTCTGATGAGCGATGACGACCTCGTCCCTAATTAGGTACGCGGCCGTGCGCGGCGCGAACGCGCTGCCAAAGTCGACCCAATTGCCCATCGATGTGCCCGCGACCGACGACCAGCCGTGCACCAAGTTTGCGATCCATCACAAGATGACCGCTCTCAAGGCGGCGTACGACGCCGCCGACGCAGTCCTGCTTGCCAACATTGGACCCCTCATCCAGCCGTTGGACCTCCAGAGCTATAACAACGGCGCGCCACGCCCGCCGTCGCTCTTCGCTCACAATCTGCAGACGACCGTCTCGCAGAATGTGCATGCGCAAAACTCCGCCTCCGCGCGGGGTGTGCTCGGGCGCATCCAGCGCGTGCTCGAGGGCGACCAACCGTCCGGCGAGTTGCCCCACCGCGTGCGCTCGTACTCGATCGCGGGCAACGCCAAGGTGCTCGAAGGCTCGATCTCGGCGCCCGAGATCCTCTCATTGCTTGATGGCCTCTGATGGCCTCTGATGGTCTCCCTCATCAGGTGCTCGAAGGCTCGATCTCGGCGCCCGAGATCCTCTCCGCCGATGGACCGGTCCGTTTGAGCCGTTACGCGGCCTTACAGTCGGACGTGTCCGAGCTGGCCGGTTCGGAGGCGGCGTCCATCTACGCGGAGACTTACGGCGGCGTCCTTGAACGCTCGATCGAGTCGGCAGAGGACCTGAAGCGCGCGCTCGACAACCCGATCGCGGCGCTCTCGACGACCTTTGGATCCGATGTGGTCTCGAGGCAGCTCCAGCAGGTGGCTATGACCTCTGATGACCTCTGAGGACCTCTGAGGACCTCTGAGGACCTCTGAGGACCTCTGAGGACCTCTGAGGACCTTGCATGACCTTGCATGACCTTGCATGCAGCGCGATCTGATCGGTTACCTTGCATGCAGCGCGATCTGAGCGGTTCCGTCCCCCTCGCCTCCGCTCAGGTCGCCAAGATTATCGGGGCGCGTTCCATATTAGGTAACGAGCGCGAGATCTTCTTCATCTCATACGGAGGGTGGGACTCGCACTTCGCGGGCGACTACGACGTCGCCAAAAAGTGGCAGGACGTGAACGCGGGCCTCACGAGCTTCGTCACCGAGATGAAGGCTCAGGGCATCTGGGACAACGTCACGTTCACGATGGCGTCCGAATTCGGTCGCACGATCGACTCCAACGGCGGAGGTACAGACCACGGCTGGGGCGGCCACTCGTTTGTGATGGGCGGCTCAATCAAGGGCGGCCACATCCTCGGCAAGTATCCGAGCACCTACAGCCAGAGCAGCCCGATCCGTCTCCATCGCACCTTCATCCCGACCCTCAGCCACGAGGCGCTATGGCACGGCCTGGCCCAGTGGATGGGTGTCGAGGACGCCGTGATGACCAATGTGCTCCCAAACCTCCGCAAGTTCACCAGCGAATGTTCGCCCGGCTTCCCCGGCTGCATCATCCTCACACAGGTACGTTGATTGCCCCTGATGACCTGCCTTGCATGCAAGTGCTCACCACAGCGCTTCCCCGGCTGCATCATCCTCTCACAGAACATGCTCTTCGACGGAGCTGCCGGCCCAAGCCCGCCGCCCCAACCACCGCCGTCGCCACCGCCGTCGCCTCCAAAGTCGCCGCCCCCGCCACCCGCGCCGCCCAAGCTTCCCCCCTCCCCCAGCCTGCCTGTCAGCCGGATCTACTGCCCCGCACCCGGCTTCAACCTCACCACCGACTCGGCAGGCGGCGACAGGTGCGTCGGCTGCTGCTCCTCTCTGAGGGCCTCTGAGGGCCTCTGATGACCTCTGATTGCGCCACTCATCAGGTGCGTCGGCTGCTGCTCCTCTTCGAATTGGACGTTTCCGATCGGCTGCGCCGACTCACTGTACATCATCCCTGACCTCAACGGTCTCTACAACGGCGTCAACGTGCGGATGCCGCGCGTGATCAAGTCGCCGTGCTACCACGACGTTGGCTCGTCGGTCGCCTGGGGCGCCTACGTCGAACGATGCGACATCAACTGGGTCGAGGGCAGCCCCGCACGCCACGCGACGACGGTGCTGTACAAGAGCACGGGCGAGGAGGTGACCGTGCTGCGCGTCATCAATTTCGGCACGACATACGTGCGTTTCCTCTGCAACGCCGCATCGAGCTGCGCCTCGGCGCTCTACACGACGGGCGACACGATCAAGGTCAGGTACCCGAGTCCGATTCAGCCGCGGTCGGTCTTCCCCAACACGAACACGCCATGCGCCATCGGCCTCGGAGTACCGCCGTCAATGCCGCCCGTTTGAAGCATCAGATTCGTCAATGCCGCCCTTTTGAAGCATCACGAATCTGAAAGCTCATGAAGAGTACTGAAGCATCATCCGCACAATGATCATGCTTTATGGGCAGCTCTCAGCTGCACAGTAACACAGTAAGTAAAGTGAAGCAAAGCTGGACCAGCGGTGTGGTGACGTGTAGCTGGGCATGCAGTGTGTGGTCATCCCGAGGCAGGAATTGGTGTGCACTGTTGCCTGAGGCAGATTGATATGCACACTCTGTTGCCTGAGGAGGTCCGAGCGGACCGGTACATTGTTCACCTGTCGTGTGGCAAGGCCAAAGACATGCGAAAGCATACGATGCGGGCGAGCCGGAATGTATTCATGTTTTACGTCTAGAAATATCATTCACCACCGAGAGACACAGCGCGCGCGCGCGCGCACGACATACACGAGTCTTTCACTTCCGTTCACACTAGACACTTGTCGCACAACAGTCGCCACCTCTGTCTCATTCTTCGCTTATGCCCTTTGGTTTTACAAATGTATTAGGAAGTATTACTAAATGCCGCACATCCACATCGCCGCCATGATTCTCAACGTGATGAGGCGCCCTCGAGCGCCTCGATCGCCGTCTTCACCGCGGACACCAGCTGCGACGCCTCCGCCTCGTCCCGTGGGCCATCGCGGCGCCACCGATCGTCGTCGAGGTGGCTCGCGGCATTCCTCCAAATGCGAAGCGAGTGCAGCCGATCTTTCAGGTCGGCCCGCATGCCACACTCGCGATGCCAATAGTTGATGCGCTCCTCAAAGCCCTCGGGCGCCTTCGCCGCCCTTGCTGCGTAAATGGCGTCGAGTCGAGGCATCAGGTTGCTGAACGCGAGCAGCATATTGTCCTTGATGCCCTTGTGCGCATCGGAGCCCTTGCGCGTTTCGCGTACTTGCATCGAGAGCGGCGAGGGCACGTAGCCAGCCGCCGAGCTCGCGGGTCGTTCCGAGCTTGAAAGCACCGAGCCGTCGAGCGCGCCCTGGCCACTGCCTCTGCTGCCATCTTTATCCACCAGGCTCGTCAGCGTCGCCAGCGCGGCGGACACCGGGAGCCTCTTCCGCTCCTTGTCGTGGCAAAGACCTGACACGGCAGACTGGACGACGTCCTTGATCGTCGTCGCCACACGCGGGGGCCAGTCCGCCCCGACGTCGGCGAGCTTCTCGGCGTCGATCTCGGCGAAATCGAGCTCAAACTCCTCTTCGCACTTGTTGATGATCTTTAGAGGCGAGCGGCCAGTCAGCGCCACGAGCAACGTGATGCCCAGCGCCCAGCCATCCGTCACAGCTGAGTACGCGCCGCCTGCCACAACGCTCGGGTCCAGATAGCCGAGGGTCAGGTAGAGCGCATTCGACGCGCTCTTCACCTTCGACGCCTCGGGCCCGGCGTCCATCTTGGCGAAGCCCGTGTCCGCGAGGTAGGCGTTGAGCTCGTCGTCGAGCAGGATGTTCTCGGGCTTGAAGTCGCGATGCACGACGGCACCCTTGCCGCCAGGCACTGGCGTGTGCAGGTAGAGCAGCGCGTCGGTCGCCTGGCGCAGGATGCGCAGGCGCTGGTGCCACGTCAGAGGGCTCAGCGACGCACCGAGGCCGAGGCGGCGCAGGTGCTCGGGGTCGGCCTCTCTCGGCCACAGCCGATCGGCGAGGCTGCCGCCGCGCATCAGCGGGAAGACGAGGCACGGCGGCGCCCCGTGCTCCAGACAGTAGCCGAGCAGCGGCAGCACGTGCGGGTGGCTGCACTGCTGCAGCACACTCACCTCGCGCTGCAGGTCGGCGAGATCGTGCACGCCCGACTTGGCGCGCTTGACGGCGACGGGCTTGTGGCGCAGCCAGAGCGGCAGCGCCTCGGGCGGCAGCGACGACAGCGCATCCGCGGTGAAGACGCGGCCGTAGCCGCCGCTGCCGATGAGCCGATGCTCTCCAAAGCCGTCCGTCGCCGCCGTAAGCTCGGCGAGCGTGAGGGCGACGGCCGCAGGCGGCGCCGAGGGTGCCTCCGGGGCCTCCGATGCACGCGCCGCTTCTGCGGATGCTGAGCCTGCGGCAGGCGGCGACTGTGTGACCTCGAGCAGCGACAGCTTCGACAGGTTGGCTTGCATCTCCATCTCCACCGCGTGCTTGCGACGCAGCATCTGGCTCTCCTGCTTGCGCTTCTTGTGCAAGCGCTCGCGCATCGCCCTCGCCTCCGCCAACACACCCTCGCTCGCGAGTGCGTGGTGCTCCTCGATCGCACCGACCAGGCCCTCGTACTGCGCGGCCGCCATGGCCACACGTAGCGCCTCGTCGGCGGCGGCAGAAGGAGCATGAGGACACACGACGTCCTCGTCGTCGCCAACCGCCGCCGCCACCTCGTTGTCCGCCTCGGCACTGCGAGTCGCGGCCGCTGACGCACTCGCTACCGACGCTCTCGCCTCGCTCGCCCCTGCCTGCTTGGCTTTGGCTTTCTTGCTCGCTTTCTTCGTGTGCGCCTGCTGCTTGTGCGCAGCCTCGGCCTCCTCCTCAGCCAGCAGAGCCGCAGCGGCGAGCTCGGCTGCCCGCTCGGCTGCCGCACGCTCCGCACTCGAAACCGGAGCGCCCGCAGCGATCGTCGCAGGTGCGCGGCCCCTGCTGCGCAGGAATCTTGCGATGACGGTGTGGCCTTGGGCCTCTGCGAGATCGAGGGCTGTGCCCGCAGCGCATCGCAAGTCGGTGCGTGCGCCAGCATGCACGAGCAGCTTGACTATGTCGCCGTGGCCTTTGATGCAGGCGGCCATCAGAGGCGTGCCGCCGTTGCTGTCTGCCTGGTCGACGGCGGCGTGGGCGTTGAGCAGCAGCTTCGCGCAGTCGCCGTCGCCTTTGATGCAGGCGGCGAACAGAGGCGTGACGCCGTCGCTGTCTGCCTGGTCGACGGCGGCGTGGGCGGCGAGCAGCAGCTGTGCGCAGTCGCCGTGGCCTTTGTCGCAAGCCATGATCAGAGGCGTGGAGCCTGTGCTGGTTGCCTGGTCGACGACGGCGTGGGCGCCGAGCAGCAGCCGCACGCAGTCGCCGTTGCCTTTGACGCAGGCGACGATCAGAGGCGTGACGCCTTTGCGGTCTGCCTGGTTGACGGCGGCGTGGGCGGCGAGCAGCAGCTGGACGCAGCCGCCGTTGCCTTTGCCGCAGGCGGCGATTAGAGGCGTGAAGCCATTGCGGTCTGCCTGGTTGACGGCGGCGTGGGCGGCGAGCAGCAGCCTCGTGCACGTAGGGTGACCAGTCTCACATGCACGAAGCAGGCAAAGGCCGAGATCGGCCGCTCCTGTCACCCTGTCGATGAGGTCCACAGCCTTGGCCTCGTCGCCGCGACGGAGCGCGTCGACCATCGCGTTGGCCGCCACGATGCTGCCACTCGCGTCCATGGATGAAATCCGAAAATGGTAACATTGGTCATGGACAGACAAGAAACTAAGGACCCTTAGCGGAAAGAACCAACGAGAGACCTATTTCAGCCGAAGGGGCTGCAGCCGCGAGGGGCGCTGCACTGCCGCGGGGAATGCAGCCGAGAGCGCCGCTGGCACAGCTGTGGTCTCTAACTCTTTAGAATGGACGGCCTCAGAACGTTGAGCCGCGAGAAGAATGGGGGCCGAGTGGCCGCGGGCGGGGGACTCGATGCAGCACTTTCTTGGCGTGCTGTACTGCATCAAATCGACCTAGGATTCCTATCGGTTTTGGGAGGGGGGGGTTAAAGGGGGGTGTGGTTTGGGAGGACGCGTGCACGAGCGACCCCTTTTCCGAGCATCCTCTCGCGCTCGGAAGCTTGCAAGACGAGTTGCGGACAGGATGCCAGGTTCTTGCCAAGCTGAACTCCTGGCTGAGCTCCTGGCTGAGGACGAGCGAGATCTCCTCGATCACCAGTCGGATGAGGAGCTCAAGCACTCGCTCTTCACTGTCGCAACGTCGAAGCTCAAGAAAAAGCACCGCGACGACTTCGAAGCACGCGGGTTTCAGTTGAACGACCCTGAATCGGAGGGCTTCCTCAGGTACGCAGAGCCAACAGCGATCGCAAAATCGGACTTGAGCAACAGAGCACTGTGCGTCGACGTCTACACGAGCGAGTCCCTCCACGTTGAGCCGACGCCGGCGAAACGCAAGGTCAAGATGATCCAGCAGATCACTGCGGCGTGGGAGCAGAACAAGGATGGTGCAACGCCACCACACAAGCGCGGTGTTTGCTCCGAGGCCAACTACAAGGTGTTCACAGATGCTGGCGTCGCACTTGAGGATGCACAGTGCTGTGTGTTTGCGCTTTCCTTCTACACGGGTTCGGGCAGCAATCAGGCGTCGCGCGGCGCTTCTCTGCAGGTGCGCAAAGGCAATATGATGATGAATAACGAGGGTGAGGTGAGCGAGTACCTCGATAAGTATAATCACATCATCTATTTCCTCTCCATGGCACTTCGCAACCTGCCTTACTACTGGGGCTACTGCGTGCGCTACATTACCTTGAACGACGACACTGCCGCGATTTACGAGCCAGGCAGCGTCATCACGTGGATGCAGTTCTCAAGCACGAAAAAGGGAAGCGAAGCTGCGAGCTCATTCAGAGGCCGCAACTGCAAGTTTATCATCTGGTCGATCAAAGGGCGGCACATCGCGCGCTTCTCCAATTACGCTGCAGAGGAAGATGAGGTGCTCTTCACGCCCTTCACTCGGCTGCTGGTGATCAAGCGCGAGCACTCCGATGGCCATTACGTCATCCACTTGCGCGAAGTGGAGCTGGGCCTCACTACTAAGGGCTTACCGCTGCTGTGGGTGGACGACAACATCCTTGGCAAGGAGTTTGAGATGAAAGCGATGATGGAAGAGGCCATGGTCAAAGCTGGCCGCGAGATCAAGTACATTCTGAAGCCGTCGACGCACCTCGCTCTCGCGTTCCTTGAGTCTTGGTTTGGGCTGCAAGTGAGGAAGAACGGCCATTTTCGTGTGATTTCGGACATGGGTCGGCCAAGGGAGCCGGAGGGTACGCACGCAGGGGCAATCCTCGCGCGTGAGATATGGGGGTTGAAGCTATCCGTGCCAATCATGATCTTCACGAGCAACGCAAGCGCTGGGCTGAGCAAAGTGGGCGAGAAGGCGCCCAACGTGACAGCCAGGGTGCTCACGTCGCCGGAGAAGGGCAAGCCCAAAGCGAACGAGGTGCTCATCACACATAGCCACAAGGCCGCCTTTGCCTTTTGCAGTTTCGAAGGGGCTGCATCTTCTGTTTCTTCACCTGCCGCCTGGTCCTGGCTCGACGACGGCGACCGGTGGAAGCCATACGAGGGCGCCTTGGCCGCGAGCATCGAGGCAGCCTTTGGGGACGCAAAGCGCGTCACGGTGGACCTGCACGCCGTCAGTACAGGAGCGAGAGTTTCAGGCAAACACAGCTCCACTTACGTCATCAACTTCGACGAAATGATGCAATACAACATGAGCACAAAGTTCGGTCGGCCCGTCCGTCGCGAGGTCCCGGCCGATCCGGCCGTCGATGGCACGTGGGAGTGGCAGGACACGGACAGCAGCTGGAAGGCGTACCATCCGTCTGCCTGCGGCCAGATCGCCCTCGCCCGTCGCGCGGGCCGCCAAGGCACTCTCCTGTACGCCGGCCGCTGGAACTACTGGGTGGATTTTAGTCGTTCGGTGCAGTCCAACATGAGCACGCACAAAGAGCGGCCCATCCGCCACCGCGCCTGAGGGCAGCACGGGTGGATGGCCCTGCGCGGCGCAGCGAGCTAAGAGGCGTTTCGTGAGGCGCTTTACCCCCATACACTGGTCTGGGCTCGACACGTTCCGGCCCGAATAAGACGATAATCCGTGTGCGCGTGTGGCGTCCGGTGTGGCCTTGACTGTAGCGTACTGATTCTGGGGTGCCACAGCAGCCCTGTGGGAAAGCGATGTGTGGTGTATCCAAGCTCATAGTACTACACTTTAGTAAATGGGGGTGTCTTTTGTGCTCTGTGCGTCTGTCATTGGCCCCGCTTTGGACACAGAGAGTTCTCATTTCCGATCTGGCACTCGCTAGTGTGCATGAGTTTGCACAGCGTGTGGTGCACTCAGACCAGTAGAGTAGATCCGAGTAGAGCCGTCGAAAGCGCGGCCCGCTCGGTCGCTCCGCACCTCTGGTGCACTTGATGGCGCTCGCTCGACTGCTTGGAACCACCGAGAGACCTATGTCAGAACCATCTGTGAACGACGCTATGAAACAGACAACGAGAGACCTATGTCAGAACCATCTGCGCCATGCAGCGCGCCAGCGACTGCGCGCTTGCGCCCTCGAGCACGTCCTCATGCTCGCCTTGCACGCAACCACCCGCGATGTCGATACGGTGCGGCACGCCCCCGGGCGCCGGCTTCAGGACCTCGTAGAGCGCGACGGCCTCCTGCACCTGGACGTAGTCGTCGCCCGGCGAGTGCAGCAGCATACACGGGCCCACCGGCGCCGCCTGTGCCGCAACGGCCGTGGGCGAGTTGGCGCGCCAGTCGGGGTTCTCGGCAGGCTCACCAAAGGCTTGGCGCGTGGGGCAGCTGAAGCGGCCCTTGAAGTGCGCCTCGTCGTAGGCGTCCCAGAGCGAGGCGTTGTAGATGCCTTCGACGCCCACGAAGCCATCGGGCGGCGCGCTCTGCGCGGGCGCGAGCTCTGCCCAGCGCATCGAGAGCAACAGCGCGAGATGGCCGCCTGCAGAGTGGCCGCCGAGGAGATGGGCTTGGGCGGGTAGCAGGGCCGTTGCATGGGCAAAGGCGCGCGCGAGGCTGCCCGCCTGCCTCGTTACCGTCTCGTTGCAGCGTGGGTCATCTTCGATGCAGCAACCTCCCAGGTCTTGCGAGTACGGGTAGTCCACCGTCGCGCAGGCCACCGCCTGCTCGGTGGCCAAAGCGGTGCACACCTCGTCGATTTCGATGCGAGAGCCACTGCACCACAATCCGCCGTGAGCAAAGACCACAAGGCGAGATATGGGATGGTAAGGGGGCACGTAGAGGTCCATGCATTCACAGCTCGGGCACGTCGAGCAATTCCGCGTGGCGCCGTAGCTCACGTTGCGCAGCACTTGCATGGCTCGAGGCCGCGGAGGTCGCAGGCGCCAGCGTCACGCAGTCCCAGATGCAATCCAGGGACGCGACCAGTGGACCCTTGGCGCACGTGTGTGGACGGAGGACGTTCTCTCATATAGGAATTACAATTGCACCAAACTTGGACTTTCGCTTCCACATAACGAGGGGTACATCCGGGTGCCTGCCATCCCAAGTTTCATCGCGCTGCGGGAATTCTTGCCAGTCTGTCTCGACCGCGAAAATGAAACGGCAATTTCCGGCGCAGAAGACGGAAAAATGGTCCCATGATTACTGTGGTGGCAACCTTTGTGCCCGCCGCCGAGGACGACGAGGAGGTTCTGGAGGTCGAAGCCGAGGCTGATGACGAGGTAGACGAAGAGGTCGAAGTCGAGGTCGATGAGCCTGAGGTCAAAGTCGAGGCTGATGTGAGCATGCACCGAAAGAGCGCCGCCAAGAAGAAGAAGAGAGATGCCAGAGGTCATCGTGATGCCAGAGAGAGCGCCAACAAGGAGGCGTCGGACGTGAAGATGACTTGGGTGAGCTGTGATGCGTGCCATAAGTGGCGGCGGATGCCGGTGTCCGACGCGGCTCTGTTGTCGACCGACTATTGGGCTTGCTCGATGATGGGCACCCTCTTCCGACGCATGAACTGCAATACGCCACAGGAGAATCCCGATGAGGACGACGAGGAAGACGAGAGGAGGACAAAGAGGAGGACGAGAGAGTTGCCCGAGGGCGTTGCCAAGCTCTGGGTCCAGTGCGAAGATTGCACCAAGTGGCGGAGCCTCCCGGTCGGTACTACTGTGGGCGAGGGCCAACATTGGGTCTGCGCCATGAATCCGCGCAGCTCGCACAGCCGTTGTGAGGTGGCGGAGGAGAAGCTGGACGACGACGAAGCCGAAGCAGAGGACGCTGCTGTCGCCGACGCCGAGGCCGCCGCCGACGAGGCGCTTGCTGCTGTCGAGGCCGCTCAGAAGGCGGTGCTCAGCGTTCGAATGGAACTGGAGCAGGCGCAACAGGAGCTCAGGAGAGCCAAGGAGGCGTCAACGGCAGCGGCAGAGGCGGTGCGAGGAGGCGAGGCGACGCTCGAGAAGGCCGAGGCGGACGCCGAGGTCGAGGCAGCGGCGGTCGCGGAGGAGGAGCTGGCAGCGGCGGCTGCCGTGGCGGCGGCGATTGAGGCGGCAAAGGCCGAGGCGGCGGCGGCGGCGGCGGCGTGGATTCGGGCGCGCGACCAGCGCGCCGCGCTGGCTGCAGCGAAGGCGGCTGCGGCAACGTCAGAGGAGCACCCTGGTCATGAGGGTAAAGAGGCTGCGGCAAAGTCAGAGGAGCACCCTGGTCATGAGGGTAAAGAGGCTGCGGCAAAGTCAGAGGAGCACCCTGGTCATGAGGGTAAAGAGGCTGCGGCAAAGTCAGAGGAGCACCCTGGTCCTGAGGCTAAAGAGGCTGCGGCAAAGTCAGAGGAGCACCCTGGTCATGAGGGTAAAGAGGCTGCGGCAAAGTCAGAGGAGCACCCTGGTCCTGAGGCTAAAGAGGCTGCGGCAAAGTCAGAGGAGCACCCTGGTCCTGAGGCTAAAGAGGCTGCGGCAAAGTCAGAGGAGCACCCTAGTCCTGAGGCTAAAGAGGCTGCGGCAAAGTCAGAGGAGCACCCTGGTCATGAGGGTAAAGAGGCTGCGGCAAAGTCAGAGGAGCACCCTGGTCCTGAGGGTAAAGAGGCTGCGCAAGGCTCCTCGACCGCAGCTGTCATGCTGGACAGGGCAGAGCCCTCTGCCGCAGATGGAGCCCAACACGGCGAAATCGATGGAACGAACGATGTGATGACGCGCGCCAAGGCCATGGGAGAGGCTAAGGCGATGGAGCTGCTGGAGAGGGCCGAGGCGGCGAAGCGAGGCGGCAACTGCAGCCTGGTGGTGCACGAGTGGAGCATCGCGTACGTCCTACGCCCTCCTGGCAGCTGCAGCCGCGGGGACATTTATATGGTGGACCCGATAGATGGCGAAGTGATTCGGTCGATGGTGGGTCTGAAGCGGAAGCTGGGGCTGGCCCCTCTTGCACCATCCCGGGAGGGACGCAGCTCGATGCCCCTCGCAGCCTTCCTCCCACAGGCGGCGGCGGCGGCGCCATCTGTCCCCGGCACGCGCCGTCAAAAGGCGTTGGCGCGGCCAAAGGCGGAGGCCGCTCGAGAGGCACGCCGGCAGTTGGCGAGGTTGGAGGCAGAGGACGAGCGAGCCAAGCACACGGAGGCAGCCGTGGCGCTTCATGTGGAACATCTCGCCACCAGGGAGATCGCGGCCGTTACGGCGGCCGACGAGGCAGTGGCGGCCTTGAGAGAATGCGAGCGGCAGGTTGCAACAGCTTATCAGGCGGCGCGGGCAGCCGAGCAGGCGCGGCGGGCCTCTCGAATGCACGTCTGCTTCGCCGTAGGCTGCAGGGAGAGGTTTGCTGACGCAGCGGCCTTGAGACTCCATGAGGCACGCGCGCATCGGAGGAAGACCTCAATCCAGCTGAGGTCTAGCTGAGAGGGCTGTGAGAATCTCGCTTTCAAACGTGTGAATAGTAAGTGAAAAGTCGAGTTTCGGCAATCCCAAACTTGCCCTAAATAGTCGCAATTTTGACGTCGTGCAGGACGCGGCGCCACACGCACGCGCCCGCCACGCCGCCACCCCGGTACTAAAGCCCGAGGGACGGGATATTGTTTGAGGCCGAAGGTGCTCACGGTGGAGCAGGCCCGCAGGTGGGAGCGCGTGACGAGCCTGCTCAGATTACGAGATGGCAGGCTTCTTGCCCTCGGTGTTTCAGCTTCGCTTGCGATTGCACGAGGCAGAGGCCGCCACATCCGCCCGTCCAGTCCTCGTCATTGCTGTGCTCTCGCTTTTGGTGGCACTGATCTGCCGCCGCTCGCTCACACGCGGTCTCAAGACCCTGCCCAATGAGATGTCGGCGCGCTCTCGGCCTCCGACCGATTTCAGCGGCGTCTGGCTCAACGTCACCCTCAGTGGCGATCCGTGGGCATTCTACGCGGCGATCGGCGTCGCCAAGGATGAGATCGAGAGCTTCGCCGCCATCAACTTTGGCCTCAACAGGATCACACACACGATCAAAATGGACGCCTCACGGATCACGACGACGATCAATCACCCGTCCATGGTGACATTGAGCCACGAGCTTGACGGGAAGGAGCACGTGACCACCGCCTCGACGGGCGCGCAGGAGCGGTACACGGCGGTTTGGGAGAGCGGTGGCGCGCTGCTGCTGACGCGCCAGCAGCCGAGCGCGTACGACTGGCGCCGCTCGCTGCGAGCCGATGATGAAATGGTCCTCGAGCTCATGGCCGCCGGTGGTGGGCCGACCCTCACACGAAGGTTTAAAAGGGCTTAAAAAAGGGCGGAATAGAAGGATGTGGGTGCGGACGCGTCGTCGGGTGCAGCAAGCAGGCACACAAAAATTTTGCATGCAAACCTGTACCGAAATCCCTATATTTGGATGCGTCCGCGCGTCAACGTCACACGCGTGCGTTTTCATCCAATGCTGTTCTTCGCCATAATCGCTCTCGGACTCGCGCTCGCAGCGTGTGCTGACTTGCACGATGCCGCGAAGAAAAACGACGTCAGTCAGCTGAAGTCATTGATGGCGGAAGGGCATTCGGTCGATGCGCGGGACGAACGAAAACAAGCCACGCCGCTGCACTGGGCTGCCAGGAACGGCCAAACGGAGTCTGTTGAGGCATTGTTGGCGGCGGGTGCATTGGTTGATGCGCGGGACCAAGATGAGTCGACGCCGCTGCACTTGGCTGCCGAGTGGGGGCGTACGGAGTCGATCAAGGCGTTGTTGGCGGCGGGGGCGGCGATTGATGCGCAGGACCAAGATGAATCCACGCCGCTGCACATGGCCGCAAGTACGGGCCAGACGGAGGCCATCGAGGCTCTGCTGGCGGCGGGTGCACCGGTCGATGCGCGGGACGAAGATGGTGCGACACCGCTGCAGGTGGCAGCGTTCAACGGCCATGCGGAGTCGATTCAGACGTTAGTAGCAGCGGGTGCATCGGTTCATGCGCGGGACGACGGCAACGCCACAGCGCTTCACGTGGCGGCCGAGAAGGGCCATGTTTTACTGATCAAGGCGTTGTTAGCGGCGGGTGCGGCGATCGAGGCGCAGGAGCACGAGAGCATCACCCCACTGCATTTGGCCGCCAAGTTTGGCCAAACCGACTCGATCGAGGCTCTGGTGGCAGGGGGTGCGTTCGTGAACGCACTGACCGACGAGAAGGCCACCCCGCTGCACTTGGCCGCGTATTACGGTCATACAGAGTCGATCCGGGCGTTGGTGGCGGCGGGTGCGTCGGTCCATTCGCGGGACGATGAGAAGTCCACGCCGCTGCACATGGCTGCAGAGATGGACCATACGCAGTCGATTCAGGCGTTGGTGGCGGCCGGCGCGTCGGCGGAGGCGCAGGACATCAACAAAGCCACGCCCCTGCACTTGGCGGCGAAGCACAAAAACAAGAAGTCGTTCAAAGTGCTCATGGCGGCTGGTGCGTGGCATGAGGAGCTGTGAGATGTGTATGCAAGAAAGGGGAAGCAAGCAAGAAAAGCAGTAAAGGGGGAAGCCCGGCGTTCTAGGTACAATTGTACGGAATCGAAAGAGTTGTCGTCTCACAACGTTCACAGAAACGCCGAGCTCAGAACTCGCGTGTTTATATTCACGTAAATCTATGGCCGACGAGCACCCGGTCGAGTACGTCGTCTGCGTCCCGGGCGGGTTCGAGGATCTGGCAGCCGCGTGCATCGCTCAGCAGCTTGGCATACCTGTGTCCAGCATCACGCCCGTGTGCGTTCCGCCGCGTAGCGATAATTGGGGTGCCAACTGCGACGTCTCGGTGCCGGGCCATGTCTTTCCGGGTCAAGCGGGTGTTGGAAAGTTGCTCTTCTCGCTGCCACGGCCATTGGACGCCGACGGCTGGCGCACACAGCGCATGGCGCTCACGCTGCTCCCGTGCATATCCGCACTCTTGGCGCCGATCGCATTCGCGTCAGGGCTGCCGCTTACTGCGGAAGCCGTCGCGCTGACGAAGCAGGTGATGGGCGCAGCGGCGGACCGCTGGGCGAGCGCCGTACGCACGTGGCGCCACTGCCGACTGGAGCCGCTGCATGCAGCGCCCGCTGACGATGCGCTCAGCTTCCGAGCGAACGCGGTGCGTGATGGCATGCATGCGTTCAAGTCGGTCGACCTGGCGCAGGCCATCGGAGCCGCGGTGCACTTGCAGCGTCGCCTACGTGTCGACCTGACGGGATTCGACCTGGAGGTGGTCGCGTTCCTGCTGCAGGGCGAGCTGCTCGTCGGCATCAATCTCATCAGCGGCAAGTCCATGAAGTGCAATCCTCTGAGTGCCTCTAATGACCTCTAATGACCTCTAATGACCTCTGATGACCTCTGATGACCTCTGATGACATCTGATGACCTCTGATGACCGCTGATTACCTCTGATGGTCGCCCTCATCAGGTAAGTCCATGAAGTGCAGCATGGCGCCCGAGCCCCGACCCCTACTACCCTACGCGGATTGCACCGCGCGGCTTCGCTCATCGACAGCGTATCTGATGCTGCGGCTGGCGGGCGTGGCGCCGGGGGACGTGGTGCTCGATCCGATGTGCGGAATTGGCACCGTGCCACTCTGATGGCCTCTGATGGCCTCTGATGGCCTCTGATGGCCTCTGATGGCCTCTGATGGCCTCTGATGACCTATGATGACCTCTGATTGCGCCCCTCATCAGGTGTGGGATTGGCACCGTGCCACTCGTGGCCGCCGCCCAAACCTGCTGCGGCTGTGCCATCGCCGGGGACATCGACGAGCACGTGTTGAGGCAAGCTGCCGCCAACGGTCGCCACCTTCACACGGCGCATGCACATGCCGCTCGGGACGGCGCGCCGTACCTCGCGCTCGGAGATCTGGCCTCCATCGCAGAGCGACGAGGGCTCGCCCCGCCCGAGACGACGCCTCCGCCCAAATTAGGTAACACGATGCCCGAGACGGCGCCGCCACCGCCCGCGACGGCGCTCCCCGCGCCGCTGAGCGCCGCCGAGCTTGCGTGGCATGCGGCGAACCGCCCGATACGGCGCCGTACGGGCACCGCGCAGGCAGGCGGGGTTCTGCCGTGCATCTGGTCGGCGCACCAGATTGGCCTGCGCCACGCCTGCGTCGATGTGCTCATCGTGGACCTCCCCTTTGGGATTACGCACAAGGTGCGAGGCGGCGGCGGCGGGCTGCGCCATCTCTACCACACGGCGATGCACGAGGGCGCGCGCGTGCTCCGTCCGGCAGGTCGGCTCGTCGCCCTCGCCGTCTCACGAAAGACCATGGCGCCCCCCTTTGAAGACCCGGTACACGCGCCGTTGTGGGCGTCGGTTACATGGCGGCACGTCAATTGCGGCGGCTCCTTCTCGTGGGTCGTTCACGCCGTCCGGAGCTCAGTGCTGTATGCCAGCGTGCGGCAGCAGCTCCATCCGCCGCCGCCGCCGCCGCGGCCGGGAGGGCAGCCTTTGTATCTGCGGGGGCTGCCGGCTTCGTCACAGCCGTCACAACCGTCGGCTTCTTCACTGCCGGCTTCGTCACAGCCGTCACAGCCGGCCTCGGCACAGCCGGCGTCGGCGACGTACGCACTTGAGACGGAGAGGCAGACGAAGACGAGGGAGGCAGAGAGGCAGAGGCGGGAGAGCTCCCGGGAGAAGCTCCCCGCCCCCCGAATAGGCAAAGCCGAGCAGCAGAGGCGAGCAGTGAGCCATATCCCAGAGGCACGTAAGGAGCTCGATGCTGCGCCGCCTGCCTCTCGCCCAACTGCGGCGCCAGCTGAGCCTCAGAAGCCCACGTCGCCTGTCACGTCGCTTGGGGCTCATTCACATTCACATTCACAGTCGCCTGTCACGTCGCTTGGGGCTCATTCACATTCACATTCACAGTCGCCTGTCACGTCGCTTGGGGCTCATCGGACAGAGAAGGCTGAACGGCGGGTAGCGAGGCGAGCGGCGGCGCGCGAACAAACGAAGTCGACGGCGACGAGCTCGACGCCGTGTTGGGCGCCGCCGCTCGAGAGAGCGCCGTGCTGGGCGCCGCCGCTCGAGACGGCGCCGCCGCTCGAGCGGTTGCCATCACACGACGACGGCTTACCGTTCTTCCTGCTGAGCCTGCTGCCGCGCTGGTGCACTGCCGGCCCGCTCTCCCTCTGCGGCATGCGCGACGCGCTGTGCCTGCGGCTGTGCATGTGCCCGTGCGAATAGCACCGGGGGATCGGTGGACGGTGCGTGGTCGGGACGACGGACATCCGATCGAATTCAAAGGCACGAAGCGACCGTCCGTCCCACCGGGACGCGGCTAAAGTTTGTGTTTGATATGTTTGTGTTTGATATCTTTGCTCTGGCACGCACACGCTTGTAGTAGCGAGTAGCTCATCACTGATCACACGCTTCCACACGCAGCACGATCAAGGCGTTAGGTAAATACTCGGAGCGCAGACGAGTCGATTTTCGTATGTATACGAAGTAGAGGAGGGGCGCGCAAGGTCGACGTACAACGCTACAAAACTCAAAAGTCTAAAAGACGCCACACGACACAGCGCTATCGTATACAGCTGTGCTAGGGGGCGTCGTTATCCCAATATATACAGTGTGACGCCACACCAGTATCCAGCTGTGCTAGTGGGCGCGCCGGCTTATCGGAACAAACGGCCAAAGTATCACCCATAATCTAGTGTCGACTGGCTCAGAAAAGCTTGGCCCCCGTCACGAGCTCTTGCACGACCATTCCAGTCATCGCGATCATCGCCAATCGGCCATTGTTCAGCTCTTTGGTCTGCATGGCCAACAGCTCCGTCTTACTTTGGGGCTGAAGGCCGAGCGGATCGAAGCCCAGGTCGCCTGGGATGTGGTCAGCCTTGATCGTGAACGGGGACTGCTCGACTTGGAGTGGTGGCGCTTGGTCATCCGCGAGTAACGCGTAGAAGCCTTTCGCAGAGATGGGTGAGTCGAAAGATGAGATGCTTCGCACCTCAAAGGCCGACACTGCCGCGAGCACCAGGGGCCAGAACGTTTGCAGCGGCGTCTGCTGGAAGGCGATGTAAGAAGGCAAGTCGATATTGCCGCCAAAGAGCGGATGAAATTGCTCCGCAAGAGGAAAGCCGACGGCAGCGAGCATTGCGACTCGGCCGTGCTTGATTTCGACCTCCCTATAGAATCGGACCCGTCCCTGTGACGCAGACGTACTGAATCCGGCAGGATCCCAGAATCCGAGAGGTGCGGAGACACCGGCGAGCGACCGCACATCAAATTGCTCCTCAAAATTGGCCCAGCGTTGCATCTCCTCGACGGAAGCGGAAGGCTCTATCACGGGAGAGTTAGCATCGCACGCGATGATGGTTGCGCGGCATGGTGGCGCTAGGGACCGGGACCGGACTTGTTGGCCCAACATAATACACGACATTAATTGCGGGAGATTTTTCAGAACAAGCCCCATCGCGCCGCTCGGCTTTCCCGTAGCGTACATGTATCAAAACTACGAACGCTCCTCGAACTGACCGAACGCCGATTCGCTGCCTTTGCATAAAGAACGATTACTGCGTTTCCGCCCCAAAACGTCGTGAGCCGTGTCAGGTCTGGGGAACAAGCAATTCGGAACAATGTCGGATGAACGATGTTAGCCGAACGATGAGCATGAGTCGAAGTGACCATGTCGAAGACGGAGATGTTTGATGACAAGATCACACATAAAGCATAGCCACACCGCCATAGGGCCATAGCTGATTCACCGGCACCACACACACTCCACGAGACAGCATCAGTTCCATCAGAGACTCTCCGCACGTACCACGTCGGACGCACGCCCCCCGCCCCCCCACTGTGATCTCGCGCCTCGCGCGCGCCGCTCGCCGGGCGCCATCTACACCGACTGCGCGGCAGCCCACGGGCCGCACACCTCACCTAAAGCCCGGCCCGAGCGCCCCGAGCGACCCGAGCGATTGAGAGAGGATCCTCCCCCTTTCGAGTATCTGCCCCTGCCCTCGCTCGCACGGGCTCGTGAATCGCCCACGGGTTCGTCAATGCATGCGCGCTTACAGCTCGTCCTTCTCCTCCTCGTCCTCGCCCTCGGGCGGCGGCTCATCATCGTCGCCCGCAGGGGCGTCCTCGGCCGGCTTGTTTGCCTTGTCCCAAGCCTCCTTCTTCTCCTTCTCGGCATCGGCCGTTGGCTTCCACAGCTTCGTGCCCTGCGCGATCGCGTAGTCGAGGTCGTCTGTAACGAGGATGTTGTCGAAGATGGTGCCGTTGTTGACGATCCAGAGCTCGAAGCCAACGTGGGTCGAGTCATACGCGGCCAGCTGCACGCCCTCCTCGTAGTCCTTGTTCGCGATCTGCTTGGGCTTCCACTCGCCCTTGTACGCCGGGTTCGCGACCTTGGGGGCAATCCACTCGCCCTTGAACTCCGGGTTGTCGATCAAGGGGGGCTCCCACTCTCCATCGTCCTCGTCGTCCCAGTCCGCAGGCTTGGTCGCGTCGGGGTCGGGGATCTGCGCCGGGATGTCGTCGTACCCGTCGGGCTTCTTCGCCTCGGGGTCGTTCATCTCGGGCTCATCCACCCAGTCGGAAGGCTTCTTGTCCTCCGGATCGTCAATCGTGGGCTTGGGCAGCGGCCAGTCCTCCACAATCTTGCCCGAGGCTTTCGACTTCTGGTCGAAGAAGATTTCGTACGTGCCGTCTGGCTTGAAGCTGAACGTGTACAGGTGGGTGTACTCGTTCTTGTCCGAGTACTCGAGGCTCACCTGATGAGGGAGGCAATCAGAGGTCATCAGTGGCAAATCAGAGGTCATCAGTGGCAAGAAGTGGCAATCAGTCATCTCGAGAACTCGAGGCTTACCTTCTCGGACTTCAGCAGGTTCTTCCCCTTGTGGTTGAAGATGGCGTGGATGTGCGACACATCGTAGCTGCGCACGCGAGAGGCACCGGAGGCGCAGGCGACAGGCGCGGGTGAGCGAGCGGCGCAAGACGAGCGGGAGGGGGGGGCCGCCGAAGGACCGAAGAGGGCGGCGACGAGGGGACAAGACGGGGCACGGCGTGCTTGCAAGCACGGTCGGGCCCTCCTCACTCCTCCACCCCGGGCACGTCTTCGAGGCGCGCGTGCGCGAGCGCATGCGGCCACGTACCCGCACAGGTCGGGGCCGAACATGACGTTGTACTCGTCGTCGCCGCTGAACTTGGAGTAGTCGGCCTTGTCGGGCAGAAGCTTGATGTAGCCGCCGCCGCAGTACGCGTACTGGTGGTTCTGCACCTTGGCGGAGAACTGGATGACGAGGGGCTTGCCCTTGGACGAGGCCATCTTGGGCATCTTGCTCGTGATCGAGTAGAAGCGCATGTCCTCCGTGCACGTGAGGCCCTTCTCCGCCTCCTCATCCACGAACCACTTGCCGCTCGTGACCGCAAACTTGCCCATCTCCTTGCCGGGAGGCGTGCCCGCCTGCCAGCGCGACTCCCAGTCGCCGCTGAAGTTCTCCTCGAAGTAGACCTCGGCCGTGACGGCCGCAAGCAGCAGCGCAAGCACCGAGAGAATCTGCATCCTGAAGCCTGATGCGAGTGGATGGAGAGATGCGGGTGAGCGCGCGCGACGGCGTGCGGGAAGGGGCGCGCGGCAGACGCGCGCGGCGGACACGCGGTTAGCAGGCTCGACGAAGGGCCTTTCGAGGGTGCGTGCGCGGCCGGCGAGGCCCCTTCGTGCCACCCCGGGGGGGTCGGAGGCAACGCAAATGGGGCTGCCTGCATCGCTTCGCACCGATGACGTGTACGGCAGTCGGAGAGTGACGTGGCGGACAGCCACGTCACTTTTCTCATTTTCTCAACTCGACGACAACGGTAGGGCAGGGTGGACCTCGAAGGCTCGATGTGCTCTTTCCGAGTTCAGGGACCCGCTCCTATTCCAAGCGCACGGTCATGACATCGTATACAAGTAAACTTTGGAAGGTAGTAAACGGTCTGCAACATGTGTTTGTGGAATGTTTTGAAAACGGGACCGCACTAGCGGCCCCATGAGCGCGAGCACGCACGTACGTGGCGTGTTTCGTTTCATCGCTCATGATCGAACGTGCCGCATGAAACTCACAAGAAAGGTCGGCATGAAAAGAGGACGCGGCGCAGCGAGTGTGCGTGCCCGCGAAGCCGGACGCCAATGGCCGCAGTCGCCTCGTCATCATCGAATGAGCCTCTCAACGTGGACAGCATCATTGCCCAGCTGCTTGAGGTGCGAGGCTCGCGCCCAGGCAAGCAGGTCAACCTGAGGGAGTCTGACATCCGCGGCCTGTGCACCTCGGCTCGCGAGATCTTCATGAACCAGCCGGTGCTGCTGGAGCTCGAGGCACCCATCAAGATTTGCGGTGCGTACCGCGCCGCTTACGTGCACGCAGGACGGCCGCGTTGGCGGCCGCTCGCGTTGGCGGCCGCTCTCGGCAGCGCCTCTCTTGGCGGCCGCTGCGACTGTCATGACTCAGCACGCCTCTGCGCTGCCAGCGGCTCAGCCTCGCGCCTGCGGCACCGGCGCGCTTGCCGGCTGCACCCGTCGACCGCACGCACGCGCGCTCACCGCACGCGCGTTTGGCCTTCCGCGCACAGGCGACCTGCATGGCCAGTACTTTGATCTGCTGCGCCTCTTTGAGTACGGCGGCTTCCCTCCAGAGTCCAACTACCTCTTCTTGGGCGACTACGTGGACCGAGGCAAGCAGAGCCTCGAGTGCATCTGCCTGCTGCTCGCGTACAAGATCAAGTACCCCGAGAACTTTTTCTTGCTACGCGGCAACCACGAGTGCGCTTCGATAAACCGCATCTACGGCTTTTACGACGAGTGCAAGCGTCGGTACTCGATCAAGCTGTGGAAGACGTTCACCGACTGCTTCAACTGCCTGCCTGTCTCAGCGATCGTGGACGAGAAGATCCTGTGCATGCACGGCGGCCTCTCTCCCGACCTGCAGCGCCTCGAGCAGATCTCACGCATCATGCGCCCGACGGACGTGCCTGACTCGGGCCTCCTGTGCGACCTACTCTGGTCCGATCCCGATAAGGATGTGTCCGGTTGGGGCGAGAACGACCGTGGTGTCTCGTACACATTCGGGGCCGACATCGTCTCCAAATTCTTAGACGACCATGATCTCGACCTCATCTGCCGAGCGCACCAGGTCGTCGAGGACGGCTACGAATTCTTCGCGAAGCGCCAGCTAGTCACCGTCTTCTCGGCGCCCAACTACTGCGGCGAGTTCGACAATGCGGGCGCGATGATGAGCGTCGATGACACACTCATGTGTTCCTTCCAAATCCTCAAGCCTGCGGAGAAACGCATAAAGCCGCCCCTCGGCGTACCAGGCATGCCGATGGGCATTGCTACCGGTACGTATAGCGGCGGCGCAGGCGCAGGCAGCAGCAGCAGCGCGGGCGCCAGCGGCAGCAGCAGTCCGGCGGGGCTGCAAGGCCCGCCGCCGCCCAAGAAAGCGAAGCAGTGAGGCCAGTCGGCCGCAGAGGCGTGGAGGCTTCGTCAATGGCGCCGTGGCGGGCGTGGAGGCTTCGTCAATGGCGCCGTGGCCGGCATTCGCCACGCAGCCGCCAGAGGCGCGGAGGCGAGTGCGTCTTCTCGAAGTTGGTCTCCTCGCCGATCGCGCCCGGCACGGCGCTTGGTCTCCTCGCTGTACAGAGTCCACAGCCGAGGGGCGTGGGGGCGGATCAAGGGCGGCACATCGCACTCGCGTCTCAGGCGGGCGATCAGGAGATCCTGGCGAGATCTGTCACGAGCGAGACAGCTAACAGAGCACTGTCTCGGTCACTGAAGGTCGCGGGAGAGACACAGAGTTCGTTATTATACAGTCACAGACTGCCGACAGACCACAGCGCGCGGCGACAGAGACCACAGGTGAAGAAGATCGACGGGGGGTTTCGAGCCAAAAAAAATACGTAGGACGACGTGTATTAAAATTATTTGCACGACCGTCCCTCGACCGCGCCGGTACGTAGACGACTTTCACGGTTCTTAACACTGGTTCACTGCCGCGGCGGTCGCGGAACCGACGTGCGACGACCGAGCTCCGGACTGTGCACGGGTCTGCCGGCTGTCCAGGTGCATGCTCCAGGGGTGCGGGCGGCCCCGGCCCGCAGCCGCCCCCCCCGAGCCGTTCCGGCTTCCGCCTTAGACGCTTACGGTCCCGCCAGTAACCCGCCAGCATGATGCCCGCCACAGGCGCGTGGCCCGCCTCACTCTAGGACTACTGGACTAGCGCTCTGATTGTGTGTGCGGGGGGACGAGTCGTATAGAACGCTGCTGTCCGCCACTTTTTCAGTCACTGGCTGTTACATCAGCAGTAATCAACGTTGTGCTCCCCGCTCCAGACACGCGCCGCGGCCACTTTGGTCTTGCTCCGCTCGCTCGCCCTCTAGCGCGCGCGCGCTGGCCGCACGCACACGCAAGACGAGAGCAGCTCGGATGCACGTGCACATGCACATCGCGGCGGCGCGGCCTCTTCCTCGCCGCTCCTAGAGTCCTCACTGGATCTGCGTCGCAGGCGTCTCAAACTTGGCCGGCTCATTCTCCAAGGGAATTGGTGTCTCCGGCTTGGGCAACGCAGCGACGCCCGTCGATCCGAAGCCGCCAGCGCCGCGCTCGGAGTCGTCCAGGTCGTCACAGACCACCACGTCGGGTGTCACGATCCGCTCGAGCACCAGCTGCGCGATCCGGTCGCCGCGCTTCACTGCAAAATCCTCCTTGGCGTGATTGAAGAGGACGACGCCCACTGGGCCGCGGTAGTCGGCGTCGATGACGCCTGCACCCGTATCGATGAAATTCTTGACCGCGAGGCCCGAGCGGGGCGCGATGCGCCCGTACGTGCCCTCGGGGCACGCGATCGACAGATCCGTCTTCACAATGGCCTTGCCGCAAGCGGGGATGATGCAGTCGTGCGCCGCGGAGAGGTCGTAGCCGGCGGAGCGCGCGGTGGCGCGCACCGGGATGGTGGCAAACTCGCTCAGCCTGCGTGCGCGAGCGAAAAGGGATGGGGAGGCGAGTGGGTGACGGTGGGCGCCCGCAGTGGCAAGGAGAGTGCGACAACGGGCACGCACAGCTTGACTTTGAGCAGCGTGCTGGCATCCATCCGTGGGACCTTGAAGGGCTGATCTGCAATGCATTGGGAGAAGGATCAGAACGGTGGGAGTGAGACCAGAGCAGTGGGCTCTCGCGTGTCGGATGCTGGGTCGCTCGGCGTGCAGAGGCGAGGGCGCGCGGTCGTGACGGAGCGCGGCGGCGCGACTTTCCAGTCATTGGCGCGAACGAAGGAGGGTACGTAAGGCGCTCGGCAATTGTGGCGTGCACTGGGCACGAGGAGCGGCATGTTGGTCGCCAAGGAAATCTTGCCGTCCGAATTCTATTTCGTGCCTTTTCTCGCAACTTCAAAACCCGAACATGTCGGCACTCCTCGCCAGCAAGACCTTCCAGGACGAGCTGCGTACGATCTCGAGCGCGCTCCCACCCTGCCATCGCACGCCTGTAGCGCTGATCCGCCATCCGCAGCCAACCGCCGCGCAACGGCTGCGCGACTCGACCTTTCGCGAGGCGCTGCTGGCCGGCGCGGTACCTCTACGAGATCCACGCAAGATGGCCGCGCTCAAGCCCCAGCCGATGTTGTACGAGCCGGATGTGTCGCACATGGCCAATTGCACCCTGTGCATCAACCAAGAGGCAGCGCGCTCTGCGGCGCGCTCGCACGAGCTCGAGCTGCGATCGGGCGCGCCGCACGTGCTCATGGATGAGGCGGTTCTCGACTGGTGGGCACCGGGAGTGGTGCTCGAGCTCGAGCGCCCGCGCAAGGCGCGAGCGAGCTTTCGCATGGAGCTCAAGCAGCGCGGAGCGCGCCAGCGCACCACCAACACCACCACCAACACCAGCGCGCCCAGCTCGAGCGATCGCCGTTCACAGCCCGAGGTCGGACGCATGGCTCATCGTTCACAGCCCGAGGTTGGACGCATGGCTCATCCGGTGCCACGCGAAGGCTTCGGCATGCCTGGGACCGTGCTCAAGGAGAATGGCAAGTTCCGAGCGTGGCTTGGGCAGTCGCGCACGCTGTACTCGGAGTCGTCCGACGGACTCGACTTTTCGCCGCCGCGCCCTCTCCTGTGGGCGCCGGAAGCCAACGCTTCTCTCATTCGCGCGGCTTGGGTGCGTACTGAAAGGGCTGCTGCCGCCGCTGCCGCCGCCGCCGCCGCAGCCGCGGCAGCATCCAGGACGTGGCGTCAGCCACCAGCGCCTCCGTCTCCGCCGTACGCGTCCCAGTACCCCTGGGGTGAGATGACAGGGCTGATGACGCAGCTGCGCGAGCTCGCTCAGGATACGCTCACCGTCATGCGGGATGAGCAGGCGCCTCCTGACGAGCGTTACAAGGCCGCGTTCACTTGCGATAGGCTCGGGCACACCCCGTGGCCGCCCTTTTGGCTGTACGTGGATGACCGCTGACGACCCTCTGATGGCCTCTGATGGCCTCTGATGGCCTCTGATGGCCTCTGATGGCCTCTGATGGTCCGCTGATGACCTCCAATGACCTCCCTGATGGCCTCTCTGATGACCTCTCTGATGGCCGCTGATGGCCTCTCTGAGAGGTCTGATTGAATGCGGATTGAAACTCTCACCAGGTACAAGCGTGGTGCGCCGCCGCCACGTCAGCTTTGGGTCGCATGCAAGTGCTCACCACCGCGTGCCCTCTCCCCACAGGTACAAGCGTGGTGCGCCGCCGCCACGTCAGCTTTGGGTCGCCGCTCCACTCTTCAACGGCGAGCGCACCTATACTTGGGAGAGCACGTGCTTGGGCTACTCGGCCGATGGACTTACCTGGCGCCAGGTCCGATGGCTGATTGGGTCTGATGGCTCTGAATGGCTCTGAATGGCTCTGATTGGGTCTGATTGGCATCGATGCCCTCTGACCGAGTGCTCATTCTGCTCGAGATGGCGCATCCAGTACGACCTGGGTCATCAGCATGCAAGTGGGCCGGAGCCCCTCCGATTAGGTGCGTGTGCCACTGATTGCGACTGAGTGCGCCTGTCATCAGCATGCAAGTGGGCCGGAGCCCCTCCGATTAGGTGCGTGTGCCACTGAGTGCGTCTGAGTGCGCCTGAGCGCGCCTGAGAGCGCCTGATTGCCTCACTCATCAGGCAGCGACACGGCCAACGCCATCTACCGCGATCTCGTCACGGGAGCTCACCGCATCGTCAACCGGTGGGCAGCGGCCGTACCGCCGGGCGTGGCGGGCACGCCAAACCCAAACCCGAACTGGTGGCGCGAGGTGCGTGGGGTGCGGGTCTCGTCAATTGCGTCGCTCCATCGGGCGGCGGATTTCGTCAACGGTCTGCGGGAGGACGTTCGGTGGATCTTTGACAAGGAAGGCAAAGCCGAGCACCTGCGACGGCAAGTTTACTCTCTGCAGGTGACCCCGATGGCCACGCCCTGATGATGCCCTCATGACGCCCTCATGACGCCCTGATGACGCCCCGATTGCATCCTTCATCAGGTGACCCCGATGGCCACGGAGAAGCTGTACGTGGGCGTGCTGAACGTACTCGAGTGGCCCAAGCTGATGAACCCGAGGGAGGAGAGACCACCCTACGCGTACGATGTGATGCGTACCTACCTCGCGACCTCGCGCGATGGCGTCCACTTCGACACCGACTTCGTGTACTCGGGCAGCGAGCTAATCCCACACGGCGAGTGCCGCAAGAGGCCGTACTGCCTGGATTGTGAGACTTGGGCGCAGATGTCGGCGCCACGCATGGCGGCACGGCCAGAAGCGAGGCTGGCAGTCTGCGGCTCCTCTGACGCGCCGTTGCCCGAGCTGTTGCCGTTGGACGAGCTTTGCTGCCCTTTCGACCACGGGATTGTGATCCCGGCCTCGACGTTGCTGACGGAGGGCGGTGAGCTCTGATGACCTCTGATGACCTCTGCATGAGCTCTGATGACCTCTGATGACCTCTCTCATCAGGTGAGCATCTTCTCTATTACGAGGGGCGGGCGACGTATCACGAGCGTCGGTACACGCGAAAGGCGCCGATGGCGATCCCTGCATGCAAGTGCTCACCACGGCGCCCTCGCCTCTTCCCCACAGGTACACGCGAAAGGCGCCGATGGCGATCGGGCTCGCCGTGTGGAAACGGCATCGGCTCGCGGGGGTTCGTCATGAGCCCGATCTCGCCGCAGCTCCAGGCCGCCAGTGCACCGAAGTGCTCACCAAGCCGCTTGAACTTGCCCAGCTCGGCGCGGACGGCCCCTTTTACTTCACAGTGAACGTCGGTTTCGGACACGAGCCTCGGCACGCTGAGGGGCACGGGTCCGCCCAGGACGGCGCCTCGCACGCTACCGGCGGCGCAGCGCCGGCCCATGGAGCGTCCGCACTGTTTGCGGAGGTGCTGATGGCCTCTGATTGACTCTGCTTGCCTCTGCTTGACTCTGCTTGCCTCTGCTTGCCTCTGCTAGCCTCTGCTTGACTCTGCTTGCCTCTGCTTGACTCTGCTTGCCTCTGCTTGACTCTGATGGACTCTGATTGACTCAGGGCCTGTCCTGGGAGTCGAGCATGCGCGAGCATGCATGTGCTCACCACGGCGCTCTCACCCCACAGGTGCTCAAGGCATGTACTGGCAGCCGCGGTGGCAGCAGCGGTAGCAACAGCAGCAGCAGCGGCGGCAGCAGCGGCAGCAGCAACAGCAGCAGCAGCAACAGCAGCAGCGGCAGCAGCAACAGCGGCGGCGGCGGCGGCGGCGGCGGTCAAGAGCAGACGCACTCTCGAGCGCCGTCGCGGGCGCCGGTGCGCTCCCTGCTGCGCTCCGTACCGGTAGTCGACGACTCAACGGCCGCAGTGCTCCGCTGGCGCCCAGCACGGCGCGCAGGCTCCTCCTCGGAGGGGCCGCCCGACACGGCGCCGAGTGCGACGCTGCCGAGGGCGATCAAGGTGCAGTTGCGCTTCGTCCTCTGCGGCGCTGCGAAGCTCTTCGCGTTCACTGCGTGGAAAGGCGTCCCCCCTGTGGAAGGGCCTGTGGAAGGGGCTGTGGAAGGGCCGCCCGACGGTGCTTCCATATATGGTCATGGGGCTCTTGGTGCTCATCATGGCGCTCAAGTTGCGAATTGGACGCCGACGGCGCAGGCGGCGGTAACGGCGACGGCGCAGGCGGAGGTAACGGCGACGGCGCAGGCGGAGGCGAGTGCGGCGGCGGCTTTGGGCCCAAAGGTTACACCATCGGCACCTTCCTCCTCCAATGCATCCTCCAAGCCTCTTCCCACAGCGCTGCCCACCACAGCGCTGCCCACCACAGCGCTGCCCACCACAGCGCCCTCCTCCAATGCATCCTCCAAGCCTCTTCCCACAGCGCTGCATGCCGTCGCGGAGGAGCGAAATCTGCCCACCACAACGCTATGGGAGATCGCGGGAGATCGCACGCTCCGAGCGGCGCAGCGATGGAGCGATCGTGCGGCGGAGATGGCGGCCCATGCCACCTATTACGGCCGTTGTGACGTCGATGTGGCGCCGATGCATTGGCAGAGGAAGATGGCGTCGCAGATTGGGAAAATAAGCAATCCACAGGCCTCGCTCGCGATCTGCCCTGCCAAGCAGGTGATGAGCTGCTGATGAGCTGCTGATGACCTGCTGATGACCTGCTGATGACCTGCTGATGACCTGCTGATGACCTGCTGATGACCTGCTGATGACCTGCTGATGATCTGCTGATGACCTGCTGATGACCTCATGATGGCCTGCTGATGACCTCCTGATGACCTCTTGATGACTTCCGATGACCCCGTGATTGCCACTGACCTCCGTCGTCTTCCTCCCTTGCCAAGCAGCCTGCCGGCTGCGCCTACCCGGTGGCCATCGCCCCCGACGGACTGCGAGCCGCCATCGAAGGCGTGTCCGATTGCAAGCGCCACTGCGCTGCGGCCTGTCCCACGTGCAAGTTTGCCTCGTTCTCGTGGGCCAAGTTTGCATGCATCTGTTATGAGCGGTGCGACGTGCGGCTGCTCGCACTGCATCAACTCATTGACGAAACGCACCCGGAGCTGCTCAAGCCCCCAGGTTCGATCTGGTGGCCGCTCTGAGGGCCTCTCTGAGGGCCCCTCTGATGGCCTCTCTGATGGCCTCCCTGATCAGCCCTGATGGCCTCCCCTGTTGACCTCTCTCATTACAGGTCCGATCTGCTGTCGGCCGATCATTCCCCACATCGATGCGGATCCCGACCCGTTCGATTTCGTCACAATCTCGTTGCGCTCCGAGGCCGGCCCGCGCCGTTTCGTCAACGGCCCGCGCCGTTTCGTCAACGGCTCACTCGAGGCCGGCCCGCGCCGTTTCGTCAACGGCCCGCGCCGTTTCGTCAACGGCTCACTCGTCCGCCCGTTCCCGCGCCGCCTGTGGCCCACAACGGCCGGATGGGCGGCGGACTGGGCAGATTACATCTCGGTGCTCGAGATGCACGATCTCCGCCTCTACCCGACCAGATTGCGATCTGGACCCAGATTGCAATCTGGCCGCTCATCTGACGAGCCCATCGAGGCCGCACCGCCCCTGCCGTCGCGTCTGCTCAACGTGAGCGGCCGTCGTGCGCCGCGCGTCGCCCTGGGCACCTTGAGTGGCGGCGCCGTCGCGGGCGGCGCCGTCGTGGGCGGCGCCGTAATGGGCGCCCCTCCGCCCAAGAAGCCCCGCAATCCTCGACGAGGCGCGCGCGCCCGTTACGGCGCCCGTGGGAGCCCCGCCCAACACGGCGCCCACCCGTCGACGCCCGACGCGGTTCGTCAAGCTTCCGACGCGGTTCGTCAAGCTTCCGCCACGGCTCGTCGCCTCTCTGAGGCCGCGCATGCAACCAGTCCCTCGGCGCATGCAACCAGTCCCTCGGCGCATGCAACCAAGCACTACCGGTACCTCGTCGCCACGTATCCGGCCGCCCGCATGCAATTGGCCGAGGTTTCGTCAACGACCCTCTCGCGCATCTATGAGCAATTGGATTATTGGTATGCATGCGGCCAGCACAGCTGACACAGTTGGCCTCTGCTGGCCTCTGATGGCCTCTGATGGCCTCTGATGGCCTCTGCCTGCCCTGAGGACCACCGATTGCCTCTACTGACTGAGGACGACCGATTGCCTCCCTCATCAGGTATGCCTGCGACACGGCCGAACTCCCATGATTGCCTCTGATGACCCATGATTGCCTCCCTCATCAGGTACGCCTGCGACACGGCCGGGCTTCGCCCTCCGCTACCGGTGCAGCCCCTGCCCCCAACTTCCCCACAGGCCCGCCCGCATGCAAGTGCTCACCACGGCGCCCACTTGCGTCTCCCCACAGGTGGGTCGCACTAGCCCCTGCCCCCAACTTCCCCACAGGCCCGCCGGTGCCTTCTACGCCATCGGAGCACAAAATGGGACCGGTGCTGGTGCTGGTGCTGGTGCCGGTGCCGCGCTGCATACGTTCAGCGGCAGCCATTTCTTCCGTTATCCGCAGCCGGTGGCTGTGTTCCTTCAGCGCTCAGCCGACAGTACCGATGTCCTCGGCGCGCCGTTGTTACACTCCAGTTATGGAGCCCGTACCGGGCCGACACCCTCGTGGACCTCTCCTCTTGCGCTGGTGCGCTATCCCCTGTACCCGATCGGACTGGCCGTCGAGAGCGCACCCCTCGTCGACGGCGCCGTCTCGGGCGCGAGCGCTGTATCGGGCGCGAGCGCTGTATCGGACACTCCCTCCGTCGTGACGTCCCCTTCGGCGCCGTCGTGGGCGTACGCGTCGTCGTGGGCAGGCAAGACGATCTGGTTGCCGCATCGCGTGCTCTCCATCACCGACCTGCCCACGGACGCGCCCCCCTCCTCCACTCGCGCCAGCTCGCCCTCTCGCGTCCACGTGCATGCATCCCGACGAGCCGAGAGCTCCCTGGCGAGATTGCTCGAGGTCGCCGACGGAGATCTGGTCGAGATCGAGCAGTGGGGAGGCGTCCTCAACGCCGACCAATGCCCTCCCATCTGTGGGCTCTTTGCCAACGTATGGCGCGGCACGGGGGTTGCACTGCGGGCCACGGCCCCCTTCGCCTCCATGAACAAGGGCACCGCCATCGTGGAGATGCTCACTGTCCTCGGCGAGCGCCCTGATGGCCTGTGATGGCCTCTGATGGCCTCTGATGATCTCCCTCATCACTGTCCTCGGCGAGCGCCCTGATGACCTCTGATGACCTCTGATGACCTCTGATGATCTCCCTCATCACTGTCCTCGGCGAGCGCCCTCATGGCCTCTGATGACCTCTGATGGCCTCTGATGACCTCTGATGGCCTCTGATGACCTCTGATGACCTCTGATGACCTCTGATGGCCTCTGATGGCCTCTGATGGCCTCTGATGGCCTCTGATGATCTCCCTCATCAGGCGAGCGCAACGCGAGCGCCATTACCATCCTCAGCCGCCACCCTCTCTTTGCACGCCTCGGGCTCAGCGCGGCCGCTGTGGCAGGCCATTCCCCACAGCGCTCTCCACAGTCGACGAGCGTCAATCCCGGAGCCAACCTCGCTGCCGCACTGCTCGCGAGCAACCCTTGCGGGCGGACGGGCGGCGCTCATCGATTCCACAAGCTGCTTGATTACTGGACCAGCTTTGCTCGCGAGGCTGCGGTGGATGAGGTGCGCGTGGTTGCATGCGCGTGGTTGCATGCGCGTGGTTGCATGCGCGTGGTTGCATGCTGATGATTGTATGCTGATGCTGATGATTGCATCCCTCATCAGGTGCTCGCTGCCTTCCTCTCCCTCGTGCCTCGACCGGCCACGTCACCGGCCACGTACAAGCCAACGGCCACACGCGAGGCCAGCCGCGGCGGCACCAACCGGACTCACCATGTCGGCAAGCGCCCTCGACTGAGCAGCGCGCAGCGCTATGCCCTGTTTTGGATCTGGGGAGTGTGTGGGATTGGCAATGGGCTCGGGTGGGACCGTCTGATCGCGGCCCTCGCATGCATCCTGGGCCATCAGGTGGGAATGCCTCGCATGCATCGGAGTGCCTCGCATGCATCGGAGTGCCTCGCATGCATCCTGGGCCATCAGGTGGGAATGCCTCAGAGTGCCTCAGAGTCTCTCTCTGATTGCCTCAGATTGGCCCTGATCGCATCTCCCCCCATCTGATTGTCACTGAGTGCCACTGATTGCCTCAGATTGCCTCAGATTGGCCCTGATCTCATCTACCCCCCTCTGCCATCGCCGGCCCATCAGACCGTCGTGCTCGCAGCGAGCTCAAATGATAACGGCCTGCTGCACCAGGAGCTTGTGGACTTTGAGCTGCCCCCCGGGCTCGGCTGGACCACGCGTGGCGCCGTGGCGGGCACGGGCACGTCGTCGGGCGCTGCCTCGGGCGCCGTCTTGAGGACGAACGACGTGTCCTTTTGCCTCGAACCGTTTCCATGGGTAGGGGCCGACCGTCGAAAGGGCAAGGCGGCGGAGGTGGCGCGTCGCGTGCAGCTGCACCAATTCTGGAGGGCGAGCGCCAAGTTCCAACTGCCGGTACGTGTACCGGCCGAGGGCGCTGTGCTGAGCGCTGGGCTGCGAGCGGCCGACGCCCCAGCCGCGCCGTGTGCCCTTCGGTTTGGAAGCGAGGCTGGTCCGCCTGAGGGAGGTCTCGAGCAGTGCCGTTACGCGTTCCCCCATGGTGAGCGTACGGCGCCGTCGCTGAGCAAGGGATGCTGGGCGTGGTGTGAAGGCACCCTGTCCTCGTCGAACGCCGGCGTCTCCCTCGTGCAGACGAGGCTGCCGTAATCGAATCGCCAAATTTGTGGATTGAGAATGGAATTTCGCAATGTGGGGGTGGTGGTGTGCCGCTTGCTCCGCCTCCGACATAAACACATAATCCGAGATCGGCGATCTCACGTCAGATGAGATCTGAGATCGGCGTCCCCAGCAAGGGGGTCCCAGGAGAGCCCCTTGTCCCCAGTAATACAACAGTAAGGGCGGGGGGGTCCCAGGAGAGCCCCATTTGAGACTTGTCCCCAGGGCCAGGCTCCAACTCCCCAGCATAACAGCAAGGGGCTCCCACCAGCCCCCTCCCTCCCAGCCCCTTATCCCCAGGCTCCGACTCCCCTATCGTATGGGATAGTGAGAGAGGGGTGCAAAAAATCATCGTCTCAAGTTTACGTCGTTCACACCGCGTCGCCGGCGGGACTTCAGAAGGTCGAGATGCTCTCACTCCTGACGACGCTGGTCCTCTCGCACGGTCGCGCTCTCCACGGCCGCGCGGACGGCGGCCACTTTGTGCGCCCCGACCGCTCGGCCGACGTTGTCAGCCGCGACGTCGACTACGTCGTTGGCAACACGACCTACGAGGGCTTCTGGTCCGTTCCAAAGGGCGTCGCTCCCAAGGCGGGCCTGCTCATCGCGCACCAATACATGGGGCTCATTGACTACGAAAAGTCGCGGGCAGAGGAGTTTGCGGCCTCGGGCTACGGCGTCTTTGCGCTCGACGTGTACGGAAAGGGCGTGCGATGCAACACGACCGACTGCGCGAAGGCCACGATGAACAAGGCGCTCTCCGACCTCCCCAAGCTGCGCTCGCTCATCAACGCGGGCGCGAACCAACTCCTGCACGAGTGGGGCACCGGCGCGGACCCGACCAAGCTCGTGGCCATGGGCTGTACGACGGCGACGCTCGAACGCGACTCTCGTCATCCACTTCCTCGTGCCCCAATCCCTCTCCTCCATCCCCGCCTCTCAACCCCCGCCCGCTTCGCGTCTCGCCGGTGCTGCAGACTGCTTCGGCGGCGGCATGGTGCTCGACCTAGCGCGCCACCCCACCAGGGGCGCGAGCCTAGGCCTCACCTTCAAGGCAGTTTCGTCAATCCACGGCTCCCTCTCGCCGTACGACACGCCGAGCTCCGAGGGCGAGATACAATCTCGCATCCAGGCTCATCACGCGGAGCTCGACTTCCAGGGAGATGCGGGCCTCGCCAAGCTCGAGGCCGAGATGAAGGTGGGCGTCACCAACTCAGATGCCATCTGGGAGACCATCAAGTACAGCAAATGCGAACACGGGTGGACGGAACCGGGCACACCTGTCTACAACGGCCGGGCCGCCGTGCAGGCGCATAAGTCGACGTTCAACTTCTTCCAGGAGGCTCTCGGGATAGAGGACCCCGAGGCGGATCCCTTCCCGCCGGTGCCCATCTGCCAGGCACCGACCACTGCTCGATAGCGGTCCTATAGCGCGCGATCATCGAGGTACAGACACACCCGACCTAGTACACACGACACTCCGCTCGACACCCGTGGACGCGTCTCGCGTCCGGTCGGATGAGGCTCGGGTCGGGTGCGTGCGGCTGCGGTCTGAGAAATAACCCCAAACGTGAGAAAACCACAATAGGAGCGAAACCATGGTCGAGAAAACGTGAGATGCGCCGTACTTCGGACTTCGACGCTCCGAAATACAGTCTTTGGGCACTCTCCGCCTGTTTGATCAAAATCCACATTGCTCATCACGATCACGCGCCGGCCGCCGCGACCGCGTGCGCGTGTGGCGGCGTGCGCACAACGTACTGCGTTCCGGCTTCTTCTCCCTTATGAAGTGTATGAAGTGTTGCAGTACAGCTGTGGCGTAGCAATTCGTGTGTGATCTGTGAACCCCGACGCCCAGATGTCCTCAGATGTCCTCTACTGCTCCCAACTGCTGCCCTCTGAGCTCACTCGGCTGCAGGGGCTGAACCCGCTCCGACCGGACCGGACGTAGCCGTCTACTCTCTACTGTCGACTCTACTTTGAAAGGTGAAATACCTAGTAGATCATCGAGCATGCGCACACGCATCTCACAGATGCAGCTTAAAGCCAGCCTTACCTTCTGCTGCGTTACAAATCAAAGCCTTGCCTTCCTCGCCCACGTAGTTGTCCCTGAGGTCGCACATGGTCAGTGCGCCATTAACGCGCAAGGCATTTGCAAGAGCATTGAGACCAGACATGAGTGGCAAATGGGTCATTTTGATGTCGCCATCTCTATCTATGGACTTAGAGACGATCATTTCCTTGCCCAGATAAACCACTTTGTCGCCCTCATTGAAGGAAGAGCCCAGGACCTGGCTTGCCTTGATGTAGCCAGTCTCAGTCACCGAACAGAGATTGTTGGACGAGAGATTGAGACTCGTCAGCGCGCCTGTGACGGCCACCATAGCCGCCACAGCGTTTGCTCCAACTGGCCCGATATCGTTGTTCCTGAAGTTGAGCGACGCGAGCTTGGTCTCCTTGTTGCTCTGGATGGCCTCGCAGACTGCGCTTACGCCCTCATCCTCGAGGCAGTTGTTGGACACATCTAGGGCCGTCAGCCCGCCATTAACGCGCAGAGCGTCGGCAATTGCAGTGATGCCCTCTGCAGTGTAGGCGCCATGTTGGCCGGCGTAGTCAGTCCAGACGCCGCAGAGCTGGTTGTCGGAGAGGTTGATGCTCGTCAGCCCGCCATTAACGCCAAGCATCTTGGCCACGTGCTTGACTCCTGCTGTCCCTCCGATGTTGCTGATGTCAAGCTCCTTGAGCATCTTGTTCTGTTCGAGAGCCTCACAGATGGCCTTGGTGCCCTCCTCCCCCAACTCGTTGTTGGCGAGTGATATTTTGGTCAGCCCGTCATTAACGCGCAGGGCCTCGGCGATTGCAGTGATGCCTTCTGCAGTGTAGGTGCCGCCGCCGAAGGTGGTCACTCCGCAGAGTAAATTGTTGGAGAGGTCCAGGCTCGTCAGCCCGCCTGTGACAACGGCCTGTGACAGGTCCGACGCCAGCAGGATCGCATCGGGCGGTTGGAGGGCAAGACCGGACAAGTCAGCGGTGGTCTGGTCACGCTGGATACCGCAGAGCGAAACGCCCTTCTGCTTGGCAACTTCAGCGAGCATCTTGGCGGACTCCGCATCAAGCTGATTGCCCAGGAGGTTGGCCACCGTCAGCGCGCCCATGACGGGTATGAGTCCTGCCACGACCATGCCTCCTTCGACTCCGACGCCCTTCCCATTCAGGTCCAGCTCCGTGAACGAATCGGCGCGCATCTCCTTGATCGGGATCTCGTTGAACATCTCGATCTTGAGGTTGCCGAGGACAGCGGCTGAGAGCTGCACAGCGCCGTCGCCCACGATGTTGTTGAGACGGACGTCGACACGTGTCAGCGCGCCTGTGACACTCGTGCGGAGCGCCGCTGCGATCAGCTCGACACCAGCAGGGCCGATGTTCTCGAAATACGCGTCTATAGACATGATCTTGCTGTCCTTGTTGCCGCAGATGGCGGCAAAGATGGCACCCCAGCCCTCTTCTCCGAGCTTGTTCAACCTTAGCTTGACGGACGTCAATGTGCCATTGACGCTGATCAAGGAGGCAATCACAACCGCAGAGGCAACGCCAAGATTCTTGCCCGAGAGGTCGAGCATCTCGACGGGGTCGGTGCCTTTGAGCTTCTTGACAGGGAGAGCAAACCCATCCAAGTTCACCTATGCATGAGGGACCTCCAGATGTCAGTGCAAGAGGGAGCACATCTGGGCTGAGGGAGCACAGCTGAGCTCAGCGTACCTCCGTCAGCGCGCCCATGACAGGCACGAGGTAAGCAATGAGCGCGGCGCCCTCAGGACCAGTCCAGGCATCATACAGGTCGAGCTCAGCCAAAGTATCAGCGCGCATCGCCTCCACCGGGATGCCACAGACACTGCCGGAGCCAGCGCAGGCGACGGCTGCGAGCAGCAACGCACGTGGCGGCTCGCCCTCGCCCGTGCAGCAGTGCCTCAGAGCAGCCTGGACCGCAGCAGACAGCAAACGATGTTCCTCTTCCTCTTCCTCCTCTTCCTCCTCGCCGCCATCGTCGTCCAGATTGACCTTTCGGACTGCGGCCACGTCCACCACAAAGCCATACCCTGTGAGCTGCTCCAGGTGGGGTACCAGCCGTCCCGCCCTCGCTGCCTCCCACGGCCGGCCGGCTTCGATGAGCAGCTCCACGTGGAGCTCCGTGATCTCGTCCAGCTGCCGAGGGTCAGCGTGCCCTTTGCGGCCGCACAGCCGCGAGCAGAGCTCTCGGCGTCCGAGCGCACGCCACGCTCGGTTGACACCCTTGAGCTCTATCAGCGTGCCCATGCCAACCTTGGCCATCGCGGCTTCCGCGGCGTCGTCGTTCACGGCCAAAGCAGGCGCCCCCGCGGCGGCATGCTGCGACGTGGGACTGTCCGGCGTGAACGGCGGCTCAGCGAGCGCTGCTGCGCGCTCCTCGTCGCTCTCAAAGTCGTCCACTGCACCGAGCAGCTCACGCAGCTCGTTGGCACGTTTGTCGCCCAATTGACAGGCAAACGCAACCTGAGCGTACTCGAGCGCCTGCTCTGCGAGGAGATTGCTGGCACCCTCGATGAGAGTAGCTAGCTCATGGAGCGAGCACTCGTCGAGGTATGAGGCTGACCAATTGTCGTCGCACATCGCCCCGAGCGTGCGCAGCACCGTTGCGGCCGTCTCCTCGACGGGGAATATGTCGTCCTCTGACGGATCAAGGTCGTCGAGCCAATCATTGAGTCTTCCTGCTCGCCGCGCTGCCTTGCGCGACCACACAACTTCCTCGCCCTCACGCCCACGCACGCGGACGCGTTTGCAGCCTTCGGCCATGTCGGCCATGTGGCGGCGAGTTTTGCTTTCATGTGCTTTTGCAGAGCTGTGAAAAAGCACACACCTCCGCCCCAAGCACGGGAGCCACCTCCGAATGTAAAAGGCGAGTCAAGGAAACGTACAACAAATAGAGCCAAATTCCTCACCACACGCAATGCGGCTCATCACTCCCTCGATGAGCGCCGCGGGCGGCGCGCCGACCACTACCGAGCGAGGTGTGTCCTTCTCCGTCGGGTCACTCTTCTACAACCCGTCCTCACGCATCATCCGCGACCTCGGCGTTCTGGCGCTCGCCGTGCTGGGGCGCGAGCGCGCACAGGAGGGTGGCGCGCCGCTCCGGGTGCTGGATGCGATGGCCGGGTCGGGCGTCCGAAGCCTGCGCTATGCCACCGAGGTCTCGAATGTCGGCCTGGTCCACGCGAATGAGCTCATGAAGGGTGACCATCCGCTTTCGGCAAACCTCGCGCCGCTCATCTCCAAGGGCGTCGTGCAGCTGACGGCCGAGGATGCCATCGACATGTACTTTCGTGCACGCCTCAGTGGCGAGCGCTACGACTTTGTAGACTGCGACGCTTTCGGGACGGGCCAGCCGCATACCGCCGAGGCGTGGTGGGCCGTCGCCACTGGTGGGCTGCTCTACCTATGCGCAACGGACTCGCGCTGTACCGCAGGCCACAACGCGCACAAGGTGATGTCGGGGTACGCGGCCGTCGCCAAGTACCACCCGTCGTGCAATGAGCAGGGGCTGCGCTTGCTGCTGGGTGCCGCGTGGCGCGAGGCGGCGCAGCGCAACCTGCACGCGCGTCCCATCTTTTCGTACTTTGACCGCCCGTCCTCATCCTTCCGAGTGATGCTGCAATTGACGAAGCCGAAGCGGCCGCCCGCGGACGCGTACGAGAGCTTGAGCCACGTGGCCAGGTGCCGAGCCTGTGGGCAGCTGTGGAAGGTGCCGAGCGTCGCGCTGGGCGACGCGGCAGGTGTGCTCCGGCCCAAATACAGCGCAGTCCTGCGGCGCATTTGACTGATTGCATGCTGATTGCCCCCTTCATCAGGTGCGCTCCGGCCCAAATGCGCCGCCATCGACTGCGGCGCCGCGGGGGTGGACGTGGCGGGGCCCATGTGGAGCGGACCGATGCATGACGAAGCGTTCGTGCATGCAATGGAGGAGGAGGCTGCTACTCGCGGGTGGGACGACGCGGAGCAGCTGCTGCGACTGATGGGTGAAGAGGCGCGTGCCGAGATGGGCGGCGCGCTCCTCTTCTATCACCTGGGCGAGGTGCAGCGCAGCCTCGCGGCACGCGGGCTGCGACAGCCACCCCTGGCTGTCCTCATCGAAGCGTTGCGCGCCGCCGGCCACACCGCTTCGGCTTCGCACTCGGAACGCAAGGCGATCAAGGTGAGCGCGACGCTGGACCAGATCGTCGAGGTGGTGGCGGCGGCCGGGCGGCAAGGAGAGACGAAGTAGGTGCTTCCACACTGACAGTAGCACCGTTTGTTCGGTTCAACGGTTTCAGTTTCGTCTCTTGTGAAATCGAACTTGTCGTTCGCTGAGCACATCTAACACGGTCCTCTGCGGAGGACGAGCTCCTCTGTGTCATGGCGGAGAACATCGGCTCTCCCAACCCACGTGAGCGATCGCAGGCGCTGCGCTGGGTCCTTGAGCTCGACTCGCCCAAAGAGCGCCGCAGCGCGCTCTCGCCGCACGCCAAAAGCTTGCTCGGGATCGTGCGCAACTCGGAGGAGTACCTTCCGAACAAGCTCGTGACCATGAGGCTGCTCAGCGATCTCGCTGTGGACGATCTCTTTCCAGGCACGCTGGCCGCGGTTGCTCAGAGGCTCGACGACGACGACTGGCGCATGCGTGTCGCCGCGCTCGAGTACTTGGGCACACTCGATCCGGCCTTGCTACAACGAGTCGGGGAAAAGATCGTGCTGATGTGTGCCGATCCGGACGAGGTAGACGAGGTGAAGCAAGTGGCGACGCGTGTGCTCGGGGCGCTCGATCCGGAGGCGCTCGACGAGATCCTTGCGAGCGAGGAGGCGGCGGCTCAACAAGGCGGCAGCGTCGACGGGCGCGCAGACCCCGAGGCGAAGGCGAAGCGCCTGAAGGCGCTGACGGAGGCGATCGCGCGACGCAAGGCGCTCAAGGAGCCCAAGGAGGCGGGCTCTCAAACGGCCGCGGCCGGCAAGGAGGCACCCGCGCCCGGTAGACGCCTCGGCCGACGACTCACGCGCGGCGCCTCACAAGTGACGAAACTGACCATGGAGGGCTCTGCGGCTGCCGACGCTGAGGCCCACGGGGACGAGGAAGCTCCGGCGGCGAGCCCGGTGAAGAAATACGCTTCGGGGCGGGAGGCGGCGCTTGCGGCGCTTGCTGCCGCGCAGGCGGGCGAGGCGCCCCTCGCCTCGCCTGCCCGGCCGGCCGTTGCCGAGTCGGCGCCGTTGCCTAGCCGAGGGGGGCTCCGGATAACGTCGCGCATCCCGAAACTCTTCTCGACGAAGTTGAAAGGGACTTCCAAAAAAGGGTCGGAGGCCACTGGGGATGCGGCTGAGAAGGCGAGGAAGGAGGCCGACAAGGGCGCCGAGGCGGCGGACGACAAGGCGAGGCAGGAGCTCGAAAGGGTGGCGGCGGTGGAGTGATCTCCCCACAAGGCCCACACAGCTCCCAACAGCGTGGTCGCAAGCTGCTGGTGCTTACAAGTTCGGGATGTGGCATCTCAGACTGAGCAGGGGTTGTATGGTGCTCTTTGGGTCGGCCAATGAAGAAGAAGACATATTATAGCGAAGCCGTCACTGACACACCCCTATCTCGGCAGCCGTCGTTCTCGCGGACGCAACTACCATACTTCTCGCCTAATGTGCATTCACAGTCTATTCACACTGCTTTCCGCACGAAGCTCGAAGGCAATCCACCCCGGCCGACGCGAATACGACGCTGGCGGGAGCGTGGAAGTAAGTGTCGATGTCGGCCATCGAGACGCCTCTGCTTGCAAAGGCTCGGCCTCTCACGCTCGCCGACGTTGAGCCGCCAGGCCACACCCTGCTCGTCGCTTTCGTCCTTGCATTCGCGGTCATTTACACGTGCTTATCCTTCTACCTCGTCTGCTTGGCCACCGCTCTTGCGTGGTTGCCCGTAGGGCTCGGGCTTCAGCTCATTTGGAGGTGTGGGAGCTCGAAATCTGTGTCGCCGATGGCTCCCAAGGATCGCATCTGGCTCTGTGATACGCCGACGCAGCCCATGATCGTCAACGCAGTGCTCGTCTTCGAGGCACCTCGCCTCAAGCTCGACCGCGTGACCGAGCTCGTCCAAGAGCGGATCATCGGGCATCCCGCGCTTGGTCGGTTCTCGCAGCTCCTCCAACGAGATCGGCGCAGCCCGACAGGCTACGTATGGGCCATCGACCCAGACTTCGACGTGCGCCGTCACATCGGCGAGGCGGTAGGCGAAGGGGCATGCGAGGCAGCGCTCAAGACAGCGCTCGACGAGGTGGCGCTGCAAGCGTGGCTCGGCCGCCGGTTCTCGGAGCCGTTGCCTCGCGATCGGCCCCTCTGGTGTGTCGAGCTGCTCGACTGCGATGGAGGCACCGCTCTGGTCTTCCGTTGCCACCATGCAGTCGGCGACGGCATCGCGATGAGCAGCGTCCTACTCGAGGCGCTGCTTGAGGATTTCGAGGAGCGGTCCGAGGCAATCAGAGGCACTCAGGGGCCATCAGAGCCCATCAGAGCCAGATCAGCGCTACCTGAGGATTCGGACGCGATGTGCCCGGCCGTGCCCGAGGCGCCGTTTCGGCCGTTTCGTCCGAGCGTTTCGTCAGAGGAGTGCGTTTCGTCAGTGGCCGTGCCCGAGGAGCCGTTTCGGCCGTTTCGGCCGAGCGTTTCGTCAGAGGAGAGCGTTTCGTCAGTGGCCGTGCCCGAGGAGCCAAAGTCAGATCCAAAGCTCAAGGACGAGATTGTGGAGAAGCTAGCGGACGCGCCGGAGCCTCCGTCGCCACCGCCACCGCCACCGCAGCAGCAGTGGCGACCAACCACCGACGACGAGCACCACCAACACGGCGCTCAGCAGAGTGCTCATCACGGCGCGTACAGGCTGCCGGCCTCTGACTCGCCCAACACGACGCCCCGAAGCGCCGTCACGAGCGCTGCACGGACGCCTCGGTGGCAGCGCTCAGCACGGCGCGCGCTCCGCCCGATCCTCACGCTCGCGCGCAACGCCCTCCTGGCCCCGTACGAGATCTTCACGCTGCTGCTGCAGGTGAGCCTCTGATGACCTCTGATTGCCTCTGAATGCGATGCGGAGCTGAGTGCATGCTGATTGCCTCCCTCATCAGGGAGAGGACTTCAATGATTGCATGCTGATTGCCTCCCTCATCAGGGAGAGGACTTCAATGATTGCATGCTGATTGCCTCCCTCATCAGGGAGAGGACTTCAATGATTGCATGCCGATTGCCTCCCTCATCAGGGAGAGGACTTCAATGATTGCATGCCGATTGCCTCCCTCATCAGGGAGAGGACTTCAATGATTGCATGCTGATTGCCTCCCTCATCAGGGAGAGGACTTCAATGATTGCATGCCGATTGCCTCCCTCATCAGGGAGAGGACTTCAACGCGATGCACCGGCTGTTTGAGCTCAGCGGAACCAAGCTCATCGCATGGTCTCCGCCCGTGCCGCTGGCCGCGGTGAGGCACTTCAAACTGCCGGCTTGTTCGCGCGCTTGTTTTCGCGCGCTTGAGTGCCGCAGATGGCCACTGATGGCCTCGGATGGCCTCGGATGACCTCTGATGGCCACTGATGGCCACTGATGGCATCGGATGGCTTTTCTCATCAGGTGAAGCAGATCAAAGACCACTTCGGCGCGCGAGAGGACGGCGCCGACGCCTCTGTGAACGTCTCTGTGAACGACGTCCTCATGACAGCAGCGAGCGCCGCTCTCGACCGTTACAATGCACGTCTGACCGCCGAGCTGACAGCGGACCATGCGGTGCCGACCCTTCCCGCGCACGTCAAGCGGCGGCTGCGGAAAGCGAGCACCTCGCGCCTGACGCTCGGCGTGCCCTTCAACGTACGATGATTGCACATGATTGCACTTGATTGCACTTGATTGCACTTGATCGCGCCTGACGCTCGGCGTGCCCTTCAACGTACGTAACCGCTGAAAGGGATGGGTAACAACTGATTGCATGCTGAGTGCCCGTCAACGTATGTAACCGCTGATTGCGATGGGTGGCCACTGATTGCATGCTGATTGCAAGCTGATTGCACCCCTCATCAGGTGCGCTCGGCCGCCGAGATGGAGCGCGTCGTCCTCGAGAACAAGTTTGCCGTCGCGTTCATGACGACGCCCCTCGGCCGCACCGACCGTCGCCAACGGCTCGTCGACATCGTGCGTTGAGTGCACTTAATTGCGCTCGATTACAATTGATTGCACTTGATTGCGCTCGATTACAATTGATTGCACTTGATTGCACTTGATTGCGCTTGATTGCGCTTGATTGCACTTGATTGCACTTGATTGCACTTGATCGCCAACGGCTCGTCGACATCGTGCGTCAAGCGGAGCGCCCCTGATGACCACCGAGTGCATGCTGATTGCCTCCCTCATCAGGTGCGAGCGATGCGCCGGCTCAAGCAGAGTGCGATGCCGTGGGGCATGTACATGAGCATGAACGCGGTGACCGCGCTGCTGCCGGCGGCTCTGGCCCATGAGCTCATCGACATCGTCGCCGACAATGCCACCGCCCTCGTCACGAACAACCGCGGGCCCCCACGCCCGAAGGCTCTAGATGGTCGACGGCTCAAATACTACGTCTCGTGGGCGCCGCAGCGGGCGTCCATTGGCGTCACCATCACGCTCTTCACGTACGTCGATTGTGCTTGACTGCGCTTGACTGCACTGGATTGCACTGGATTGCACTGGATTGCACTTGACTGGCGTCATCATCAGGCTCTTCACGTACGCGGACACGATGCAATCCAGCCTGTGATGACCACTGAGTGCATGCTGAGTGCCTCCCTCATCAGGTACGCGGACACGATGCGCTGCAGCGTGAGCGCCGACGCGAGCTGCGTGCCCGAACCCGACGAGATCGTATCTCTCTTCCTTGACGAATTCGCGGCGCTCGCCCAGCTCGCGGGCTGCACGGGGATGGAGGGTGGCGGCGTCGCGAGTAGAGAGCTACGGTAACCCGACGTGCCTGTTCAAAATAAAATAGGGTCTAAGCGACTTTCGCTTTGCGGCGTGTCGTGTGTGTCTGTGTGCACGATGTGTCTACTCACTAATGTTTTCCCATGTGCGTTTTCCACGGCTCCGCCCCCAGCATCCCTAGGCGTGTTTTTTAACCGGTTCCCCGGAGGGTTCCGTTCCCCCGGTGAACAGGCACGGTAGGGCGTCTCGCTGCCGCACGGTGTCGCGGTGTCCGGGCAGTAACAAGGCGACTGCCCGGTCGCCCCCCAACATCAGGTCACGCAGCTCGGGAGTGACACACGCGACCAGGCAGTCGGCTATGCCGTCGCGTATCTTGTCGAAAAGGCCGTCGAGGGTGGACGTCCTGCACCATCTTGGCAGACACCTCGCGTATTGCAGATGTCGCAAATGCTGTGGTAGGTGCCCGGTGTTACCCCCCACGCCCATAGTATAGAGGACGAGACTTGGGATCGCGGCACCGCGGGGCTGTCCCAGTCAGGCATGTGGCGCCATCAACGAAGTTCAATCCCATTCCAGTCATATCTCCCTGCGCCGCCACGCGAGGAAGCCACGCGCACGAGCGGGCGTGAGTTGGCAGCGCGGGCTCGCCACGCCGGCGGGCCGCACGCAGGCGCGCGGGCCGCACGCGCGCGCGCGCGGCACGGCGGCGGCGGCGGCCCGCCTCGCCGAGTGAAGGGGGGTGCGCGGAGGCGGAGGGCGCACGCGGCGAGGGTCAACCTGGGTTCGATTCCCGGCGGGGGCTTACCGTTATACCAATGATAATGTTGAAAAGGATAACCAGCCGCCACGCCCTCTTGGGAGGTGAAGCCGGCCTGCATGCACTCCCTCGGATTGAACCCGGCCTGCTTCATCTCAGCGCACGTGTAGCCCCCCTGCTTCATCTCAGCGAGCGTGTAGCCCACCTGCTTCACCTCAGCGAGCGTGTAGCCCGCCGCCTTGAGCCCCTCGACGTAGCCCCCCTGCTTCATCTCAGCGAACGTGTAGCCCCCCTGCTTCGCCTCAGCGCACGTGTACCCCCCCTGCCTCGCCTCAGCGCACGTGTAGCCCGCCTGCTTCGCCTCAGCGCACGTGTAGCCCGCCGCCTTGAGGCCCTGCACCATACCCATCGCCTTCACCTCGGCGCACGAGAAGCCGAGCTGCTTTATCGGCGCGGTACCGAAGTTTCCGCTGAGCTTCGCGCGCTTCGCGCCCCCCCACCGGCCCTTGGCAGGGAGCGTGGCGTCAGTTAGCGTGCAGCCCTGCAAGTTCGCGGACGTCAGATTGCCGTTCGCGAGCTGAGCGCCGGTCAGAGTGCAGTCCCGCAAGCTCGCGTGGCTCAGATCGCAGTCGGAAAGGTCGGCGTGGGAAAAGTTGACGCCGACGAGCGTGGCGCTCCTGAATGACGCGCCTTTGAAGATGCACCCCGAAAAGGTGCACGCCTTATCGAGTACCATGCCTTCGAAATCCTCGCCCGTGAAGTCGAGGCCCGAAAAGTTGGGCCGCCCTGCGCCGTACTGGTCCATAAAGTCGCGCGATGTCATGCCCTTGGAGCTAATGTACCCCGCCGCGCGCAGCTCGTCCGTCGCCCACGCGACCTTCGCCTCGGACAGCGTATAGCCCACCACGCGCGCCTCCGCGCACGTGTAGCCCGCCGACTTGGCCATGCCGCAGTCCACGCCGTCAGCCTTGATTTCCGCGAGAGCAGCACGACGCTGCTTCACCTCGGCCAGCGTCGCCGGCCGTGAGGCACCGCTCGCGCTTCTATGCAGCTCGAGCTCCGCATTGAGGCGCGCCGCGAGAGACTGGTTGTGTGCGCGGACCTCCTGCAGCTGCGTCGACATGGTCGCCCGCTCTTCCTCGAGACGAGCCCGCAGGGCTTGATTCTCATGGCGCAGCTCTGTCATCTGGGTCTGCAAGGATTGCAAGAGCTGCATCGCGGCGCTCTGCTTGGCCTCGGATTCAGCCACAGCCTTGATATGCTTCGCGTCCTGTTCCGCCACGGCCTTGACCTGCCTTGCGTCCAGCTCGTTCACCGCCTTCTCCAAGATGTCCACCTGCACCAGCATATGGCCGCACACCAGCTCGGGGGAGAGGACGGTCGACGCCATTCTGACGAAGTCGAGCACACCCAAGTTGATCACAGTACGACGCTTAGTTTCCAAATTTAGTCGTTCGGAGCGTCTGTATGAGATTGCGGCCGTGTCAACTCATCCGAACTCGCGTGGGGAGACCTGGTCGCGCCGGGGCCGAAGCAATGGTCAATGCAGATCTCGAGTGTGGGGGGCCAAACGGCAAACCAATCAAACGCAATGGGTAGTTACCACTTGTCGGGGGAGAGGGCGGTCGACGCCATTCTGAAGTCGCACCAATGGGCTCAATACGACGCGTTTTTCGAGTTGGAAGATGGTATGGCGCTTCCGTTTTTGAGGTGACCCTGGACCGCGCCCGAGCGTCACGAAGTGATCCACCCATCTTTGCCACGCATGTGGATCCACCTCTTGGTGAGATATCCAGCCTTTCGATTCACCCACCTGTGCGACTTTCTGGTTTTGGCCTGATAGCCTCCGTTACGACTGCTACGGCGCGGTGATCAGAAGCGGCAAGGGGCGCCACGCTACACGCACGCTCGCATAAATGGTGAACTAATTGCGTGTACAACGGCCTCCTCAATTTACAACAGGGGCACACTGGGAGCACTAGCATCGCAACATGATCTCAAAGTTAAACTCGATCCGAGCGCGGCCGATGCCTCACAGTCCCTCGACACGCACCAACTCCCTGCGGACCGGAAAGTAGGCGTCGGCGAGGTCGTACGGCATGTAGTGGCGCATCAGCTCATAGACCTGCAGGTCGTCCGCCTTCATGAGGACGCGAGGGTCGTACACGCTGTGTACCTCGTGCTGCGCTCCGACCAGGTCACCCCGCTGTGGCCAGCCGCCGAGCAGCCTCTGGCGTCGGTGATCCAGAAGCTTGAGCGTCACCTGGGTGTCGGTGCCTTCGATGGTGCCAACCATGCACCCGAACGAGATGTTATTGCTCTGCACGCGCACCAACGTGAGCTCGCGTGTTCGCGGCTCCATCGCCGCTTCCTGCTAGCTCCACCAGCCGGCTGGACGACCGCGTAAGCCGGGACAACCGTCCGACGCTTTTTCCCGACGACGGACGGACGGACGATTACAAGATCGCGCGTGAAGTTCTGTGAATTTTTTTTCAAAGAGGCACAGCATTCCACCTTTTCCGAAACCTGGTACGGGACGCCTGGTATCTTTTCACAGTCTTGTTCCCGGGAAAAGCTCATATAAGCTACAATGATGGCGCCAGCCACCGACGCGCCTGCGGAGGGTTCGGGCGATAGGCCGTCGTGATCATCGTGTCGATGCGGCGCGGACTCCGGCCGCTGTCGTCTCTCCTGGTGCTGGCGCTGCTTAGCGCGTCTCTAGCACTGGCCTTCCCCGAACGCCTGCACGTCCGCAAGACAGCCAACGCCCGTGTGGTGGGAGTACAACCACGTGGCAACGCCATCCTGCGCTCCGCGCGCTCTTCGCCCGGCGCACCGCGCCGGCTTGCCTCACCAGAGGAGACGACGCGCCTTCGAGAGGAGGCGATGGAGCACTTGGGCCTGAATCTGAACAACTATTGGACGCTGCGGAGCGGCATGATCGCGGACTCGATCCCCACTCCTGAGCTCAGCGACGAGGCGCAGGGAGAGCGGGCGAGCCGAGAGGCGGCCGCCGAGCGGGCTGAGCAGAGGCTGCAAAAGGCGGAGCGGCGCTTGCTCGAGCGTGTGCGCTCCCCGGAGAGTGCCCCGCGGCTGTGCGCTGCTCTGCACGAGGCGCGCCGCCTCGGCTGTCGCGACGCCAAATTGATAGCCAAGGCCGCCGCGCTGTTGAGCATCCTCGAGCGGGCAGCCAGAGCCGCCGACGATGCCACGCGTGTCGCCGACCCGGAGGACGCTCGGCGAGAAGCGCTCGTGCACCAACTAGCGCTCGCCATAGAAGGTGACGCAGACATCTAACGAAAATCGAATGTGCCCGCTTTATGTTTATCGTTCGTATCGCCCCTCCGCGAGGCCGACCGCGTGAGGCGACCAAAAATCCTTCGTTTTCGCGCGCGGCGTTCATCCACGTCGAAGATCGAGACGGAAACCTGTTCCAACATCCTAGCGCAGCGCTCCTACCGTAGTGCATCCAAACTAAGGCCAAACTTTATAGCGAAAGTCATTCGTCTGGTGTGAGGAGCACGCCCGTGCGCGACAGACGCCTCTCGGGTAGGTCAGGCAGCACTGTGAGACTCCAGCTCACCCTGACCGTCACGATCTTGAGCTTGCGCCCCTCCACATAGTACGGCAGCTGAGCCTCCACCACCTCCGGCCTCCCGCCAGGTCCCTCGACCAGTCGCAAGTCGGCAGTTGAGATGGGCTTCCTGTGAGGTGGCTTTGGGGGTGCAGCCGCAGGCTCCATGCCTGAGGCTCCACCGCCGTCTCTAATGCCCTCGAGGAGGTTGCCGCTGCTGCTGCTGCTGCCCGCTGCCGGCGCCGTACCCGCTGCCGGCGAGCCGTCCTTGCCGGGCGCTGTGCCGGGCGTGTACGGCAGGCTGACGCTCTTCCCTTCCAAAGTGCCCGATACGGCGCTCGACGGCAGCGAGGCACCAGCTTGGCGCGGTCCCTTGCGCTCGCCGCTCCTAGCGCCGTCTTGGGTGCCTTGGCCCTTGCGCTCCCCGCTCTTCGCACCGCCCTTCCGAGGCGCCGTCTTGGGCACCGGCGGCTTGAGCCACGGAGGCTCAAAGTCCTCAGGTTCGTTACTGTCGAACAATTGGACTTGGAGCAAAGCAGGCCGGCGCGAGCCCTTTGGAAGGAAGAGCTCGAGCCCAAGCGTCGTCGTGAGCGGCGCCGTCTGCACCATCTGCACCATGTCCGAGCCCACCTCGAGCAACGCGAAGCGCACATATGGACCGGTAAGCCTCGGCGCCGCGTCGAGCGCACGCGTCGTCGCGAGCACCTTGGATGAGGCGGTCGACGCGGCGTACCCCCGTTGCTCGTACGCGGGCTTGGGCTTCACGCGCGGGACGAAATTGAGGATCTCGATCGCGCGCAGCGTCAGAATCGCCGCGGGCGGCGGAAGGTACGGCACGAGCTCCCAGCAGAAGGAGAGCGTGCTCGCGGGCTGGCTCGCAAACTTTCCCAGACCCCCCATCGGCGCCTGCGCCACCGTGCCAGTGCGATCGGCGCCCAGCTGCAGCGTCGCCGTCGCAAGCTCCTCGTCCGCCTCACTCTCAATGTCACGATCAAACAGGCGCACGAGCACGTCGACGACGGGCTGCTCGAGCAAGGCCTGCTCTGACGTCGTCAGCCGCCGGCGCACCTTTTCCCAAAAGGAGGTCTGGTTGTGGTACGTCGGGTAGAGGTCGGGGTCTTGGTAGATCTTCGAGGCCGCATGCAACGAGGCGGCCGCTCCGTGCGGGATCCACAGCTTGATCGGAGTACTCCAGGTCGGGTTCTTCGAGTTGCGCACGGGCGCGGTGCAAGCATCCAGCTGCCAGCGGTACAGATCGGAGTACTCACCATCGGCACGTAAGACCGAGAAGCCCAAATAAGGGTCGGAGCTACCGGTCATTGTGACCTCGGTGTCCGCATCGGGCACGCCCTGCGCGCGCAGCTCCGTCAAGATCAGCTCATACTCCGCCTTGCGCACCACGTCGACGGCCTTTCGTACCCTGATCTCGAGCTTGTCGGACAGGTTGGGCTTCTCGCGCTTGGGCGGCGGCTGCGCGGGCGCTTCCGGAAAGAGCAGCTCCTTGGCCAGGATCAGCTCCGCGTACGGGAACAGGTTTGTGCCCAGGCTGGAGCTCGGCGTGCCGCTCATCAAATGGCGATTGAGCATCACGGGGAGCTTCTCGAGCTGCTCGTAGGCGGCCTTCGGATGCGCGGGCGCGTGGACAAAGTCAGGCGGCGGTGGGGTCTCAGTGGGGCGTCGGTATTCGCGGTAAGCTGTCTGGATCGTGCGCGATGCCTCATCCTCCACAATGCACCGAACCAGCAACGAGCTCGCGAGCGCCTGCTTAGCCAGCGACGTCTGCGATGGCGGTGGCCGTTCCGGCAACGGCGGCGGCGGCAATTTGTAGCTGGTGGACGCCAATTGCTGCGCAGTGAGGACTTGCTGCTGTGCCTGCGGGGAAGTCGGACGAAGAGCAGGCGCGCTCTTGATCTCGGCTCTGATCGGCATGAAGCCGACAAAAGGCCTTTTGGGGACGAGCCTATAGCCAGAGTTCTCAAGTTTGTAGTTTCAGAAGTTCCAACGAGTTTCGCTCTGGAGTAGTACAAAAGTTCCTGAATAAGCCGCGTTCACGTTGAAAGCACGGACTGAGGGTCTCCAAAGATTACTTAACATGCGGGTTTCCCGTCCGTTAGCCCTCTAATGAGGTGACACATAAATACACACCACGATTTCGCGAGAGCTGCCTGTTGAGCTCGAGCGGGCGCCTAGAGAAAGCAGTTAGCACAGGACGGGACCACATCTCACAAGGGACACAACGCATCAGAGAGGTTCAGCTCACGCGCGTGCTCGGGACGACGCCCGCCTCAGTCACGGTATCCGCCCGACCTGCCACCGCCACCGCCGCGCCCACCGCCCTTGCCATATCCGCCGCCGTCGTAGAATCCGCCGCCCTTGCCGCCGCCTTTGCCAAAGCCGCCCTTGCCGCCGCCCTTGCCGCCACCTTTGCCAAAGCCGCCGCCTTTGCCGCCTCCTTTGCCGCTGCCGCCGCCGCGGCCGCCGCCGTAGCTGCGGCCGTAATCATCCTCATCCTCAAAGTCATCGAGATCGTCAAAGTCGTCCACGCGGCCGCCACCTTTGCCCTTTCCGCCGCCTCCCTTGCCGCCGCCGCCCTTGCCGAAGCTGCCGCCCTTGCCACCGCCGCCGCCACGGCCACCGCCATAGCCGCGCCCAAGATCGTCGTCATCGCGGAAGACCGGTACTTGATCATCGAGATCGTCAAAGTCATCCACGCGGCCGCCACCCTTACCCTTGCCACCGCCCCCCTTGCCAAAGCCGCCGCCCTTGCCGCCAAAGCCGTCGCCCTTGCCGCCGAAGCCGCCGCCCTTGCCGAAGCTGCCGCCCTTGCCGCCACCCTTGCCCTTGCCGCCATCAATCTCGCCGTCCAGATCGTACTCATCCTCATCGAGATCATCAAAGTCGTCCACGCGGCCGCCACCTTTGCCCTTGCCTCCACCGCCCTTGCCAAACCCGCCGCCCTTGCCAAACCCGCCGCCCTTGCCAACCCCACCGTCCTTGGCAACCCCAGCGCCCTTGCCGCCGCCCTGGCCAAGCCCAGGACCAGTGCTTGCACTGACCGTCAGCTCATCCTCATCCTCATCCTCCTCATCCGGATAGTAATCGAAGTCGTCCTCCTCGTCGTCTGCGCCGAGCACCTGATGAAGGACGCAATCAGAGAGGTCCTCAGAGGTCCTCCGAGGCCATCAGATGGCGCAATCAAAGTCCTCCTCGTCCTCCTCATCATCTGATGGCACTCAGATCGTAATCAGATGGCGCGCAATCAAAGTCCTCCCCCTCCTCATCGTCAGCGAGGCAACGGGCAACGGGCTCCGGGCTCCGGGCTCTCCCTCACCTGCGAGATCGAGTTGTGCAGCAGCACCTCCTCGATGAGCGCCAGCAGCTCCTTGGTCACCGCCGCCTTCTCCTCCGCCTGCTGCGCGAAGTCGCCCACCTTTGCGAACATGTCGAAGAAGGAGAGGCTGCCCTCGATCGTGGGCGCCTTGCCATCACGCCACTTGATCTCGAGGCCGCTCGTGCTCTTGAGCTGCCCCTTGACCCGATCAAACGCGCACTCGAGCGTCTCGAATCCGGGCTCGAGGAACTCATTCGGGCGGAAGACGAGCACCAGGTGCACCGTGTCGCGCTCGTCGAGCGCGTCGTCCGTGTGCGTCTTGACGGCCAGTTGGATGTCGGCGAGGTGCGCGAGGATGCGAAGGTCCAGCTCATTCGGCACGTTCTCCGACTGCAGCGCTTCCACGTCGTGCAGCAGGACGCCTTGCATGATCGCCTTCTGCCAGTAGAGCTTCAGGTCGTCTTCGAGTTCGGTAGGCACGGGTGTCTCGTCTGAGACGACCGCGGGAGCTGCCGCCTCCTCCTCAGTGAGAGCGGCGCCTGCGAGGATCGCCGCCCGTCGCTCGCGCAGCTGCTGCGTGCGCTCCACGATGGTACGCTTGAGCTTGAGGACTTCCGTCGCCTCGAGCTCGTCCATCTTGCCCTCGAGCAGAGAGAGCGCCGCAAGACGCTGCGGCACCGACGGCGGCGGCAGAGTGCTCAGCAGCCGGCGAGCCTGCAACCTGCGTCGCAGCGCTGCCAGCGTTGTCGTTCGCTGAGGCGCAGCGCGCTGCAGCGCGGCCCGCATTGCTGGCGGAAGTTCGACGAACGAAGACCTCGTCGCTCCCGGGTGCGTCGATGCGGAAAAAGTCTCGTTCACAGAGCGGCCGCTGAATGAGGGATGCCTCCGCATGCAATGCATAGTGGAGGGGGAAAGGGGGGAAGGGTGGTATTTTGGGGAAGTTGCGGGATAGCAAGCAGGGCTGATTAGGAGCATGTGCGAAGCGATAGTCGACGGTCAACTGGCCGCTGTCGAACTTGGACGTGCTATGAGCAGCTCATCAGTGTGGGAACTACCGTACAACTGTCTGACACTCGTGGGGAGTATTTCACGCTCAGCTCACACTCGCTCGGCGGCCGCGGTGGCGGAGGCAGCGGCCGCAGTGGCAGATTCGGTGGCGGAGGCAGCGGCCGCAGTGGCAGATTCGGCGGCCGCGAGCACGGTGGCGGTGACGCCCTCCGCAGCCTGCTGCTGCTGCTGGAACTGCTGCCGCATCTGCTGCATCAGCTCCTCCCACGCCTGCCGCTGTTGCGCCTGCTATTGGAGGTACTGCTGCAAGTCCTCTACACTGGCGCTCGTCGTCACCGCCGCTCACTTCGATCACCACCGGCGGCGTTGCCGTGCGCGACGGCGGCTGCGATGGCAGCAGCGATGGCGGCTGTGACATCGGCTGCGGCGGCAGCTGCCAGTTCGCTGGTTGTGACAATATGCGAGCGTGTGGTCGGTGGCCCCGAGCGTGGCTGCTTGCGCCTCGGACAGGACGATGAGCCCGATGCGTTTCAGGGCCTGTTGGACCGCGGCCTTGTCTCTCCCGCGTCATAGGTCATACAGCCCTGGGCACGCCGGCAGCTCGCCAAATTAGTAAAAACCTTGACGGAACACAGTCACACCGGATTCCGCACATGCCTCTCAGCGCTTGCACTCAATCATTTTCTACAGAACCAAATCAAAGCCAGTCCGGTCCTCCACCGCCTTATGCAGCTTGTCAGGCGCTCGAAGAAGCGCTTCACGAGCACCGCGCTGTAGTTCTCTGACTTGGGCTTCGCGGCGCCGACGGCCCACTGATCTTGCAGTGAGTAGGCGACGCACTTCGAGAGCTTTGGCCAGCCTCGAGGGCTTTCCGGTGCTCTTCCTCACCCCGATATTTCGGTAGACGTGGCTCAAAGCAGATCCGCAGCCTTACCTGCAGGGCACTTCCAGGCAGAAGGAGATCGCCCGCGAGAGGCAGCAAGGCTTGCGCGGGACCGCCATCCAAGAGGCAGCAAGGCTTGCGCGGGACCGCCATCCGAGGGCGCGGGTAAGTAAGGGATGGACCCCTGCACGGGCGCTGCCTCCAGGGGAAACGGAATCGGCGGGCCCACGCCCGCAGGCGGAAGGGCGCGCCCCGGCCCAGAAGCCACTGATGGCGATGCAAACAAGTCCACCTGCGGAGGGCCGCGACTCTAGCACCTCGACGTCGATGGCGGCTTTCTTGGACGCGAGGAACGCGCTCAGGTTTGAGGCCCGGTTCAGTTCGTCAGTGTCCACGCCGAACGACATGAGAAACCAGCGGCAGGAGCTCCTTCGTGACAAGCAAGGTATTATCGCGCTGCTCCTTGGGCTTCGCCTTCTCCATCGTCTTGCCATAGGTCCCGAAGCCCTTCAATGTGTCATGCAACTTGCCGGAAGGGCTGCGGGCAACACATCGGCTGGCGGGCAACGCATCGGCTGGTGGGCGGAAGCCGACCTTGAGCACCTCGACGTCGATGGCGGCTTTCTTGGACGCGAGGAACGCGCTCAGGTTTGAGTCCCGGTTCAGTTCGTCAGTGTCCACGTCGAACGACATGTCCCGTACTCGTACTTGCTCGGCGGACTCGCCGGCGGGCCGTGCACCCTGCGGCACGCCCGAAAGATGATTTTGATTTTCCGCATTTTGTGCTTCTCCGGAAAGATCAGGATATTCCACCGCTACCTATAAGATCTGTTATACGTCCAGAGGCAATTCAGATTGCAGAAGTAATAGCCATTGACGTGCATCACCACCGATGATTCGCACATTACCCATGAGTGAAGCGGCTTTTAGAACTAGGGCTACGGTAGTAGACCTCCGAAGGATATAGCTCCGTAGGATATAGGGATATAGTGATCTGGATCATAACGAACAAGCATGCAGCCGTGAGCCAGGCCGCTGCATTCTTGACTCGTCCATGATGGGTGCGAACTGCGAAGTTTCGGGCCCTTCAGCACTACGTGGTACGAAGTTCCGCGTCCTTATTTGGCGCCCTTACTTTTTGAGTTTACAAAGCACCCCCCCTCCCCAGAACTCCCTTTCCCTCACAGAAATTCGATTTCCACCACAACCGCCGAAGAGGCCAATTTAGCAATACAACCAGCATGGTGAAGAAAAGTGCTGCCTGCGTAAAGACGGCCACGCCCGCGATGAGCAAGTAGATCCGCCCGCGCCGGGCGGCCAAAATGATCGCATGGCTGGGTGATGGCGGCGCCGGTGAAGGGAGGCGAGAGGCTGGTGCCGATGCCGATGATCGACGGCGCGCTGGCGACTTGCTCCTTTGTTCAAATGTGCTGTAATCTGCTAATCTCCGCGGCCTCCACCACGCGCCAGCGTGTCACGCCTGCGCAGATTGTACATCATCGGAATAGCGTGGTCGTGCGTCGAGTCTCCTCGCCCGCCGTGAGAAATTTCCCCTAGGCTTCTTTTGCACGGCAGTTCTCCCACAGTTTGATGAACCATGAAATACGTTCTTGTTACATGTATCAGAAGCGTTCTTGACTACAGGGCTCAACGCCACGCGTGCATTCTCTTGCACCCCGGCACCCCCGGCAAAAAAGCTCCGCATCCTCGCGCGAATCTGCGACGTCTCGCATGCAAAATACTTGCAAAAATGTGTTTCTTCGAGGCGTTTCGACGCGCTCAAAAAAGAATGATGATGCTCACCTCCGTTGAGTCGCTCACCCACAGCGAGGACAGCTTACGGCCCGTGGTGCGTCGGCCCTCTACCGCATCCGGCGCGGCGCGGCTCCACGGCAGCCGCAGCGCCTCGATCCTCTTGGAAACGGAGCAAGGGGGCGCCGCCTCTTCGCAGCCGGTCAGCCGGCCGAGCACGGCGACGCTGCCGCATCTGGCCAAGGGAGCGCCCTCGCGCGACCCGACCGTCGTGCTGCTGCGCCAGCGCAACCGGCAGCTCGAGGCGGACATTGGCGCCATGGAGGCGCACTACCGCGCACAGCTCCAAGCGTACGCAGACAGCTCGCGCATGTTCGGCTTCAGCAGGCCGCCCGACAAGCTGGTGGCGTACTGGGCGGAGGCGCAGCTGCTGCTCAACCGTGCGATTGCCGAGCAGTACGGCAGCGGGCGCGACGCCGACGCCGAGCCCGGCAGCAGCCAGCTCGCCGCGCATCGGCTCAGTCAGCAGCTCTCCGCAGCGGAGCTACGCGCCGTGCGCACGAGGTATGAATACCAAGTGGAGCATGCACGCTCGGAGCTGGTGCAGGCCAAGGCGGAGCTACACAGCGCGCACGCCGAGCTGCGCGCCGTTTCGGGCGCTCTGCACGGCGCCCAGGCGGAGCTGAGCGCGCACAAGCAGAGGCTGCAGCGAGCATCGTCGATGGGGTCGGCGGACAGGATGCATGCATGCATGCAGGCGGGCTCGGAGGGCGCTGCCTCTGGAGGGATTGGTGCGGCTGAAGATGGAGGAGGAGGGGGAGGCGGAGGAGGCGTCGTCGTGGGCACTCCGTCTCGTCGGCCGGGCTCGGCATTGCGCCCCGCGTCCGGCGCCCGGGACGGCGCCCGACCCGGCTCGGCGTCCTTGCTCGCGAGCCTCCCGCCGGGCAGGACGGCGCTCGGGACGGCGCCCGGCACGGCGCCCGGCGCGGCGCCATTGACGAAGCCCGGGACGGCGTCGTGCGGGGCGCCCGGGACGGCGCACGCCCCGGAGCCGATGGTGCCGTTACTTGTGCACGAGGCGCAGCTGAGGGAGTTGCGGCACGCGCATGCGGCGGAGCTCGAGCGTGAGCGCGCGAAGATGGCGGTGGGTGCACTGCCTTTTTGAAGAGCCCTTTGAATGAAGTGCCCTTTGAAGTGCCCTTTGAGTGCCTTTCAATGGTCACGAGTGCCATGCTGAGTGACGAAATGAGCTCGCGATCTCAATCTCAATCACAATCTCGTTCACAATCTCGATCACAATCTCGAGGATGCAGGCGCAGCATACGGCCGACTTACAGAAGCTTCGAGAGGCCGCCGACGCGAAGTTGGCTGCAGCCGCCGCCGAACGGGAGCGGGAGCGGGAGCGTGATCGTCGTTTTGAAGGCATCGCCGCCAAGCAAGCCCGCGAGCAGGTCAGCACTGATGATGACCTCTGATGACCTCTGATGACCTCTGAGTGATGGCTACGGTTTTCCTCCTGCTACCGTGCTACCTCGCTTCTGAAGGGCTCCCGAATATCCTAATTTGGCAGGGCGAGCAGAAAGAGAAGGCTGCCCAAGCCGTCGCCCAGGCCACCGCGCTCGAGACGAAACTCAAAGAGGTGGGTGTGCCTTGATTGCCGTTGATTGCTCTTTAAGTGTCGATGACGAAACTTAAAGAGCGTGCCGCATCAGGAGAGCGCTCGCAAGGACTGATGGCCGTTGATTGCTTGCGCCTGATGAGATCTGATGGCCTCCCTCCTCAGGTGAGCGCGGAGGCGGAAGCAGAGCGATTACGTGCAGCGGCGGCGGCGAAGGCGGAGCGCATTGAACTTGTCCATCGTCAGGTGAGAACTGATTGCCACTGATGACCACTGATGACCAATGATGATCCCTGATGACAGTCTCATCCGTCCTTCAGGCCCTCCGCCGACTGTTCCATCACGGGCTGATTCGCGGATGGTCGGCGTGGCATGCTCACTGGGAAGCCAAGTGCTACGCGTACGCGAGGCTGCGCGAGGTGGGCAATCCGTTGCGTCTGATTGCGTATGATTGCGTATGATTGCGTATGATTGCGCATGATTGTGCATGATTGCGTATGATGGCTTCCTTCATCAGGTGGGCAATCGGCTGCGCGCGCCCGCGACGGCGCTCGCCTTCTCGTTCTGGGCGCGCGAGCGCGAGAGCGCCCAGCACAACGCGAGGCTGCACGCGCTGCTCGAGCAGCAGCGCGCGCTCGAGGTGGCGCTCAGTGCGGCGCGCGAGGGCGCGCAGGCGGAGGCGTCCCAGTTGGTCGCGGAGGCAAGCCTGCAGGCGTCTACCATTGAGTCTCGGTAGGAGCTCTCAAGACACAATCGATGGAACCCTAAATGGCAACACTTGAGGGCAACCCTTGATGGCAACCCTTGGTTGCTTGGAACCCTTGCATGCAACCCTCTTTGATGGGGCTCTCGATTGCCTGTTGATGGCAGGTACGAGCGGCAGCTGGCAGAGGCCAAGGCGGCGGCGGAGGCGCTGCAGGCGCTACAGGACGCCAAGGCGAAGCATGAGCGCATCGAGCTACTGCATCGGCAGGTGAGGCTGATGACCACTGATGACGACTCATGACGACTGATGACGACTGATGACGACTGATGACGACTGATGACCACTGATGACCACTGATGACCACTGATGATCACTGATGACCGCTGATGACCACTGAGGACCTCTGCAGGCGGGTCGCCGCATCCTGGCAGCTGATGACAGCTGATGAGGACTGATGACGACTGATGACGACTGATGACTACTGATGACCTCTGCAGGCGGGTCGTCGCATCCTGGCAGCTAGCCTAGCGAGTGGCTGGGCGGCGTGGCTCGACTTCTCAACTGCCCGCGGCCACGCGATGGAGCGCCTGCGTCACGTGGGCAATACGTTACGTGCGCCCGCGGCGACGAGTGCATTTGAGGCATGGGCGCACTCGTCACTGGTCGCCAAGCATGAGGTGATTGCCATTGATTGCCCTCTGATTGCATTTGATTGCATGGGCTCACTCCACCCCGGATGGCCCTCCTCACCTGATTGCGTGCCTCATCATCAGGCCGACCGGATAGCTCTCCTTCGCCAATCGGAGACGCTCGAGGCGAAGCTGTCCTTGGCGCACTACGAGCTCGGGCAGCTCGCTCTGCACAAGGCGGCGCAGGATGATGAGCTGGGCGGGCTGCGCAAGCGCTGTGCCGAGCTGAGCGAGGAGGCGAAGGAGCATGCTGCGTTGGTCATCGAGGCGGCCACGGCCAAGAGCGAGCTGGCGGAGCTACAGGTGATGGCCTCTGATGGCTTCTGATTGTGTGTGATTGCCTCTGATGGCCAAGAGCGAGCTGGCGGAGCTACAGGTGATGGCCTCTGATGGCTTCTGATTGTGTGTGATTGCCTCTGATGGCCAAGAGCGAGCTGGCGGAGCTACAGGTGATGGCCTCTGATGGCTTCTGATTGTGTGTGATTGCCTCTGATGGCCAAGAGCGAGCTGGCGGAGCTACAGGTGATGGCCACTGATTGCCTTGTGATTGCATCTGATTGCATCTGATTGCATCTGAGCGAGCTGGCGGTGCTACAGGGTCTCTACGCCGAGATTCAAGACGAGATCAAGGACGCGGAGGTCAAGGCGGGCGCGGTGGTGATGGAATCGGGCAGCCAGCGCCGCGCACAGGAGACACTACTCCGCAAGCTGCTATTGGCCCAGCGACGAAGCTTTGAGCGAGGTGATTGCGTGTCTGAGTTCCGCTGATGAGAGATGATTGCGTGTCTGATGAGAGTTGATTGTGTGTCTGAGTTCCGCTGATGAGAGATGATTGCGTGTCTGATGTGAGGTGACTGCGTGTCTGAGTTCCGCTGATGAGAGATGATTGCGTGTCTGATGAGAGATGATTGCGTGTCTGAGTTTCGCTGATGAGAGATGATTGCGTGTCTGATGAGAGATGATTGCGTGTCTGAGTTTCGCTGATGAGAGATGATTGCGTGTCTGATGTGAGATGATTGCGTGTCTGAGTTTCGCTGATGAGAGATGATTGCGTGTCTGATGTGAGGTGACTGCGTGTCTGAGTTTCGCTGATGAGAGATGATTGCGTGTCTGATGTGAGGTGACTGCGTGTCTGAGTTCCGCTGATGAGAGATGATTGCGTGTCTGATGAGAGATGATTGCGTGTCTGAGTTTCGCTGATGAGAGATGATTGCGTGTCTGATGTGAGGTGACTGCGTGTCTGAGTTCCGCTGATGAGAGATGATTGCGTGTCTGATGAGAGATGATTGCGTGTCTGAGCTCCGCTGATGAGGGCGGGTGATGGTTACGAATGGTCTCCGATGGCTACTGATGACCCTTGCTTGCCACACTGATGGTACACTGATTGCACCCGTCATCATCAGATGCCAACGAGCTCAAAGAGGCGCTTCGCGCGAAGACGGAGGCGCAGGAGCATGCGTCGCGGGTCGAGGCGCTGCGCACGACGGCGGCGCGACGGATGAAGAATGCGAGCTTGGCGCGCGGATGGAGCGTGTGGATCGAGTGCTGGGCGGCCAAGGTGCACAACACACGCGTCATGGCGGCGGCGGGCGCTCGGCTTCGGAAGCCGAAACTCGTGGCCACCTACCATTTTTGGAAGTCGGCGTGGCGCGCATATGAGCTGAGCATGGTGCAGATGAGCTCCGCGGAGCAATTGGAGCTCAAGGATCGAGAGCGCGCGGAGGTGGAGGTAGAGTTGAGTCGCACGCGCGCCGCCCTGGCGTCGTGCAGCATGCAGCGCGACGAGTTGGCCAGACGCGTCGCGGAGCTCGCTGGCGGCGACGCGCAGACCCGGGCTATGCTTGAGTCGCACCGGTGATTGCTACAGCTGATTGCCCTCTGATTGCCCTCTGAATGCATCTGATTGCCATCTGATTGCCCTCTGATTGCATCTGATTGCCATCTGATTGCCATCTGATTGCCATCTGATTGCCATCTGATTGCCATCTGATTGCATCTGACCTGTGCGCTATGCTCGAGGCCCACACAGGGCGGCGGAGAAGGAGAGGCGTGTCGAGCACTTTGCAAGGCAGGTGGTGCGCCGTATGCTCCATGATGGAATACGCCGGGGATGGGCGGCGTGGAAGGAGATGTTCGACGCGCGTGTCTGGGCATTCTCCCTCCTTCGTCGATCAGTGCATGGGCTGCGCACATGGCGTCTGCAAGCGGCAATGGAGACATGGGAGGCGGACCAGCAGGTGATTGCCTATAGATTGCCTCTGATTGCCTCTGATTGCCTCTGATTGCCTCTGATTGCAAGCGGCGATGGAGACGGACGCGCGGCAGGTGGCGAGGACGGGCGAGGAGCTCTGATGACCTCTGATGGCCATTAATTGCGATCTGATGACCTCTGATGACCTCGGATTGCCTCTGATGACCATGGCAGGTGGCGAGGACGGGCGAGGAGCTCGTCGCGCTTCGTCAACACAAGGTGGAGCTCGAGGAGCAGATCGACAATCTCCGCGCATCTCTCGCCCATCTCGAGCAATCTCGCAAGGCTGAGCTCGAGGCGGCCGAAGAGGCGAAGCAGATGGCGCTCTACCGGCAACGTGTCGAGCTCGCTGGTGCGCTTGATTGCATCTGATTGCATCTGATTGCATCTGATTGCGTCTGATTAGCATATGGCGCTCTACAGGCAACGTGTCGAGCTCGCTGGTAGGCTGAGCGCCACTCTGAGTGCATGCTGATTGCCTCCCTTCCTATGGACGTATGATGACGAACCTGCATGACTGCTCAATGATTGCGCACTGATTGCTCACTGATGGATTGCAGGTACGATTGAGGAGCGCGAGGCCGTCCGAGAGGAGAAGGCGAAAGACGCGCGTGTCGAGTGGATGAGGCGTCAGGCGGCACGGCGGATGATGGCGACTGGCCTTGCCGTCGGCTGGGCCGCGTGGCTCGCGCTGTACTGGGCGCGACGTAACGCACTCGGTCGGCTGCGGATGGCGGCCAATCGGCTGCACAGGTAATGACCTCTGATGACCTCTGATGACCTCTGATGACCTCTGATGACGACCAATCGGCTGCACTTACCACTGATAGCCGCTGATGCCCGCTGATAGCCGCTGATGGTCACTGATGGTCACTAATGGCCGCTGATGGCCGCTGATGGCCGCTGATGACCACTGATGACCACTGATGGCCACGAATTGAGCCCTGATCGGTTCCCCACACAGGCCCGGCGTGAGCTTCGCGTTCGCGGTGTGGGCGGAGCTGCTCGAGGTCGCGCGAGAACGCGAGCGCCATTCGCATCTGAGCGCGCTGCAGCGGCGCGAGGTCGATCTCGAGGCGCAGATTGCGCACCTCGCGCGCGAGGTCGAGCGCGTGCGGGATGAGGGGCGTCATCAGCTGATGAGGGCAGAGGAGGAGAAGGCCTTGGCGCTTGAGCGCCAGCTCGTCGAGCTCACTGGGAGCGCAGCCGAGATCGCGGCGGTGCGATGATTGCACTGATTGAACTGATTGCGCTGATTGCATGAGCTCGTCGAGCTCACTGGGAGCGCTGATGAGCACTGATTGGCCCTGATGGCCCCTGATGATGGTCGCTGATGGCCGTGGATTGCTTGTGCGATGGTCACAGGTGCGCGGGATGCAGGGGCGGGCGGCGTCTGATTGCGTCTGATTGTGTCTGATTGCGTCTGATTGCGTCTGATTGCGTCTGATTGCGCCTGATGGCTTCCTTCATCAGGTGCGAGAGGTGCAAGAGCGCGAAGTTCGGGTGCAGCTGCTCAGTCGACAGCTGGGCCGACGGATGTTCAATCGAGATCTGACCCTTGGGTGGACGGCATGGCATGACCGGTGGGAGGCGAAGAGGTACGCGCTGACGGGCTTCTGATCACTTCTGATACCCTAATTGCCTCCCTAGTGACCTCCCTAATTGCCTCCCTAATCACCTCCCGAATGACCTCCCTATGACCTCCCTAATGGCCTCCCTAATTACCTCCCTATGACCTCCCGAATGGCCTCCCTTATCAGGTACGCGCTCGCCAAGCTGCGCGAGACCGGTACGAAGCTCAAGGAGCCCGCCCTCTCGCATGCATTCGACCACTGGGCGGCCGACACAGCGAGCGCCCAGCACGACGCCGCATGGGGCGCGCTCCAGGCCCAGAGCAAGACGCTCGAGGCGCAGCTGCGCCAGGCCAGGTTTGAGAATAAGAAGGGGACCATGCTACACGTGGCCCAGGTGATTGGCACTGATGGCCACTGATTGCCACTGATTGCAAATTGAGAAGAAGAAGGGGACCATGCTACACGTGGCACTGGCGCGCCCTGCGTGTGGGAGGTGATTAGGGAGGTAATTAGGGACCGTGCTACACGTGGCTCTGGCGCACCCTGAGTGTGCCAGTGCACTTGCCTCCTGATGACCTCTGATGACCTCTGATGACCATGGCATGGCAGGTGGACGAAATCCGAGCACTTCGGGCCGAGGTTGCGAGCCTGAGCGAGGACAAGCGAGATCGAGATGCAAAGCTCGCCGAGTACGTCATCAGACGCCATCGTGATTGCGAGCGTCATCAGACGCCATCGTGATTGCGACGCGCATGGCGACGCTGATTGCGATGCTGATTGCCTCCCTAATCAGGTACGTGCACCTGCCCGAGGATTTGAAGCGTCTGATTGCGTCTGATTGCGCCTAATGGCTTCCTTAATCAGGTACGTGCACCTGCCCGAGGATTTGAAGCGTGCGCGGGAGCTGCAGGCGGCCGCAGAGGCGGCCGCACGCGAGGCGATCGAGAAGCGCGCGGACGCAGAGGCAGATGTGTTTCGTCAATTGGATGAGAGTGCGGCCCTTCTCGAGCGCTTGCTGGTGGAGCAGGTGATTGCCTCTGATTGCCTCTGATTGCCTCTGATGAGAGTGCGGCCCTTCTCGAGCGCTTGCTGGTGGAGCAGGTGCCACTGATGAGCACTGATGAGCTCTGATGAGCACTGATGAGCACTGATGAGCACTGATGAGCGCTGATGAGCACTGATGGCGATCGATGATTGTCTTGAGGACCCCTGATGAACCATAATTGCATCTGATGGCCGCTGGTTGCACCGATGTACAGCGCACCATCCTTTCCCAAGAGAGCTCCAAGCTCAAGGCTCAGTTGGAGGTGGAGGCGAAGTGGCGCTATACGACGAGCGCCGAACTGTCGCGGCTGAGGGAAGCTCTCGAGGTGAGACGGATTGCGACTGAGTGCGACGGAGTGCGACGGAGTGCGACTGAGTGCGCTACATGTACTGATGCTTATGTTAGCGCTCCTGCTTGCCTCTGATAGCGCCTGATAGCCTCTGCTCGCCTCTGCTCGCCTCTGCTCGCCTCTGCATGCCTCTGATGAGCTCCCACATCGCGTGCAGGTGGGGCAGAAGGCCCACGAGCTCGAGGCCTGATTGCGTCTGATTGCGTCTGATTGCGACTGACTGCGCCTGATGGCTTCCTTCATCAGGTGGGGCAGAAGGCCCACGAGCTCGAGGCCTCGAAGCTGCGTGACGAGATCAAGCGGCTCACGCCCCCTCCCAAGAAACGGGTGCCGAAGAAGCTGGGCTCGATCGACCTTGATGAAGGGCCTGATGCGCCTCCGATTGCTCAGCAGGTGAGGTTGGACTGCCACTGATGAGCACTGATGAGCACTGATGAGCACTGATGAGCACTAATGAGCACTGATGAGCACTGATGACCGTTGATCAGAGCTCTGATGTGTTCTGATGAGTACTGATGAGCGCTGATGACCGTTGATGGCCGTTGAAGCACCCCCGATTGCTCGCGAACGCGCTTCGGTCGAACTCGGCGCGCTGATTGCCTCCCAAATGGCATCCCTTATAGCTTTCCTATTTGCACCTATTTGCACCTCTGGTCGAACTCGGCGCGCAATTGCCTCCCAAATGGCATCCCTGATAGCTTTCCTAACTGCTTCCCTAATTGCATCCCAATTGCTGAGCAGCTCGCGAGCGCGCTTCGGGCGAACTCGGCGCGCGTGCTCGACCTCTTCCGCAGCTGGGACGCCGATGGTGATGGGCAGGTGATTGCTACTGATTGCTACTGATTGCCTATGATCGCCTATGATTGCCTCTGATTGCCAGCTGGGACGCGGATGGTGATGGGCAGGTGAACACCTCTGAGTGTGAACCGAGAGTGAACACCGAACCATGCCCTGTCCTTGGCTTTGACGCTTCCTGATGAGCCCGGATTAGCCCTGATGAGCACCGATGAGCACCGATGAGCACTGATGGGCCCTGATGAGCCCTGATGAGCACTGATTGCATCCGATGGGCAGGTAAGTCGCGCCGAGTTCCACAGAGCCATGCCCGCCCTCGGCCTCGACGTACCCAAGGAGACGATTGACGAACTCTTCAGCGAATGGGATAAGGACGGGGGGGGCGAGCTCGGCTACGGCGAGCTGCGAAAGATCCTCTCGACGTCGGGACGAAACTCGAACCCTAATCAGCCCGCCGCCGCTAAAAAGTCTGCAGCGGGCACCTCGGGTAAAAAGTAGGGAAGGGGCCTTGCTTGCAGCCCTCCTCGAACAAGGGCACGCAACCGTGAACAAGGGCACGCGACCGTGAACAAGGGCACGCTGAGACGGTAAGGAGGGGGCTGCTCGTCGTTGAAGAAGATGGGCGCCGTGGGGATCGCGGCAGCGAGAGGGATCGCGTGATGGCGTGACGTGGCTGAGGAGCATGACGCATGTTACACAAGTAGCCGCGAGAATGTCTGTGTCGTGTCCGGTCGTGTGCGAAGTAGCAAGTACAACGGTAAGTTGCAAGTACGTGACGGTCGACGTCATTACGAACCGTTGCACAACCGTTGTACTTCGAAGTAGCAAGTACAACGCAACCCGCACAGGAGCACAGGAGGCCCCCCACAGCATACTCTAGATACTAATAGCCGCTCACGCGGGCCGCTCCGCTCTACGTGTACCCGACCGGCGCGTACCGGTGCGGCAGGGGCACGGTGCTCGGTGCGGTGGCTCGACGGACGACGCGTCGTCCGCGTGGTGGCGACTTTTGTGAAAAAATTATAGCGCGGACATGAGGGAGCGCGGATTGATCTCGGTCTCTGCACTACCGTACGTAGCGAGCGAGACCGACGTCATTACGCCAGACCGTAAAAATACGGCTACCTTACGCGATGCCGAGACCGCCACAGCTGTACGTCGGCGCGCGTCTGTGCGGGCGTGGTGCGGTGTGTTCACCAGTTCAGCCACGTCCCTCACGCCCCCTAGCTCAAGCTCTTCACACGACACCATGATGCGCTCCCCTTCACACCCAGGCTAGCTGGCTCACTCACACCCAGGCTGGCTGCTCGCAGGCCAAGTAAGCACGCTCCGCCGTCGCCTATGTCATCCACATTGTCGCCGAGTCGATGGCTATGGTCTTCTGAGGCGTCGGTCAGATCTCGGTTGATCTCGATCAGATCTCGGTTGATCTCCGGCGCCTCGTCCCCTCTGCCCGGAGAGTACCGGAGATTAGGGCTGATGAGCTCAGATCTCGGTTGATCTCCGGCGCCTCGTCCCCTCTGCCCGGAGAGTACCGGAGATTAGGGCTGATGAGGAGTTATGCCTTATTCTTCTCCATCGCCTCCTCAAACTGCCCGGAGAGGGAGCGGGCGGCCTGGATCCACGCCGCGATGATCAGCCCGAGGATGACGGCGAGGTAGGGTGTGGAGAGGGCGAGCGAGCCGACCGAGACGATCAGGAACTGCCAAATGGGGAACACGGAGGAAAGTGCTCAGAGGGCGCTCAGAGGCACTCAGAGGGCACTCAGAGGCACTCAGAGGCAATCAGAGGGCACTCAAAGGTCCTCAGAGGGCACTCAGAGGGCACTCAGAGGGCACTCGCCTGCTGGATGAGCGAGCCACCCGACTTGCCGAGGGGTCCGCCGATCACATCGACTGCGGCCTTGCCCTTGGTCTTCTGCTCGGCGTCCAGCGGGATGTAGGCCATCTCCTTGCACGGGTCGAACAGGGAGTACTTGGAAGCCTTGGACATGATGTTCTGCACCGCTCCGACGAAGACGGCGACGAGCAACGGCGTGGTGCCGAAGGTGGCGAGGACTGGCGCGAAGGTGTTCCCCGCGAGGCAGAGGGCAAAGAAGGCAACACCGGTGGCAAGGAGGACGGACGGCGTGATCATGGCGGCGGTACCCCAGCCATACTTGTTGAGCACGAAGCGCCCGAAGAGCATCATGAACAGCGTCGAGACGCCAGTCGCGGACGAGAACGTGCCCATGAATGCCGAATAGTCCATCGGGTTGGGGAAGGCCTCCTTGAGCTTCGCCCTGGTTTCGACATTCACATTCACACCAAGGGCGGCGAACATGCACGCGCGTGAGAGCCAGAGGGAGGCGGCACGATGCATTTAGTCAGAGGGAGGAGGCACGATGCATTTCGTCAGCAGTGGCCGGACAGCCAGCCTGGCGCCATGTTGGGCTCGCGCCATGTTGGGCTGGCGCCATGTTGGGCTCGCGCCTTGTCACCACAAAAGTGCATTCACGCTCCAATGTGCATTCACACTCCAAGATTCAAGGTGAGCGACGCACTGCAAGTGAACTCGGCCATGCAATCAAGGTCCATCAAGGTCAACCAAGGGCCATCAGAAGCAACTGTAGCGCGCACTTCCAAGTGACCTCGACCAGGTTGATCGACATGCCATAGCACACGACGAGGGTGGCGAGGTTGCGGATGTACTTGGAGGCAGCGAGGTACCTGATGAGGGAGGCCATCAAGGGAGGCAATGAGGGAGGCAATCAAGGGAGGCAGTGAGGGAGGCAATCAAGGGTACCTGATGAGGGAGGCAATCAGAGGCAATCAGAGGCAATCATCGTCTCTCCCTAGAGCGACTCGCCAAACAGCATCCATCTGTCGCAATCTGCCGCAATCCGACGCAATCTGTCTCAATCTGCCGCAATCCGCCGCTATCGATCCCCTCTCACTTGAACGACTCGCCAAAGGTCATCGATGGCTTCTTCTTCTTCGGCGCCATCTTGCCGGCACCGGCAGCCGCCGCCTCAGCTTTATCGAGCACCGCGACGTTGAGGTAACGGAAGCAGCCCGCGATCACGCCGCCCAGCACGACGACCGTTGTCATCAGCAGCTTGAGGGCCACGCCCCATGCGTCCACACCTGCATGCAAAGAGGGGCTTCATCAGAGACGCTCTCGGATGCACACGAGGGAGGCAATCAGGCGCCATCAGGCGCCATCAGGCGCCATCAGGTGCCATCAGGTGCCATCAGGCGCCATCAGGCGCCATCAGGTGCCATCAGGTGCCATCAGGTGCCATCAGGCGCCATCAGGTGCAATCGGGTGCAATCGGGTGCAATCGGGTGCAATCGGGTGCAATCAGGCGCCATCAGGGCGTGTCCTCTACCGGCGGGGAGGGTCGAGTGCAGCGTGCAATCAGGCGTCATCAGGTGCAATCAGGTGCAATCAGGTGCCATCTACCGGCGGGGAGGGTCGAGTGCAGCGTGGAGACGTAGCGCACAAACTGGCCCGAGAAGACGAGCGCCACGTTCGCAAACATGCCGAAGAGCGGGTAGTACTTCTTCGCCTCGGACACGGTGGTCACCTCGTTGGCGAAGCCCCAGAACAGTAGCGAGACCACAACGCTGCCCCACATGTTGGCGAGGAAGTAGAAGAGAGAGTAGGTCCAGTTTTGGAAGACGGCGATCGGCGCGGCGAAGCCGAGGGGCAGCACGCTGCGCAGGTACGCGCAGAGCGCCACCGGGTGCAGCAGATCGCGCATCGGGTAGATGATCCATGCGAAGCTGCCGAAGAAGCCCAGGAACGGGCCGAGGACTGTGTAGAAGAGCGCCTGGCGGCCGAGGCGGTTGGCGAGGCTGGAATAGAGCACAGTGAACGCGACGGCGCCCGGGAGGTTCACCCACGTCTTCAGAAAGGGAATCGCCTCCGCGGAGCTGCCTGGCGCCGTCACGACCAGCACGTCCTTTGTGTCGCGCAGGATGGTGTAGTTGAAGAGGATGCAAAAGAACATGATGGCGAGTGGGATGATCTTTTTAAGCTCCTCCTTGGGCGGAAGGCTCGCTTTCAGCGTCGCGAAGCCACTCAGCGGCGCCTCCTCAGGCCCAGGTGCTGCTGCTGCTGCCGCCTGCGCCACAATGGGCCTGATGGTGAAGGCACGACGCGACATCGTGCTGACGGCGGGCCGATGCACCGGCGCTCGCATGACAGCCGCGTGCCACCCAGCCGCACCGGCGGCGCATGCGAGAAGCACGCACACGGTCTTCGCCCGCATGCTCGTCGAGGAAAGAGATTGAAGAGCGGAGCGGCCGGCTCTGACAATCACCGCGCTGTTGGGAGAGACCGCGACGAGGTCGTGATGAGACGCGCGGGACCTCGCTGATGACATCAGGCGGAGATCTTATGAAATTGAAGGCGAGATCGAAACGGTTTAAGAAGATGGCGAAACAAAAAAGGTTTTCGCCGTGGGGCCGACGGGACCTTTCGGCTGGCTTCGAGAGGACTATCTCGTGAGCGCTATTTAGATACATTGTGTGTGTTTCGACGACTGTAGAGTGCCACGCTGCCTCCACAGGTGGGGATGGCAGGAATCTGTAGGCTTCTGGGGGCGAGGGGGCCAGCCTCATGCCAACATGCGTCGGAGGAAGTCGGAGGAACCCGCGGGAACCACTGTTAGTGAACGGTAAGGTGTATCGCCTACGCACACGACTAACACGACTAACACTAACACGACTTCTCCACTTCAGCGACACATACGCTCAGATCAAGCGCGCGGTACAAGGCTTGCCGCCACGCGCGCGATCGCACGCGCCAACAATGAACCCAACGTCTCGCAGGGCCGTCTCGTTGACGTCGTAGCGCGCGTCCGTAGCGCGTGTCGCGTAGCGCGCGCTCGATGGCGGAATCGTCCCTCATCGACGCCTCGAACTGCTCCCGGCCGTATCCACCGCCATCGCACCGAGCAGCTGGATCGATCCGATCTTGCAGGTCCGGGACGGCACCTACAAGACGCCGTTTTGAGCACTTGCATGCTAGGTGCCCGAGAATAGGCTAGTCTTCCTTTTTGGGAGAGAAATTTATATGTCGGACCATGATCTCGCCGACTCGCGTCTGCGTGCTCGCTTCGAGCCGCTCTCGCACGAGGATTTGCTTCGCTTCGCTGAGTTCAGCATCACTGCCATTCGCAAGGGCGGTGGGGCAAACGACCTCACAGCCTTCATGGATGCCCTCATTGCCTCCCGCAGACAACCAGCAGAGCTTTACGGGCGCGTACTCCAGTCAGCCGACTTGATGCGCGTGATCATCTCGCACCTTGCTCTTGTGGACGGAGGGCGCGCGGCCAGGACGTGCAAAGAATGGCGTACAGCTTGGGAATTGTTGATGCCCACCAAAAGTACGTTCACAGAAGCGGAATGGTACTACGGGGTGCCTGCTTTTCTGGAAGGAATGGTGTGGGTTTATGATAACATCGATTATCCGGTCGAAGCGATGGCCAGGGATGTTGACAAGGACGGAGAAAGGCTGTACTTCTTCGGTAGCAAGATGTGGCGCCTGCATGCAACTGCCCTACAACTCAAGGAGAACCGAAGCGTGATCTCAAGGACAACCAACACTGCAGAGGCAGCAACTCAAGCAGAGGAAATACACGACGGGGAAGTCGGGGGATATGGACTTATCTCAGGTAAGACATATGGCGATGACGATGACAGTCCTCCGGTAGGACCAGATGGTCATCGCGGACAATACCCCATCGGCGCGATTCTCACAGCATCTCATGCGTACTTTTTGACGCGCTGGAACCTACGCAAAATGGAGCGCTCAGGTGAAGCTGGCTTGAGCACTATGACACTTGACAAGCATGTCAGCTGGTTTCAATTGTGTAAGGCTGCTGGGTGGCCTACATCGCCTAGCAACTTTGACGGCCCGTCGATCACGGCAAGCCGCCTACTTGTTGATTGCGAGCCGTGCTCCTTTGACAGCCACTTCCTCTTCAGCCTGGCTTGGAGCGGCGACGAGATTTTCGTTCTGTTGCGATGCAAACAGCCACATGGACAGCCTTCGTTCGCAACCTCGGCGGTCGTCGCGATGGATGAGCATCTCGACGACATGCGCAATGTGCCGCTTCCTGACTGCATCAGAAGTGCGCGCCAAATCGCGGCGACTCCCTCCGTCTTGATCGTCGCTGCGTTACGGTACAATCCGAGCTCGGGCCCATCGGAATTTGGCGCTGCCGACATTTTCATTCTGACCTTGCCGAGCCGAGGGAAAGACGCGGCATCTTCACGCCCAGGCGGCGCCTTGCTGCGTCGGATCCCGATTGACGAACCAACGCGTGATCTGTTTGTTGCCGTAAGCCCATCTGGTGCGCACTTTGTCACCGCTGCAGCTCCGACAAGGTCAGACTTGTCGGACCAACAGCGGGCTACACTGCCGACGCTACGCCTCTTCACGATCAGTGGCGTCTGCTGCAGCAAGCTGACGGTACCAAGCCGGCTCCAAGGTATCAATTATCTGCAACACGTGGACGGTGCAGTCCTTGTGGGATGCAAGACCAGACGGCCTGACAATATTGTATTGCGTGTGGCCCTCGCCACGGGGCTGACTAGATCAGAATGCAAGAGCCTTCATCAGTTGCAGGGGCAGCATGTTCACCTCACTGCAAAGGAAGATTACTCGTACGAGCACCGGGACGATGACAACAGCGACAGCTCCCCTTTGGATGATTCGGATTTTGAGGACGATGGTGAGGAGGCCGACGAGGCGGCGGATGAGGAGGAGGATGGTGGAGAGAATGAGCACGGTGGGTTCGAGGAGGATGACTAAGGTGTTCGCTACACGGCTACATGTCGTTGAGGGGGGGGTGGCAGGAATCTGGGCACTGGGGGCCAGCCCTTATGCGTCGGAGGAACCCGCGCGGGAACCACTGTTAGTGAATGGTAAGGTGTATCGCCTGCGCACACCGACCCGTAACACGTCTAACACTAACACGACTTCTCCACTTCAGCGACACATACGCTCAGATCAAGCGCGCGGTGCAAGGCTCGCCGCCACGCGCGCCAACAATTGACCCAACGTCTCGTTGACGTCGTAGCGCGTGTCGCGTAGCGCGCGCTCGATGGCGGAATCGTCCCTCATCGCCGCCTCGAACTGCTCGGCCGTATCCACCACCATCGCACCGAGCAGCTGGATCGATCCGATCTTTAGGTCCGGGACGGCTGGGCTCACCTGCAGAGGGCCATCAGAGGCCTTCAGAGAGGCCATCGGGAGGCCATCAGAGAGGTCATCGGATCCCGAGATTGACGTAATCGGAGGTCATCGGATCCCGAGATTGACGAAATCAGAGGTCATCGGATCCCGAGATTGACGAAATCGGAGGTCATCGGATCCCGAGATTGACGAAATCGGAGGTCATCGGATCCCGAGATTGATGAACTCACCTCGCCCTCAGGCGAGCGCACAAAGACAAAGGTCTGGTCGCCCAGGAGCACGACGTTATGGCACGGGCACTCGATGCAGATCCTGTCGAGAGCGAGAGCGACCGCCTCGGCCGTACCTCCAGCCAGCCGCACACAGCTCGCCGGCCAATCCAGCACGCAGGCCTCCACCTCACCTGTGGGGAGAGGCGAGGACGCCGTGGTGAGCACTTGCATGCGATCTTGGCCAATCCAGCACGCAGGCCTCCACCTCACCTGCATGCACTTGGCAATCAGCCATCCACACTCGGCAATCGGCCATCAACGGCCATCAACAGCACGCGGGGCTCCACCCCACACCTGGAAGCACCACTCGGGACAGCAATCAACAGCAATCAACGGCCATCAACAAAGCAAAGGTCTGGTGGAAGCTCCTCGGGAACGTCGATGCGCTGTTCAACTCGGGACAGCACGGGCGCCGTCGCAATCGGATACGCTTCGGGGATTGCCCACGCGTGCGCGTGCAGATGGTTCTGCGAGGCACCCGCGCGCGGCGCATTGAAGTTGACGCACAGCTCGCCCGCGCACGCGCGGCCGATCAGCACCAGGTCGATGCAGTCGTCAGTCGTCAGACGCTGCTGGCGCCGATTCGCATGCAATGCAATCTCCGGCACAAGCAGGTAGTGGCCGTTGGGCTCCATCGGGGAGATGTTGAAGTGGACGTCCCAGCATCGGCCGGTCTCGGGCAGAAGGGCCTGAGCTACCATGGGACGCAGCTCTAGCCGGAGCGGCCCGCTGCAAAACGAGCATGTTGCCTCGTCATGCGGTGGCAACCAGCCGAGCTTGGGCGCCGCAGGCGGCCGCAACGCCCGGTTGGCGCGCAGGACTACGAGATATCGGCCGCGGCGGCCGACACGCGTCTGCAGCTGAAGCGAATCTCCAGTCCTCAAATCCTCGCAGAATTCGGCGATCTCATTCTCACCCTCCGAGCCTGCAATCCGTAAGCCATACCGCACCTCTCGGCCGTCACGCAGGGTCGCTGTGCTGCTGATCGTGCCCGAGCGGACGAGCTCCAGCCACTCGGCACTCCAGCGTGCGACCGACACCGGCCCGCGGAGCGTTGGCGGCGTCACCGTGAGCAGGCACTGCATGATCCACGCGATCGCCATTCCGCAACGAAACCAAGTAGGAATTCGACGGCGCGGTCGTGACATGCAGATCCTATGCGTACGTACGTCCCCGACATGTGAAAAGTTGGCGCCCGAAACGGCGCCCGCTCGTCGCACTCATGAAGTCCCTCTTTTGCGTCGCGCTCACGCCCTTGTGCGCCGCTTTGAAGCCATCAGCTACCTGGTTGGGTGCCGGCCGGCCTCGTCCATCACTGCCAGCTGCAGAGCTGCCGCCGCTGCTCATGCAAGCGTTGCAGCTTAATGACTTTCCGGAGATCGATGCCGGGCTTCACGCCATGTGGGCATTCGCCGGTGATACGACGCGCTTCATCTACAAGAACAACGAGACCGAGTTCATAGAGGACGCCCACACGACAGCTGATACACTGCCCACCTCCTTTTATGGCATGGCGATGCACGGCCGCGAGTGGGAGATGGAGACCGAGTTGACGCTCGTGGGCAGCGACCTCGAAGCCGCGTGGATCGCCACGCAAATCATGCGCACCGTGTCCTCCGATGGGCGAATGCGGCGATGGCAGTGGGAACTGCGAAGGCACCGACGCCCGCCCAACTTGGGTGCCTGGTACGTTGAGTCGATAGGCAGCTCTGATGTGAAAGGCAACTTTGAGATTGACTGATGACTGACTATATCTATAATTTTTTTTTATTACAACGTGCTAACTTGGGCCTACATCGGGATCCCCGGTGAGAGATACGCCACGTGTTTTCCGTCCTTAAGAGTCGTGTCGTCCTTGTCGGCCTATCCCGGGATTCGTTCACAGCTGCGTAACGCACTAGTGAACGCCCCTTGATTACGGCAGAGACGAGGGCGAGAGGCAGAGGGAAGGGGTGCCGAGACATCAGCGTGGCCGCTCGCTCGAGCCGTCTCATCGACTCGCCCATCCGACGAAGGCTCGATCGATGGATGGATCCGTGCCACTCCACCAATCCCGTGTCTCATCGACTCGCCCATCCGGCGGCGGTTCGAAAGTCATCGCGCCTCGCCTCGCTGACGAAACTGACGAATCTCACGAGTCGCCCATTCGGCGGCGGTTCGCGCGCTCATCGCGCCTCGCCTGTTGCTGAGGTGCCCACAGCTTGATCGTAAAGTCGGCAGAGCCCGAGGCGAGGAGCGGCAGCTCGTTGTGGAAGTCGACCGCATACACACGGTCCGTGTGCCCGCGTAGCCGCTGCAGCAAGCTCCCTGTGCCTTTCGGGCCCGACACGTCATACAAGTACGCGTCACCATCGGCTGAGCCGGTGGCGAGAAGGACGGAGGCATGCACGGAAGGGGGCGGCAGAGGCGGCGCGCCCTCGACGGCGCGCGCCGTGTTGGGCAGGCGCAGCCGCTCGGCGCCGTAGCCGTCGTCGCCGTAGCCGTCGTCGCCGTTGCCGTCCACATCGACCAGCGCTCGTCGCGCCGGCGCGCCGCGCACAAAGTCCAGACCGACGTAGAAGGAGGATTTGATCGGGTACCTGATGAAGGAAGCCATCAGGCGCAATCAGACGCAATCAGACGCTTCAAATCCTCGGGCAGGTGCACGTACGCGCGATTTCGATGGCCGACGAGGGCATGGATGCACGGCGTGTCAAGGAGCTCGGGCTCGGTGAGCTCCTCCCCCTCACCCTCGCCCTCGCCCTCGCCCTCGCCGCCTCGTAAGACCAAGTCCATATTAGGCACCTCCAGAGCCGCGGCGGTACCGCCCAACACGGCACCGTCGGCGCCGTTGGCGGTGGCGCCCAGCACGACGCCCGCCTCCGCCTCGGCCAGCAGAGGGCCCCCCTGCGCGCCGTGTTGGGCACCGCCCCCCTCCTTGGCGCCCGCGAGCGCGCCCGCCATGGCGCCCGCCCCGAGTCCCGTGCTGCTGCGGCTCGACGGCCGGCGGAGGAAGGCGTGCGGCGGCGCGAAGCCGGAGTCGAAGATACGCAGCGTGTCGTCATATGAGTTGACTGCTAAGAGGCGGTCGAGGGCGCCATTGGTGCTGTCGAGGCCGGCGGCCGTTGACGAACCCCACTCGGCCGTTGACGAACCCGCGTTCACACCGCTGGCACTCGGCAGGCTGGCCGCGGCCACCCACGCGGACGAGACGGGCAGCGCGCGCGAGAGTGTCACGTGCGAAACGGGCTTTCGTGCGTCGCCCGCGTATGCGCAAGTGACACAGCGCCGCTGATGGCGCAGGTCCCAGGTGCGCAAAGCGCCGTGTCGATCACCCGTGAGTACGTGCTCGCCGCGCGGCAGGAAGAGCATCGAGTTGACCATCGTGCCGTTCGCGAGCTCGGCCGTTGGCTTATCGGCCGCCACCCTTGCATCGAAGAGGAGCACAGAGTTGGACGTGGTCGCGACCGCGAAGGCACTAGGCATGTTGGGATGATGCGCGACGGCCTGGACGAAGGCAGAGGAGGGCACGTGCCAGAGGCGCTCGCTCACACCCTTGTCGAGGTCCCACCACCGGATCGTGTGGTCGAACGAGCCCGAGAGCACCGACCGAGAGTCCGCAGACCAGCTCAAGCTCGACACATGGTGAGTGTGCTTGTCGAGGCAGAGCGTCTCTGTCGGCTGGACGCCCTCGACGGCCCAACAGCGCACGCTGCGGTCGAAGGAGCCCGAGGCGAGCAGCCGGCCATTGGGCGAGAAGGCCACCGTGTACACGGCGCCGCCGTGGCCGCGGAGCGTGCACGACTCCTCAAAGTGGCGGCTGTCGAAGCGTGCGGTCGGTGCACTGCTGCTCGAGCTCGGCGGCTCGATGAGCTCGTCCAAGTCGGCGCGCACGCCGCCGACACCCAATCGCGAGTCGTCGACGGAGCGATTGATCGCAGCTGCCGCGGCGTCACTCTTGCCGCCTTTGGGCGCCTCGCCGTTTGGCGGTGCCGGCGGCAGCCCAGAGTGATGGCTGCCCGCGCGGACGAGCGCCGTGTTGAGACGCGCGGAGAGGTCGTACACGGAGAGCTTGAGCGCGCGATTGTCCCGTTCCGCCGCCTCGAGCCGCTGCTTGAGCTGCTTGTTTTCGACCGTGAGCACGTCGAGCCGATTGCGCAGCGAGACCGTGCTGGCGCTGGACATCATGCGTGACCAGTTTTGTCGCTCTCATCTTCATTCATGTTAATACACACACCTTCATTCACAACACACCAACGCGCTCAGACCAAACTCATCTTCACAGGCATTCACACCCGATGACCTCTGTCATGTAACTGAAAACATGTGCTGCCACGCCAGAGGAGCCTCAGAGCTCGTGGATTGTCCCGTTCCCTCTTATCTCGGCTCCAAGCTCGGCACACCTCGGCGGAACGGCGGTCGACCTCCGGACGAAGATCTCATCTCCACGAATAAACGACTCAATCTCGAAGCTTATGAAACCTACCGCCTACATGTCTATATGTAACATTTGTGCTCCTTTTCAAATGCAAATTCGTCGACACGCCTAAACAAGCGCTTGCTACTTGAGCTCTTTTAGTTTCGTCTCTCCTTGCGTGACGTGTCCGGTGTCGATTTCGTGTGACGTTCACTCATAAGCAACTTTTCGTACCTTCGGAGGAGCGTTCACAAATCCAATCGCAACTTTCGGTCCTCGCGGAACATCTGAACACATTCGCAGCTTCGCGCACTCATTCGCAGAGCCGAAGCCTAAAATGCTCTCCTGCGTCCTCGCTGCCTCCCCCGCTCTGATGCTCGGCCCGGTCGCCGCGCCAACCCTGCGCCACGCATCGCCCGTGATGCAGCAGACCTTCCAGCGCGAGCAGGTCGGCTACGGCACCGCGACCTACACCGGCGGCGTCGTGCCCACGCGCAAGGCGCCCGTCAAGGCCGACTCGACCATCCTCGTGCAGGGTGGCTCGCTGCGCACGTGGTCATACCGCTCGCAGTCCGTGGGGCAGGTGCAGGTTGTCCTCAGCACCGAGGGCCGCCCTCTCGACGCCGACATCGAGCTTTGGCACGGCCCCGACAACACGCCCTGCAAGATGCGCGTGTACGTCGAGAACGGCCAGCTCCGCCCCTTCTCGGCGGTGATCGAGACGCCGCGCGGCCCGAACACCGTGGCCATCCGCAACATCGGTCAGATCGAGTTCCCCATCGCCGCCAACGTCGTCGCCGACCAGGTCGACAGCCCGTCCGCCGACTGCATTGCCGCCTCGACGACCATCCAGGGTGGCGCCCTGCGCACGTATCCCTTCGACCCGACCGTCGACAGCGTGCAGGTGCTGCTCAAGACCGACGGCCGCCCGCTCAACGCGCGCATCGAGCTCCTCCAGGGCCCGAACAACAACAAGCAGGTCATCGAGCTCTACACCGAGGACGGCCTCGACCGGCCATTCTTCGCCATCCTCGAGACGCCGGGCTCGGGCAACGTCGTCCGCATCGTCAACACCGCGCCGATCGAGTTCCCCATGACCGCCGGCGTTGTCCCGCACTCGATCAATACGGACATGTCCTTGGCCGATGTCATCATCGGCGGCGACATTGGCCGGTAATGTCGGCGCGGCGGCGCGCGCGCACAAAGAAAGAGTGCTTGTGTCCCACACACGGCGCGTCGCGTGCGTGACAAGTGCCTTTCGTTCTGGGCCGCTATCGGGATGGGGCGCGCGCCGAGAGAGAGCATACAGAGAGTTGCGAGCCGTGCTTCGCGGAGGAGGAGGAGGCCGGGCATTCATCCAAGGAGTTGAAGAGGAGCGATCAGAGTCGGTCGAGTACAGAAGTTTAGAAAGCGTTATTAGCTGCGGTGTGCAATCGGTCTGTGTCGGCTCAGGAGCATGCGTACGGTCGGTTAAACGGTCGGTGCACCACATATTACACAGGGAGTGGCTCCGAGAGAATGTTTATGTTACTGCGCGTATTGTCACGATTCAAAACAGTAACAGACAACGCCGCGCGAGTCTCCTCCATCGGCTCCATGGTCTCCTCGTGTACACCGGAGACCGGAGGGCTGGCGAGTCACTGGACACTGCCCGAGTCAGAGACGAAATTCGCATTCGGGTTCGGCCCCCCAGACGCGCATCCCCCAGACGCGCATCTTCGGACGGTCCGAAGGCTTCGTTCCGGAAATAGAATCTTGGCGGCGGGATTGTGAAACTCCTCACGAGGTCGCGCCAATCGCCGGAGCACGGTGCCCAAAGAGTGGACAGCGTCTGCAACACGTCCACAACATCCTCCACGTGCCCGGAGCTACCCGCCTCGAGCACGTGATATGGTCCAGACCACCCGGGCGGTCCCGCCGCCCCTACCCATGCATCGCGTCGCGACCGCCGCCGCCTCATCATCAACGCTGTCACAGGGGCCGGCCTACCACGTTCTGGCTGCACCAGGCGATTTTCTGGCAAGGCTTGAGGAGCTGGAGAAGGGTGCTGAGCCGGCTCCGCTTTGGGGGGGTGCCCCCACGGTGGTGCCCGCCGCTGAGCCCCCGCTCAAGACGCTCGCCCTGAAGCAGCGGACGCTGGTCCGCTCCACGCTGGATGACGACAGCCCTTCAAGCACCTTCAAGGCGCTCGAGCAGCAGCCGGCCCCCCTTTGGGGGGTTGCCCTCGCACCCGCCGCGGAGCCGCCGCTCAAGACGGTCGCCCCGAGGCGGCCGCTCGTCCGGACCACGCTGGACGACGATGACGTTCTGAGCTCGCTCAAGGCGCTTGAGGCGCAGATCGACCGCGCACGGCAGCGCACTGTGCTCGCCGTGAAGAACAGCCCGCCGGCGGCCCCGTAGGGGCGGCGTGCGAGGTGACATGCATCCCGACATGTGTGCCCAGCATGGGGCGCCTCCCTGCCAGCAACACGGGATGGAGCTCGCCGCACGTCTGTTGTGATGTGATGCTGTGCTGAATTCTTGTGCCGAAGTGGACATGGAGCTTCATGGAGCCCGGGGCGCATGTGTGATGACGAGCATGACGATCTCCGTGATGATGATGTGATGTGGCGCATGCCATGCGCGCGTTTCGTAGACAAGGACAAGGGCAAATGCAGGCTTCCATGTACTCCACAAACGTGGAAAACTTGTAACTTCGCGCGTGTGTAGGTGCGAATGAGTTTCAGTTTCGAGTGTGAGGGACCTGCCTATACACAATACTTGACTTCCCCGTCTGCCCTCGCAAGGCCCCGGCGGGCAGTAGTCACGTCACAAGGCCAGAGGTCGATCGGGAGCGGCTCGAAGCTCATGAGGCCTACCGTACGTGGCGGTTACGTGTGGGCTGTGCGCTGTGGGGCGGCACAGGCGCTCGCCGACGCCGTGGCGCGATGGCGCGCGGGCCGTTGGCCGCTCAGGGGCCTCTTCAGCACTTCAGGCTTCTCGTCTGTCGTGTCCGTCCCGTCTGGGCCGTGGCTGGCGGCGGCCACTGGTCGCCTCACTGCCACCTTTCAAGGACAACGTGGGGGTGAAGGTGCAAGGTCAGCACAACAGCAGGAAAGGGGGTCAATCGTCCGAAAGGCTCAGCCTCAGGGGGATGGGCCCCAGCAGTTGCGCTAAGGTGATACTTCGCTTTTAATGCCTCTCGAGATTCCCTGTGAACCCGGAATTTTTAAGATTCATTAGATTACATACAACGCGCGCAACCACGAAGTTGTGCGTCCGGTCGTCGCGGCTCTGCGGGTCGCTGCGCAGAACTCTTTCGATGTCTCGTGTGACACTCACCTCATCCAGCGCGGCGTCCGGCGAGCGGCGAAGCGGCGTACCGTCCGGGCACGCGAAGAACCGGCAACGCGCGACGTGTGCGACGTGGCAGCTGGCAGGACCCGGGGATGTCATAGATTTGGTTTCGCTGTCCGACACTCATCTCGGGTTCTTCACACTCATCGCGACCGCCGATTCGGGTTCCGCCTCATCCTCCGCCGCCCCTCGGTGCCTCCACACTCTCCGCCGAGGTCGCCCCGAGATCGCCCCGAGATCGCCCCGAGATCGCCTCGAGATCGCTCCTCGGTGCCTTCACACTCTCCGCCGGCTCGTCAAACTGGGCAACCTCGGGGCGATCTCGGAGCGACCTCGGGGCGATCTCGATGCGATCTCGGCGTCTCAGGTGCGCCTCAGATTGTCGAGGCGCCGCTGCAGCTCCGCATCGAGATCGCCGCCGCCCGCGTCGCCGCCGCCGCCGCCCGCGTCGCCGCCTGAAGCGCCCGCGGACACGGCCTGCGGCGCGGCCGCGCCCGCCCCGGCGCCCGCGGAGGACATACCCGACGGAGCCTCCTTCATTGTGTTGCCTACCTCGATGCCAAGCTCGGCCATGATACCACCTGCGACGGTGACCATCGGCGACGATCGGTGTCAGTGGAGGAGGGTGGGGTTGCAAGACAGGACGCAAGACGAGTCGCAAGTGATCGCAAGTGGGTTCGCAAGACGGGACGCAAGCCGGGACGCGAGCCGAGACGCGAGATGAATGCGTGGATGCGAGATGAATGCGAGATGAATGCGAGATGGACGCGAGATGAATGCGTGGACGCGAGATCGTACCGAGCACTGCATCCTCCTCCTTGGGAAATCAAGGGGAATCAAGGGAGATCAAGAGACATCGTACCGAGCACTGCATCCTCCTCGTCCTCGTCCTCATCATCGGCGAAGGCCTCGTCCATCGCGTCCGACATCATCTCCTCCTTCATCCCCATGATCTCGTTCTGCTGCTCGAAGTCGGCCATGATCTGCCCACGCGAGATCACGCGTGCGAGAGAAAGAGACGATGAGAGAGACGTCATCAAGAGACGCGGCAGCTGATCCGACGCTAGGCGGCGGCAGACGGAGCGGGCACGGGCGCCACAGCGCGCCTTACGGACAGATCCGGCGGTGGCGGCGCGAGCTTCACGTACCTTTTGGATCTGCGGCATGTTCATCTTCTGGTTCATCCGCGCCATGATCTTGGTGATGCCCTTCATAGACGCCGCCATCTGCTGCGACGACTGCATTGTCGTTAACCGGAGTGAGACCGCCTCCAAGTGCGACTTCATCTTGTACATCTTTTTGATGTAGTTGCGTGTGCGCACGAGGTCCTTGGCCTTGATCTTCGCCGCGTCCATGTGACCATCCTTGGCTGCCTTCTTGATTTCTGTCATCAGCTTCTTTTCATTGCGCTCAAGCGTCGTGCGCTCGCGGTCCATCTCGCGCACGCTCTTCTTGATACCGCGCTGGTACTCCTTCATTCGCTGCGCAGGCGTCTTTCCTACGCCAAACAGGTCCATGGTTAAGAGAGGAGCTTGCGAAGCGTGTGACTGCTTTGCGAGCGCTTCGCAAGCAAACCCGCTTTTCTTCACGACACGACACCGCATCGTTCACACGGTCGTTAACCTCCGTGCGTTGGGGTTGTGCCTCACTTTCAACCGAGCGCCGCATTTCTGTGACGAAATGGGTCATCATCTCATTTATCTCCGACCGACGCGTAATGCTTTTCGTGCTCGTGAGCGCCTCGGCGCTCGTCGTGGCCCCACGAGGCGCCGTTACGCACAAATTGCGCGGCGGCGATGTCAAAAACATGGACTTCTTCAAGCAGTTCATGCCTAAGTCGCTGCCGACTGATGCCCCAGTGACAACGACCGTGTACTTTGACATGACAATTGGTAACCCTATCCCTATCCCTAACCCCAACCCGAACCCGAACCCTGACCTACCCCCCCCAACTCAGGCGGCAAGCCGGCTGGTCGTATCGAGATGGGTCTCTTCGGCGGCGTGGTGCCGAAGACAGCCGAAAACTTTCGCGCGCTGTGCACGGGCGAGAAGGGCTTTGGTTACGCAGGTTCGCCATTTCATCGGGTGATTCCTGGCTTCATGTGCCAGGGCGGTGACTTTACGAATGAGAATGGCACCGGTGGCAAGTCCATCTATGGGAGTAAGTTTGCCGATGAGAACTTCGACCTCGGCCACGGTGGCCCAGGCTGCTTGTCCATGGCGAACGCTGGACCCAACACGAACGGCTCCCAGTTCTTCATCTGCACGTCAGACACGTCCTTTCTCGATGGGAAGCACTGCGTGTTTGGAAAGGTCACCAAAGGCATGGACGTTGTCAAGCTGATTGAGGCAGTTGGCTCCAGCAGCGGTAAGACGCGCCAGGAGGTGCGCGTTGCCGCCAGCGGCCAGCTGTAAAAAGTGAAGATGTGTGCGAACACAAGAGCGACCCGTCTGCTCATACGTGCTCTCAAGCTATCGACTGAGACGACTAACTTCTCTCGTCTCTAAGTACTAGAGGACCGCTACCAAGACTGAAAGCTAGTGCTAAAGAGAGTAAAGAGTTCTACGTTGACATGTACTAAGACTACCAAGCCAGCTCATCGTCGTCCTCGTCCCCCTTGTCGCCCCGCCCCGCCCTTCTTGCGAGGCTCCCCAAGTGGTCGACGGCGGTCGTGTACTGGCGCTGCAGCTTGAGGCGCGAGTACAGGTGCGGGCAATCGAGGTTTCGGCACTCGATCGGCCCCACGCGCGCCGCCGAGCAGCGCAGGCAGTGCGCCACCAATGCATGCACGCGCGCCTCAAGCAAGTTTCGTCTCGTGGTGAGAGCGACCGTTGAGGTCAACCGATCGTCGGCGCACTCAGCGCATAGGAGCGCGGGGCAGGGCTTGTCGCACAAGATGCAGTGGCTCGACTCGAAGTAGCCGACGATCGTGGCGCCGTGACGGGCGCGCTGGGCGACCGCTGCCGGTAGAGCGCGGTCGAGCGGCGCGCGGCGCGAGCGGCGCATCTCCTGCTTGTACCTGTGGGGAAGAGGCGAGGGCGCCGTGGTGAGCACTTGCATGCAGGGATCGCCATCGGCGCCTTTCGCGTGTACCTGTGGGGAAGAGGCGAGGGCGCCGTGGTGAGCACTTGCATGCAGAGGGGCCATGCGGTCGCGAGCGCATCTCGAGCTTGTACCAAATGAAGACGTCGACGCCGATCAGCGAAAAGATGCGCCCGAGCGCTGGCAAGATGCGATTCAGGATGTAGTACGATGCATCCGGGCGAGGCGCCTGCCACCGCGCCGCGTCGGGCACTCCGTGCGGCGGGAAGAGGAGGACTTCGGGGCGCTGTGCCGAGTCGCGCAGCCGAGCGGACTCCTGATGAAGGGGGTCATCAGAGGTCATCAGAGGGGGGCGCTGTGCCGAGTCGCGCAGCCGAGCGGACTCCTGATGAAGGGGGTCATCAGAGGT